>Ga0334722_10001209_pt1 | contig 33363 bp, 22 predicted proteins | sample C3_bottom_MG_FD_207210 | JGI IMG/M metagenome (GOLD analysis project Ga0334722, IMG submission 207210) | Sediment microbial communities from Yellowstone Lake, YNP, Wyoming, USA - C3_bottom | ecosystem: Environmental > Aquatic > Freshwater > Lake > Sediment | place: USA: Wyoming | collected... | reverse complement strand
GCCCTTCTTTCGGTTACCTTTCTTGGGCAAGCAAGAAAGGTAACAACAACCTGATAAAATGGCGATATATACCGCATAAAATATGAAATAGGAGTTTATTCTACTCACATGAAAGTCAGAAGATCCACATTTATTAATTCGTTTGCATTAGATAGACCAGATTCTTCGCTTTGCTCAGAATGACAATGTTGTAGTAATAATATTCTGAAAACATCATTCCTCTTTCAGCATCTTCCAGAGACTGGTCCGGGAAATACCAAGCATCTCCGCGGCCTTTGACCGGTTGCCGTTCAGCATCTTGACAACTTTTTCCGCATAGTCCTTGATAAGTTCATCGATCGTCTGAATGCGCGCGGGATCGAAGGTTTCTATTTGCAGAACCCTGATCCCCTGCGGCAGGCTCTCGGGCGTGATCAGCGTGCTTTTCTCTATGATGATCGCGCGTTCAATGATATTTTCAAGTTCCCGTACATTGCCCGGAAAGCTGTACTGCAGCAGGATCTCCATGGCTTCGTCGGAAATTCCCGTGATCTTTTTGTGCGATTTCGGCAGATGTTTCTGCAGAAAGTAGGTGCTGAGCGGCTTGATGTCGTCCTGGCGGTCCCGGAGCGGAGCGATAAAAAGCTCCACGATGTTCAATCGATAATACAGGTCCTCCCTGAACCGGCCGTCGGCAATGAGCTTCTTAACATTCTGGTTCGTCGCGGCAAGGAAGCGGACATCCACGGTTTGCTGTTTCGTTCCTCCCACCCGGTAGAACTCGCCTTCTTCCACGACCTTCAGCAGTTTCGCCTGCAGGTTCGGCGACAGTTCGGCGATCTCGTCCAGGAACAGCGTGCCGGTATCAGCGATCTCCACCAGCCCCTGTTTCGCGGCAACAGCGCCGGTGAAGGCTCCCTTCTCATGCCCGAACAGCTCGCTCGCAAGCAGGTCCTCGGTAAGGGTCGCGCAATTGATGGACAGGAACGGCATGCCCTGCCGCTTGCTGGTGAAGTGGATGATCTTTGCCACCAGACTTTTCCCGACGCCGGTTTCTCCGGTCAGGAACATGTTCACGCCTGAATCTTTTATCCCTTCGATGGTATCGAGAACGTTCCGCATTTTCGCACTCTTCGCTATGATGCGGACTTCCTTGTTCATGCCGTAGTATGTTTTTAAGGCGTAGTGCTCCTTCTTCAGAACCTTCTGGCTTTCGATCTTTTTCACCCGCAAGGCAAGCTCGTCCAGGTCGAATGGCTTCGTAATATAATCCGTGGCGCCCTTGCGCATCGCATCCACTGCCGAACCAATGCTGCCGAAACCGGTGATCAACAGCACCTCGGTCCAGGGATATTTCTCCTTCACGGTTTCGAGCAATTCAATGCCGCTGAAGCCGGGCATCTTGATGTCTGTAATGATAACGTCGAACTGTTCTTTCTCCATGCGCTGAATCGCTTCGATGCCGTCACGAACGCCTGAAGCGGAATATCCCTCATCCAGCAGGGTCTCCACGATATTGTTCAGCGTGATCTCTTCATCTTCCGCCACGAGTACTTTAAATGCCATCACGTTGCTCCTTGGAAACGCATATTAATTCTCCGCGTCTTTGCCCCTCACCTTAGTCCTCTCCCCAGCGGGGAGAGGGTAGGGTGAGGGGGGACGTTCCTTAGATGAAAGAAGAATTACTTCATTTGCAACCTATCAAACCTTCTCCCGCGCATGCTTCGGCAGGGTTATGGTAAAGGTCGTGCCCTTGTTTTCTTCACTGGCGACCTCGATCTTCCCCTGATGTTTCTGGATGATATTGAATACGATCGCAAGTCCCAGCCCGGTGCCCCGGTTCTTGGTGGTATAGAACGGTTCGAATACTTTTTCAAGAGTTTCGCGCGACATGCCCGCTCCGGTATCGGAAACGCTGATGTTTACGTGGTCGTCCCGCTCCTCCGCACGGACCTTAAGATCGCCCCCACCAGGAAGAGCGTCAATGGCATTGGAGAAAAGATTAATGAAGACCTGCTCCAGCTGCTCCTGGTCCGCATACAGAACGATCTCTTCGGGGTGAAGATCGGGAAGGAACCGGATGCTCCCCAGGTCGGTCTGCTCTCCGAGATGCTTGACCACGCCGTTTAGAAGGCCACGGAGTTCGATCGGCCGGAAATGGGGCTCCCTGCCCCGGGCAAACTCAAGGAGGTCGCCGACGATCCTCTTGACACGCAGCGACTGGCTCAGGATATCATCGAGTCCTTTTTTGACGAAGGGAAGGTCCTCACCGTCGGCCTTCTTCATCATTCTCTGCGCGGTCGTATGGATATTGTTCAACGGATTATTCAACTCATGCGCCACGCCGGCCGCAAGCGTGCCGATCGCAGCCAGCTTCTTGCTTTGGAGCAGTTCTTTCTCCCGCTGCATCAGGTGCTCTTCCATGATATTGAACTTGCGGATGAGCGTTTCGACCTCATCGTGGCCGGTCCATGCCTCCGGTGAAAGCGGCATGGGAGAAAAACGCCCCTCCCCCGCTTTTTCCACAACATCGGTCAGGATCTGCAACCGCCTGACCACGCTGCCGATGATGAACAGGAAGGTTCCGAAACCGACGATAAGAAAGAGCGGAAAGAACACCAGGATGGCGTTCCGGGACCGGTGGTTAAAGCTGTCCACGTTCTCACGCGCGGTTTTGTCGAGCTCTTTTGACACACTAAGAATGTTCTCTCCGGTTTTCCGGAGGGCATTGATCTCGGCATCGAGGTTTTGCAGCCACGGAATATACCGGAGACCGGATTGCCGGGGGAAATGCTCCTTAAGATACTTCACGTCTTCCAGGGGTTTATCGAGAAAATTGGATTCTATCAAACGGCTGATGCTGCGATACGCGGGAGACGTTTTTTCTAAAGCTGTGGATTCTCCGGACAGATTATTGACCAGCGATTCGATCGTACTGAACTGCTGGCGGTATTCCCGGACAAGCAGTTGAAGCACCGACGTACGATTTGAAGGGCTGAGCTGGGCAGTGGCAAGGATCGTATCGAGTTCCGTAAGGTACGCATAGATCGCCTTGGTTTCTTCGCTTGCCTCTGTCGGCGCATACAGAAAATAGTTCTTTTCATGCCGCCTGAGCTGGAGCGATTTGCTCCGGATGGTGTCCGTCTGCTCCAGAAAAAGCGTCTCGTTCTCTATTTCCATGAAATTCAGATACAGATAGATCGACAGGAGCGCGATAATGAACGCGCTGAGGAAGAAGCTGAGGATTATTTTTTTCTTGAGCGACATAAGCATGTTATCGTTACCCGCCGCATCACAGTAACACGATCAGGGGAACACATTCAACGAAAAAAGGCTGAAGGCGGCATACAGCCTTCCTCCAGCCCTCAGGGATCCCACCTGAAAACGTATTACGTTCGCACCACCAGTACCGGACATGTTGCATACCCGATGACCTTTTCCGCCACGCTGCCCATAAGAAGCCTGCGAAGACCGGTCCTTCCGTGAGAGCCGAGGACGATCATGTCGGCTTTCTGTTCCTTTGCGAGATTCGTGATCGCTTCATGCGCTTCCGCCTCGCCCACAAAGGTCTCTGCCCGGATCCCTGCGGCTTCGGCCTGCTGTTTTATCCGGGCGACGAATTCCTTGGCTTTTTTTACCAGATCGTCCACCGCTTGCGGCGCCTCGGCATAAAACTCGGTCGGCACGTCCACCACGGACAGGATCCTCAACTCGCCGCCATAGGACTGTGCAAAAGCGATCGCGCGGTCCGCGGCAAGAGCGCTGAACTTCGAGCCATCGGTCGCCAATACGATCGTTTTCCATCCTACGGCGGTATGGTTCGGGACAACCAGGACCTCCCGCTGCGAATGGCCGATGACCCGCGCGGTAACGCGGCCGACAAGCATACGCTCCACCGGACGGAGGCCCCGTCTGCCCATGATGATCAGATCGCAGTTCTCCGCGTCCGCCAGATCCACAATGCGCTCATGGGCCTCGCCTTCCTCGCACACGGTCTTGATCAGCGCCCGCTCCTGCTCCGCAAGCTTACGCGCTTCGGCAAGGGCGTCCTCGCAGGGTTTCCGGAGAGCGGCCCGGATGTCGTTGACGCCCAGGATCTCGACCTCGCCGTCGTACGGCGGGACCACGGAGGTGACCGTTATCCAGCACTTCTCATCAACAGCAAACCGGAACGCCTGTAAAAGCGCGTTCCGGCTTGATTCAGAACCATCTATCGCAACCAGGATCTTTCTATACTTTCCCATGCTCCAATGCTCCCGACGCATGCTGGAGTTTCTCGGCCTGCTTCCCCTGCCACATGGCCCTGAGGACGATGAACGCACCGAGCAGCAACGCAAAGATCATTATAGCAAAACTCCCGTTTTTGAGCAATTTAACCGACGTGTCGCCAAGCTTGTCGATAAGACCGAGCTGGGCCATGTACACCGGGACCATGAGCCCGCGGGAGAAGAGCACGATCACCATGATGAGGCCCATCACGACCTTGATCATGAACGGCTTCACATAGGTGGTACCGATGGCGCCGAGCTGGATGCCGAAGAGCGATCCCGCGAGGATGATCATGGCAAGACGGATATCAACCATGCCGTGCAGCGCATACTTGAGCGAACCGCCGAGACCCATGACGAATGCGATCACGAGCTCTGTCGCCGATGCCATAAGACTCGGTGCGCCGAGGACGTAGATCATGGAAGGAACGCCCACAAAACCGCCGACCGCGATCGTTGCCGCCATCAGGCCCGTCGCAAAACCGAGCGGGATGGTGAACAGGATGGAAACCTTAGATTTAATACTCGGGAAATAGACCATGGTGCCCGGGATGTTGATCGACTGGACCCACTTCGCGAGTTTGCTGGCTTTTTCTTCCGAATTGGCATTGCCGGATCTATATGTTTTCCAGGCGTCATACAGAACAAAACCGCCGACCGTTGCCAGGATCACCACAAAGGCCACGCTCACGTAGAGATTGGAGCCCGCGTCGCCGTAGGCTGCCTTGATCTTTTCCTGGATACCGGCGCCGTACAGAACGCCCGCTTCAGCGGACACGCCGAGTATGAGGCCAAGCTTTACGTCAACCTGTCCGTACTTGAACCGCTTCATGGCGCCCACGAGCGCCTTGGGGAACTTGTGGCACATATTGCTTGCAACCGCCATGAGGCCCGGCACGCCGAGGCTCATCATACCGGGCGTGAGCACGAACGCTCCGCCGGACCCGATGAATCCGCTGACCAGACCGCCTACAAATCCAACACCGAAGAGATAGAGAATGGTGATTGCATCAAGATTAATGAAACTCGTCGCGATATCGTGCATGTTACTTTACCTCCTTTTTTTTGCGCGCTGCTTCCACACCCAGAACCGTCCAGAAATGTCCGGTAAACCCGCCATGAAAGTACGAGAAGACGAATGCGGTGATGATCGGCAGGAACGCGAACCATCCGCCCTGTGCAAAGGTGCTGTTGATCATATCCTGCTTGAGCAGGAGAGCCGCGTAGAGCGCCAGGGAAACGACGCCCATAATGATCATTGCGACGACCGGTTTCTTTTTTGTGGTGCTTTGTGCCATGGTGAATCCTCCTTTAATGAGATAACAAAATTAGTTTTATGTCCAATTATGCGCAGCAGGCCTGGCGCGTCATGGTGACGATAGGCCGTGAAGCCGTGCGGACGAGCCGATTCAGGTCCTTTGCGGAAACATAGCCGTCGCTCGTCACCGCCGGGCTGAGGACCACTTTGTCGATGCCGGTGTGGTTCTTCAAAAATGTTTTTATTCCGGAGACAGCGTCCAGCTTCGAATCTTCAACCTTCACCTGGATGCCTTCCTTTGTGCATTGTGCCGTCAGGTCGGCGAGCTTTTCTTCAAAGCTCTTTTTCAGTTCATGGCTGGTTTGCGACACCATCTGACGGGCAGTATCTTGCTCTCCGGCCTCTGCGAACGCTATAGCGGACATCATGTTGTCGAGCGTGTCCACCTTGAAGTTTTCCCGAACAGCACCCTGGTCGTAAATGGTCCGCGCCGCGTCCTGCTCACCTTCCTCGGCAAAACTTGCCGCGGTCATAAGGTTGCCAAGCCGGTCGATCAGGCTGCCCCTCTTCTGCACAAGGAGAAGGGTGATGTCTTCGTACATTGCCTTTGCCAGTTCGATGGCATATGCCCCGCCCTCTTCGATGTTTTCATCACGATAGGTGACGAACAGTAATTGTCTTTTTCCCATTTTATTTTCCTCCTCTAAGATTTATTGTTTATCATTGTTTGCGTATCTGCCCTATGTATTGCAGAGCGCGTGCCAAACTGTAACATATTGTTTATATGGCATATGAGTGGGAAAGCATGGCTCGGCACTGTTTCATTATGGAACTGAGGTGAACGGTAGGTATCAGGATAATTACCAGCAAGAGATAATCAATGTCGAGAGAAAGGCTGTTAAACAAGCATGAACAGGGAGGTTTCGTTGGTTGTGCTTCTCTGGGAAGATATGTTAGTGGGCAAGATTGACAACTACCGGGCGTTTAAAATTGGAACAAAGCAGCAAATCAGGTTAAGGGCTGAAGTCTGAAAGCTTGTGACGGGTTGTCAGACCGTAATAGTTTTCCCTTCTCCTTCAGTCTTCAGCCTATCCACCTGAATCTCAATACTACTTTATTTCCTTATAAAGCCCGTCAAACGACTTCTCGTCAATGATCTTAAGGGTGCCGCACAGCGGACATTCAAGGGTCACGGTCAGCTGAAGGTCCGTTTCCAGAAGATGCGCATTCTTCTGGTCCATGACCGCGTTCTCGTGGAACTTCGTATACGTCATCGTGCTGTAGATGTGATGACACGAGGGATTGCTGCAAAATATGTTGGCGCACATCAGGTCGTCATCGTTATATTTCGGCGATACGAACATGCCGACGCTGCGGCTCCGGGGAATTTGCTCCGGCCGCGGAATGATGTGCTGGGTCGTCCCTTCAACAACGAACAACAGCAGTTCAAAGCTTCTCCTTGGCCGCCCTCTCACATAGTCGCCTTTTTTCAGGGTCGGCGCATACGGAGACGTTGATTGCAGCGTACCGTACCAGTGGCCGTCGTGTTGCGCGAGCAGCCTCTGCACCAGCACCCGCTCGCCAAGATATGCCCGGTATTCCTCGCTCTTCCATTTGTCCAGATCAAAAAGTATGTATGCCCAGAAATAGTCATGGGGCAGCGGTTTGGGACGCTGTTCAGGGGGCATCAGGCTGACGATCTGGTCGTAGGTGTATTTGGTGAATTCCCAGCACCGGTTGCACTCCAGTTTCAAGGTGTAGTTGGCATTGTACCGCAGCTGATACTCACTGATCGCGCGCGCAAACGCGACAGGAACGTTAAAAGGCGTGTTGACGCATCCGTGGGATTTACACGGCAGATATTCTGGCGACATCGATGATCTCTTTCGTAAATAGTTTCAATAAAACAGCTTATAGTTTAATTATAGTAGCAAGTAATTGAATTTTGCAAGTATATTTCAGGTATGTCTGAGAGTGGTATAGTTAGAGTAGGGAAAGATAGAAGCGCGCCTCTTGAGCTCGCGTAAAATAATGGGGAATAGGTCCGTTCAGGCATTCCATGGAACGTCGTTCTCGCATGCTAGTCATCTGGGCGCTTTCGGAGACTGCCATGAGAACATTCCTGCGATCAGCGGTTTTTGTTTTCCTTTGGGCGCTCAGCATCAGCATTTTCTCTTGCGGATCCAACAACGCGCCCTCGCCGTCAAATTACGTTCTTCTCAGTCCCTACACACCCCAAAACAATATTTATAAAGGCCAGACTCATAGCCATACCACGAATTCCGATGGATGTCTGACACCGGCCCAGGTTTCTTCCCGTTATCAATCGCGAAGTTATGATTTTCTTGCGATCACTGACCACGACCACGCAACCAATGTATCCTCAAGCAATTCGTTTCTCTTTATCCGCAGCGTGGAAGAGAGCTCCCTTGATGGACACATCGTGACCCTCGGCATTCCCGGCCATAACAAGTCTCCGTTTTCCCAGATCATCATTAATTCCGCAGTTGCCGATGGTGGTCTGGCCATCCTGGCCCATCCGAACTATTCGGTCGGGTTTTCGCTGGACACCATGTTCGCGCTGAAAAACTATGCGGCAATCGAAATCTTTAATAACGAGGTGGAACGGTTGACCGGGCACGGCAATGCCGAAAGCAAGTGGGACTCGCTCTTGAGCTCCGGCAGACAGGTCTTCGGCGTCGCATCAGATGATTTTCATTGCGAGGACTCCACGGGAGCATGGATCATGGTCTATGCCGACCATCTCACCCAGGGAGATATTTTGTACAGCATAGCAACAGGGAATTTTTACGCAACCACCGGCCCAGCCATGACGATCAAGATACTGGGAACCTTGATATCCGCGGCAACGGACGAACCCGCATCGATTGAGTTCATCACAGGAAATGGCGAGAGTGCAGGTATGTTTGTTCACGTTACCTCCGCCGCCTTTGCGACCGCAGGTTCAGAACAGTATGTGAGGATTCGGATCACCCGTGACATCGACGGTAAAAAAGCCTGGTCTAATCCCATCTTCATCCACACTACCGGCATGACGCCGTAACCTGATGCCCGGGTTTCTTTCCAACGCAGGCCATCGGCTTAACTTTCAACGTCCTCTTTATCCTCTTTTAATATCCTCCACAGGCTTGTCCGGGAAATACCGAGGACCTCGGCGGTCCTGGTCCTGTTACCGCCGAACATATCGAGCACCTTTTCCGTGTACTGCCGGTTCAGCTCTTCGATGGTCTTGATTTTGTCGGGCTCCAGGGTTTCGATCTGAAACATTTTGATGGTCTGGGGAAGACTGTCGGGTGTGATGATCGTCCCCTTTTCGAGGATGATGGCACGCTCAATGATGTTCTCCATTTCCCGCACATTCCCCGGGAAGCTGTAGTGCATGAAGACCTCCATCGCCTCACGGGTAAAGCCGGTTATTTTCTTGTGGGATTTCGGCAGATGTTTTTCAAGGAAATACGCGCAGAGCGGAGTGATGTCCTCGCGACGGTCGCGGAGCGGAGGAATGTTAATTTCCATGATGTTCAAGCGATAGTACAGGTCCTCCCGGAACCTGCCTTCGGAAATGACCGTGCGCACATTCTGGTTGGTCGCGGCGACGAACCGGACGTCGACCTTGACCGGACGGGTCCCGCCGACCCGGTAAAATTCCCCGTCCTCGATCACCTTGAGCAGCTTCGCCTGCAGGTTCGTCGTCATCTCCGCGATCTCGTCCAGGAACAGGGTTCCGGTGTCCGCGATCTCCACGAGCCCCTGCTTGGTCTTGATCGCCCCGGTGAACGCCCCTTTCTCGTGGCCGAACAGCTCGCTGGCGAGCAGCTCCTCGGTCAGGGTGGCGCAGTTGATGGACAGGAACGGCATGCTCTGGCGCCTGCCGGTGAAATGGATGATCTTTGCCAGGAGGCTCTTCCCCACGCCGGTCTCGCCGGTCAGGAGAACGTTGCAGTCGGAATCTTTCATGCCCTCAATGATGCCGAGAATATTCTTCATGCTTGCGCTCTTGGCGATAATCGACACTTTTTTATCCATGCCGGCATACGCCTTGAGCGCGATGTTCTCTTTTTTCATAGTCCGCTGGTCGCGGATCTTCCTGATCTTCAACACGAGCTCGTCGAGATCGAACGGTTTGGTCACATAATCATACGCGCCTTTTTTCATCGCATCCACAACGGACCCGATGCTTCCGAAACCCGTGATGATGATCACTTCGGTGTCGATCTGTTTTTCTCGGATCTTCTCCAGGAGCTCGATCCCGGTGTGCCCCGGCATTTTTATGTCCGCGATCAACAAATCGAAGTGCTCGCTCTCTATCTTGTGCAGCGCGTCCGTGCCGTTCGACACGCCCACGACGAGGTATGCCTCTTTCTTCAGGGCATTGACGAGGTGCTTCAGGGTTATCTCTTCATCTTCCGCTATCAGGACCTTGAATGCCATGGTTATCCGTTCCTCTGATGGGTCGGCAGCATGAGAACAAACGTCGTCCCCTTGCCCTCTTCGCTTTCCGCGGCAATGTCGCCGTTGTGCTTTCTGATGATATTATAAACGATCGCGAGGCCCAGACCCGTTCCCTTGTCCTTGGTCGTATAGAACGGCTCAAATATTTTGTCCTGGACTTCCCTCGGGATCCCCCTGCCCGTATCGCTGACCCTGATCACCACGGATTCCATCGCCTGCGTAAGGGTGACCGTGAGGGCTCCCTCTCCGTCCATGGCGTCAACTGCATTCGCGAACAGGTTATTGAAGACCTGCTCCAGCTGACCGTTGTCCGCGGTTATGACGATTTCAGGGGAATCGACTGTAAAACGGATCCGCTCGAGGTTGCGCGTGCCGCCGAGGCGCTGGTACGAATCCCTGATGAGGCTGACCAGGTCCGTCTCCGCGAACCGCGGCTCCCTCCCCCGGGCGAACTCCAGCAGATCGCCGACGATCCTTTTTACCCGTGCGGTCTGGCTCACAATGTCGTCAACCGCTTCTTTCACGTCCGGCGGGCAGGACTCGCCCGCTTCCCGGGCCAGCACCTGAGCGGACAGATAGATGTTGTTCAGAGGATTATTCAGTTCATGCGCCACGCCGGACGCAAGAGTGCCGATCGCCGCCAGCTTCTTCGTCTGCATCAATTCCTTATTCTTGCGCTCAAGCTCCTCCTCCCGATGGGCGAGCTGGTCTTCCATATCGTTGAATTTATCGATCAGGAGGCCGACCTCGTCATGGGCGCTGGCCCGTGCCGAAGCAACCGACAAATGGGGGTAGCTTCCTTTGCCGGTCTTTTCAACTACATTGATAAGCAGCATCAGCCGCTTCACCACATTGGTGCTGATGAAGAAGAGCGTCCCGATGCCCACGGCGAAAAAGAGCGGAAAGAAGATCAGGATGGCCATTTGCGATACCCGGATAACGGTTTCCACTTTTTCCCTGGCGACCTTGTCGAGGTCTTTGGAAATGACGACAATGGCCTCGCCGTTCTTCCGGATGGCGGTTATATCGGCATCAAGCTCGCCGAGGCCGATGATCAGGGGATGCGTGGGGGGAAAGAGAAATACATCCTTGAGAAACTTCGCGGACTGGAGCGGTTGTTCAAGAAAGGTCGATTCCACAAGGGAGAGATACTTCGCATATTTTCTGTTCGCCAGCTTTGTGCGTTCGAAAGCATCGGTTAGATGCTTTGCCGACGACTCGATCTTTGCGAATCGCTTTTCATATTCAGCAATGCTGTCACGGAGCGATTGCTGGTCTGTCTTCTCAAGGTTCGGATTGAGCGCAAGGAGTTCATTGAGCTCTCCTATATAGTTGTGAACGGCTTTTGATTCCTCATCCGCCTTCTGGGGGCTGTAGAGGAAATAGTTTTTTTCATGCCTTCGGAGCTGGAGCGACTTGCGGCTTATGGTGTCCGTAATCTCAAGATACCGGATCTCTTTCCTGATCTCGATAAAATTCACGTACTCGAACGCCGCAAGAATGGCGATGATGAATGCGCTGATAATGAAACTGAGTGCTATTTTCTTTTTTAGTGACATGATTAAGTTAGGTGAGGCATGCGTATTGTATAACATTGCCCGTGTGCAGGCAATCGAAAAGCAGCTGCGAAACACGGGAGTTCCCCACAGAGCAGTTGCACAATTTGCGCGAGTGTTGTAAAATGCAACTCGCAATACACAGAAAGATCGCTGCATCCCAAAACCATGCTCAACTTTTTTTCCAAACAAGCACAAAGCATTCAGCGAAAAATATCGATCGGCTATTACGCCGTCATATTCGTCGTCCTTTGCCTTTCACTCTTTACGTATTTCGAAATGGAGCAGTTGGAAGCAAAGATCCTGCATGGTACGGACATCCATGATTTCTTTGACGCGACCCTCGACGTGAGACGATTTGAAAAGAATTATTTTCAGTACGCGGATCCCATGGATTTTCAGGGCATGGTCAAGTCCCTGGCCAGAGCGCGCTCCTTTCTCGATGCGCATGCGAAAGAACCCGAAGCGATAATTTCACCCGAACAGATTGTGTCGCTTCACGATCACCTTCTTTCCTATGAGAAACTCCTCAAGCAATACACTCGGCTTGCCGACGATGCCGACGCACGTTCACCCCGGTACGCAGCAGCCCGAAAACTGCAGCTCGAGTCGGCGATCCAGGACAATGGTGAGCGTATCAGCGGACTGGCGCAGGACATTGCCAAAAACGAACAAACGAGTCTCGTGACGCTCAGCAACAGGACGCAGAAGATCCTCATCGTGTGCATCTTTTCCCTGTCCTTCGGTGTTATCTTTTTCGGCAGAATCCTTTCACGGAGCGTCGTGCGTCCGCTCGCCGTTCTGGAGAGGAACCTGAAAACACAGCCGCCGGGCTCATTCGAACGGATCGAGAGCGCCTCGCGCGACCGTGAAATCGTATCGCTGACCAGTGCCTTCAATAAAATGCTGGCGGAACTCGAACAGCGGCAGCGGCAGCTCGTTCGCGCGGAAAAGTTCGCGTCCCTGGGGACGCTTCTCTCCGGCGTCGCCCACGAGTTGAACAATCCCCTGTCGAACATATCTTCATCGAGCCAGATTTTGCAGGAGGAGCTGCTGCACGAGCAGCGCGGGCCGGACAACACCCGGGGGGATGCGGTCTCGTCTTCTTTCCCCAACACGGCATTTGCCCTCGATCTTATTTCGCAGATCAACGATCAGACGGACCGCGCCCGGAACATTGTGCGCTCGCTCCTCACCTACTCGCGCGACCACGAATATAACAGGAACAGCTGGCTGCTGAAACCGCTCTTCGAAGAAACGATCAGGTTCCTGAACGTCCAGATGCCTTCGCGGGCCAGGATTTCCGTTGACATCCCGAATGATCTTACCATCTGGGCCGATAAACAGCATATTCAGCAGGCATTCCTCAATCTGATGAAAAACGGGCTGGAAAGCATGGAGAATGAAGGTCGTCTCTTTATTCAGGCGAAGCGGCACAGGACCGACGACCAGGAGCATAATAATATCACCTGGGTGTTCGATCATCTCAACGACCGGCAAGAATGCCTTTTGTATGAAGACGCGGTGGAGATCCTGATACGCGACACGGGCGCAGGCATTTCTCCCGACGTGCTCCCCAGGATCTTTGACCCGTTTTTCACGACCAAAGAGGTCGGCAAAGGCACGGGCCTCGGCCTCTATATCGTCCAGGAGATCATTGAACAGCAGCAGGGCTGCATTGCCGTTGAAAGTGCGCCGGGCAAAGGAACGACCTTCAGGATACGACTTCCGGAAAAGGAGTGATACCCATGGAATACACAGCAAAGCTGCTCATCATCGATGACGAACGTGTTGCGCTCAGGAACCTTGAGTATGTCCTGAAGAGGAGCGGTTATCACGTGGATGCGACCCAGAGCGGGGCCAATGCCATCAGGCATCTGCGGGAAGAGCACTATGACGTCATGATCACGGACCTGAAAATGGAAAAGATCGACGGCATGCAGCTCCTGAAGAAATGCCGCGAGCTTTCTCCGGAAACGGAAGTGATCATGATCACGGGCTACGCCACCCTCGACTCGGCGGTCGCCGCCATGAAGCAAGGCGCGTTCAATTACATCGCAAAGCCGTATAAACTCGATGAAGTACGAAGCATCGTCAAGGAAGCGGTGGGAAAGGTGCTCCTGAAACGCGAAAACCGGCTGCTGCGCGAACAGATCGACGGGTTCCAGGGCAAGGTCAGGATCGTTACCCAGGACCCCGCCATGCTAAAACTTCTCGATGTCATGCAGCAGATCGCTCCCACCAGCAGCAATATCCTTATCACAGCCGAGCGCGGCGCGGGCAAAGAACTGTTCGCGCGGTACCTGCACATGAACAGCATGAAGGCCGACGGCCCCTTTCTTGTCGTCAATTGCAAGGCCTTCAGCGAGGATCGTCTGGAGAAAGAACTGTTCGGCCCGCAGAACGATGCGGGAACGGGGAATGGTTACTCAAACCAGGGATTGATCGGCAAAGCATCGGGGGGAACGCTGTTCCTTGATGAGATCGCCGACATGCCGATGCCCTGCCAGACAAAACTCCTCCGATTGTTCCAGGATAATGAGGTGCGGCACACTGACGGAACCCGTTCCCTTGAATCCGATGTGCGCATCGTGGCTGCAACGAACCGCGACCTCCGCACGCTCGTAAAAAGCGGCAAGTTCAGAAAAGACCTCTACTATCGTCTGAACGTCGTATCCCTCCGCATCCCGTCTCTTGCCGACCGAAAGGACGACATTCTCCTTCTTACCTACTATTTTTTAAAGAAATATGCCACGCTCCTGAACAAGAACGTTACCGAGGTTTCCTCCGAGGTCACCTCCCTGCTTATGCAGTACGATTTCCCGGGGAACGTGCGCGAGCTTGAAAGCATGATCGAACGCGGCGTCGCTCTGGCGAACAGCTCGACGATCGAAACCGACCAGTTGCCCGATGAACTGCGCGAGATCAGCATCAGAACGTTCCGGAAAAAGGAGGGACGGATCCCTTCACTCGAAGACCAGGAACTTGCCTATATTCAATGGGTGCTGCATGAAGTGGGCGGGAACAAGACCCTTGCGGCGCAGGCGCTCGGAATCGACCGGGTTTCCCTCTGGAGGAAGCTTAAGAAGATAGGGTTGGAGGAGGAATAAGGTTGCAAGTGAGGAGAAGAGGCAAGAACCTTGACACAGATAAAATCGGAGCACCTGTTCAGGTTAATAATACGCAACCAAATAAGGCGCAAAACCACAGAAATAGTGCGGACCGTTCGGGGAACGGTCCCTACGATATTATATAGGTGCTGTTGTAGGGCGCGTTTCCCAAACGCGCCGCACCTAATTGTTCTGAATAGATACTTATTTACAACGGACTCGTAAAAAGTCCCCACTGCAGTCATTGCGAGGAGCGGAGCGACTCCATAGAGGTTCTTGAATTTGGATTTATATGTTATTGAGTCTTTCAGTTTACATCAGTCAATTCCTCTCCTATCGCCCCCTATCCCTTGTTTTTGACCTTAACGATTTCTCCGCCTTGGCTTCCGCGGCAATTTTTCTCATTATTCTGGCCTTCGCATCCATCAACCCGATCGTGACGCGTGCGATGCTGTCGGCAATGACCTCTTCCAGTTCATCATAGAGCGCGTCATTTTTTCCCGGATCTTCAACAGGCAATTCCGGGTCCTGCGAAGAGAATTGCCCCGCCAATTTCTGCAGCGCGGCCGTGGTTTCCTCCAGATCGTGCATCGCATCAATGGCATCGTCGTTAAAATCGTTTTCCCGGGTGCCGCCCTGGTTAAGCCCCCGAATAAAGAATTGGACCATCGCAAGATCGTCCGCTCCACGCTGTTTGAAACCCGACAGGGTTGCCGCATATTCGGTTTCGGGGAAAAAGCAGGGTTCCTCTTCCGGCTTCCATCGGGCAATAAAATTCCAGAGCGACATAAGGTTGCCCATCAGGGTTTCCGCAGCGTCCAGATCGGTGAGGTCAGCTTTGTCGGCATCGAAGAGCAGCGGCAGACACGCTGAAGGCAATACCGTCTTCGGTGCAGCCAGACAGCCGAAGAAATACCCGTAGAACTCATGCAGCGTCAATTCTGAACCAACAGCCGCAAGTGCTTCACGCGTTGCAGTGTCGTCGTCATATTTATGCATTGTATTGGACATGGTGTTACATCCTTTCACACCAGACGTGTATTTACCAGGAGGCACATCTTTATAACCGGTTTGGACCAGGATTCCAAGCCTAATTGCCATACATATCCATTTAAGATGAACATGTTACCACGTACGAAAATAACCTTCCACTTGATAATAAAAAACGGGCATGACGCCAACAGCCGTCATGCCCGTTTTTTTCATAGTTACTCACATCTCCGTTCCGCTGCCTCCTGCCCTACCGCCTCAGTTCCCGAATTTAATGATGACATTCTGAAACTCAAAATCATCATGGTCAGTAGAAGTGCATGCTCCGGACTTGATAGCAAGAGTGTTGCTCTGATTCGCCTTGAAGCCGGATGTCGGCAGTTTCAAGTTAAGCTCTGAATAACCTCCGTTTGCATCTGAACTCGGCAGAACAGATGTAGTCAGGTTAATTCCTATGGTATTTTGGCACACTGAATTAATACCTTTATGTAGTAGGGTAACATAGGCATACGGATATTGAGTCGGCTGGCTTGTTAACGTAAACGTTTTACTAAAGGTCAAGCCCTCTGCGCTAGCATACTGAAACTGTGAATTTTGGGTGCCTGAATAGCTGCTGTCGCCAAGATGGTGGGTGAGCGGTTCTATTTCAAACACGACATAGGTATTATCTATAGGAACCATGGGGGTGGTGTCATTGTAATTAGTCGTATTCTTTGCTCCCTTGTAAGAGAGGGGAACATATCCCGTCTTCGACACCGAATAGGTGAACATATCGGGCAAATAGTAAGCATCGGCTGAGGGAATAACCAGATCATAATAACCCGTACTATCGCTTAGCACGGAAAAGACTTTGCTGTTTGAAACTATTTTCGCAGTAGCACCGGAAACGGGCTTCCCTGCCGTGTCTTTTTGAATGCCGGATATGCTGCACGGGCCGCTGCTTTGACACATGCCGCCGGTTGGAACAGTTACGGTAAAGGTTCCGGTTGAGGTAGCAGTACCAGTTGCAGTTGCAACAGTGACTTTACCGGTCGTTGCTCCGGTTGGGACCCTGAGCTTGAGCATTGTGGCTGTTTCAATTGTTGCAGGCGCCAGGGTCCCGTTGAACTTAATCGTATTACCTGCGGGAGTGGCGCTGAAATTGGTTCCTGTTATGGTTACCACTGTTCCAACTGCACCAGAGACCGGGTTAATGTTGGTTATGGTAGGCGATAGATTTCCCGCAGGCGGCGCTGCGCCCGTGACTGTGAACATGGTGGTCGAGGTGGCTGTCCCGCCCGCAGTTGTTACGGTGATCGTACCGGTCGTTGCGCCAATTGGAATGGTGACGTTAATAGATGTGGTCGTTGAAAACGCCACCGGCGCATGGATTCCATTAATGGTTACCGTATTATCCGGGAGATTACTGCTGAAGTTCGTACCCGAAATGACAAACGACGTCCCTACCGCTCCGGAGGTCGGGTTGATTCCGGTTATTGTCGGCGCGCTGCCGGTTGGAGGTGGGGGGGTGCCGCCTGTTGCCGAGAAATAGGTTAATTCCCGTGTATTGGTAATGGCATTTTGGGGTGTACCAACTGTTTGTGATGATTTAACCACACCAACCCCTTTTGCAATCCATTCGGTGATTGTATTCGCAGATGTGCTGCTCGGTGATGAATAGGCCATAGTCAGCTTTATCGTATGATATGTTCCCGCGGGAACAGTCACGTCCTCAGCGCCATTAACTACTATATCTATTGAACCCTTTGAGGATCCCGTCGTTTGGCTCACCACATCGAATGACGTGGCCGTAGTTGTAGATGACTCATGCGTGCCGGAAGCTAAGCTTGATGGAAGCTGGAGCACTTCAGGAATAAAGGTCACCGTAAACGTTTGCGGTGTTCCTAAATTATTCGCTGCGGTAGATGACATCGAAGTCATATAGAGCCCTTTGTTTTTCCAAACATACTTAGTTGTCGTTGACTCATTGTTTGAACTGTTCAAATCTCCGGAAGTAACGGTTACTTCCAGATTGCTGCCGTTTAAGCTGCTTGCGGTAATGGTTTCGGTTTGGTCTCCTGTATTGCTAACTGTGGCGCTTAAAGCCGTAGTATACCGATACGTATGGGTTGTCCCCACAGCGGTCGGGAAATACTCACTTGCCGTTCCTGCCGAAGAGCCAGATGAGGAACTTGAACCTCCGCCGCCACCGCAAGCACTCATGATAAACGTCGCTAAAACAAACAATAACAATAATACTTTTTTCATTGGCATCTCCTGCTATAGGAATTTAACTTCATTTATTTATGCTTTTCTAATTAATCGCTTCCGTCTCATTGCCTATTTAACTACATACCCCATCCCGAGCACTGCTTCATACTTTGCAGTTGATCCCACATTCCGGACATACACCTGTGGCCGGTAGGTCCCGGGTATCAAACCTGTGGTGTCCCAGGTATAGGTATTGGTCGTTGAATAGTCCTGCACCACAATCCAGACACCGTTCGCCTTAATCCAGAACTTGTATTCGTAATTTCCTGAGCCTCCAATGCCGCCTGCGGTGAAGGTTACGCCGGCTCCGGCTGTCTGCGGGCTTGCTATGTTCGAGATGAGGGTTGCACCGGTGGCGGGTGAGGCAGACAGAACATAGCTCATAGTCTTTGTTGCCTCATATTTTGCACTTGATTCTGTGTTTCTGACATACACCTGCACACCGTAGGTGCCTACTGAGGCCCCAGTGGTGTTCCATGTCCAGGTGTTTACCGTGGAATAGTTCTGAACCATGGTCCATACACCGTTTGCCTTGAGCCAGAATTTATATTCGTAGGTCCCTGTTCCGCCGACGCCGTCTGCAGTAAAGGTTATACTGCTCCCAACCACCTGAGGAGTTGCCAGGTTCGAAGATATTGTGGCGCCTGTTGCAGGTAAACTGGTAATAAGAGCATACGTAAGGGAGCTCAGCGCTTCATACGGCGCGCTTGATCCGGCATTCCTGACATAGACCAGGACATCGTAGGATCCTGCTGCCACACCGTTCGTGTTCCATGTCCAGGTGTTTGTTGCGGAATAGTTCTGTACTATGTTCCAGACGCCACTGGTCTTGAGCCAGAAGAGGTATTCATACGTACCGCTACCGCCAATGCCACCAGCTGTAAAGATGATATTGTTGTTCCCGATCATCTGGGGACTGGCAATAGAGGGGCTCAGTGTAGCTCCAGTCACAGCATCGGCAATGCCTGCGCCTGTGAGGTTCATAACGAGTGACGTCGTATTGGGATCGTTCGAATGAATCGTCAGGCTCGCGTCCTTTGCGCCCGAACTCGCGGGAGTGAATACCACATCGAATTGGCAGCCCGGATCGAATTCAGCGATGTAGCCAGCGGCCCAGACGCCGTTAGTATCATTCCAGGTCGAAGCTCTCGTGGAACCCGTTGAGTAGAAATGAAGTTTGCTCTCAGCATTATTCGTCGAAGAGCCTTGCCAATTATCAGGCATGCTGGTAAACCAATGCGTGTAATTCCACGGTTCTCCCCCTACCCATCGCCATCCGCCACCGGGCTCAGGCGAGCCATCTGGCTGATACCCGCCGAACCATGGCCCAGTAGTAAATTGTCCATCGGAATACCAGAAACGATCATCATCGCGTACGAGGCTGAAGATGTAGTCGTTTATTCCCTGCGACGTTATCGCGGCAAGATTCCCGCCTGCGGCCATGGCCGCCGAGTTGGCGTCATTCCACGAAATGCCACCCGGAACGTACATAGCTTGATAGCGGTGGCCATTAGTGACCGGATTACCGGAGCAGGTGTCATTCTGGATGCTGAATTCCGATGCCTGAGCGCCGGTGATGGTCATCGAATTAATTACGAGGTTGGCCGTGCCGCTATTTGATACGTAGATTGTCTTAACATTCGATGCTCCCTTTACAACGCTGCCGAAATCGAGCGACGAAGGCGTTCCAGATATACTGGGTATCTCCGTGCCGCACTGCCCTGCGCTGCCCGCGTTGTAGATGTCCGATATCTCCTGCGCGGTAAGTGCGCGGTTGTAGATTTGGACGTCGTCGATGCTGCCATTAAAGTAATACATGCCCCCTGCGTTTGCCCCCCTGCCTAAATCCACCTCAACAACAACGGCATCAGATGGTCGATTCGCCGCATTCGTTCCGGCAGGAACGCCGTTCACATAAAGTTTCATGCCGCTTGCATCAAGAGTGCCTGCAATATGGCTCCACGCATTGAGCTGTATCGGTGAAGCAGCGCTTGCACACTTCCAGTTGCCTGCTACATCCGTTCTCCAGATACAAAAACCGGATATGCCTTGGTTCGTCACTCTAAGCTCATAGATGGTCCCGCCATTGTTCTCGCTGTAGATTATTGTGTCAGCAGATCCAAATGATGTCGGATAAACCCACGCATTCACCGTGCTGGCATTATTGTTCGCTACAAGCGCGGCATTTTTTATAGTAACGTAATCATTCATGCCGTCGAATTTGAACGCCTGCCCGACTTTGCCTGCGACAAACGTCGTGCCGTTTTGCGGCGTTCCATCATTCCCACCTGCCTGATCAAGGGCGTTCCCATCACCCTTCCACCAGCCAACGAGGCCTGAAGTCGAAGAAGAAGCGCACGCGCCTGTTTCGATTTGCAGTTTGTATGTCTGTAAGAAAGTATAGAGGTTCGCGTCCACAGCGGATATCGTGAAGGAGGAAACGCCGAGCACAGTCGGTAATCCGGAAAGAACGCCTGTCGTCGAATCCAGCGAGATTCCCGCAGGCAGCGTGCCTGAACTTACGCTATACGCATACGGGCCGACACCGCCAGAGGCCGCAACTGAATGACTGTAAGGCGCATTTTGCGCGCCATCGGGCAGCGTTACAATGGCGCTGCATACGCCCGCACTACCGGCGTTGTAAATACGTGCGATCTCATCAGTAGTCAGTGCGCGGTTGTAGAGCATCATTTCATCGATCGTGCCTTTAAACGCTTGAGCAGGATCGAACCCACCTCCGACTGCATCCTGGTCAATGCCGATAACCAGACTGCCTCCCGGAGTCAGAACCGCCCCAACTGCCAATGTTCCTGAATACACCTGTTGAGCGTCTTTATACAATTTTACCTGGCCGGAAGAACTCTTCCACGTCACGGCTATGAAATGCCAGTTCCCGTCGTTCGTTGAAACACCAGTCGATGCATTAGGACCAGTGGCTCCGGCATCCGTGATATTAATATTAAAGTTATTGTAGCCAGTTAACAGAAAATCATTATCCAGGCCCGGAACAGCATAGGAAAAAGGCGTGCCGCTGTTAGTCGTATCTGATGATCGCATCCAGAACGCCACGGCAATTTCAGAAACAGGGAATCCGTTGACGGGATTTATAATAATGTGGTCGTTCCCCTCATTAAAGCTGAACGCCTGTCCGACTTTGCCTGGAGCCGACGCTGTCGCTCCGTTTATTATCGTACCGGTATTTCTACTGACACTGTCATTCGCATTGCCCTCTCCCCTCCACCACGAAACCAGTCCTGACGGTTGCGAAGCGCAGATTGCTGTTGTTATCGTCAGGTCAGCACCAACATAGGTTATTTCATAATTGTTCCCGGCCGTCAGTGTCCCTTGCTGGATCGCGTACGTACCTACGGCCTCGCCCGCTGCGCGCGAAAGACTGCCGGTGATCACGTCGCCGCTTGCAAGGCTGCCACTCGTGACCGCGTAGGTCAGCGAGGGATCCACCAATCCTTCGGTCTTTGTTCTGGAGTTCGCGCTGATCGTAATGGACCGCGCGGTGATATTTGCAGTGGCTGTCGTGGTCGTCGGTGAAACGCTGTAGTTGCCGGCGTTTATGCCGCTGGCGAACATCCCGGTGATGGTGATTGTTTTGTTGGTTCCAACGTTCTTGTCCGAATAAACAGCGGATGCATACCCGACAACGATGACATCTCCTGCCACTCGGTTGTCGCTGAGGTTAACGCTCGCGGTAGTTGCACCGTCATAGACCTTGCTCAAACCCGTTGCCGTGACAGTAAGCGTCCTCGCATTGACCGTGAGAGTACCGGATGCCGTGCTCGAAGAGTAGCCGTTCTGGGCTGCATAGCTTGCACTCAGGGTATGGCTGCCTGCAGTGGGTTTGGTGATCGTGAAGATCGCCGAGGACGAATTGCCGGTCACAGCGCTTAACACCTGCGATGTCGCCGTACCGCCATCGACACTCAATGTGACGTTGCCTGTCGGGGCACTTGATGTGGAACTGACAGTCACCGTAACAGTCCCGTTTGCGCCATACGTAATTGCCGGCGCAGAAACCCCTGTGGTAGTCGGGACAATCTCGCACTGCCCTGCGCTGCCTGCGTTATATATGTCCGAGATCTCTTGTGCGGTAAGGGCACGGCTGTATATCTTGACTTCGTCGATAAGTCCTGGGAAATTGTTGCCAGCGCAGCAAGTTTCTCCCCCAATCCAGGTGCCATATGATGTGCCGATATATGACGGATCAACAGCGCCGGAACTCTTTAACTGGCCGTTTACATAGAGTCGTGCGGTAGTTCCGTCTGATTCACCCACCACATGGTACCAAGTACCGGCAACAGCCAACTCCCCGGAAACCAGTGTTTGCCAAACATTGCCAGTTCCGACCGGCCGTATCAACGTCCCGAATTGGCCATTTTCAAGGGCAATACCCCAGTCATGATAATCGTGCACTCCTCCGGCAATCGTGTGCCTGCCCAATGGTGCTGTTAAAGGATTTACCCATGCTTCGATAGTCCACTGCGATCCAGGTGTCCAGCTGCCTGTGTCAATATATGCGTTCGTCCCATTAAAACTGAAAGCCTGTCCGACTCTGCCCATAGCATACGTCGCACCGCTCACCAGCGTTCCATGATGCCCACCGGTTTTGTCTATGGCGCTCCCATCCCCTTTCCACCAGCTTACAAGACCGGAAGGTGATGTAGGAGCGCACGCGCCTGATATAATCTGCAGTTTGTATGATTGTGAGAAAACGTAGAGGTTCGCGTCTGTAGTGGAAATCGTAAAGGAAGACACGCCGAGCGCGGTCGGTGTTCCGGAAAGACCACCCGTAGCTGAATCCAGTGAAATCCCCGCTGGCAGCGTTCCGGCACTTACGTTATAAACATACGGTCCGACTCCATTGGAGGCGGCAACTGAATGGTTGTATGGCGCATTCTGGGCGCCATCGGGAAGCGTTATTAGGGTCTCACATACGCCTTCGCTGCCGGCGCTATAGATACGCGCGACCTCATCAGCAGTCAGTGCGCGGTTGTAAAGCTGGACTTCGTCGATGAGACCGTTAAAATAACTACCTACCCGACCGATCCAGCGTACTGGTGTTGCAATTGGTGTTGCGCCTGCAGCGCCAGTATAATTGTATTTTTCGATGCCATTAACATAAAGCCGGTAATTCGTGCCATCAAAGGTTGTTGTTATAAGATGCCACTGAGCAGCGGTTAGGACACCATATACTATTTTTGCCCTCCAAGCTGTTCCGTCGCCAAAACCATAATGGATGCCATCCTGATAAACCCACATACTCGGTGAACGCGTTGCAGAACCATTACCGAGGTCATTGCCTATAAAACCATAGAAGTTAAGATCTGTCGGAGATATTGACGACGGATTTATCCAAACGCTCTCCGTAAATGTGTTCCCGAGAACAACTCCTGGACTCATTTCAACATAAGCCAAACCATGCAGACCGAACGCCTGCCCAACCTTGCCCGGTGCCGTCGCCGTTGCTCCGCTCATGAGCGTAGCAGTGTTTCCACCTATACTGTCATTTGCATTACCTTCAGCACGCCACCACGCAGTAAGCCCAGCCGGTTGCGGAGTGCAAACAGTGGCTTGAGTGAGCGTGATCGTGCGCGTGTCCGTGGTCGTGTTTCCTGCGTCGTCTGTTGCCACTGTCGTGATGACATTCAGGCCTTTGGAAAGCGTCACGATGTGGCTGAAGGTATTATCTGTCTGCACGACAACAGACTGGCCATTGATGACGAGGCTTTGAATTCCATTCGCATCACTCGCAGTTCCTGAAACATTCAGGATCGCACTGTTCGTGAAGGACTCATCCACTGGAGTTGACAGACTGAGCGTCGGCGGTGTCGTGTCGATGGTGTAGGTCCGGATTCTGACGGACTCGCTGTTCCCTGCTGCATCCACGGATGCGTACCTGAGGATCGTAGTGCTGTTAATAGCTATCGCTCCTGAATATGCGGTTGTGGGTGTGCAGCCCGCACCAATGCAGTATACGGTGCTTGCACAGCCCGAACCGCTGTTGTCGCCACACACGAGCGTAACACTCTGGGAAGTGCCGTACACTCCGCCCGGTAAAGATGGCGAAGTTATTGGCGCCTGGAGGTCTTGTTTGATCTGAGAGTTCTTGATCGTTTCTATGTTGCCGGCGTTGTCAGCCGAGCGATAGCGTACATACTGCGTACAGATGGAGTCCGCTGAACAGATCACGGAGAGCACTGTGCCGCTCGTACCGGGTGTGCAGGTGTTCGTCGTATCAATGCAGTACGCTGGATAGCTCGCTGCAACACCGGAACCACCAACATCAACAGTTGACTGCGTCACAGCAACGGAACCCGAGTTCGTCCATGTCCCAAACGCATAGCTAGTAGGGGCAGCCGTGGTTACAGGTGCGGTGACATCATTGAACGTCCCTGTGCAGGTTGTATTCGCATTCATTGTCACAGAACCATCACCGCAGTCCGCATCACCGCTCCAGCCAACAAACAATGCTCCCGCATCAGGAACTGCGGTAAGCGAAACCACGGTATTGGGAGCATATAGAGCCGTCCCCGTTGAACCAGACCAAACAAGTGAGCCGAAGCCGACATTCACCGTACCGCTGCCAGTGCCTGCTTTTGCCGCTGTCAGAGTAAAGGACGATAAAGATATTAACGTGACCGACTCGATCATGGACGAGCTGCCATTCATATAACCGCCTGTTGCATAGCCTCTTGCCCGAAGATAGGTGGTATAGGGCAGGCTGATGCCTGTTATCTCCCATCCTCCTAAAATGCGGCTGCCCGCACCGAGTATGGTCCATGTTGTCATATCGGGCGAAGATTCAAACCACACGCGGCTGAGTTCGGGGCCTGAACCTGACCGCATCCATCTCGCGGTTGAACCGTCCACTGCTGTAAGATCCTGCAACGCTGCATCAGTCGAATTCAGGCGCGCTATATGATTGCGGCTTGCGCCGCCCATGGTGGTGAATGCTCCGCCGAGAAGCACCTTCCCGTCCGCCTGCACTGCCAGGGAAGTAACTGAGTTATTCGCATTGGGATTGAACGATGCGTCAAGAGTGCCGTCTGCATTCAAACGCGCTATCTTATTGCGGCTAGAGCCACCTATGATCGAGAAGGCGCCGCCACACAGTATTTTCCCGTCCGCCTGCATGGCCAGGGAATAGACCGTGCTGTTCGCATTGGGATTGAATGTTGCATCAAGGCTGCCGTCCGCATTCAAGCGCGCCATACGATTCCGGGGTGTGCCGCTAATAGTTGAGAAACCTCCACCTATCACTATCTTTCCATCCGCCTGGACCACGATGGAATTAACTGCGCCATTTGCATTCGGATCAAACGATGCGTCAAGGCTGCCGTCCGCATTCAGCCGCGCCACATTATTTCGGGTTGTGCCGCCTATGGTCGTGAATGTTCCTCCACTCAGTATCTTGCCGTCCGTTTGCATTGCTGTGGAATAAACCGCATTATTCGCATCAGGATTGAATGTTGCGTCAAGGCTGCCGTCTGCATTCAGCTTCGCCATGTAATGTCGGGCCGTGCCGCCAATGGTCGTGAATGCGCCGCCAATCAATATCCCTCCGTCTGTCAGCACGGTTGTGACCCGAACGGAGCCATTCGCATTGGGATTGAATGTTGCGTCAAGGCTGCCGTCGGGAAACAGTCGCGCCATACGGTTATGTATGATGCCTCCTACTGTCGTGAACGGCCCACCAATAAGTATTTTACCGTCCTCCTGTATAGCCGTGGTATAAACTGCGTTATTCGCCATAGGATTGAATGTTGCGTCAAGGCTGCCGTCTGCATTCAGCCGAGCCATATAATTTCGAGTTGTTCCGCCTATGATGGTGAATGATCCGCCGCTCAGTATTCTTCCGTCTGTTTGTACAATCATGGAATAGACTGAGTTGTTCGCATTAGAATCGAATCCTGCATCAATAATGGGATCCATTATCGTGAACGTTTCTTCATTTATTGCTTCGCTGTTTCCAGCGGCATCTGTTGAATAGAATCTCAGGACCGTGAAGGTCGCGATGCTGATCACGCCGGAATAGAGCGTCGTTGGGCTGCAGCCTGAGCCGGTGCAGTAATACTTGTTCAGACAACCGCTGCCCGCGCCGTCGTTACAGGTTAAGGAAACGGACTGTGTAACGCTGTAATTTCCCGTTCCTGGTGTCGCGGTTGTCAGTGGTGGAGTTATGTCGATATTCGCGGCGCAGTTCGTTGCGTCCGTGCCGGTGTACTGGCCGCTGCAGGTCCAGGTCCACGGGCCGGTACCCGAGGTCCCTGTTGTGGTGCCTGCACTGCAGAGGTTCGTTATGGGCGCGGTGTTGAATGTCTGCCCGCTGGACGACCCGCATACGCCGTTCACCGGATCATGAACAAAATTTGCCGTGATCGTCATGCTGGAGGTTACATTCGCCACTGTAAGCGGATTGACTGACGTAGTGACAAACCCGTTCGTGCCTGTCCAGTTCACAAAGTGGGAGTTTGGATCAGGCACTGCAGTCATTGCGCTGCCGCTGCCGCTATAGCTCATTGTTTGCACTGAGGTGCCGCTAATGGAACCATGAGAGCTTGCATTGAAAGTCAGGGTGTATGCGCTGGCGTGAATGAGATATGCATCCGATGCAGGTATCGCGGCGCTGTAACTTTTAAGATACCCTCCAAGATAGACATTCCCAACATCGTCAGCAGCGATGCCGTAGCCATAGGTAAACTTCCCGCTTCCTCCAAAGTTCTTTGTCCACAGAGATGAACCTGATGAATCTAGCTTGATTGCAAAGTCATCATTCGTCCCGATTTTCGTGAGTGCCGGGGTGGTGAGATTTGCGTTCTCAAAATAGCCGCCCAGATACACATTCCCCGTACCATCTACGGCGATGCCGTTGCTATAAACACCTGCTCCGCTCCCGCCAAAGTTCTTTGCCCACGTGACTGCTCCAGCGGAGTCAAGCTTGATCGCAAAGGCATCCTGGGCACCTATCATCGTTAGTGCCGGGGTGGTGAGATTGCCGCTAAAATACCCGGCCAGGTACACATTCCCGATACCGTCTACAGCCATGCTGTTGCCATAGGCACCCGCCTCGCTCCCGCCAAAGTTCTTTGCCCACGTGACTGCTCCAGCGGAGTCAAGCTTGATCGCAAAGACGTCCTGGCCCATCGATGTCAACGCTGGCGTGGTGAGGTTACCTTGGAAATACCCCTCCAGATACACATTCCCGGAACCATCCACTGCGATGCTTCGGCCATACACATTCGCAATGCTCCCGCCAAAGTTCTTTGCCCAGGTAACTGCTCCAGTAGAACTAAGCTTGATCGCAAAAGCATCATAGTTCTGATAAACCATTGTCATCATTGTCAACGCTGGTGTGGTAAGGTTGGCAAAATTAAAGCATCCCCCGAGATACACATTCCCGGCACCGTCCACCGTGATTCCGTTGCCATAGGCATACGCCCCGCTCCCGCCAAAGTTCTTTGCCCAAATAACTGCACCGGCGGAGTCAAGCTTGATTGCAAAGGCATCCTGATTCCCTATCACGGTGAGCGCAGGCGTGGTGAGGTTTGCGTAACGAAAATTCCCTCCCAGATACACATTTCCGGCACTGTCAACCGTGATACTCTGGCCAAACGTATCCGCCCCACTCCCGCCAAAGTTCTTTGCCCAGAGCACAACGCCTGAAGGATCCAATTTGGCGACAAAGGCGTCGTTGTATGGCGCGCCTCCAATCTTGTTCAAAGTCGTGCTTCCAAGCGTGAATGTCGCACTGTTTATAAAATATCCGGCCAGATAGACATTCCCCGAGGCATCCACTGCCGTTGCTTGAATAGAGGAATTCCCTACCGGCGTTCGTGGGCAAAAGTTCTTTGACCAGGTGACTGTACCAGTGGAACTAAGCTTGATCGCAAAAGCATCAAGATTGATTTTTGTCAACGCTGGAGTAGTAAGGTCGGCGAAATAAAAATACCCTCCAAGATACACATTTCCGGCACCGTCAACAGCTATGCCGTTTCCATAGGCATACGCCCCACTCCCGCCAAAGTTCTTTGCCCAGGTGACTGTTCCTGTAGAACTAAGCTTGATTGCAAAGGCATCGTAGGTTCCAATCTTTGTCACCACAGGCGTACTGAGGTTGACCCGATCAAAATACCCCCCCAGATACACATTCCCGGAACTGTCTACTGCGATACTCTGACAATACGTATCCGCTCTGGCCCCGTTCCCTCCAAAGTTCTTTGCCCAGGTGACAACGCCTGTGGAACTAAGTTTGATCGCAAAAGCATCATTCATTCCGATTAACGTAAGCGCCGGCGTGGTGAGGTTACCTGTGAAATCCCCACCCAGATACACATTCCCGCTACCGTCAACTGCGATGCTGCGGCCATAGGCATACGCCCCGTTCCCTCCGAAATTTTTTGCCCAGGTGACTGCGCCTAGGGAACTAAGCTTGATCGCAAAGGCATCAAAGTTTCCCATAGCGACCTTTGTCAACGCCGGCGTGGTGAGGTTGGCGTTAACAAAATCCCCCCCAAGATACACATTCCCGGAACCGTCAACTGCGATGCTGCGGCCATACGCACTCGCCCCGCTCCCGCCAAAGTTCTTTGCCCAAATGACTGTACCAGTGGAATCAAGCTTTATTGCAAAAGCATCCTGGCTCCCGATTTTTGTAACCGCAGGCGCCGTGAAGTTGCCACTAAAATATCCTCCAAGATACACATTCCCGGAACTGTCAACCGCGATGCTCTGGCCATATGCAACCGCCCCGCTCCCGCCAAAGTTCTTTGACCAGACAACTACGCCTGTGGAGTCAAGCTTGATAGCAAAGACATCTCCCCCTATCAGAGTCAACGCAGGCGTTGTGAGATTTTCATAACGAAAATACCCACCCAGATACACATTCCCGGAACTATCAACCGCAATACTCTGACCATACGTATCCGCCCCGATCCCGCCAAAGTTTTTTGCCCAGAGCACAGCGCCAGATGCATCCAATTTGACAACAAAGGCATCATTGGCCCCAGATAGGGTGCCGGTAATCCCGATCCCGGTCAAGGTCACGCTTCCGAGCTGGTAGGTCAAGCCGGAAAAATACCCAGCCAGATACACATTTCCAGCGGCATCCACTGCCGTTGATTGCGTATGCGCGCTGGCCCCCGCAGTCCCGCCATTGTAATTAGCCGCCCAGTCCGCGCCGGATGCCGTGCCAGAGGCCGATAATGCCAGGAACAAGGCCAGCATGGCGGGCAACAGCCCTGAAGACCATTTCATCTTTCCACGAGAATTACGACAAACCGTCAAAAATATCTTTTTCACTCCACTACCCCCTGAAGTAAGTTATAAGCTTCGCGATTCTAGCCGACCTGGTTATCCTGGTAAATACGTAAACATACGTATACATTTTTAAGGAACCAACACCTTTTCCCTCTTATTAAAACAGTGTATTACTGCAGCGGTCCTCGTTTCCACGCCGAGCTTTTTGTAGACCCTTTCGAGGTGTTTTTCCACGGTCCGTTCGCTGATCCCCATGACCGCTGATATATCTGCGTTGGCTCTCCCTTGCGCTACATAATTAAGAACTTCGGTTTCCCGCAAACTCAGGCCAGTGTAGTCATTACCTGTTGCCATTTTCATCCCTATTCCCCAATAACTTAATAAAATTAAATAACTTGACACAAAATGCAACACATGTTATTTTTGTTTCGTCACATTTTATTAGTTTTGCGCCTTAATGTAAATACGTAAACATACGTATATTTCCAAGTTTCACGGTCAATGATAGGAAGGCAATGGAAACCCTTTCTCACAAAGATCTCCTGGCCCTTAACCGCGCAATCGGCGAGATTTACACTGCCCGAGATATGGAGTCGTTCTACCGGTCATCATTCAACTCCATCCAAAGTATTATCCCAAGTGAACATTGCAGCTTTAATGACGTCATCTTACATCCCACTCGTTTTCTGAAAGTGACTGCCAGCTCTCAAATGCACAATAACGTCATTGGCAAACATCTCACCGCATTAAATACACATCTTCATGAACATCCATTAAATCCTCATTTTCTGTCTGATACTCCCGTAAAGACGTCGGATTACAGTTCAAAGAACCGGTTTGTGCGCTTGGCCCTTTACAACGAGTATTACAAGCACCTTGATATAGAAACCCAGATTGTATTCTCTATACCCGTATCGCGCGAGAAAACAGCACTTGTTGCTTTGAGCAGGAAGAGCCCGGATTTTTCCGAGAGGGACAGGCTTATCCTGGCCTTGCTAAAGCCACACCTGATAAGCGCCTTGCGGAATGTGATGGAACACAGCAGCACAAGGCTTGCGAAAGACCTTTTACATAAGAGTGCGGAGGCGGAAAAACAAGGTGCGGTTCTGTTTCAATCTAACGGAAAGATCGTGTGCATATCCCCTTTTGCGAAGAAAATGTTTGCAAAATACTTCAATGTAACCCTGGATATAGGGAATGCGCTGCCCAAAAGGCTTCTGAAGTGGTTTAAAATCAGGGAATTGTCAAAAAGTGTGGAACGGGAAGCGCTTACTCTTGAAAAGGAGAACAATATCCTCTTGGTGAGGCTTATTAACGATTTCACTACCGGGGACAACATTTTTGTCGTTACCGAGACGAGCCCAACTGCCCGAGTACGCGATCTGACGGAATACGACCTTTCCAGCCGCGAGACCGAGGTGTTGACCTGGCTTGCAAAAGGAAAATCGAATATTGAGATCGCTATGATTCTGAGTATCAGTAAACGCACAGCAGAGAAACACATGGAGAATATCTTCGCCAAACTCGGCGTAGAAACCCGGGCTGCGGCGGCGACGGCTATACGATAGATCGCGATAGATCAGGTATCGTTCTTCCTTTTTATTTCATATTCCTAGATAAAGGCAGTCAATGGAAATCCTTTCTCACCATGATCTCCTCGGCCTTAACAGTGCCATTCGCGAGATTTACACTGCACGCGACGTGGACTCCTATTATCGTTCGATATTCAGCGCCATCCAGACCATCATCCCAGGTGAACTTTGCAGTTTTAATGATTTCACTACCCATCCAGTTCGTTTTCTAAATGGTATCCAGGGTTCGCAGGATCACAGACATGTATACGATCAATTGCGCCCCACCTTCAGTTCAAGTTTTCATGACCACCCCTTAAATCCACATTATTTTTCAAATAATGTGGTAAAAACGACCGACTATGTATCTAAACACCATTTTAAGATCACAACTATTTACAACGAATATTACAAACACTTGGATGTTGAAACGCAGATCGGCTTTTCTATTCCACTATCAAAGGACAAGTCCTCGCTCTTTGTTCTCAGCAGGAAAAAGCCGGATTTTTCAGAGAGGGACCGGCTGATCCTGATCTTACTGAAACCCCACCTGATTGGAGCATTGAGGAATGTTGAGGAGCACAACCGCATGATACTTGAGCGCGACCTTATGCAAAAAGGTGCGGAACAGGAAAAACAAGGGGCTGTTCTTTTTCAGTCTGATGGAATGATTTTATCCATATCTCCCTTTGCAAAGAAGATGCTGACAAAATATTTTGACACGACCCTTGTTGAAGGCAATACTCTGCCCAAAAGGCTTTTAAACTGGTTTAAAACCTTGGGATATTCAAAAAGAAAAGTAGAACAGGAGACCTTTACTTTCGAGAAAGAAGACAATAGCCTTTTGGTAAAGCTTATAAACGACTTCACGACCGGAGACTACATTCTTGTCATAACCGAATCAGATCCCACCAGCACATTATGCAATCTGCGGGAATACGACCTTTCCCGCCGCGAGACCGAGGTGTTGACCTGGCTGTCAAAAGGAAAGACGAACGTGGAGATCGCCATGATTCTGAGTATCAGCAAACGCACGGCAGAGAAGCACATGGAGAATATCTTCGTTAAACTTGGCGTGGAAACAAGGGCCGCGGCAGCGGCGGTTATACGACAATAATACAGAAGGAGAAAGGGGGAATATGGGGAAAGGGTGACAGGACGAAGAACACGACTTTAAACTCTCCCCTTCTTTAACTTCTCCATTTCTCCTAACACCTTCGAGGTCTTGACGCATCTTAAAAGCTGTAGGTGAAAAGGGGAATATGGGGAAAGGGTGAAAGGGCGAAGAATTCGACTTTAAACTCTCCCCTTCTCCAACTTCTCCATTTCTCCTAAATCATTTCAGCTGTAAGAAAAGGGGAAATATGGAAAAGTGGGGAAATGAAGCACTAACAGACAAGATAATCAATGCCTGCATCGCTGTTCACAAGGAGTTAGGTCCTGGCTTTTTAGAGAACATCTATCATAATGCCTTAAAGATTGAGCTTACGCGGCAGAAGCTTCACTACGAGTCTGAAAAAGAGATAAACGTGATGTACCTTGGTGAAGAGATAGGAGTTCACCGGCTCGACCTGTTGATTGAAAATGAAATCGTCGTTGAACTTAAGACAGTAGAAGACTTACATAAAAAATACTATGCACAAGTCAGGTCATATCTCAAGGCCTTTCATAGAGAAGTTGGACTGCTCGTCAATTTCGCCGATTACAAATTAGATATAAGAAGAGTAGAAGTTTCAAAGAAACAGGGAAAGAACGGCTCGGGTGAAGCATAAGGCTGTACACTCTCCTTTTCCCCGCGCTCTCCATTTCCTCTAAATCATTTGCAGGAGATATTATGCATCATAAAGAGATAGTACTAGACGGTCAGAAAATCGCATACTACGAAAGCACGGGCAAAGGGCACCCCGTCCTTTTCATCCATGGCAATTCACTTTCCAGCCTCTGTTTTGAAAAACAGCTTACAAGCCGTCTCGGTGATCAATTTCGTCTCGTAGCAATGGATCTCCCGGGGCATGGCAGATCTGCGCCAGCGCACAATCCTAAATCGGCCTATTCGATCCCCGCTTATGCAGATATCGTTACTAAATTCGCACGGGCACTTGGTCTTGAAGCTGCCGTGCTTGTTGGCTGGTCTCTTGGCGGGCATATACTTCTTGAAACGATAAAACTTTTACCACAATCACCGGGTACAATGATCTTTGGAGCGCCTCCGGTCGGGAAGCCCATGGCCCCCGATGCATTCATGCCCAATCCCCTGATGCCGCTGTTATTCTCAAGGGTGGTGGGCAACGATCAGGCAGCTGCCTTGTCCGCCGAGTTCGTTCTGCCGGGCAGCAAGATACCAATATTTTATGCAGAAGACATCCAACGGACGGACGGACGAGCGCGGGAAGAGTTGTGGGTCAGCATTGGACAGGGAATCTTTACCGATGAAGTGAAGATCGTTGCGGAAATATCAGGACCCCTTGCAATCGTACAGGGTGAAAAGGACCCGTTAATAAATCTCGGGTTGCGTATTCCGCTCCAAATCGGCCACCATTTCCGATTCAATTCGGCCACTGATTCCGATTGATTTCGGCCACCCATTCCGATCCAATTCGGCCACCCCCTGATGATCGTTTGACGCTGGGTAAATTC
>Ga0334722_10001208_pt1 | contig 33372 bp, 32 predicted proteins | sample C3_bottom_MG_FD_207210 | JGI IMG/M metagenome (GOLD analysis project Ga0334722, IMG submission 207210) | Sediment microbial communities from Yellowstone Lake, YNP, Wyoming, USA - C3_bottom | ecosystem: Environmental > Aquatic > Freshwater > Lake > Sediment | place: USA: Wyoming | collected... | reverse complement strand
CCCGCGCCGGGTGTTCCTCGTCCACGGCGACCCCGACGCACAGGGGGCACTCGCCCCCAAGGTCGAGGCGCTCGGCTTCGACGTCCACGTTCCGGGCTGGCACGAGCGCGTCGCGCTCGACTGACACGGCGCCGCACGGCGGCGCGGCGCTCGATCAGGTTCGCGGCTTCGGCCTCGTTCTCGCCGCTATGCGCTCCAGTGTGCCGGTCCAGCCTGGGTCGAACGGCCGGCCGGGCTTGTCAAGGTCCACCACGACCGGGGCATGGTCCGAGGGAGTGGGCGGTCCCTTGCGAGCCTCGCGATCGATCTCGGCCCAGACGACTCGTGCCGCCACCGACGGCGTCGCGTACAGGAGATCGATCCGCAATCCCTCGTTCCGGTGGAACATGCCGGCCCGGTAGTCCCACCATGTGTACCGACCCAGGGCTGGCTGGACGCGTCGATAGGCGTCCTCGAGCCCCCATGAGCGGAGTCGAAACAGGGCGCCCCGCTCCGCCTCCGACACGTGCGTGCCCCCATGCACCGCCTCGGCGTCCCAGACATCGTCATCGTTGGGCGTGATGTTGTAGTCGCCGCCCAGGACGAGCGGCTCGGCGGGCAGGCGGGTCTCGGCCAGCCAGCGCGACAGGCGCTCGTACCAGCGCAGTTTGCCCTCGTAGAAAGGCGACCCGACCGCCCGCCCGTTCGGTGCGTACAGCGAGACCACCCGCACGCCGCCGCAGACGGCAGAGACCATGCGGGCTTCGTCGAACGGGTCGAAGTCGTCCTCGGAGACCGCGACCGTCGCGCCGGACGAGCTATCGCGAACCGGCCCATCGCCGAAGTTCGTGATCACCTCTTCCGCCCCGACACGCGTCGCGATTGCCACTCCGTTCCAGCGGCCTTCGCCGTGGTGGACCAGGTCGTAGCCGAGCATCTGGAAGGGCATGACCGGCGCGTCCGCGTCGCTGGCCTTGGTCTCCTGCATGAGGAGCACGTCGGGCTCGACCTTGGCGAGCCAGCCCTCCACGGCGTCCATGCGCGCCTTGAGCGAGTTGACGTTCCAGGTGGCGATGCGCATCGGACTCTTCTGGGCAGCCTCGCTCGTCGGTGTGGGCCGGGCTAGTAGCGCCGGCCTCGCTGGCGCTCGAGGTCGAACGTCGCCGTGTCGGCAATGGCCATGACTGCCATCGTGCCGGCCTGGACCGGGTCGCTGACGACCAAGTCGGCGACATCCGTGATCGAGCCGACCATGTTGAGGCAGATGATCGGGATGCCCTGCGCCCGGAGCTCCCGTGCGGCTGCGGTGATCTCGCCGCCCATGATCGATCCGGCGAGGACCAGGAGGCGGGCCCGCGGGAGGTCTGCGACGGCCCGCACCGCGGCCGCGATCTCCTTCTCGCCGACGAGCGCGATGGTGTCGACGGAGATCCGCTCTCCTCGGAGGTTGTGACGGTCCGCCTCGCTCACCGCGCCGAGCGCCACCTGCGCAACCTGGGCGCCTCCGCCAATGACGATCACGCGCTTGCCGAAGATCCGGTCGAGCGACCGGGTGAGGCGATGGGCCCGCACGCCGGGGGTTCCGTCGATCGTGCGGACGAGCTGCTCCTCGTCGAGGCCTTCGACCTCGATCTCGATCTCGACCCGGCCGATATCGCCGTCCGTGGCGCCGGCCTCCGCGTCCATGCGTCGGACCGTGGACAGGGTCCGGAGCACGCCACCCGCGGCTCCGATGCGCTCCGTGAGCGCGGCGATCGAAGCGGTCCCGTCATCGATGACGGCGTGGGCCGCGACGCTGGCCGGGAGGGTGTGTCGCCGAGGCATTGGTCGGATCGGTGTCGCGGCCGTCAGCGGGCGCGGAGGTCGGAGACGCTCATCAGGTGCGGGTCGATACCGCCGGTCGCGTCGTGCTCCTCGAACGCGAGGTCGAGGGCCTCGAATGCCGCCCGCGTTGCGGCCGGATCCGAGGTCGTCAGCATGAGCGCGCCGTCCGTGTCCTCGGCGACCCCGACGATGCCCGTGATGTTGACGGACCGCTCCCCGAGAGCCGCCGCGAGGCGCGCGAGCGAGCCGGGCTTGTCGTCCAGCTGGACCGTGAACCAGACCGACACCGGGCACCTCCTGTAGGGCTGATGGTAGCCGACCCGGTACCCTTCGCCCGATGCCGCTGCCCACGATCGCTTACCGCCTGATCGGCCGGTTCTCGGTGTCCCGGTTCGACCGCTGGCTGCACCCGCGGCTCTATCGGCTGACTGGCGGACGCGGGATCCTCGGGAGGGTCCTTGGTTCGGACATGCTCCTTCTGACGACCCGCGGGCGACGCTCGGGGGCGGAGCGAACCGTGGCCCTGTTCGCCTATCCCGTCGCCGTGCCGGCCGGCTCATGGGCCGTGGTTGGGTCGCGTGGTGGCAGCCGTGTCCTGCCCGCCTGGTACCTGAACCTCGCGGCCAGGCCCGAGGTGACGATCCAGGTTCGGGGGACACGCGTGGCGGCACGGGCGCGCCTGGTTTCCGGGGAGGAGTACGAGGCCATCTTCGAACAGGCGGCGACGGCGTTCCCGGGCTATCGCCTGTATCGGGCGGAGGCGCCACATCACATCCCGATCGTGGTTCTCGAGCCGTCCGCGGGCGGGGCATGAGCCGATCGGTGCCGGCCGGCCCGGTTATCCAGGTCTTCGGCCGCGAGGACTCGTCGGAGACGCGGGCGGCCCTGCGGTTCTTCAAGGAGCGTCGCCTGGCCGCCCAGTTCATCGACCTTCGTCGCCAGCCGATTGCACCGGCAGAGTTCCGGCGCTTCGTCGAGCGGCTCGGCGCGCCGGCCCTGGCCGACGCCGCGGGTCGAGCCTGGACGGACGGCGGGCTCGGCTACCTGCGGATGGACGCCGATGAGCTGGCGGCCCGGCTCGTGGCCGACCCGCGGCTGCTCAGGCTGCCGCTCGTCCGTGTCGGGTCGGGCGTGGCTGCCGGCCGCGACGAGGCGGCCTGGAGACGCCTTCTGGTGAAAGCGTGACCGTCGCCCGGCCCGATGCCCCGCCGGACGCCCGCGTCACCGCCGATCCCATACGCCGGGCGCGGGCGGTCAGCGGCCCCGGGCCCGCGATCCCAGAACCAGGCCGAGGATCACGAAGACCGCGCCGATGACGGCCCACGCCGGGTCGCCGATCATGAAGCTGCGGCCGGCGGTCAGGATCCCGAGACCCTGGAGGATCCAGATACCCCCGCTGATGACGAGGCCGGCCGAGAGCACCAGCCGGAGCGGGGAGCGGCGAGTCTTGCCGGGGGCATCCATGGGCGTAGGATGCCATCCTCGCCTCGTGGGGCAGCAGGGGAGGATCCAGCGTTGCCGAGTCGCGACCATCCCGGGGAACCCATCAGCGATCGTCGACGAAGCGGTCGCCTGACGATCGGGCCGCGCGCCGCTGCCAAGATGGCCGGCGACCCGACGATGACCGAGGACCGGAAGCTCCTCGAACCGTCGGAGCGCCCCGCCTTCCTCAACACGGACCCGTGGCGCGCCCTCCGGATCCTGTCAGAGTTCGTCGAGGGGTTCGATGCCCTGGCGACGGTGGGGCCCGCCATCACGGTCTTCGGGTCAGCCCGCGTGGCTGAGGGCTCATCGATCTACGAGACCGCGCGGGAGATCGGCCGACGCCTCGCCAAGGAGGGCTACGCGATCATTACGGGCGGCGGCCAGGGCGTGATGGAGGCGGCCAACCGCGGCTGCCAGGAGGGCGGCGGCATGTCCGTCGGCTGCAACATCGAACTGCCTCACGAGCAGGCGGTCAATCCGTACGTCGATCTCGCCGTCGAGTTCCGCTACTTCTTCGCCCGCAAGACCATGTTCGTCAAGTACGCGGACGGGTTCGTGATCCTGCCCGGCGGATTCGGCACGATGGACGAGCTGTTCGAGGCCCTGACCCTCATCCAGACCGGAAAGATCCGGCACTTCCCGATCATCCTGGTGGGCTCCGACTTCTATGGCGGACTGCTCGACTGGATTCGGCGGCGCCTGCTGGTCGACGGCATGGTCGACGAACAGGACATGGACCTCATCATCGTGACCGACGACCCGGCCGAAGTCGTCGAGATCGTCAAGCGGGCGGCGCGGCGGCGGGGCAGCGCGGACCAGCCCTGACGCCGCGGACGCCGGTCCGGCAGCTCAGCTTCGCGGGACGGCAACCTCGATGACCCCGTCGACAATTCGGACCGGGTAGTAGCGAAGGCGTCGGACGCGGGTCAGGCGCCGCGCGTCGGCCTTCCGGCCCGGTACGTCGGGCTTCGTGTCGCGCCCAGCCGGGCTCCAGACCGGGTAATACCGGCCCTCGGGGTCGAGCCCGCCGGTCGTCGGCATCTGGACGGGATCACCGGACGCGAGGTCGAAGCGTCCCTCGTGGAGCGGGCAGGACACGACGCAGCCTTCGAGGTCGCCGAGGCTGAGGGGTGCTGACATGTGGGGGCAGCGATCATCGATGACGGCCAGCCCCCGGCTGGTATGGGCGATCAGGAGGTCGTGATCGCCGAAGGTGACCCTTTGGAGCGCGCCCGGCGGCATGTCCACTACCGACATGGCCGGTACGAATGGGGCGCCGGCCGCACCGATCGCGACCAGGCCGCCCGGAATCACCATGACGTCCGGGACCGGCGTGGTTGACGGCGCCGAAGGATCGGGACGTGTCGCCACCTCCCGATCCTAGTCCCCTTGCCGATCCGTGTCGTCGGCGGGTTGCCTAGAGCGCCGCCGCCGGCACCTCGATCGGGCTTTCGCCGTCTCCATGCGCGCCCATCGTCCTTCGGAGCGGCAGCTCACGCATCACCAGGGCGGCCAGCAGTCCAAAGACGGTCGCCGTGACCCCGATCCAGAACGTCTGGGCGATCGCCAGGCTCATCGCGTTGTTGAAGGCCTGGTCGAACTGGGGCACGAAGGGCTGGATCGCTCCCTGGAAGGCGGCGGGCACCTGGTGAAGGATGGCCTCGCCGAAGCTCTGACCCACGCCGGTCTGGTTGTTCAGGTCGATGCCGCTGCCGGACTGGAGCGCCCCGTTGAACGCCGCCTGAAACTGGAGGATCGGGGGCCGGGCGGCCTCCGGTGCCCCCGCGGCCATCGCCCCAAACACCTGGTCGGTCTGGGCCGGAAGCTCGTCCAGGAGGGCCTGGCCGAACCATGTTCCCGCGATCGCGAGCCCCACGGATCCGCCGATCTGGCGGAAGAAGGTGAGGTTGCTTGTCGCGACGCCGAGCTTCGCAAACGGCACGGCGTTCTGGACGATGATCGTGAACACGGACAGGGTCGGCCCGATGCCGAGGCCGCCGATGAACATCCACAGGAACAGCATCGGATAGGACGTGTCCGCCCTGAGGTTGGTCATCAGGGTGATTCCGGTCGCCATCGCAACGAGACCGGCAAGGACGATCGCCTTGTACCTGCCCGTCCGCGAGACGAGGGCGCCGGCGACGATCGAGCTGCCGATCAGGCCGATCAGCATCGGAAAGATCAGGTAGCCCGAGCTTGTCGCGGACTCGTGCCGTACCACCTGGAACCATCGGGGCAGGAAGATGATGGCGCCGAAGAACCCGAAGCTGACGAAGAACGTCGAGAGGATCGACGACACGTAGGTTCGGTTGCGCCACAGGTCGAGCGGGACGATCGGCTCCTTGGCGCGCGCCTCGACCGCCACGAAGACGGCGCTGAGGGCGAGTCCGATGGCGATGAAGCCGCCCACGACGGCATCGCCCCAGTCTCCGGTCTGCTTGTTGGTCAGGCCCACGAGCAGGAACCCGATCGCGATCGTGAACACGAGCGCACCGAGGTAGTCGAGGTTGCGCGACGCGTTCGAGCGCTTGATCGTCGGCAGCAGGCGCCAGATGACGGCGAGGCTGACGATCCCTACCGGCAGGTTGACGAAGAAGATCCAATGCCAGCCGACATTGTCTGTCAGGTACCCGCCGAGTCCCGGCCCGATGAGGAACGAAATCCCGAAGACCGCCCCGAAGAGGCCCTGGTACTTGCCACGCTCGGCGGGAGTGAAGAGGTCGCCGATGACCGCGAGGGCGATGGGGAAGAGGGCCCCGGCGCCCATCCCCTGGATGCCCCGGAAGAGAATCAGCTGCCACATCGCTTGGCTCAACCCGGACAGCACGGATCCGGCTAGGAAGAGGGTGATACCGATCATCAGCATCGGGCGGCGTCCGTACAGGTCGGACAGCTTCCCGTAGAAGGGGACGGTAATCGTGCTCGTCAGGAGGTAGATCGTGACGACCCACGTGTACAGGTCGTTGCCGCCGAGATCGGTGACGATCCTCGGAAGTGCGGTGCCAACGATCGTCTGGTCGAGTGCAACGAGGAACAGCCCGAGAAGGACCGCTCCGAGGATCTCGAGCTTCTGGCGCCGGCTCAGGCCGAGCGCGGGGTCTTCCGCGAGCGACGGCGTCTGGTCGCCGTCCTCTGCGGGGAACGCTTGCATCGGTGTCAGTCCCTTCCTGCTGTTCCGTGATGAATGTGGTCATGGCCGGAGACGAAGTCCGGCCCGAACTCCGCGGCCACCGCGGCGCGGATGTCGCCGAGCGCCGCGGCGACGCCCGCGACCTGGGCGTCGTTCAAGTGGCCGAGGATTGCCTGGAGCCGGTCCTGCTTGATCGCTTCCATCTCGTCGAGCGTGTCCTGACCGCGGGAGGCGATTCGGACGAGGACCACGCGCCGGTCATCGGGGACGCGGATACGCTCAACGAGCCCCCGCTCCTCCATGCGGTCCACGATGCCGGTTGCGCTGGAGAGCGACACGTCGAGAAACTCGGCGAGGTGGCTCATCGGCAGGTCGCCGTGATGCTCGAGCAGCCACAGCACGTGCATGTGGGTCATGCTCACCCCGGCCCGGACGAGCCGCCCCGTGCCGGCGCACTGGAATCCCGCGATCATGTCGTGAATCCCGGCGACGATCCGGCCGGCGCGCGTCTCCTCGATCGCAACAATTGCTTTGGCATCGATAGTTGGCATTACATGAATAATCTATCAACTGGCAATGGTTTCGTCAACAACCGCCTTCGGATCGCGGAACCCGGCGGCCGGTGATGCGCTTCGCCCTGATGATCGAGGCTCAGATGGGCCTCAGCTACCTCGACCAGCTGGCGATCGTCCGCCGCGCCGAGGCCGCCGGGTTCGAGGCGTTCTTCCGGAGCGACCACTACGCGAGCTTTCCCGGGCCGGCTGACGGACCCTCGACCGACGCCTGGACCGTTCTGGCGGGCCTCGCCCGTGAGACAGGGCGGATCGCCCTCGGCGTGCTCGTGAGCCCCGTCACGTTTCGGCATCCGGGCAGTTTCGTGAAGGTCGTCACGACCGCCGACGAGATGAGCGGCGGGCGGATTGAGGTCGGCGTCGGTGCCGGCTGGAACGAGACGGATCACCGCCAGCTGGGGCTGGCGTTTCCCGGGATCCGCGAGCGTGCCGACCTGATGGAGGACCAGCTGGCTCTCCTGCACGGCCTGTGGACGGAGCCGGACGGCTGGTCATACGAAGGACACCACGTTCAGGTAGCCGGCGGGTTCCTCCGTCCGAAGCCGCTCGACGGGACCGGCCGGCCGCGAGCCGCGAACGGCGCCGTTCGGCCGCGGATCATCGTGGGCGGGGAGGGTACGCCGCGCGCCTTCCGCCTCGCGGCTCGCTACGCGGACGAGTTCAACTTCTCGTCGTCCTCGCCTGAACGTGTCCGGGAGCGCAATACAGTGCTGGACGACGCATGCCGCGCGGCGAGCCGGGATCCGGCAACATTGACGCGCTCGGCGATGGTCGGGACGATGCTCGGGGCGGACGAAGCCGAGGTCGGGAGGCGGCGCGCGGCGCTGCTGCGGGCGCTCGGCGTGGCCGAGTCCGGGGCCTCGGACTGGTACGAGGCGCGGAAGGCCCGCTGGATTCTCGGGACGCCGGACGAGGCGCGGGCCATGGTCCATCGCTTCGCCGATGCGGGCGTCGAGCGGCTCATGCTCCAGACCTTCCTGCCCCTGGATCTGGAGATGGTCGACCTGATGGGTGCAGAGCTCGTAGCGAAGCTCTAGACGGCCGCGCTGCACGCGGATAGCCCGCGTCAGCCGGCGAGCGTCATCGCGTGGTCCGGACGGAGGAGGAACGGGGTGAGGAACGCCGGGATGTTCGAGAGCGGCAGGACGTCGGGATGGAGCTCGATCCCGAGGGCGTCGCGCATGAACGCCCGCCGGGCCCTCACCCGCTTCCACATGTCCGGGTAGCTGTCGGCCAGCACGACACGCAGCGACTCGTCTGCCAGGGCGATGCCGTCCTCGATGTTCGAGGTGAAGTACGGCGTTCCGGTCGCCGGAATGATGTCCACCTGCATGACCATGCCCGAGCGCAACTCGATCGTGCTCCCGGGGCCCACCGGCGAGTTCACCCATTCGTCCAGGTGGAGCTGGTGGCCGGGATTGAGGAAGATCCCGAAGAACGGGTCGGCGAGCCTTCGGTCGATGATCGCCTGGAGGGCCCCGCCGGTCTGCCCGATGCGGAGGGCCCCGTACCATTCCGCGATGGCCTCGAAGTAGGGCCCGACGAGCCGCTCGACGTAATCGCCCGCCCCAGCGGGTAACTCGCTTGCGGCGGCCACGACGAACCCCGCCCGGCAGTTCAGCGCGCCCCAGATCCCGAAGGCCACCGTCAGTGGGTCGCCCCGTTCGATGACCCGGTCACCCGGGCTCAACAGACCGAATCGGGCGCGGGGTCCCGCGGTCAGCATCAGGTGGCAGGAGAGTGGCGCGCCGCTCCACTCGAGGAGCCTGACCGCCTCACGTTCGCGCATCCCCGGCCGCAGCCCGAACAAGAGGTTGCGCACGCCCGTGGATGTCTCGCAGGCGGCGTGCTCGAAGGCGGCGATCTGGTCCGGCTCGTTGATCACGCGGAGGCCGTTCGCAGCATCGATGAAGATGTCCGTTGCATTCTCGACGAGCCCGCCCGCCCGGCCGGACGAACGGAGCTCGTCGACCAGGAACGACGGTACTTCGATCCAGGACCGATCTGTCGGGGCCTTCCAGCCCACAACCCCGATCCTTGCGCCGGTGCCCAGGCCGGCGTCGCCGAGGATCTCGGCAAGCGTTCGCGAGCGATCGCGCGGCTGGCTCGGCAGGCTCAGATCCTGGAAGAGGACAGCTTCGACCGGGAGCGGCGCGACCCGTGCCAGCCCGATGCACTCGTTGCCTGCGAGCAGCACGGGCCGGCCGGCATTTCCGACGATGAGGATCGCCTCCTCGAAGCGAGGATCGAACCCGGTCAGGTACGACAGGGTGGCGCCGTGCTCACGGTCGGCATACACGACCAGGTAGTCGTAGGCGTCTTCCGCCATCCGCCGGCGAACGCGCCCAAGCCGTTCCGGGTAGATCGAGGCCGGCAATTCCGGGGCAGCGGCCGATCGCCCGAATTCCGGCAGATCGATCGGCGCGAGGCGCGCGCGTGGCTCTGTCATGGCGATCCTCCCGGTGCCCAGGGGGTGACGCCACTCGCGCCGCGTTCGACGATCGCAAAGGTGTCCGCATCGACATGCATCCACGGCCCGACCTCGCCGTCGGGCCATTGGAGGCGGACCTCGGCGGAGGTGGCCGGCCCGAGGCCGACGTGGATCCATCCGAGCTGGCCGCCAACGTGCCCGCCGCCGATCGTCAGCTCGTGCCGGATGACCAGATCACCGACCTTGACCTCGACCCACGCGCCGATGGCATCCCTGTTCGGCCCGGGCTCCTCCACCTTGATGGCCAGCCAATGACCCATGGCCGCAGGAGTGGCGGCCGATCCGGATCCAACGTTCCGCCAGAGAATCGTCTCCGCCCGGTAATTGACGAGGACCAGGTCGAGCAGGCCGTCGAGATTGAAGTCGGCCAGGGCAGCTCCCCGGCCCTTCTCGAAGCTCAGGATCCCCGCAGCGTCGGCGGCCTCGCTGAAGGTCCCCGCCGGGCTCCCGAGGAGGAGGTTGCTCGGATCACGTTGCGCAAAGTCCGGTTGCGAGCCGACGTTGCCCTTTGATACGAAGAGGTCGCTGAAGCCGTCGTTGTTGACGTCGGCGAACTCCGGGTGCCACGCCGTCGAGGGAAGCTCGTCGCCCCCGGCAAAGGGCCTGGTCGCCGTGACCCCTCGCTTGAGCGCGATATCGCGGTACGTCGGCTGACTCGGACCGGCCGTGAGCGTCTGCAACTTGTTGTCGGCCTGGCTCGTGAGGAAGACCTCGGGGTATCCGTCACCGGTGATGTCGGCGCTCGCGATCCCCATGCCCCAGATCTGCATCTCGACCCAGCCGTCGTCGCCGGTGTAGGCGCGCAATGGCTCGCCCTCGGCCACGCGCCAGAGCTGGTCCATTCCGTCACGGTAGTAGTGCCGGTCATTCGTGACGCGGAGATCGCGTCGCCCGGACCGATCCCAGTCGCTGAACAGCATCGAGAGCGTGCAGTAGCCGGGCCGCAGCGGTGTAGGGGGGCCATAGCGGATCGCGTCACGGTCCGGCCGGAGAAGGGCGTTGTCGGCGCAGTCGAACGTCGTGTCGCCATCGGCGCCAAGGGTGAGGTAATGCCCTACAGCCAGCGTCGGGAGGGTGGATGCGCCCTCCCAGGTCGCGCTGAACGCCGTCGTGTCGCCGTCGAGGTCGCCGAACCCGAGCGCCTCGTTGGCTCGCTCGAAGCGGCAGTCACCGAGGCCCCTCAACAGCACGTTCTCGCCCGCCCGGAGCACCACGAGGTCCGTGCGTCCGTCCCCGTCGATGTCGATCGGGTAGGCGCCGTTGACGTCGGTCAGGTTGGTCGCCTGGTCCTCCACGCTGGAGAAGTGCAACGGACCACTGATAGGCCCGTCGTTGCGGTACAGCGCAGCCGGGCTGGCCCCACCGGCGAGGTAGAGATCCGGCTTGCCATCGCTGTCGCAGTCGAGGACGGCTACGCCACCGCCGACCTGGTAGAGGTCGGGCCCGTCATAGCGGTGGGCGAGGCCAGATGCAACGGTTTCGTCAACGAAGGACGGCGGACCGGCGGCCATGGTCGGCGTCACGGGCCGCAGGAGCACCGTCGCCGCTCCCGCGAGGATCGCCACCAGGGCGACGAGGCCAACGACGAGGAGGCCGAAGCGCCGGCGGGTCATGGCGACTGCGTCACTACCTGGCGGAACCGCTGAAGTAGCGCTCCGCCAGTGCCCACGCTTCCTTGCCGCATTGCGAGCCAATGACTCGGCCGCTGAAGTCGTCCGCCTGGATGTGGATACCGCCCCATAGCCGCGATTGGCCGGCCTGGTCCGACGCGTCGTAATAAGTCGCCCATTCGAGCCGGATGTCCGTCGTTGGGCCCTTCTCGAACTTGAGCGAACCGGCCTTGATCGTGTAGCCGCTGACGCCGCCTGGAAAGTACTCGCTACCGGTGAAAGCGGCCATGACTTCGGCAGCGGCCCGGCTGAAGGTACTGTGGCCGGACACGTAGGCTGAGAAAGCCGGGGTCACGAACGTCGGGAGCTGATACGGGATCCAGTCGGCGGCGAGGATCCAGCCGACGCCGCTCGTCGCGGTCTTCGGGTCGGCGGGGGTGCCGCGCCACGATCGAACAGCGATCTCGCCGAGATGCCCGGCGAGACCCGCATGGCGCCCTCCCGGTGCCGCCGAGTCGGGCGTGATCACCTCGATGAGGCCCGGCACCAGGGGCAATCCGTCCTTGTTGAAGGACGGGCCGTTCGGGTCGCTTGACTGGCCGAGCTCGCCCATATACCGGATGATCGAGATCGGGCGGACCGAGTCGTAATAGCCCTTGAGGCCCCATGCCGCGATTGCCGCATCGTGTACTGCGCCGTTGAGCGCGAAGTACAGCTTGACGTCCCACTGCAGCCGATCGACCTTGGGGCCCGAGCCGCCGATCCGGAGCTCCGGGGCGATCTCGTCGGACACGAGGTTGGCCAGCACATTCCAGTGCCCGGGTGGCGTCTCGGACTTCGGGCCGTCCGCCCAGAACTCGGCCATCACCCGACCGAAATCGCCCTGATTCACCACGTCTGGCGCATACGGCTGGCCCGTGGCCGGGTTGATCGGGTGCCCGCGTCCGTCATTGGTCCCGAGATCGTTGCCGCCGCGGCCGCCAGGCGAGATGTCGACCATCACATCATCTGTCGGATCCAGCAGGCTGCTGTCCCGAATAACCTCAACGGCCTGGTCCTTGAAGGCCTGGTCCGTGGCCGGATCACCCAATCGCGGTGGCGGCCCGGGGTCGATCGGGACGCCACTTGGACCACCATCTGGGAGGGCGAAACTCGCCACATGGCCCCAGTGCGGGCCGACAGCTTGCTGGACACCGTTCGTCACGGGGATCCCGTTCTGCGAGATCATGTGCTCGATCTGGAGTGGCTGCCAGCGATTTGGGTCGGTCATCGTGGTGCCCGACCCGGCCACCACCAATGGGGGATTCACGGGCTTGTAGTTGGGCGCGGCGTAACCGTTGGCCTGGTTGGAGCCGTCGTCCAGGCCGGCCGCCAGCACCGTCTTCGCGATCCGGTTGCCGATCGCGGCCGGCGAATCGCCCTCCGTCGAGTCGACATCGAGCGGATAGCACAGCGCGTCCATGAGGTCGGCGAACTCGGACAGCGAGACATCACCCCCGAGGGCCTTGATAAAGCGCGCCGAGAGGACCCGGTAGGCCGCGTAGCTGATCGCCTCATCCCTGGCCGCCTTGACGTTGGACGCGGTGTGCTTCTCCGTGACGAAGTAGCCGTCTGCGGTCTTGTCGTAGGTCGCCCATGCGTCCCACATCGCCGCCGACAGGTGGAACAGGTTTCGAGCGTGGACCGGCGGGTTCGGGAGCGACCGGCGGATGGCGTCCAGGAGCGCCTCGTTCCAGCGGCGTGCCGAGGACCAGTCTGCGTGCTCCGCTGGCAGGGGGCAGGTCGGTCGAGTCTCCCACGGGCGGACGACGACGGCGAAGCTCGTCACGCCCACGATTCCGACGAGAGCCACGAGCACGGCGGCCAACCTCATCGCGCCAGGCCGCATTCCAAACCTCTCCTGCCTCTAGCCGGCCCCTGGCCGGGCGGCCTCGAAGATCCGCTCGATGACCTGCAGGTTGGCGATCGCATCGGCCGGTGGCACCGGGGTCGGCTCGCCGTCGAGGATCGCCGCCGCGAATCGACTCGCCTCGGCCGAGTAGGGGTCGGCGGCAGCGAAGGTGAGTGTCTCCGTCGTGGGGCTCACGGGCGGGTCTCCACCGCGGGTCAGGAAGACCTGCGAAGGCAGATTCGGCGGAATGTTGAACGGGATGCCGATGGAGATCCGGCCCTCGGTCCCGTAGATGTGCACCCGCTGGTCGTCCTCGGCACGGGTGGAGCAGGTGAACGTGGCGGTGCCCTCGTCGAACTCGAGGAGGGCACTCGTCAGGATGTCCACCCCGCTGGCCGAGTCACGCAGGACGGAGGCCTCGACCCGCCGGGGCTCGGCGTCGAACAGCATCCGTGACAGGTTGACGCTGTAGCAGCCGATGTCGAAGAGCGCGCCGCCACCGTACGCGAGGATGTTCCGGATATTGGCGGCGTCGTCGTTGAAGTAAGAGAACCAGCTCTGGACCGTAACCAGCCGGCCAATCCGGCCCGATGTCACGAGCTCTCGGACGGCCACCCACGACGGATGGTGGCGATACATGAAGGCTTCCATCAGCCGGACGCCCCCGGTCTCGCAGGCCTCGATCATCCGCTCGGCGTCGGCGGCGGTCATGGCCAGGGGCTTCTCACAGAGAACGTGCTTCCCGGCCCGAGCTGCCGCGATCGTCCACTCGGCGTGGAGGTGGTTGGGAAGGGGGATATAGACGGCATCGACCTCCGGGTCCGCGAGGAGCGCTTCGTAGGACCCATGGGCTTTCGGGATGCCTGCCGCAGCCGCGACCTCGCGGGCGCGCACAACGTCGCGTGACGCGATCGCGACGACCCGGCATCGGTCAGCCCCCTGGATCCCGGGGATCACCTTCTCCCTGGCGATGTTCGCGGTCGAGAGAATCCCCCAGCGGAGATCGGTCACCATCGCTAACCCCAGGACGTCTCGGTGACTGGCCGGAGCGCCACCTCGAGGATCCGGTGATTGCGCGGCCGGGTCAGGACGAACATGACGATCTCGGCGACATCGTTCGGTGACATCATCCCGGCCAGCTGGGGCATGTCTCGCGTGCGGCCGTGGCCCATCGCGAAGTCGGTCGCCACGCCGCCGGGGCAGACGCTCGTGCACCGGACGCCGCGCTCACGGAGCTCGTGGTCGAGCGCGCGGGTCAGCCCCACTTGGGCGAACTTCGAGGCGCAGTAGGTCGCCTCGAAGGGGAGCCCACGGCGGCCGGCCTCGCTGGCAATCGTCACCAGATCCGCGGCATCGCTCTTCAGGAGCTCGGGCAGCGCCGCGCGGACGGCGTACAGGGCGCCCTTTACGTTGACGTCGATCATCTCCTCGAGATCTGCCAGCGGCAGATCCAGGAAGGGACCGTAGGCGCCGACACCTGCGTTCACGACGAGGATGTCGAGGCCCCCGAAGCGCGCCACGGTTGCTGCCACCATCGCCTCGAGCGAAGCCGGGTCGCGGACATCACACGTGCCCGACAGCGCACCTTCGATGCCGGGGTTTGCCCCACTTCGCGAGGCAAGGGCAACCTTCGCCCCTGCGTCGGCAAGCGCTCGGCCGGTCGCGGCTCCGATGCCCCGGCTGGCTCCCGTGATGAGGGCGACCCTGCCCTCCAGATCGCTCATGGCGCGGCTCCTCGACCTGTGGGATCGGTGGCGGGGGACGGCCATCGGCCGAAGTTGCGTTTGCGGCTTGACAGCGTCCGCTCCCATGGGGGAGCCTAGCACAGACATTTGCAAGAGAGGAACACAAATCGGTGTTCGTGGGTCGCGAAGAGGTCGGTCAGCGCAGCGAAACCGTCCGGCGGGCGAACCTGAGCGCCATCGTCCGTGAGCTCCATCTCCGCGGCCCGCTGTCGCGCTCCGAGCTCGTTGCCTGGACCGGCCTGACGCGCAGCGCCATCCGCTCGCTGGTCGGAGATCTCGTGGCCGGCGACCTGGTCGCCGAAGAGGCGGCGATTCGTCTCGGGACCCCCGGGCGGCCCTCCCCGCTGGTTCGGCTCGTGGCGGAGAACGCCGTCGTGCTTGCCCTGGAGGTCGCGGTTGACTCGCTTGCCGTCGCGATCGTGGGCCTCGGCGGAGACGTTCTCTGGCAGCGTCGCATCGAGCGGCCGCGCGGCCACTCCTCGCTGGAGGAGATCGTCGGCGATCTCGTCGGTCTAGCGGTCGCGGCCCGGAGCCGGCGACCGGCGGACGAAACGCCGATCGGCGTGGGCGTCGCGGTTGCGGGCATCGTGCGAAGGGCCGACGGCGTCGTTGCCTTCGCCCCAAACCTCGGCTGGACCGATGTTCCCCTGGGTCGCCGGCTTGCCGAGGCGCTCGACCTCCGCATACCCGTCGAGGTGGCCAATGAGGCGGATCTCGGTGCGCTCGCCGAGTTCCGTCGCGGCGCGGCCCGCGGCGCCGACGACTTCCTCTATGTCCACGGCGAGGTCGGCGTCGGCGGCGGGGTTATCGTAGACGGCCGACCGCTGTCGGGCAGCGCCGGCTTTGCCGGCGAGATCGGCCACATCCCGGTGAACCCGGATGGGCGGCCGTGCCGATGCGGGTCCTTCGGCTGCTGGGAGACCGAGGTTGGGGAGGGAGCGTTGCTGGCGCGGGCGGGATATCCGCTCGACGGTGGCAGTGCTGCCGTGGCCTCCGTCATGGCCGACGCGGCCGCGGGCCGGCCAGGGGCCATCGCCGCGATCGACGAGGTTGGGCGCTGGCTCGGGATCGGCCTGGCCGGTCTCGTGAACATCCTCAACCCGCGTCGGGTGGTCCTGGGCGGCCTGTTCTCGCGGATCCACCCGTTCGTCGCGGCACGTATCGAGGCCGAGTTCGACCTGCGGGCACTCGCCGCACCGCGCCGCCTCGTGTCCGTCGTGCCCGCAGCCCTTGGCGTGGATGCGCCGCTCCTCGGCGCGGCGGAGACAGCATTCGAGCCACTGCTGGCCGACCCGGTTGCCTGGCTGGGTCCCCGGGGCGGGCTCGTCCAGCTCGCGAGCGCCTGATGTTGCCCATCGATATCCGGGGTTTCGGACCCAACTTTTTCAGCGGGCGACCATGGGCACCCGCATTTTCCAACCCCTGGCAGTGGAGGAGGGTGCTAGCCTAGGGACGTATCGTTTCGAAATCGTTGTGGGAATTCCCGGAGGAGGAGAAGTCGCTCATGTTTGTACGCAGATTGGCGGTCATGACCGCCGCCGCCGCAATCGTCCTGGCGGCATGTTCCAGCGGTGGCGGCGGTACGAGCGCCGCGCCAAGCGCCGCCGCGGCCGGCTGCACGGTGGGCGTGTCCTGGAACAACTTCCAGCAGCCGCGCTGGGCGGCACACGATGAGCCCAACCTGAAGAAGACCGTCGAAGCCGGGGGTGGAAAGTACATCTCGGCCGACGCAAACCTCAGCGCAGAGCAGCAGCTGACTGACGTCGATACGCTGATCTCGCAGGGCGCAAAGGTGCTCATCCTGCTCGCGCAGGACAACAAGGCCATCCTGCCGGCACTCCAGAAGGCCAAGGATGCGGGCGTCCCCGTGATCGCCTATGACCGCCTGATCGAGGATGCGAGCATCCTCTACATCACGTTCGACAACGTGCTCGTGGGCAAGGCCGAGGCCGCTGCGGTCCTGGCCAAGGTGCCGGCCGGCAACTACGTCCTGATCAAGGGCGACCCGGGCGATCCGAATGCCTCCACCTTCCTGCCGCAGGGCTGGGATGAGGCCGGCCTCAAGGCCGCCGTCGACTCGGGCAAGATCAAGCTCCTCAACGGGCCTGACGGGACGTTCACGGACGCCTGGAAGACCGAGAATGCCCAGAAGAACATGGAGGCGATCATCGACGCGGCCGTCTCCAGCGGCGACAAGATCGATGCCATCCTGGCCGAGAACGACAGCACGGCGCTCGGCGTCGTGGGTGCCCTCACGGCCAAGAGCTACGGCTTCCCACCCCTCAGCGGCCAGGATGGCGACCCCGCCAACCTGAACAACGTCGCCCAGGGCAAGCAGTACGTGGACGTCTTCAAGAACGCCAACGAGCTTGGCAAGACCGCCGGGGCTGCTGCGCTCGAGCTGTGCAAGGGGACCGCGATGGCCAGCCTGACGCTGCCGAGCGGATTGATCGATCCGGGCGTTGCCCCGACCGCCGGCCTCGCTGCCAAGGCCTTCACGACACCGAACGGGACCTCTGTCCAGTCCTTCATCCTGCAGCCGACCCCGCTCACAGCGGACAACCTGCAGGTGGCGATCGATGCTGGCCAGATCACCAAGGAGGACCTCTGCAAGGGCGTCGACGCCGCAACGGCGCCGGCCGCGTGCAAGTAGCGGTCATCCGACCGCGCACCTAGTTAAACACCTTCGCCCCCGGGATCCTCCCGGGGGCGAAGGACTCTCCGTAGCAAGGGCCAGGAGGGGCCGTCGTGACGAACGTGGCCGACGCGACACCGACACCGGTTTCCGGTGGCGTCCAGCCTCACGCCCGTACTTCGATTCGCGGCCTCATCGCCCAGACGGAGATCGATCTCCGCCTCTTCGGCATGCTCGTCGCCCTCGCGGCGATCCTGCTCACGTTCAACATCCTGAGCGAAGGGAAGTTCTTCCAGCCGACCAACATGATCACCCTGGCGGTCCAGGCCACGGGCGTGGCCATCATCGCCACCGGCATGGTCCTGGTTATCGTTTCGCGGAACATCGACCTATCCGTCGGGTCGCTGGTCGGCATCATCGCCATGACCTACGCCCTGCTGATGACGGATTGGATGCCGAACATCCTCGGTCTGGGCGCCGACGTCCCGTTCCGTTGGCTGATCGCGCTTGGCATCGGCATCGTCCTCGGGGCTCTCCTCGGGGCGCTGCAGGGATTCGTCATCGCCTACGTCGGCGTGCCTTCGTTCATCGTGACCCTTGGCGGACTGCTCTCGATCCGGGGTGTCGTCTGGTATCTCTCCAAGGGCGCCGCCGTGTCCGGCCTGGATCCCAACTTCCAGCTCATCGGGGGTGGCGCCCAGGGATCGATCGGGGGCCCCCTGACCTGGATCGTCGGTGTCGTGGGCTGTCTCGCGATCCTCGGGCTGCTCGTCAACAGTCGACGGCAACGCCGGCGGTTCGGCTTCCCGGTCCGGCCGATGTGGGCCGAGTTCCTGCTCGCTGGGGTCGGCTGCCTCGTCGTGCTCGGTGTGGCCGCGTTCGCCAATGCCAGCCTCTGGCCGCAGGGTCTCGCCAACCGGATCGCGCTCGAGCAGAACTGGGGGCCAGCGCCCGAGGGCGGATGGAGGATCCCGACCGGATTCCCCAATCCGATCATCCTGCTGATCGGCGTAACCCTCGTGATGACCTGGATGGCCACCCGACGGCGGTTCGGGCGGTACGTCTACGCCTACGGCGGGAACCCGGACGCGGCGGAACTAGCGGGCATCAACACGCGCTGGACGATCCTCAAGACCTACGTGCTGATGGGGATCCTGTGCGCCCTCGCGGCGGCCATCGCCTCGGCGCGACTCAACGGGTCGACGCTCGACGTGGGCCAGAGCTACGAGCTCTACGTGATCGCGGCCGCGGTCGTCGGCGGGACATCGTTCGCCGGCGGCATCGGCACGATCCCCGGCGCCGTGCTCGGCGCGTTCGTCATGCAGTCACTGGCCTACGGGCTCAGCTTCATGGGCGTCAACTCGCCAGGCCAGAACATCGTGGCCGGAATCGTGCTGATCCTCGCCGTCGGCTTCGACACGTTCAATCGCCGGCGCGGCTCCTGAGCGGCTAGGAGGGCTGACCTGTGACCGTCGCAGAGCGAACGCCGCTCGTCGAGATGCGCAACGTCAACGTCGCGTTCGGTGGCGTGCACGCGGTGAGCGACGTGACCATCGACCTCTACGCGGGCGAGGTCGTCGGCCTCGTCGGCGGCAACGGCGCGGGCAAGTCCACGCTGATGCGCGCGCTCTCAGGTGCCCACCCAGCCGACAGTGGCTCGATCCTCATCGAAAGCCAGCCCGTGAGCATCCACAACCCGCGCGACGCCAAGGCCTACAACATCGAGACCATCTACCAGACCCTGGCCCTGGCCGACAACATCGACGCGCCCGGAAACCTCTTCCTGGGCCGCGAGAAGACGACCCGCTTGGGCAGCATGAACGACTCGGCGATGGAGGCCGAGACGCGCAAGGTCATGGGGCGCCTGAACCCGAACTTCACCCGCTTCAAGATGCCGGTGAAGTCTCTGTCCGGTGGCCAGCGCCAGGCGGTCGCGATCGCGCGCGCGGTCTACTTCAACGCCAGGATCCTGATCATGGACGAGCCCACGGCAGCCCTGGGACCGGCCGAGACCGCCCAGGTCCGAAATCTCGTCCGGCAGCTCAAGGACGAGGGCATCGGGATCTTCCTCATCAGCCACGACATCCACGACGTCTTCGACCTGTCCGACCGGATCAGCGTCATGTACCACGGCCGGATCGTCGACACCGTACGGAAATCCACGGTGACGCCGGACGACGTGCTGGGCATGATCATCCTTGGCAAGAAGCCCGGCGAGGTCAGCGAGAAGGAGCTGGCCCAGCTCGAGCTCCGCTCGAAGTGACGTCCCGACCGCCGGCCGGGTGGCCGGTCCGCGGGCCCTACCCGCGGTGGAAGACCGGGGTCAGGGCAGGGTAGAGCTCGCGATAGGCGACGTGCGCGTCGGCGTACGCTGCGCGATCCGGGCCGGGGGTCGCCGCCAGAGTGGTCCGAACCAGCGCGTCCGTCGCCTCGGTCACCGACGGGAACCAGCCGGCGCCGACCGCGGCCAGGATGCCGGCGCCGAATGCCGCACCCTCCGACGTGGACGTCGTGACCAGCTCCGCGTCGAGCACGTCGGCGAGGATCTGGCGCCAGAGCGGGCTCGCGAGGCCGCCGCCTGAGGCCCGGATCTGCCCGGGTCGCGCCATTCCCGCGGCGAGCATGAGATCGAGCCCGTCGCGCAGCCCGAAGGCGACGCCCTCGAGGACGGCCCGCGTCAGGTGTCGCCGGTCATGACGGAGCGTCAGCCCGACGAAGGCGCCACGCGCCCGCGGATCCGGGTGCGGGCTCCGCTCACCGGACAGGTAGGGCAGGAAGAAGAGGCCGTCGGTCGCGGCCGAAACGCCCGACGCGCCGGAGGCGAGGTCCCCGAACGCTTCGCCGGGCGCAAGCGTGTCGCGGAACCAGCGCAGGCTTCCGGCCGCCGAGAGCATCACCGACATGAGGTGCCAGCGGCCCGGGACCGCATGGCAGAACGCGTGGACCCGGCCACGGGCCTCGTGGATCGGGGCATGCGTCGTCGCGAAGATCACGCCGGACGTGCCCAGGGACAGTGCGACCGTCCCCTCTGCCACGACCCCCACGCCCACCGCGTTCGCGGCCTGGTCGCCGCCCCCCGCCACGACCGGCGTCCCCGCTCGCAGGCCGGTTGCCCTGGCGGCGGCTGGGTTCAGGTGGCCGGTGATCTGCGGCCCCTCGAACGTCGGCGAGAACCAGGCGGGATCGAGGTCCAGCGCGGCGAGGACCTCCGCGGACCATGTCCGCGCGGCGAGGTCGAACAGGAGGGTCCCGGAACCGTCGGCCTTGTCGATCGCGAACTCGCCCGTCAGGCAGTAGCGCAGGTAGTCCTTGGGCAGGAGTACGTGGGCGACACGCGCCCAGACGGCCGGCTCGTGGCGCCGGACCCAGAGGAGCTTCGGGGCGGTGAGCCCGGTGATCGCGTCGTTGCCGGTGACCTCGACCAGGCGCGCCGGGCCGACGGCCGCTCGGATCGCCTCACACTCGGCGCCGGTTCGCTGGTCATTCCACAGAATGGCCGGCCGGAGCACGGCACCACCCTCGTCGAGCAGCACCGCGCCGTGCATCTGGCCAGTCAGCCCGACCGCCTCCACATCGGTGCCCGGCGTGCCGGTCGAGGTCAGCACCTGGCGTATCGCATGCTGGGCGGCTGACCACCAGGCGGCCGGGTCCTGCTCGCTCCACAGCGGCTGGGGCATGGACACGTCGTACTCGGCCGAGCCGATCCCACGGACGGTACCGGCGGGTTCGATCAGGACCGCCTTGGTCGCCGTCGTCGAGACGTCGATGCCGAGAACCAGGCCCATGGCGTCAGGCGTGGTCGCTGGCGCCGGCTGCGTCGACTGCCCAGATCTCCCGATTGACCACGTTCTCCAGCAGCTCCTGGCGGCCGGACACAGGCCGCGGATCGATCTCGCCCGCGTGGACACGACCCGCCAGCACCTCGAAGGGCACGGAGCCCGACAGAATGGACCGGCCGAGGTCGCCCGACCAGCCCGCATACCGCGCCTCGCGGCGACGCTCGAGTTCGCCGCGCTCGATCATCGCGGCGGCCACGAGGAGGGCACGGGCGAGCGTGTCGATCCCGCCGACGTGGCCGTGGAACAGGTCCGTCCGGTCCAGGCTCTGGCGGCGCAGCTTGGTGTCGAAGTTGAATCCTCCCGTGCTGAAGCCGCCGGCCCGCACGATCTCGTAGAGGGCGAGGGACAGCTCGTCCACGGAGTTCGGGAACTGGTCGGTGTCCCAGCCGTTCTGGTAGTCACCCCGGTTGGCGTCGATGCTGCCGAAGATCCCGAGCGAGATCGCGGTCGCGATCTCGTGGTGAAAGCTGTGGCCGGCGAGCGTCCCGTGGTTGGCCTCGAGGTTGACCCGGAACTCCTTCTCCAGGCCGTGCCGGGCGAGGAAGCCGTAGACGGTCGCGGTGTCGTAGTCGTACTGGTGCTTGGTCGGCTCCTGCGGCTTCGGCTCTAGCAGGAGCGCGCCCTTGAACCCGATCCGGTGCTTGTGTTCGGCCACCATGCCCATGAAGCGAGCGAGCTGCTGCTCCTCACGCTTGAGGTCCGTGTTCAGGAGGGTCTCGTAGCCCTCACGGCCGCCCCACAGGACGTAGTTCGAGCCGCCCAGTCGCGCGGTGGCATCGAGCATCGTCTTGACCTGGGCCGCCGCGTAGGCGAACACCTCCGGGTCGGGGTTCGTCGCGGCGCCCGCAGCGTAGCGCGGGTGGCTGAACAGGTTGGCGGTGCCCCACAACAGGCGGACGCCGGTTCGCTCCATCCGAGCCGCCGCCTCGTCCACGATCGTCAGCAGGTTCGAGGTGGTCTCGGCGAAGGTCCGGCCCTCGGGGGCGATATCGCGGTCGTGGAAGCAGAAGAACGGCGCGCCCAGTTTGACGAAGAACTCGAACGCGGCGTCGAGCTTGGCGCGGGCCGCGATCATCGGGTCGAGGCGGGGGTCGAGCCACGGCCGGTCGAAGGTCCCGACCCCGAACACGTCGGAGCCCGGCCAGGTGAACGAGTGCCAGTAGCAGACCGCGATCCGGAGGTGGTCCTCCATGCGCCGCCCGAGGACGAGGCGATCCGGCTGGTAGATCTTGAACGAGAGCGGATCGTCCGATCCCAGCCCGCCGAACGGGATTCGGTCGGGAACGTCGGCGAAGAAGTCCTGTGTCATGTCAGCCCCTCCACGACCGGCCCGGAGCCGGCTCGTCACTGCCCATCGTCATCCGCCGGCCGAGCGTAGCACATGTTTGTGTCATACCAGCACAAATTCCGGGCATTCCGTCGGCGCTAGTCCTGGCCCTCGATCCGGCGCGTCGCCGAGGCCGATCGGCCGGCCCGTCAACCGGCGGCGCCAGCAAGCGGCGTCAGCCGGCCGCGTCCGACGCGGCGAGGTAGCGAGGGTCGTCGCGGCGGATCGGATCGGGGTTCACGCCTCGCGCGATCGCCAACTCCTCGGTCAGGCGCTGAAGCGGCACCACGGTGGCGAGGAGCGCAGCGACGGGGTCCGGCAGCGACGAGCTCGTCCGGACGACAACGCGGCCGGCTGGTGTGAGCTCCGGATCGATTTCGCCTGCAACGGCGTCGGCCAAGATAGCCCCGGCTCGGAGGCCGAGCTCCCGGAAGGCGCGCAGCACCCCAAGAGCCCGGGAGGTACGAGCGCCCTGGGCCACGGGTTCGGCGAGGATCAGGACGAGACCGGTCGCGTCGTCGGATCCTGCAAGGTGGCCGTGGAGCATCGTCTCGACGTCACGACTGGCGGCCGGCAGATGGACGCCCTCCTCGACCTTCAGGGTCAGCTCACGAGCAGCGATGAGGTCGCTACCGCTGCCCACGACCAATAGCCTCTCGACGCCGGCGAGTGACGCCGCCATGTGTCGGATCGCTGCGGTCGAGTGCTCTTCGAGGCCCGAGGCGAGGAGTGCCGACGCCGCCTCGGTATCGACGGAGGATCCCCTCAAGTGCGCCCCGATGGCCGCGCCGGCCACGATCGGCGAGACGTAACCGATCGTGTGGCACCAGCTCTGGTCGAGCTCCTCGGTCGAGACCACGAGGTCCGCCATGATCGCCCCGGGCGAGGCGGCCGCAGCGGTGATGAAGGCCACGGTTGCACCTGCGTCACGCGCTTCCGCGAGGGCCCGCAGTGTCATGCGAGTGCCGCCCTCGTGGCTCACGCCGATGACCAGCGCCCCGGGTCCGCCGGGGGCCGGCTCCAGCGATGCTTCGAACGCCTGAACCGCTATCGGCGCCCCCCCTTCCCCGATCCGTCCGGGCAGCCCTGCGGCGCGGTTCGCATCGCGCAGGATCGCGGCCAGCGCCGCCGCGGCATGCTCGCTCGTGCCGCAGCCGACGACCAGGACGGGCCGGCCTGCCGTCGATGCCGCCCGGATCGCGGCGGCGAGGCGCGCCGCGGACCCGTCCTGCGCGGCCAGGCGGGCCAGGATGCGCCCGACGAGTGCCGGCTCCGCCTGGATCATCTCCGTCATGTGGTAGGGCGGGCCGGACCGCGGTGAGGGCATACCGGTGCCGGCCCATGGCGTGGGGGGGCCGGGTAGGGGAGCTTTCGGATTGAAGATCGTCATCCTCGGAGGATAGCGGTCGAGCGCCCCGCTGGGCGTCGCCTAGGATCCGCGCCCGACCCGCGTCGGCCTGATCGGCCCGATCCTTCTGAGCGGCCCATACCTGAACCACGCTCGCCCGACCAGCTGATCCAGGGCCACCGGACCGTATCTGTGCGAATCAATGGGCGGTCCGAAGCCGGCTGCTGCGGCCGCCTCGATCGTCGCGTCCGCTTCCACCCACGCCTCGTCTTGTCCTACCACGATGTAACCCCCGTTGAAGGGCGCCCGCTCGCCGCCCAGGGCGCGGATGCGCTTCACGGCAAGGTCGTCCGTTCCAGGCTCTCGAAAGACGACCACCGAGCCCGGTCGCGGCCAGCGCCCGATCATCGGGTTGACGAGGAGCCAGTCGCCCGGTGCGATCTCCGGCAGCATCGAGGCTTCAGCGACGACGACGCGCCAGGGGCCGCGCCAGCGTTCGCGAGGCGACGCCCTCCGCCCCTGTCCCGGACGCGACGATGCCGGAGCAGAGGAGGCCGTCTCCTGCGTCATGGGGATCGACGCGCGCAGGGAGGAACTCAGCCGGGCCGGCCCGCAACGCGGGTCTTGGCGAGACCGCCGGTGGCCTTCCAGGCTGCGTCAACGTCGTCCACGAGTTCGAGGAGGCGCTTCGCGTCGGCGATGTCCGTCGACCCCTTGACCTTGGAGACCTGCTTGCTGGCCTGCCAGAAGAGGTCGTGCAGTCCGGGGACCGTCGCGAGGTGCTCGGGCTTGAAGTAGTCGTGCCAGAGGACGTCGAGGTGGTGCTTGACCAGGTCCGCCTGTCGCTCCTTGATGGCAATGGCACGGGTCCGGTAGGCCGCATCCTCGTTGGCTGCGTATTTCTCGACGATGCGGTAACACGACTCAGCCTCGATGCGAGCCTGCTCGGGGTCGTAGATCCCGCAGGGCAGATCGCAGTGGGCGCGAGCCGTCGTGGTCGGGGCCAGGATGGTGGAAACACGTCGGCGAATGGACATGGGACTCCTTCGGGGCGCTGAGGACCTGTCGCTGCTGCAGGACTGATCGTCGGCACGCCCGGCCAACCTGTCAATCGCCAACCCCCGGCGATGTCAGCGCGAGCGCTAGGCGGTGCCCGAGGTCGTCAGGCCGAGGGCCACCGAAGACCGGCGCCGTCCGTTGCAACGACGCGGGGAGACCTCAGGACGCCGGGCTGTACGAAATCGACGACGACTGACCCGAGTCTCAGGCCTCCACGATGGCGGCAAGTCGGGCAAGCGACGTTTCGAAGCTCCGCCCGATCGGTCCGGGGGCCAGCACCGTCAGCATGAACGTGTTCAGGAGACTGCCGGGCTCGGCCAGCAGCCGGTAGACGACGACGCTGCCGGTACCGTCGGGTTCGATCACGACCTCGGCGGTCGCATCGCGCGCGAACACCACGGATCCGGGTGTGCCGTCCACTCGCTCGGCCTCATGATGCCAGCGTAGCAGGCGGGCAGGCTCATGGGCGATGACGACCGAGTCGATCTCGGTGGCCTTGCCGCGGGCGTGTCCGTACATGCGCTGGCGACGCCCGACGCCCGACCCTGAGAGGATCTCCACCCGCTCAGCCTCCGTGAACCACTCGGGCCAGCGCACGACGTCATCCACGAGAGGCCAGATGGACTCCGGGCTGGCGGCGATGCGCCGGCGACGTTCGAAGATCTTCAACGACTGGCTGCTTCTGGCGGCTTCCGCCCCTGGTGCCCCGGACGGACGTCGGCCGGAGTTCGACGGGTTGATCCGCCGGTATCATGCCCCCGATGACGGACCGCGGGTTGCCCATCGTGGACGGTGCACCAGCGTGCCCGTTCGTGGCGTTCGACGACGATCGCGACGCGCGCGCGCTCAGCCCCGACCATCGCCACCGTTGCTACGCCGAGGTTCGGCCGGCGCCTCGTGCGCTCGCCCACCAGGAGGCCTACTGCCTGTCGTCCGCCTTTCCCGCCTGCCCGACCTTCCAGGACTGGGCCCGTCGCGAGGCCGCCAGGGCGGAGCTGAGTGAGCCGGCCGAGCCCGCGACCGACGTCCGGCCGGACGAGGGCAACAGTGCGATCGACCGAACGACGGGACGGTCCGGATCCGGCAGTCACCCGCAGCGCAATCCGCCTCGCGATTGGGCCGCTCCACCGCCCTGGCTCGGCGGAATCCGCGACCCGGCCGGTGAGCCCGATCCCGAGGTCGCGGCGGTGCCGCCACCTTCGGGCGGGGGCCTGTCCGGCTCCCTCGCCGACCGCATGCTGGGGGGAGCGCTGGCATCGTCCCCGGCACCGGAGCGAGATGATCCGGCGGCAGACGGGGTAGACGACGAAGACGACGACGGGCCGATGTCGACCGTTCAGCCACCGCGACGCGCATCCGCCAAACGGACGCGGGAGCGGCCTCGTCGCCCCGACCAGCTCGGCCCGTCCTGGGAGCGACCCCGGCGACGCGAGGCCTATCCGACCCTGAAGACGCGGATGGGACTCCAGGGCGTCTCGCTTCCGCCGGTGCTGCTCGGGGTCGCCGCCGTCGCAGTCGCGGCCGTTGCCCTCTTCTACCTCCCCGCCCTCGTCGGCGTGGGCAACCCGCCGGGACCTTCGCCATCACCCACTCCGACCCTTCAGCCGAGCGCGGACACAGGCGCGAGTGCCACGCCGTTCGAGGCGACGCCGCTTCCGGGCCCCACCCCGCAGGTCTATGTCGTCCAGTCGGGCGACACGATGTCGCGCATTGCCAACCGGTTCGGGGTGCCGCTCCAGGCGCTGATCGAGGCGAACATGGAGACCATTCCGAATCCGGATGTGCTCGAGATCGGACAGGAAGTGCTCATTCCGTCGACCACGCCGACTGCCCTCCCAGACGCCGGAGGCTCGCCCTCGCCGTCGCCCTAGTCGTCACGGCCGCCGTCTCCCTCGCCGTCGCCCTAGCGCGGGGCGAGATTGATCGAGGTGATCTTCCCGGCCTCCACCCGGAACGAGGCGTCGAGGTGCTGGGACAGTGCCCCGGGTCGAACGCTGAGGACGTCCGCCTGGTAGGTGATGCCCAGATCCCGGACTTCCCCGGGGATCATCTTCAACCCGGGTTCGGCGCGCAGGAACCAGCCGCCGACCTGTTCGACTCCCCGCAGCGTTCGCGCGTTGTCGCCGACGTGGATACGCATCTCGACCCGGTCGTCCATGAGGGCGACAGCGCCCTGTCTGTCACCCTCGTTGAGCTTCTCGAAGAAGACTTCCATCGTGTCGACGGCACCCATGCCCGGCAGTGTACGGGCGCCGGCGCCGACCGTCCCGGCGCTATCCGCAAGGAAGGCCTGCCGATCCAGGACGAGTCGGCGCCGGGCTAGAACCCGCCACCGGCGCCGCCGCCCCCGCCCCCGCCCCCGCCGCCCCCGCCGAAGCCACCGCCCGAGCCAGACGAGCTTGGCGCACTTCCGATCGAGCTCATCGCGGCCATCATCCCGCCGATGCTCGGAAGGCCGGAGTCGGAGAAGAGGCCGCCACCGCCACCTGCTGCCGCGCCGTGCCCGAGGCTTGCCCCGCCAGGCCCGCGGTACCAGACCGGGAAGTAGCCGGTCGCGCTTCCGCGATCGCGGGTGTCGTCCATCGTCCGGGCAAGGACGTCCTCGACCTGGCCGGACAGGCCCAGCGCCGTCGCCCACACGACCGCCTGATCTGGGGTCTTGAGCCACTCGAGGCCGGCGTCTCGGACGACCTGGTCCATCGACCGCGCCTGGTCCATCGTCTTGGACAGCGTTCGGCGGTAGGCGAGCAGCCACGCCTTCTGCATCGCACCGGCCATCGTCCGGACCGGCATCGCCCCGGCGACCACCAGCGTCAGGAGTCCGGATATCGCGCCGGCGCCGCCGAGGAGCGTCAGACCCGATGCGGGGATCACCAACCCTGCCGCGATCAAGGCGCCACCGGCGACACCCTCGAGGATTCCCCTCATGCGCCACCGACCGACGACGGCGGAGGGTCGCTCCGGGAACCACTTGTTGCGGACCACCGAATCCTCGATCCGGCGGTCGAAGATCGGGACGTCGTCGGCGAGCTTCGGCAGGTCGGCGGGCTCGATTGAATCGTCGGTGGCCATCGAGCCGAGCCGGGTCTCGAGGTACTCCTCGGCCGGCCCGAGGGGTCGACGCTCGGCCAGCGCGAGCCTCGCCCGAGCGATCTCGAGGCGCTGCGTCTCGTCGGCAGCGGGGGTCCGGGCCGCCTCGTCGCCCGTGAGGTCGGCGGTCGCCGCAGTCATCGCTCGCGCGCCGACATCGATCGTGAGCCTCCGACCGATGCCCAGCGGTCCGTGCTCCTCCCGGAACGCCGCTCGGCCACGGCTCGCGAGGTCGACCAGCGCCGTCGTCAGGGTTCGTCGCGAGACCTCGCCGTCGAGGACCATGGTCGCTGCCGCCGGCGTCATCCCGGCCGGCGGTGCCGGCACGAGCACGGAGTCGGAGTCCGCGTACTCGGGATCGCGACCGAACCGGCGCCAGTGGAACATGGCGTACCCGACGAGCCCAAAGAGCGTCAGCGATCCGCCGACGAGTCCGACGACCGCGTTGATCTGCCGGGCCGTCTCCAGTCGCCGGGCGTGCTCCGGCGTGGCGGCCGCGTCCACCCGCTCCAGCGCAACGAGCGCGGCGCCCCCCATGTCACCCGCCGCGAGCCGCGGAAGCATGTCTTGCTCGAAGATCTGCTGGCGCTCAACGTCGCTCAGGAAGGTCGATCGAAAGCCCGAACCCGCATACAGGTTGACCTGGCCATGGACGAGAGAGGGGTCGAGATCGAACAGGACGACCAAACCGTCGTCGAAGCCGCGCCGGCCGATGCCCCACTGGTCCATCAGCGCCCGCGCATTGGACTCGTTCTGGTCCGGTTCGATCTTGACCGGCCAGACCTGGGTATAGACGACGACCTCGGCGCCGGTGCGCGCCTCGATCGCGTCGATCGTCGTTTCAAGCGTGGCGATGGTGCCGGGCGAGAAGACACCGGCCGTGTCGTATACGGCCCGGTCGAGCACGGGGTCCGGGAATGGCGGCCCCGTCGTGCCGCCGCCGGCCAGTGCCACCGCGAGGGGCACCACGAGCGCCGCGGACGCTGCCGCGACGAGCCCCAGGTGGCGCAAGGCGCCCACGATGCCGCCCCGTGCGGCCCTAGACGACGACCTTGCGTCCCGCGTTCACCATTCCCAGCAGCGTCGCCACGATACTGATCACGATCGAGCCGAGAAGGGCGCCAACGAACGAGTCGCCGCTGAAGTCCGGGGGGAACCCACCGATCGCGAAGCCGAGCCCGAGCTGCGTGGACAGGAACGCCACGAGCAGCAACAGGAGCCCGTTCAGGATAAAGGTGAACAGGCCCAGCGAGACGAGCGTGATCGGGAAGGACAGGAGCTTGAGGATCGGCTTGATGTAGGTGTTCACGAGCGCGAGGATCAGGGCCACGGCGACGAGTTTCCACCAGTCGTCTCCGAACGCGAAGTTGATCTGGGGCACGACCTGGATCGCGGCATATACCCCGACGGCATTGACGAGGACCTTGACAAGCAGATCGACCACGTGTGCCTCCCGAGTTGCCTCGCCGGGCTGAACGTGCCCGCCGGCCCGTGCCGGCAAGGAGCTCCCAGGAGCCGGCCTGATGCCGCCGATCATCGCAGATGCCGCCGCGTCCGGTCGCCGAGGTGGGTGGTCACGACGCCGGCGGACGATGGGCGCTCCGACGCTAGCCGCGCTCGAGTGCTACGGTCAGCCGCGCCTTCACGACGGGCCACTCTTCGGCTATCACGCTGTACCACGCAGAGTCCCGGAGCGGACCAGTGGGCATGATCATGTGACTTCGGAAGATCCCTTCAAACGTCGCCCCGATTCCCAGCAACGCGGCGCGCGACTTCTCGTTCCGGGCATCGGTCTTGAACTCGACCCGATTGGCGCCGAGGACCTCGAACGCGTGGCTCAGCTGGAGCAGCTTCGCCTCGCGATTTGCGCCGGTTCGCTGGAATGCCGTTCCGACCCAGGTCCAGCCAATTTCGAGGCGCCGGTGCTCGGGCGCGATGGACATGAAGCGCGTGCTGCCCACGGCTCTCCCGCCGGCGAGGTCGATCGTGGCGAAGGGCACGTCCGAACCGGTCAGCGCACTCGTCAGCCACGCCTTGATCCCGGGCCGATCCGTTGGCCGGGCAATGGTCAGCGCCCAGATCGCTGGGTCGAGGCCCACGGCCACGAGGTCGTCCAGGTGCCTGAGGGACAGCGGCTCGAGCCGGACGCGCCGGCCGGCGAGTACGACCGGTTGAACCCACGGGACCGGCGCCGGCGTCGTTGTCACGCAGCTTCCCCCGCGCGTCCGAGGACGACGACATCGACCGGCTCCTCGCGGCCCTTGAGCTCCAGCCGCCGATGCTCGAGGCCATCGGTCGGCAGGTTTGCCCGCTGCGCGGTCACCAGCGAGACGAGGAGCTCGCCGGCCACCGCGACGGAGCCGAGGCGGGCCGCCGTGTTCACGACGTCACCGACACCGGTGAAGTCGAGCTGCCCGTCCGCCTGGCCAAGGACCCCGATGTAGGCAAGCCCCGTGTGGACGCCGACACCAACCGGGAGCCAACCCTGGGCCGTTGCATCTCGTCCGAGCCCGTCCAGTATTGCCCTCCCGGCGCGGATCGCCGACGCGGCCGGTCCGCCATCGCCCGTGAAGACCGGCACGAAGAACGCCACCACTCCGTCCCCGAGATACTTGTCCACCAGGCCCCCATTGTCGTCGACCGCGACGGCACAGACCCGATAGAACTGCTCGAGGATCCGGCTGTACTCGGCCGGACGTAGGTGTTCAGCGACCGACGTCGAGCCGCGGATATCCGCAAACAGGAACGTTGCCTCGATCTCAGTGCCGCCAACGGCCTGATCAAGGCTGCCGGTGCAGATCGTGCACAGCGTCGAGTTCGCGCGCCATCGTCGATAGGGAGTGAATCGGAACAGGGCGCCGCCGAGGCCGGTGAACGGGGCCTGGCAGAGCTTGCAGCGCGGCGCCGCCGGGATGCGCCGGAACAAGTTCTTCACTTGCTCGAGCCCCTGGAGCTGTCCGTTAAGGGTCAGCCGCCACTGCTCATCTTGGGAGGCTGGAACGGGCACCATTCCCTCCGATTGGACGGTCCTGCCGCGATCCAGCCCGTCGGGCGGGCGGAGCCGTGAGTGCCTCCGTGATCCCCACGACCCGATAGCCGGCCGAGCGCGCGGCGGCGCCCAGCCGGCGGGCCAGCGTCGTGGCCTGCGCAGCTGCCGGGCCGGGATCGGCCAGCCCCGCGAGGACCGCGGTCGTCGAGGCGAGCCCGTCCCAGCCTTCGGCGGACACGTATTCGACACCTTCTGAGCTGTGGATTCCAATGGCGGCCGCCAGTTCCGGGTCTGCAAGCCATGCGGCCACCAGTGCTCTGGCGCGGGCCCCGGCGGGAGCGCGCCGGTGAGCCACTTCGGCGGGCAGCGGGACGCCGACGAGGAATCGCGCGCGCGCCGCAGCAGCGCGGGCGCTGCCGTCGTCGAGTCCGCGCGCGGCGAAGGCGGATGCGAGCGGCCAGGTCAGCCGCTGCTCGTCGACCATTCGACGGCGCGTCGCGGGCGGACCGGGCAGCCAGGCAAGTGCTGCCCAGCCTAGCCTTGCGGCATCTTCGACCGGATCGCCCGAGCGACGATCTCTGGCGGTCACCCGGGCCGTCCGTTGCAGAGCGACCGCAACGGCCGCCGAATCAGCCCCTGCCGCTTCGGCCGCAGCCTCCAGGCCCACCCGCGTGGTGTCGCGGTTCGGCCGCCGCGGGAGCGCAGCACGGAGTGGCTCGTGGATCGCCTCGTAGCGCACCGCGGCGAGGGCGTCCTCCAGGGATTCCGCGCCGGCCCCGCCCAGGCGTACGGCGAGGCGCCGCCACTCCAGCTCGGACGAGTGATGCTCCACGATCTCCGTGAATGCATGGCTCTCGTACGCACCGAGCCGGAGCTCCAGCCCGCGTTCTCGGAGCTCGCGGACCGTCGCGACCAGCCCGAAGCCGGTTCCTGGGTCCCGGAAGGAGACGACGATCTCGGGGTCGGCCGATAGTCGGAGCGCCTCGGCTAGCGACGATCGCTCCAGCCGTCGCTCGCCGGCGGCGTCCTTGACGGCAAAGGCCACGCTGAGACGGATCCGGCCCGCGGTCGAGGCGAACCTGTTGTGGTAGACGATGAGCGAGCGGTCCGCTCCCGATCCGTTGGTGTAGGCGAAGACATCTTCGTCGACCCCGCCCGCATCGGTGACCACATCGTACAGGCGGAACTCGCTCGAGCCCGCGAAGCGACGCCGCTGGCGGAGGAGCGGGAACAGCTCCCGTTCGTGACGGGCAATCAGTCCGGCGCTCGGACGCTCGCCACGTGTCGGTCGTCGAAATTCCATGCCATAGCGTTCGGCCAATCCCTCGGCCTGCCCGTGGCCAAGCATCGGCAGTCCCGGCAGCGTCACCAGCAGCGTTGCCACCCCAAAATACTTGTCGTCGGCCCCGAATTGCTCGATCGCCGTTTTCTCATCCGGGTTGCTCATGAAGTTGACGTATCGTCCGAGAATCGCCGGGTCGAACTCGATGGTCTCCAGGATGACCTTTCGATACCCGGCGCCGTCCTCGTCCCGGAGCATATGCATGAACGCGCTGTTGTAGACGCGATGCATGCCGAGGGTCCGGACGAAGTAGCCCTCCATCAACCAGAACGCCTCGGCCAGCAGGAGCGTGCCCGGGACCTCAGCGGCCACCCGGTCCACGACCTCGCGCCAGAACTCGGCCGGCATCGCGGCCTCGAAGGCCGCGCGCGACAGCGCGTGCTCCGCGCGGGATGGGATGCCGCCGCCCGCGCCGGGCTCGGGCCACCACAGGCGCCGAACATGGCGCCGTGCGAGGACCATCGCCGCGTCGAAACGGATGATCGGGAAGCGCCGGGCGACGTCGAGAATTGTCCGGATGACGGCTTCGCGCACCTCCGCCCGAAGGTAGTCGAGCTGGGCGGTGTCGTTCCACGGAAATGACGTGCCGTCGTTGCCGTGGTAGATGAACCGCGTGTCGCCCGTCCGGGTGTCCCGCCGCCGAAAGACGACCGCGGCGTCGCTCGAGTCCCAGTAATGGTCCTCGATGGTGATCTCCAGGGGTCCGTCCGGGGCGAGGTTTGGTCCGCTGAACGAATACCCCGGGTAGGGCGGCTCCGGAAGCGACAGGAACCGGTCGGGGTGCTGGATCACCCAGCTCGAATCGATCCCCATGTGGTTCGGAACCATATCCGACGCCAGGCGGAGGCCTCGTGCTGCCGCCCGGTCGCGGAGGTTTGCGTAGGCGGCCTCGCCGCCAAGATCGTCCGCGATCCGATAATCATCGAGCGAGTAGGCGGACGCAGCCGCGTCGGGGTTTCCGCGGAGTTGCTTGATCTGCTCCGATGCCCGGCTGCGCTGCCAGAGCCCGATCAGCC
>Ga0334722_10001207_pt1 | contig 33423 bp, 35 predicted proteins | sample C3_bottom_MG_FD_207210 | JGI IMG/M metagenome (GOLD analysis project Ga0334722, IMG submission 207210) | Sediment microbial communities from Yellowstone Lake, YNP, Wyoming, USA - C3_bottom | ecosystem: Environmental > Aquatic > Freshwater > Lake > Sediment | place: USA: Wyoming | collected... | reverse complement strand
ATACAATGACTTCTGTGCAATCCTCTTCATGGTGGCTCCTTTCTTGTGGCAACATGTTCTCTGACGAAAACACATTACCACGTTTGGAGCCACTTCTCAATTTTCAACTAAGTTTGGCACACTCTCTTAATTATTATTGGCGCTTCTGTTTGTGGAATATCTCTCCCGCAATAACGGCACAGAATTGCCGCCTTCTTAATAGTCTCCGCGCAGAAAGGACAGACTTTAATATCATCATTTTCTTTTGTTGGCGAAAACACGTCGTGGATTTCGATTAACCCGGTTAGATGTTTAACAAACGCCGCAAAGTAGGCTTCCGATTTTATTGCTGGTGTAGTGCCAAATCCGACTTTTTGATGGCGGCTCTTGTCGTCCAAGAAATCTATAAAAATTGAATGTCTTGTCTCTTGCAAAATTGCCCCAAAATGACCAACCAAAACTCCTCCAGAGAAGACTTGTTGATTACCATGTTCAATGTTCTTAATTTTTTTGATGTTCACTGAGAAACAGAAATGACCTGGCTCTACCATAATTCCAGCAGCGCTATTATTCGTATAGATATTCATTATGGGGCTAGGTGTTTCTTGAGCTGATAGTTCTGCTACGCATTCAAAATAGCGAGGGAAATCGTTATGCACGCCAAGGTATCTGAAGGCATAGCGAACGAAACCAGCATTTGCAGTCATCTTCTTTGCATCGTTTTCTGTTATTGAATATAAACCTCCACCAAAAAGACTGTCGAAGATGCCCATAGGAATCCCCTTTATTAATCTTAAAAGCCTCTGGATTCCCGCTTTCGCGGGAATGACAACCAAGGATGAGATTGCCGCGTCGCATTGCTCCTCGCAATGACAGGCGTTTGGTCGGCGTCCCCCTAAGGTCCCCTCTCCTCGCGGGAGAGGGGTTGGGGTGAGGGGGTTCCACTATAGCTTCAGCTTACCCCTAACTTCATCTTGAAGTACGATAGCGTATTGGCCAGGCCTTCTTCGAGCCCGACCTTCGGCTCCCAGCCGAGCAGCGTCTTCGCCTTGGTGATGTCCGCCTGCCTGACCTTCGGGTCGTCCTCCGGCAGCGGCTTGAACACTATCTTGCTCTTCGAGCCGGTTATCTTCACTATCGTCTCGGCCATCTGGAGCACCGTCATCTCGTTCGGGTTGCCTATGTTCACCGGTGTGTCAACGTCCGAGAACAGGAGCCTGTTGATGCCGTCCACCTCGTCCGAGATATAGCAGAAGCTCCTCGTCTGCGAGCCGTCGCCGTATACCGTGATGTCCTCGCCCCGGAGGGCCTGGCACATGAAGTTCGGAACTGCGCGCCCGTCCTTAATCCTCATCCTCGGCCCGTAGGTGTTGAATATCCTGACTATGCGGGTCTCCACCCCGTGGTATCTGTGATAGGCCATCGTCATCGCCTCGGAGAACCGCTTCGCTTCGTCATATACCCCGCGCGGGCCTATCGGGTTCACGTTGCCCCAGTAGTCCTCCGTCTGCGGGTGGACGAGCGGGTCTCCGTATACCTCGGACGTGGACGCTATCAGAAACCGCGCGCCCTTCGCCTTCGCCAGGCCCAACGCCTTGTGCGTGCCGAGCGACCCTACCTTGAGGGTCTGGATGGGGAGCTCCAGGTAGTCTATGGGCGAGGCAGGGCTCGCGAAGTGCAGTATGCAGTCGAGCGGCCCGTCCACGTAAAGGTAGTTCGTGACGTCGTAGTTTATGAACGAGAACTTGGGACTTTTTATGTGCGATATGTTGGCCACGTCGCCCGTGATGAGGTTGTCCACGCAGATGACCTCATGGCCGTCCGCTAAGAACCTGTCGGCTAAGTGCGAGCCTATGAAGCCCGCCCCGCCCGTTATCAGTATCCTGCTCAATTTACACCTCCGTCATTTATGCATGTGCGGGCAGCCCGCCCATTTAAGATGCTACACTAACCCCTGCCGACGCAGATGTACTTGAAGCCTTCCTCGCGCATCTTCTCCGGCTCGTACACGTTTCTCAAGTCCACTATTATCGGGTTTTTAAGCAGGTGCTTCAGCTTCTGCAGGTCCATGATACGGAACTGGTTCCACTCCGTCATGAGGACGAGCGCGTCCGCCCCGTCCGCGCATTCGTACGGGCCGTCCAGGTATTCTATGTCCTTCAGCACCTTCTTGGCCTCGTCCATGGCCACGGGGTCGTAGGCGCGCACCTTTGCGCCCTGCTTCTTCAGGGCCTCAACGATAGTGAGTGACGGCGCGTCACGCATGTCGTCGGTGTTCGGCTTGAACGAAAGGCCGAGCACCCCGAGCGTCTTGCCCTTCAGGCTCCCGCCGAGGGCGGCCTTTATCTTCTCGACCATCCTGGCCCTCTGCCTGTGGTTCACGTCCAGGACCGCGTTGACTATCTGGAAGTCGTAGCCGTGTTCCTTGGCTATCTGCACTATGGCCTGCGTGTCCTTGGGGAAGCACGACCCGCCGAAGCCGGGGCCGGGGTGCAGGAACTTGCCGCCGATACGGTTGTCCAGGCCCATGCCTACGGACACCTTGTGCACATCCGCGTGCACCAACTCGCAGATTGCGGCTATCTCGTTTATGAAAGATATCTTGGTTGCGAGGAACGCGTTGGAGGCGTACTTTATCATCTCCGCCGTCTCCACGTTGCACATGACGAACGGGGTCTCGATTATGTACAACGGGCTGTAGAGGTCCTTCATTATGGCCAGCGCCTGGTCGGAGTTCGCGCCTATCACCACGCGGTTCGGGTGCATGAAGTCCTCGATTGCAGAGCCTTCCCTCAGGAACTCCGGGTTAGACACTATGTCGAAGTCCACCTTCTCCCTCTGGCTCTTGCTGACTATCGCGCGTATGCGCTCGCCGGTGCCGACAGGCACCGTGCTCTTCGTGACGATGGCCTTGTAGCCGTTCATGTTCTCGGCTATGCTCTGGGCGACCTCCTCCACATAAGAGAGGTCTGCGGAGCCGTCCTGCTTGGGCGGGGTTCCGACCGCAATGAATATGACGAGGGCCTTCTTCACCGCGCTGGAGAGGTCCGTGGTAAACGAGAGATGTCCGTTTTTCTTGTTCTTCTTTACTATCTCCTCCAGCCCCGGCTCATATATCGGGATAACGCCCTTCTTGAGCGCGGCAATCTTCTTTTCGTCCTTGTCCACGCATGTCACGGTAAGCCCGAACTCCGCAAAACACGCCCCGGTTACAAGCCCCACGTATCCGGTGCCTACGACACAGATGTTCATAATTAAGTCCTCCTTGATAAGTCGTCAGTCCCGCGAAACCGGGAACCCAGTAACGCCCCCTTAAGTCCCCCTCTTAAGATAAGAGGGGGATGGGGGAGTTATGAATGGTGAGCGGTGCCCACACTATATACCCTTACGTAACCCGATATACTCCTTCACGGCCTCGTCCCAGCGCCTTAGCCGGTGGCCGGTGATGCGCTCGTACCTGTCGTTCGACAACACGGAATACGCGGGCCTGAGCGCGGGCCTGGCCAGCTCCTCCGTAGTTATCGGCCTCACCTTCACACCCTGCACTCCCGCAAGCTCCAGCACTTTCACTGCGTACTCGTACCACGAGCACGAGCCCCCGTTAGAGACGTGGACGACTCCGCTGCCGCCCGCCTCGATGAGCCTGACCACCGCATCGGCCAGGTCAGGGGTGCCGGTCGGGCTGCCCACCTGGTCTGCCACCACGCTAAGCTTGTCCTTCTTGCCCACCTGCGCCAGTATCGCCTCTATGAAGTTCGGCCCGTTCTTCCCGAAAAGCCAGGATGTCCTGATTACAAGCGCACCCGGCAGGGCGGCTAAGACTTCCGCCTCGCCTGCAAGCTTCGACCTCCCGTACTCGTTTAAGGGGCCGACCGGGTCGTCCTCGTTATACTCTGAACCCTTCCTGCCGTCGTATACGTAGTCGGTGCTCAATAGCGCCATCCTGCACCCAGCATTCAGGCACGCCCTGGCAATGTTACCGGCGCCCTCCGCGTTCACACGGTGCGCCTTATCCGGCTCTCTCTCGCAGCCATCCACGTTGGTCATGGCGGCGCAGTGCACCACCCAGTCCGGCCTCGCGCCGTCCACATATTCTACCACGGCCCTGGCGTCGAGGATGTCGAACTCCCCTATGTCTACGCCGACGGGCTGGTGAGACGACCGGAGCCTTTCCATCAGGTCCGTGCCCAGCATGCCCTTTGCGCCCGTAACGAGGACCTTCATCCCTGCGCCACCTTCCTGCACCAGTCCTGGTGGTCTATGTACCAGCTTATAGTCTCGGCAATCCCGGCCTCGAAATCGTATTTTGGACTCCAGCCGAGTTGGGTCGTTATCTTCGTCGAGTCAATCGCGTATCGGCGGTCGTGTCCTAACCTGTCCTCCACATATGATATGAGGGTCTCAGGCTTTCCCAGGCTGGCGAGTATCAGCTTAGTTATATCTATGTTCTTCCTCTCGCTGTTTGCGCCTATGTTGTAGACCTCGCCCGGCCTGCCGCCGCGCATGACCGCGTCCACGGCGCGGCAATGGTCCATGACGTGTATCCAGTCGCGCACGTTCTTCCCGTCACCGTAAAGCGGCACGGGCACGTCCCTGAGCGCGTTGTTTATGAAAAGGGGTATGAGCTTCTCCGGGAACTGGTATGGCCCGTAGTTGTTGGAGCAGCGCGTGACGACTACCGGCAGGCCAAACGTGTGATAGTATGCGAGGGCCAGCAGGTCTGCCCCGGCCTTGCTCGCCGAGTACGGGCTGTTCGGGGCAAGCGGCGTATTTTCCGTGAAATAACCATCCGGGCCGAGCGAGCCGTAGACCTCGTCTGTCGATACCTGGAGGTACACGGATGGCTTTACCTTCAGCGCCGCGTCGAGCAGCACCTGCGTGCCGACTACGTTTGTCCGCACGAATACCGACGGGCCTTCTATGCTCCTGTCCACGTGCGACTCGGCTGCGAAATGCACTACCGCGTCCACGCCGTCCATCGCGCCCCTCACTACGTCGGGGTCGCATATGTCGCCCTTGACAAAGGAGTACCGTGCGTCGCCCTCGACGTCTCTCAGGTTCTCAAGGCTGCCCGCATAAGTGAGCGCGTCGAGGTTCACCACTGAGGCGTCCGAGCTTGTCAGAATATGCCGGACAAAGTTGCTGCCTATGAAGCCGCAGCCGCCGGTGACAAGTATCTTTTTAATGTTGCGCACTCTCAACCGTCCTTCCTCGCCCAGTCGTAAGGTATATCGCCGCCGTGCGGGGGAAGGCGGTACTCGTCCGGACACTTTGGGTTGTAAGGCTCGGTGCAGCAGTTTATGACCATCGCCTCGCCCTCGCTTACGCACTTGAAGCCGTGGTATACCAGTGGCGGTATCTGGAGCAGTATCGTATTGTGCTCGCCCATGAAAAACTCGTTCGTCTCGCCCTTCGTAGGCGAGCCCTCGCGCGAGTCGTGGAGGACGACCTTCATCATGCCCTTTACGCAGCAGAAGTTGTCGTACTGAAGCTTGTGGTAGTGCCACGCCTTGGTCGCGCCCGGGTACGCGGTGGTCATGTATACCTGCCCGAACTTGATGAACTCCGGGTCGTCCACGCGGAGCATCTCCATCAGCCTGCCGCGCTCGTCCGGTATCACCCTCAGTTTTTTTACCTTCACGCCGTCAATCATGTTGTTCTCCTTTACAACAACCCGACTTTACTGTTGTCCCCCAGCATAAACCTGTACGCAGTGGGCTTCAGCGGGGACTTGCCGACCTCCACGTTCCTGCCGATGAGGCTGTCCTCGATGCGCCTGTCCACCTCTGTGATGACGCTGCCTTCTAATATTATGCTGTGCTCGACCTCCGAGCCGAGCACCTGCACGCCGGCGGCTATGGACGTGAACGGGCCTATGAACGAGTTGACTATCCTCGCGCCGCGACCTATTATCGCAGGGCCCCTGACCACGCTGTTTATCAGCTCCGCGCCCTTCTCCACCACCACCTTGAACTCCACCTTAGACACGGAGTCCACGTGTCCTTCTATCCTCGTCTCGAAAGAGTCGAGCACCATCCTGTTCGCCTCAAGCATGTCGTCTAACTTACCGGTGTCCTTCCACCAGCCGCTGACCATGTGCGGGTGCACGGTGTACTTCTTGTCTATCAGGTACTGTATCGCGTCCGTTATCTCAAGCTCGCCGCGCGCGGATGGTTTAATCTTTTTTACGGCCTCGAATATGTTCTTGTCGAACATGTATACGCCGACCAAGGCCAGGTCGCTCATAGGCTTGGCGGGCTTCTCCACGAGGCGCACCACCTTGCCTGCCTTCAGCTCGGCCACGCCGAACTGGTTGGGGTTTGGTACCTTCGCAAGGAGTATCTGGGCGTTCGGCTTGTCGCGCTTGAACTCCTTTACCAGCGGGCTGATTCCGCCCAGTATGAGGTTGTCACCCAGGTACATGACGAATGGGTCTGACTTAAGAAAACCCTCGGATACAAGCACCGCGTGCGCGAGGCCGAGCGGTTTGTCCTGTTCGATATACGTGACCCTCACGCCGAAGGACGAGCCGTCGCCCACGGCAGCCATGACCTCGTCTTTTGTGTCGCCGACGACGATGCCTATGTCCTTGATGCCCGCGTCTCTAATCGCCTCTATGCCGTAGAACAGTACCGGCTTGTTGGCCACCGGCACGAGCTGTTTCGCGCTGGTGAACGTAATCGGCCTGAGCCTTGTGCCCTTGCCGCCCGAGAGGATAAGTCCCTTCATGTTGCCCCCCTGTGTCATATCTTCACGTTGCCAAGGCCCTTCAGGTTTACCATGACCATCACCTGCCGTTCGCCGGGCCGTTTGGTAAAGCTCGCAGTTACGCCCCAGCACTGCGAGGCGTAGCTGACCGACACGCTCGTCTCCCTGAAGTTCTGGTTGTGCACGTCATACCACGCCCTGCCGGACACGGCTACCTTCGAGCCCACCTTCACGCCGCCCTCTAATGTCAGGAAGTTGAGCCTCTTGGCCTCGTTTTCGTCCTCCTTGCCAAACTCCGACTTGAACTCCGCGCTCGGCGTGAAGAGGTCCATCCTGGACGGAGACATGAAGTGCTGCTTCGTGTCTTTGGAGAACCTCTGCCCTACGGATACGTGCCACCTGCCCTTGGCGTCCTCCACCCTCACGTCCGTGTTCACCGACATGAACACCCCTTCGTACGGGTCAAACCTGAAGTTGTTGTTCACGGTGAACAGTTCGCCCGCCTTGTAGACCACCTCTCCGAATAGGTTTGACAGCGAGCGCTGCCTGCCGGATACGAGGTTGTCCTTGTTGAGGTCGTGGTACATGCTGAGCCTTATGGTGACGTAGTCCACCCTCGCCTTGTCTCCGCCGCCCCTGTACTTGACTACGAAGCGGTTCACGAGCGAGCCCGCGAGCAGGTTCCTCCTGCCAAGGGTGTCTATGCCGTCGAACTTCGGAAACACCGAGCCGCCCCTCCTCTGCACAAAGTCGTAGGCGACGACCGGCTCCACCGTGTGCTTGAGCCCCGCAAGCGGTCCTGAGTCGAACGAGTATATCCTGTTGAACCCGGTCTGCGCGGTCACCCCGAAGCCGACAAGCCCGCGCTCGCCGTCGTACGTCTCCCTTTCCCTGCCCCTCATGTCGTAACCGGTCTCCCTGTAGCCGAACCTCGGAGATATGTTCACTCCTCCCAGGTTGAACACCCCAGAGACCTTCGAGTACAGGTCGAAGCGCGCGGCGTTGACCCCCTTTTCCCTGTGAAAGTAGGAGGCGGAGCTGTCCACGTCCAGGTACAGCGGGGTATTGAATATCCGCATCTTGACCACGTTGACGCCGAGTTCAGGGAGGCGCTGCACTGTAAAGTCGTTGTCGGCGTCCAGGCTCAGGGTGTACTGGCTGAACAGGTATGCCCCACCCCAGTCCCAGCGCCTGCCCGCAATCGCGTTAGAGTCTACGCTCCTCTGCGTCTTGTCCAGGGCGGTCTCCGTCAGGTCCCTGTAGTATTGGTGGTCGCTCAGCCTGACGTCCGCCTTCAGGTATATGTCGCCGGCCAGCGTCTGTTTATGGTTTAGCAAAAGGTTCCAGCGTTCGCGCTTGGACTTCCTGTCGTCCATGTAATAGCCGTTCAGCCTCGTGATGGTATCCCTGTCGTAGGCCCAGCGCAGCTCCGTACCGATACCGACGCCCCTCCTGCTCCTGTAGTCGGCGGAAAGAGTCGCGTCGAAGTTGTCCGTGGGCGCCCAGTAGAAGCTGTTGTAAAGCCTCGCGCCTTCCTTCGTACTGTAACCAATGCTCGGCAGCAGGAAGCCCGTGGTGCGCGGCTTCAAGAGCGGAAACCACGCGTAAGGCGTGTAGAATACCGGCACGCCCTTCACCCTGATTACGACGTCTCTTGCGCGCACGTCCTTGTCCATCCTCACCTTGAGCTCGCCCGCCGTAACCCTCCATGCGGGCAGGTCCGCGTCGCAGGTGGTCATGCCGCCGGATACGACGCCGTACTCGTCCTCTGTGACGCGCCTCATGGACCTGCCGGTTATGTGGTAGTTCTCCTTCTTCACGAACATGCTGCCCTCTTCTATATTGCCCAGTTTCGTGTTGAAGTTTACCTCTATCTTCTCCGCAAACAGCACGTTGTCCCTGTCCACGAGCCGCGCACTGCCCGCCGCCTTCGCGTCGCCCGTCTTCTCCTCGAGCGTGGCATTGTCAGACGTAAGCGTCCTTTCGCCCTGGCTCACTACTACGTGTCCGGTAAGGGTGTAGACCCCGGACCTCCTGTCGTACTTTATGACGTCGGCCTCTATCGATATTGGCGCGCGGCTGCCCGCAAGAAGCTCCATCTTCTCGTGCAGCCTGTCCGCGCCGAAGGCCAAGCCAGCGTTACAGGACAGAGCTATGACGAAGGCCGCAAGCCTGAATACCAAAAGTCTGCCGCCTGCTGCCGCGTCCGTCTTCATCCGTCCGTCACGCCCTCAGAAAAAGCGCCTTATCAGATAGCGCGGCCTTCGCCTCGCCCACCACGTAAAGCGAACCTGCCACCAACACCATGTCGTCCGGCCCGGCCTCGGACATCGCCCACGAGAGCGCCTCGGACACCGTCGCCTTCACCACCGCGTCTGAACCGTGTCCGGCGGCATACGATACGAGCGCGTCCGTATCCGCCGACCTGTCGTACTCCGCACGGGTGATCACCACCTTGTCTGCAAGCCCGATAAGAGGGCCGAGCGTGCCGTCCACGTCCTTGTCGGCCATCACGCCTGCCACCAGCAGTAATCGTTTGTACCTGCCCGCGAAGTATACCTTTACCGCGTCCGCAAGCCGGGCGGCGGATGCGGGGTTATGCGCCCCGTCCAGCACGAGGAGCGGCCTTTCGGACACCACCTCCAGCCTGCCCTCCCAGCGTGCGGCCTTAAATCCTCGCCTTACCGCGTCCTCGTCCACTGCTATGCCGCGCCCCGCCATCACCCCAAGGGCGCATGCCGCAGTGGCCGCGTTGATCAACTGGTGCGCACCCACAAGGCTTGTCTCAAGGCCCTTCATATCCCCGTGCGGGCCACTGTAGTCAAACCTCTGCACGACGGAGCCGTCCCGCCACTCGAACCCCTTCGGGGTGCAAGCGTAGTCCCGGCCCATCAGGTACATCGGCGCGTCTGCCTCGCGGCACACGCCTTCGATATATTTAATGACCTCCGGCTTTTGCTCAGATGTCACGAGCGGCACGCCGTGCTTTATAATGCCTGCCTTCTCTCTGGCTATCTCGGCTATGGTGCCGCCGAGGTACTCCGTGTGTTCCACGTCCACGTTTGTAATGACGCAGCATTCAGGCATCACCACGTTGGTGGAGTCGAGACGCCCGCCCATGCCCACCTCCAGCACGACAACATCCGCGCCGTTCCCGGCGAACCAGTCGAGGGCCATCGCCGTGGTGAACTCAAAAAACGTGGGCCGCATCTCCGGCAGCCTGTCGGATACCAGCGCCCTCAGCTTGCCAGCGAACGCTACCATCCCGGCCTCGGACACGGCCACGCCGTCGAGCCTGATGCGCTCCGTGAAGCTGACCAGGTGCGGCGAGGTATAAAGCCCCGTCCTGATACCCGCAGCCTGGAGCGCGGAGGCTGCAAAGGCCGAGACCGAGCCTTTCCCATTCGTGCCCGTAACGTGCAGGAACCTGGGCTTTCTCTCCGGGTTGCCGAGCAGTTCGAGCAAGGCGCGGGTGTTCTCCAGGCCCAGCTTTGTGCCGAACTTCTGCAGGGCGTAGAGGTATTCTACCGTCTCGTCAAAGTCCACGGACTTTACCTGTGGCATAATAATCCAAAACAGTGATTTTTAACACATTTTGGGTATGAAAGTCAAGAAAGGAGTAGGGTAGCCCAAAAATGTCAGGCAGCACCGAAAAACTCGAGTATCCTGGCCAGGGTCTCTTTCATATGCTTCCTGTCGACTATCATGTCCACCTGGCCGTGTTCCAGCTGGAACTCGGCCCTCTGGAAGCCGTCAGGGAGCTGCTGTTTTATGGTCTGCTCGATGACCCTCGGGCCCGCGAAGCCTATGAGAGACCTGGGTTCAGCTATTATAATGTCGCCCAGTGACGAGTAGCTCGCGGACACGCCGCCGAAGGTTGGGTCGGTCATCACGGATATAAACGGCAGGCCTTTGGCCCCAAGCATTGCCACAGCCGCCGAGGTCTTGGCCATCTGCATCAGCGAGACCACGCCCTCCTGCATCCTCGCGCCCCCGGACGACGAGAATATGATAAGCGCGCTACCCTTCTCGCCCGCCCTCTCAGCCGCGCGGCATATCTTCTCGCCCACGACGGAGCCCATGCTCCCGCCCATGAACCCGAAGTCGAGCACGACAAGCTCCACCTGATGCCCGCCGATGGAGCACTCGCCCGCTATCACCGCGTCGTTCAGCCCGGTCTCCGACTGGTACTTCTTCAGCTTGTCCTTGTATTTTACGGTGTCCTTGAAGCCCAGGAAGTCCTTCGGGGCAAGACCTGCGTCCATCTCTACGAAGCTGCCCTCGTCCACCACGAGGTCTATCCTCTCCTTCGCGCTTATCCTGAAATGGTAGTTGCACTTCGGGCAGACCTGGAGGTTTCGGTCTATCTCTTTCTTATAGACTATCTCCTTGCAGTTGTCGCATTTTACCCACAGGCCCTCCGGTATCTTGACCTTTTTCTCCGGCTGCTGCGCCTTGGGCGTCTTTACCTTCTTGAACCATGCCATGACTTATCAGTCCGCACCTTTCGTAAGCTCGCCGTAGTGCTCCGGCCTTCTGTCCGCGAAGAAGCCCCATACGCGCCTGGCCTCTTCTATCTCGTCCAGGTCCACCTCCGCAAGCACTACCGCGTCGCTCTTGCCGGTCGGCTCTATCGTTATCTCGCCGTACGGGTTCGCGAGGAAGCTCTTGCCGTAAAAACGCTGACGCTCGTCGCCGCCTACGCGGTTGACGCGGAACACGAACACCCCGTTGGCTATCGCTGCGGAGGTCAGCATACGCTCCCACCTCTGCGCGGATGCAAACGCGGCGGCCGTCGGGACTACTATGACCTGCGCCCCTTTTAACGCAAGGGCCCTGAAGCCCTCCGGGAAGAATGTGTCCCAGCATACCTGCACGCCGAGCCTGGCATACTTGGTCTCTATCACGGGGAAGCCCAGGTCCCCGGGCGCGAAGTAGAACTTCTCGCGCCAGAGCGGTATCTCCGGGACGTGGGTCTTCCTGTACCTGCCCGCGACCGTGCCGTCCGCGTCTACCACGAATGCTGTGTTGTAGTAGTCCTCGCCAGCTTTCTCAAATATCGGACAGACGACGACGCAGTCGCCCTTCTTCGCAAGCTCCTTCACCATCGACACGGCGGGGCCGTCCTCGGTCTCAGCCAGGGAGAAGTGCTCTTTGTCTTCCTCGGCCGGGAACCAGGGCAGGTGGAAGAGCTGCTGGAACGCGATTATCTTCGCCCCGTTCTCAAGCGCGACCTCGGCCATCTCGGAGGCCTTCTTGAGGTTTTTCTCCGGGCTCTCCGAGCAGGACATCTGTATGCCGGCAATCTTGAAGCGCATGGTTACCCCGTCTCCCCCTCACCCCAGCCCTCTCCCGCAAGGGGAGAGGGAGTAGGCCTCCCGGCAATGCAGTAGACTGCACCCTTACTTTACAAACTCTTTTTACTTCGCGGGTGGGACGTGTACTGCCATACCGTGCACGTCCTCCATCGCCTCCATCACGGACTCGGCCAGTGTCGGGTGCGCGTGTATCGTCTCTGCCACCTGCCTCGCAGTCGCGCCCATCGCCATCGCGACCGCCGCCTCGTGTATGAAGTCCGTCGCGTGCGCGCCCATAATGTGCACGCCCAGTACCTTGTCCGTCTCCGCGTCCGCAAGCACCTTCACCATGCCAGCGAGTTCGTTCATCGCCTGCGCCTTGCCGAGGCCGCGAAGGTTGAAGCGGCCAATCTTTACCTTTATGCCCCGGTCGTTCGCCTCGTGCTCCCGGAGGCCCACACTGCCTATCTCCGGTATCGTGAATATACCAGCCGGGACTACTCTGTAGTCCATCTTCTTGACGTTGCCGTGCATTATGTTCTCGACCGCGACCAGGCCCTCCGCCGAGGCCACGTGCGCGAGCATTATGCCGCCTATCACGTCGCCTATGGCGTATACGCCCGGCACGTTCGTCTCCAGGTATTCGTTCACTGCGACCTCGCCGCGTTTGCCCTGCGCAACGCCAGCCTTGTCGAGGCCGAGGCCCTGGGTGTTCAGCGCGCGTCCTATGGAGACCAGCACCTGGTCCGACACCACCGTCGCCCCGCCGTCCATGTAGGACGTCACAGTGCCGTCGGCGTTTACCGTCACCTTCTCTATCTTCGCGCCGGTGATGAGCTTTATCTTTTTCTTCTTTAACTCACGGGCCATCAGGTCTGATATCTCCGGGTCCTCGGTCGAGAGGCACCTGGGCAGGAGCTCTACCATCGTGACCTCTTCCGCGCCCATGCCCTTGAACACGCACGCGAACTCACATCCGATTACGCCCGCGCCCACTATTAGTATCCTCTTCGGGACTGCGCTGAAGCATATCGCGTCGTCCGAGGATATTATCTTTTCGTGGTCGAAGGGGAAGGTGGGTATCTCTGCGGGGCGGGACCCGGTGGCTATTATGACGCTGTCCGCCGTGACAGTAACCTTGTCTCCGCCGCCCTTTGGCGTCACCTCGACGGTATGCGCGTCTACGAAAGCTCCCCTGCCCTCGATAAGCTCTATGCCGTGGGCCTTGAAGAGCCCCCTGATGCCCTTCACGAGCGTGGAGATTACCTTGCCCTGGCGCTCCATCACCTTGGGTACGTTTATGCGCGCGCCGCCGTCGATATCTATGCCGAAGGACGCCGCCTCTTTTATCTTCTCGAATACCTCGGTGGTGGCCACGAGCGTCTTGGTCGGGATACAGCCACGGTTAAGGCAGGTGCCCCCGACCTCCGCGTCCTCTATCACCGTAACCTTCGCGCCCAGCTGCGTGGCGCGTATCGCAGCCACGTACCCGCCGGGCCCCGCGCCTATTATCGCTATCCTCTTCTCGGCCATGTCATACACCTCTTTCATGCGGAAAAATATGGGGGAGCGTGCGGCTCCCCCGTTTTATGGTAATGTACAAAATCGCTTGTCATGGATGCGGGGCTACTTGTTGTCTTCCACGAACTTCCCGTATTCCGCCGCGTCCATCAGGTTATCCAGCTCTGCGGGGTTTGAAAGCTCGACGACCACTATCCAGCCCTTGCCGTACGGCTCCTCGTTTATGGTCTCCGGGGTGTCCTCAAGCGTGCTGTTGACCTGCACGACCGTGCCGGACACCGGGCTTACCACGGAAGAAGTCGCCTTGGTGGACTCTATCTCGCCTATCTCGCCGTCCGCCTCGACCTGCGAGTCCGCGTCCGGGAGGTCGACGTACACGATGTCGCCGAGTGCCTCCTGCGCGTAGTCGGTGATGCCTATGGTGGCCTTCTTGCCGTCCACCTTCACCCAGGAATGTTCTTTGTGGTACTTCAGGTTGTCAGGGTTCATCTATGAAATCCTCCTTTTGGTATCATAACTCCCCCATCCCCCTCTTATCTTAAGAGGGGGACTGAGGGGGCGTTAGGCGTAGAATCTGGCCCATGATAGCCCATGCCCTATTTTTTTGTCAAGCCAAAAAAGCCCTGCTCAAAAAGCCGCTCCCCAAGGACTTGCAGGGCCGTCCTTGACCTTTTAACTCCGGGCGAGTATGGAAGGGATATAACGCGGGCTGAGCCTGCGAGTTCCCTAATGACGCCGGGGTTGGTAATGCCCGCCGTGCCGGCGTCACTCGCGTCGTTATTATTGAGTATTATGGCGTGTATGGCGAGCCCGCGCGCCCTGACTGCCTGAACGGTCAAAAGCGTGTGGTTTATGATGCCAAGCCCCGCCCGGCCAACTATTACGACCGGCAGCCCAAGCTCTGCCGCAAGGTCGAGGAAGAGGTACTTCCCGCTGAGCGGGACCATTATGCCGCCCGCGCCCTCGACGATGACCATGTCGTGCCGTGCGGCTATGGCCGCAAACTTATCCCTTATAAACCCGGTTTTGATTTTTACCCCGGCCCTCTTTGCGGCTACGGCAGGGGCAAGCGGCTCGACGAAGGAGTACGGGCATATATCTTCCAGGCTATCTTCTGAGCCGGAAGCACGTTTAAGGAAGTATGCGTCTTTAGGGAAGGGCCTGCCGTCTTTCAGCGCGCAGCCGGTCTCCGCGGGTTTCATTACGCCAATGGACTTGCCCTTCCCGCGCAGGTACGCGGCTATCGCGCCCGCGACTACCGTCTTGCCTACGGCAGTGTCCGTGCCTGTAATAAAGAGGTTCATCGCACCGAGTGCATCTCTTCCTCAACCTTCTCCGCGAGGAAAATCTTCATCAGGGACTGGTATGGCACGTCCCGCTTGTTGGCGAGCACCTTTAAGTGTTCGATTAGAGATTCTGGCAGGCGTATGGAGATGGTCTTGAGGCTCGGCTTGAGGTTCGGAAAGACGACGCGGCGGCCTCTGGAAAAATCCACGTATTCAGTTGCGTCGTGCTCCGACCAGAATTTTGCTTCGTGGGCCTCGTCTTTAAACTTAGGGATTTTTTTAAGGTTCTTCATTGTATATCCTTCTTTCGTTTCTGCCCATGTCCCTTGCCGAGATCACCCTGATATGTTCGCCCCTGACGGCAAAGACCACAAACAACAGACGCCCCGCATTGGTCCTGCCGAGTGCATAAAACCTTTCCTCGCGCAGAGAATGCGCCTCGTCCGGGCTTACGACCAAGGGTTCGTTGAAGAAGACCTCCTCGCACTCGAACGGGCTTACGCCGTGTTTCGCCCAGTTCTTGTCTATGTTACCTTCGTCCCAGTCGAAGCCGGTTATGTTATCAAACATTAGCATGGCAACTTTAGTATATGTCTAATATATACAAATAGCGGTTAAATGTCAAGGCAAGATGTCATATATAAGCTTCCATCCGCACTCATGTGGGACTGCTTGCGACCTAAGATTTTAACGCCTTTTCTATCTGCCATATTTTATATCGGTCTGCTTTTTCAAGTAACAAATCGAGCTTTCTCTTGTCTTCAGGGTCTAACTTCTCGTCAGTATAAACAATAATATCTCGAAGTCCCTTGGCAAATTCAGAAAAGTGATTTCCCAACCCGTACTCGTCTTCAAATTCCCATTCTTCACCGAAAGTCTTGAAGTGCAGGTTCATCGCTTTAAGGCCATACTTGACAGCTTCATCATAATTATTCAACGCCCAATTGCAATAAAAATGTTATCGTAAGCAGACCATAAAGTACTCTCTTCGGTTACCCTGCGGTTTGGCCTGCAAGACATCCAGATAATTTTCTGCGATATGGCAATCGAGCCGGCATAATCGCCTTTATCTCTGCGCCTGAAAGATTCGCCAGAAAGCGCAGCAGCCTTCATATCAGGGGAGATTAGTTTCAAGAGATATAACAGCGGCCAGAAAGGTAAGGTAACAGCCTGTAGAAGACGTAGTTTCCATGTACGCATGTTTATGTGCCGTTCAAGGTTGTTTTTGCGCCCGGACTCAGCTGACCGCTATCTCCATACCGATGCCCTTCGCGGTCATTTAGTCACTGCAATGAACTCTGCTGACAAGGTAGTGGCTTTCTTACGACCCCGCGCGGGTGGCAGGCTCAAGCTGACAGTCAACCTGCCTCCCAATGCCTGGGCTATTGCGGCCAAAGTGTCCAGCCTGAATTTTTGGTAATCCGGGTGGGTATATCTTGTAATGGCGGCGGGCGATGTATGCATTTTCCGGGCCAGGTCGGACTTGGTTATCTCCGCCTTCCCCATCGCCTCAAGTATCATCTCGCCTACTGTGATGCTTTCACATTCGGCCTCTACAAGACGCTCAAAGTCCTTGTCTTTCATCATACGCTCAAACACAGTACCTTTAAACTTACTTTTCATAGTAACAGCCCCTTCTAACCCTGTCCAGATAGTCTTCGCGGATGCTCATCGCCCTTTCAATTTCATTATTTGGCGTCTTCTTTTCCTTTTTCACAAACCCATGTGTCAGTATTATCAAATCTCCCTTAGTGAAGAAACAAAGCATCCGGTTAGGATGCGCTTTGAATTCATAAATTTTGTCCCTTAGGTGCTTGAACTTCTCCTCGTTGCGCAACTGTCCTCTGTCGCCCATGACGGCTAAGACCGCCGCAAATTTTGCCTTCTCCTCAATGGTCAGGGCTTTCAGAAAATTCGCGCCGAGGACCTTGCCAGCAACGGTGTAATAGAACTCCAGCCTTTTCTTAAGCCCGCGATACGCGAGATATTCGTGTTCACCGGGCAGTCGGGGTTGTCTTTTTAACTCGGTCAAAGTATATGCCCGATCCGTGGCTGAGTCAAGCTAATTTATCATACATGATAACTGCACGGGGCAGATGCATATTGCCCTGCGGGCTACATCGCTATCTCCGTCCCGATGCCCTTGTCCGTGAATATCTCAAGGAGCAGCGCGTGCGGGACGCGGCCGTCCACCACGTGCACCTTGCCGACCTTGCCGGATAACGCGTCAAAGCAGGCCGCGACCTTCGGGAGCATCCCCCCGGTGATGACCTTGTCCTTTATCAGCTTCTGCACCTTGCGCTTGGTGAGTTGCGATATGAGCTTGCCCTTGTCGTCCAATATCCCCTCGGTGTCCGTGAGGAGTATCAGCTTCGAGGCCGAAAGCGCCGCCGCGACCGCGCCCGCTACGAGGTCCGCGTTAATGTTGTAGGTCTCGCCCTTCTTGCCTACGCCAACCGGGGCAATCACCGGGATAAACCCGCCCGCGTCGAGCGCTTCCAGTATGGCTACGTCAACTTCCTCCACCTCGCCTATCAGCCCAATGTCTATTATCTCGGACGCGCCCGACTCCGGGGACTCTTTCTTCACGAGCTTCTTCTTGGCCTTGATAAGCCCGCCGTCCTTGCCGGTGAGGCCGACCGCGCGCCCGCCGTTTGAGTTAATCAGGTTGACTATCTCCTTGTTCACCTTGCCGCCCAGGACCATCTCGACCACGTCCATAGTCTCTTTGTCCGTGACACGGTAGCCGGACACGAACTTGGGCTTCAGGCCCATCTTCTGCATCGCGCTGGATATCTGCGGCCCGCCGCCGTGCACGATGACCGGGTTAATGCCGATGTACTTCATCAGCACCACGTCCCGCGCGAAGGACTCCTTGAGGGCCTCGTCCACCATAGCGTGCCCGCCGTACTTTATGACGAAGGTCGTGCCGTTGAACTTCTTGATGTACGGCAGGGCCTCCATTAGCGTCTCGGCCTTCTCTATCAGTTTTTTCATTGGTCACCTTTTTGTAGGGGCCGACCCGTGTGTCGGCCCTTCATAACTCCCCCATCCCCCTCTTATCTTAAGAGGGGGACAGAGGGGGCGTTACAGGATATACCTGCTCAAATCCTCGTCTTTGACTATCTCCCTCAACTGCTCCTGTACATACTCCGCGTTGACTGTTATCGTCTTCTGCACCGCATCCGGGGCATTAAAGCTTATGTCGTCCAAAAGCCTCTCCAGGACGGTGTAGAGCCTCCTCGCGCCTATGTTCTCGGTGCGCTCGTTCACGGATGCTGCGATGGCGGCTATCTCCTCGACCGCGTCCGGCGTGAACTCGACAGTCAGACCCTCGGTCTCAAGGAGCGCCACGTACTGCTTAATGAGCGCGTTTTTCGGCTCGGTGAGTATCCTGACAAAGTCGTCCTTCGTGAGGTTGTCGAGCTCCACCCTTATCGGGAAGCGGCCCTGAAGCTCCGGTATCAAATCGGACGGCTTCGATATGTGGAACGCGCCCGCCGCAATGAAGAGTATGTGGTCGGTCTTTACCGGGCCGTGTTTCGTGTTGACCGTGGAGCCTTCGACTATCGGCAGGAGGTCTCTCTGCACGCCCTCCCTGGACACGTCCGGGCCGTGGCCGCCCGACTCCCTGCCCGCGACCTTGTCAATCTCGTCCAAGAACACGATGCCGGACTGCTCGACCCTCCTGACGGCCTCGCGGGTAACCTTTTCCATGTCCACCATCCGGGCGGCCTCCTCCTGCGTGAGGGCCTTGACGGCCTCCGGTACCTTTAGGGAGCGCCTGCGGGTCTTGTCGGGGAACATGTTACCCATCATCTCCTTGAGGTTTATCTCAAGCTCCTCCATGCCTATGTTCGAGATGATACCCATAGGCATCGCCTTCTCCTTTACCTCGAACTCGACCGTGCGGTCGTCTAACTTGCCGTCCTTGAGCATGCGCCTGAACTTCTCCCTGGTCGCGCTTTCAGCCTCGGCCTGCGGCTCGACCGTCTGGCCTGTGGCGTCATAGGGAGAGGACGGCTCTTTGTACGTCATGCCGACCTCGGAGCGACGCCTTGGCAGCAGCGCATCGAGTATCCTCTCCTCCGCCGCAGCAGCCGCCTTCTCCTGCACGAGGGATAAGTGCTCCGACTTGACGAGCCCGACGGACTGCTCCGTCAAGTCCCTGATGATTGACTCCACGTCCCTGCCTACGTAGCCGACCTCGGTGAACTTCGAGGCCTCTACTTTTATGAACGGGGCGTCCGCAAGCCTCGCGAGCCTCCTCGCTATCTCTGTCTTGCCCACGCCGGTCGAGCCTATCATTATTATGTTCTTGGGTACTACCTCGTCACGCAGCTCTTCCGGCAGGCGCATCCGCCTCCATCGTGTCCGAAGCGCAATCGCCACCGCGCGCTTTGCGTCGCCCTGTCCTATAATATATCTGTCGAGGGCGGAAACTACCTCCCTCGGTGTCATCGTATCCATATCAGAGAGTCTCCAGGTTGATGCGGTCGTTCGTGTATATGCATATCCCTGCGGCGATGGACATGGCCTCCTTCACCACACCTGAGGCGTCCAGCCCGGAATGTTTGACCAACGCCTGAGCCGCAGCCTGCGCGTACTGCCCGCCCGAGCCTATGGCGGCTATGCCGTCGTCCGGCTCTATCACGTCCCCGGTGCCGGATATTATAAAGGTGTGCTCCTTGTCCGCTACTATGAGAAGCGCCTCCAACTGCCGGAGCATCTTGCTCGTGCGCCACTCCTTGGCGAGTTCCACCGATGCGCGCGTTATGTTGCCGTGGTACTCCTCCACCTTGGCCTCAAACTTTTCGATTAAAGTGAACGCGTCCGCTGTAGCGCCCGCGAACCCGGCCAGCACCCTGTCGTTATAGAGCTTCCTGACCTTGCGCGCGCCCTGCTTTACTATAGCGCTGCCCATCGTCACCTGCCCGTCCCCGGCCATCGCGACCGAGCCGTCCTTGCGTACGCATATTATGGTGGTGCCGTGGGGGTTGAACGTCGCTGACATCTCGTCCTCCTAATTATCCCCGGTCTTCTTCGCCCTGGGGTGCGCCTTGTCGTAGACCTCCATCAGGGAGTCCAGGTTCACGTGCGTGTACTGCTGGGTGGTAGAGAGCGACGCGTGGCCCAGCATCTCCTGTATCGAACGCAGGTCTGCGCCCGCGCCAAGCATGTGCGTGGCGAAGGTGTGCCTCAGCGTGTGCGGAGACACCTTGCCCTGCACGCCCTTCTCCTTGGCATACTTCGTGACCACTATCCGCATGCCGCGCACGCTCAGGCGGTCGCCGCGGCTGTTCAGGAACATCGCGTGCCTGCCCTTAGTAACTGGCTGGGCGTCCGCTCCAGCCGTTTTGTCAACGGCCTCCATGTATTCGCCGAGGGCCTTCATAGCCTTCTCGCCGATGGGCACGACACGCTCCTTGTTGCCCTTGCCGGTGACCCTTACCACGCCGCCATAGAAGTCCACGTCCTCGCGGTCGAGGCCCGCAAGCTCTGACACCCTTAGCCCGGAGGAGTAGAAGGTCTCTAACATCGCCCTGTCCCTGAGCTTTAAAATATGGTCGCCCTCCGGGGCCTCCATCAGCATGGCCGCGTCGTCCACCGACAAAAACGCGGGCACGTGTTTTTCCTTCTTCGGTGTGGCCACCAGCTTGGCCGGGTTCTTGTCCACCAGCCCCTCCCTGTAGAGGTACTTGAAGAAGCTCCTGATGCTGGCGAGCTTCCTCTGCGCGGTGGACTTCTTGAGCCCGAGCCGTGAGAGGTGCGCGAGGTAGCCCCTGATGTCGAGGTTGTCCACGCCGAGCATGTCTACCCGCTTGCCCTCGGTGCCGCGCAGGAACTCGTAGAACTGCTCTATGTCGCTCTCGTAGCTCGAAAGGGTGTTGCCGGACGAGCCTTTCTCGCTACGCAGGTGCTCAAGGAACTCAAGCAGGTGGTTGGCCATTCTAATTTTCCCCTATCCGCACTTACCGCAGGTTCAGCGTCCCTCGACTACATCAACTACCAACTTCATCGTCCTAAGCGCCTCGCGTTCCACTATCCCAGTAAACGCCGCGTACTCGCCCTTGTCGGCCATGTCGAGGGCCTCATAGTATTCCATCCGGTCTTCGTTCTTTATCACCGCAGGCATATAGTCTGCCTGCATCAATATCAAGTTCATCACCAGACGGGCCACCCTGCCGTTACCGTCAGTGAACGGATGTATCGCCACGAGCCGGTGGTGCACCCGCGCCGCAAGCTCGACCGGGTGCAAACTCACGACGTTCTCGCTATACCACTTTACAAGCGCTTCCATCTCGCCGGGTACTTGAAGGTGGTCGGTATAGAAGTGTATCGTACCGTCAAGCTTGACCACGTGGTTGTTGTCGTACTTGTAGCTGCCCGGCTCCAGCTTTTTCTTTACCCTGTTATCCTGCGGCCCAACCCATATGAATTTGTTATCCTGCATCACGATCGCGTGAAAGTCTTTAATCAGTCTTTCGGTTAACGGCTTCTTTTCTCGTACCACCTCTTCTAAAAAAGAGATGGCCTCTACATGGTTCTTCGCCTCAAGGAACTCCGACAGGGGTTTCCCCTTCGAGGTCAGTCCTTCTCTCAGAAAAAACGCGGTCTCCTGCAAGGTCAGTGTGTTTCCCTCGATAGCATTGCTATTATATGTCCAGTCAATCCGAAGCTTCTCCTTAATAGCCATCATCCTGTCCGGGTCTATCGGGCGCAGGCTGTCCAGATGGGCTTTCAACTCGTCGAGTTCTTCAAACACGGAATACACCCTCTGTCATTATGAAATTCCTGGACCCCGTGTCAAGCACGGGGCGACACAAGAAGCCTGCAATATCACAACCCGGCCTTCCAAGCATCCAAATCAGCAAGCGCCCTCTCGACCAGCGCCTCGCGCCGCTCTTCCTTCTTCCTCAGCTTGACTCCGAGCGCAGGGAAGAGCGCGAATATCACGTTGGTCGGCTGGAAGCGCGCAGGCTCCGTCTTGGTCAGGTGCGTGATGAGCGCGCCGTGCGCCGTGGTGTCCGGCGGCGCGACCAACGCCGCGCCGCGCATCAACCGCGCAGCGTTAGTACCCGCAAGAAGCCCCATCGCAGCGGACTCGACGTAGCCTTCCACGCCAGACACCTGACCCGCGAAGAACACGCCGGGCCTGCCCTTGAACTGAAGCGTGTCGTCGAGAAACGTCGGGCCGTTTATAAAAGTGTTCCTGTGCAGGCTCCCGTACCTGATGAACTCGACGTTCTGCAGCCCCGGAATCATCCTGAACACGCGCGCCTGCTCCGGCCACTTCAGCCGGGTCTGAAAACCCACCATGTTGTACGCGCTGCCCTCGGCGTCCTCCATCCGAAGCTGCACAATCGCGTGAGGCCAGCGGCCCGTCTTAGGGTCGTCTATGCCGACCGGCTTCATAGGCCCGTGCCGGAGCGTGTCGCGCCCGCGCGCGGCCATCTCCTCGATGGGCATGCAGCCCTCGAAGCACTTCACGCTCTCGAAGTCCCTGGCGGGCGTCTTCTCTGCCGCCATAAGCGCGTCGTAGAACGCCTCGTACGCGGCCCTGTCCATCGGGCAGTTTATGTAGTCATCGCCGCCCTTGCCGTACCGGGACGCCTTGAACGCGACCGACATGTCAATCGAGTCCGCGTCTAATATCGGCGCGATTGCGTCGTAAAAGTGCAGGTGCTCCTTGCCGGTCAGCACACCTATGGTATCCGCCATCGCGTCGGATGTCAATGGGCCAGTTGCAATTATCACCGGCCCGTCCGGGATCTCCGTCACCTCGCGCCTGATAAGCTCTATGTTACTACAGCCCTCGATGGCGCGCGTGATGTAGCTACCGAACGCCTCGCGGTCCACCGCGAGCGCGCTGCCTGCGGGAACGCGTGTAGCGTCAGCCGCCTCCATCACGAGCGAGCCGAGCCTGCGCATCTCCTCTTTTAATAGCCCGACCGCGTTATGCACGTCTGCGGAGCGGAGCGAGTTCGAGCACACCAGCTCGGCCAATAGCCCCGTGTGGTGGGCGGGCGTCTGGCGCTCCGGGCGCATCTCGAAAAGACGCACCTTGATACCGCGCCTGGCCGCCTGCCACGCGGCCTCGGAACCGGCCAGGCCGCCGCCTATGATGGTAAGAGACGAATTTGTCATGGCAACATTTTATTTGTTATCCCGCCAATAGTCAATACTTATGACAGCAACAAAAAAGGGGCCGGTCGGCCCCTTTCGCATCGGGTATCGGGTATTGGACGGGAGGCAGCGTTTATTACATGCCATCATAATGTTCAGCTTCGTCCCGGAGTAACCTTCAAGCAATCTTCGCCAGCTTTCAGGTAACTCCGGGAACTCGCTTCACTATGACGTCTTGCAATAAGCGCCGTCACCCGTAATAAATGCAAAATACGGGGCTACTCCCCTCCGGCGGCGGCATTCGGCTCACCGGCGGGTTCCTCCTTGTACGAGCACTCCTTGTTCGGGCAGACCACCTTTGCGCCGTCCTTCTTGGTGTATTTCTCCACCAGGTATAAGCTGCCGCAGTCCGGGCATTTCCTCGACACCGGGCGGTCCCACGTTGCGAAGTCGCACTTGGGGTAGTTGCTGCACCCGAAGAAGGACTTGCCACCCTTCGTGCGCCTTTCGTTTAAGAACCCGCCGCAGCCCTCTTTCGGGCAGGCCACGCCTAACGATATGGGCTTGGTCGTCTTGCACTTCGGGTACGCGCTGCACGCAAGGAACTTGCCGAAGCGCCCGGACTTCACCGCCATCGGACTGCCGCACTTGGGGCATACCTCGTCGGTCGTCTCCACGGGCTTCTCGACGCGCTCGCCCGGCGCGCCGCCAAGCTCTTCGGGCAGCTCTCTTGTGTTCTTGCACTCGGGGTAGCCGGGGCACGCTAAGAACTTCCCGTTCCTGCCCCACTTTATGACCATGAGCTTGCCGCACTTGTCGCAGGGTATCTCGGTCGGGGTCTCCTCGCGCTTTAGGTTCCTCATGCCCTTCTGGGCGGTAATGAGCGCCTTCTCGAACGGGCCGTAGAAGCCCCTCACCGTGTCCACCCAGCCGGCCCTGCCCTCCTCTACGCCGTCCAACTCGTCCTCCATCTTGGCGGTGAAGGCCACGTCGAACACGTCGGGGAAGCTCTCCACCAGGAGGTCGTTGACTATGACGCCAAGCTCGGTCGGGTGGAACGCGGTCTGCTTTTTCTCCACGTACTCCCTGTCTACTATGGTGGACATTATGGCGGCGTACGTGCTCGGGCGGCCTATGCCCTTTTCTTCGAGGTCCTTTACCAGGCTCGCCTCAGTGTAGCGGGGCGGGGGCTGGGTGAAGTGCTGCTTGGGCACGAGCTTGTCGAGCGCGAGCTTGTCGCCTACGGACAGGGGCGGGAGCGTCCTTTCGTCGTCTGCCTTCTCCTCTTCGGTCTTCTCCTCGTCCTTGTCCTCTGTGTATACGGCCATGAAGCCCTGGAACTTGACCACCGCGCCGGTGGCACGGAATGTATAAGACCCGGACTCTATGTCCGCGCCGGTCATCTCGAGTATAGCCGGGTTCATCTGGCTTGCTACGAACCTGTTCCATATCAGCCTGTAAAGGGCGAGCTGGTCCTTGTCGAGGTACTGCTTGACGCTCTCCGGGTCCCTCAGTACCGACGTGGGCCGCACGGCCTCGTGGGCCTCCTGCGCCTTCTTCTGCGACGCGTACACGGGCGGCTTGGCCGGAAGGAACGTCGGGCCGTACTTGGCTCCGATGTAGTCGCGCGCCTCTTTTACCGCCTCGCCCGCTACGCGGGTGGAGTCGGTACGCATGTAGGTGATAAGGCCGACCGCGCCCTCGGAGCCTATCTCAAGGCCCTCGTAGAGCTGCTGGGCGACCATCATCGTCTTCTTTGCGGTGAACCGGAGCTTCCTCGCGCCCTCCTGCTGGAGCTTGCTGGTGGTGAACGGGGGGACGGGGTGCTGCTTTTTTTCCTTCCTGTCTACCGCAGCTACTACGAAGCCCTTGCCCTCTATCTCCCTGAGGATGGAGCTCGCCTGGGCCTCGTCCTTTATCCCAAGCATGTCCAGCTTCTTGCCGGAGCTCTTGGATAGCCTCGCGGTGAACGGGGGCGGCAGTTTCGCATTCAGGTGCGCAGTGATGCTCCAATACTCGTTCGATACGAAAGCGGAGATCTCCCGCTCTCTTTCGCATACGAGCCTGAGGGCGACCGACTGCACCCTGCCTGCGGAGAGCCCGCGCTTTACCTTCTTCCATAACAGCGGGCTGACCTGGTAGCCCACTATCCTGTCGAGCACCCTCCTGGCCTGCTGTGCGTCCACCTTGTTCAGGTCTATCTTGCCGGGGTGCTTCATGGCCTCGGTGATGGCCCTGGCCGTTATCTCGTTGAACAGTACGCGGAACACCTTGTCGGCAGGCACGCCAAGTTCCTCGGCCACGTGCCATGCGATTGCCTCTCCCTCGCGGTCCGGGTCGGGCGCGAGATATACCTTGTCTGCGGTCTTGGCCGCCTTCTTTATATCGGCCATTACCTTGCCCTTGCCGCGTATCACCTCGTACTCAGGCTTGAAGTCGTGCTCGATGTCGACCGCGAGCCTCTGCTTGGGCAGGTCGCGTACGTGGCCGACGGACGCTTTCACGATATAGCCGTCGCCCAGGTACTTGTTTATCGTCTTCGCCTTTGCGGGCGACTCCACTATTACAAGGTCCTTGCCCATCAGATACCCCCAAAAAATTTAGAGGGGCCGTCAACTACGACGCCCCTTGTATACTACACAACGGTGAATATTACATTTAATTCGAAAACGGCCTTGGCGGCCTGCCCGCGAGCGCCCTGAACGAGCCGTCCTGGCTTGCACCCTCGCGCGAGTAAAGCACCAGACCCAGAAGCGCCCTCATCTGCTCTACCCCGAAGACCGGCATCGAGAGGTCGGCTATCTTGTCTATCACCGCCTCGCGGAGCGAGTCGTCCACTACACCCGCCTGGTTAAGCTTAATGAGGTAAGAGAACGCGGCCGGGGATATGTAGTCCCTCTCCCACGATGCCTGCACCCTCACCCCCTTGAAGCCGGGTGCCAGCTCCAGCCCTGATACCTCGCCGCCTGCGCCGCCCAGGCTCTCGAACCACGAAAGCGCGTCGTCTATCTCGACTAAGTCGTACCCCTCATCCAGCAGGCCCTCTAATATGCTCCTGCCCTTCAGGCCCGCCTCTTCGCCCTCCGCCATCTGCTTCACTATGACGGCCACTATGTCAAGGAAATCGTCTCTCAAAACGCTATACCCCCCTCACAAACTTCATACCTGAAATCTGCCTTACCGCGCCCTTCATCTCCAGACCGAGCAGGAGCGACAGGGCCTTCGATGCGCTGATGCCGGACTTGGACACCAGCGCGTCTATATGCTCCGGGTCAAGGCCTATGTGCTCGTACAGGGCCTTTTCGTCCGGCTCCAAGTTAAAATCATGCGACGTGGCGGCGGGGGCCTCCGGGTCCAGTTCCCTCAGGTAGCCCTTGAGGGCGGGGAACAGGTCCATCAGTATGTCCTCCGAGCCCTCGACCAGCTTCGCGCCCTTCTTTATAAGGCTGTTGGTGCCCCGGCTGGTCGGCGACACCACGCTGCCCGGCACTGCGTAGACCTCCCTGCCCTGCTCCAGGGAGTAGGACGCGGTTATCAGAGAACCGCTGTCGCCCGCAGCCTCTATCACCACCACGCCTATAGACATCCCGCTAATTATCCTGTTCCTCGGCGGGAAGTTGTTGGGCTCAGGCGGGGTACCTGGCGGGTACTCCGTGACCACCGCCCCGCTTCCGGCTATCAGGCCGAACAGCTCCTCGTTCTCGGCCGGGTATGTTACGTCTATCCCGCAGCCCAGGACTGCGACCGTTCTGCCCTTGGCAGCAAGCGCGCCCCTGTGCGACTCGGTGTCTATGCCCCGCGCGCCGCCGGAGACTATGGTTATACCCCTTGCGGCAATGTCGCGCGCTATACGCCTCGTAACCTGCCTGCCGTAGCTGGTGGCCATCCTCGACCCCACTATCGCCACGGCTACCTTGTCTTCCAGGAGAAGGTCGCCCTTCACGTACAGGTATGGAGGCGGGTCGTGGATGTTTCGCAGGTTGGACGGGTACGCCTCGTCCGGGAACAGCACCACCTTGGCCCCGGCTTTGTCGGCCTTCGCAATTTCATCCTCGGCCTTGCCCATGCAGTCCGAGGACATTATGGCCTTCACTGCCGCCCGCCTTGCGCCGTCCACGCGCATAAGCTCGTGTTCAGGCGCGCTGAAGACCGCCTCCGGGCTCCCGAACCGGTTTATGAGCCTTTTATAGAAAACCTTGCCCACGCCTGGGGTAAGGTTAAGGGCGATCCAGGGCCTTGGGTCCATGTCCCTTCTCCCCGTACTGGCGGCTGTCGCCTCTAATCCTTGTAAAAGACCATGTAGCCCTTCAGTATGGGCTCGCTGAACCTGATGATACTGGCGGTCGAACTGGTCGGCTGGACCGATATGACCTGTACCTCGCCTACATCGACGTCCGGCAGGTCATACCTCTTTACTATATAGTGCGTCCCCTTCTCGTTCGGCCCCCAGTTCGTCTCGCCGGGGCGCTTTACGACGAAGGAGTCGCCGGGCTTCACCCCGTCCTTGGAACCCAGGTCCAGGTATACGATGTCCGAGGTGGTCGAGACCGTGGCGTCAAGCTTTGAAGTCAACACATAGCCCCGCGCGCCCTTGAGGGCGGGGTCCTTTGGCACCGGGTCATACACAAGGGGGATGTCCGGCATAGGTGTAACCGGGTCGTCCATGTATAACTCCCTTGTGGACGACTCGACCGTCGCTACCGTGTAGCCGTCCCTCATGTCCGTCACCCTGAGCGTGCCTATAACCTCGACCAGCCTGCCTACGCTGCTCAGGAGCTTTGCCGGGTGGTATACCCTGTCTCCGAACCTTATGACCGCAAGGCGGTCGCCCTTCTTGGGCTGGTCCGAGGGCCTGAGGTAAACCTCGTTCGGGGCAGAGAACACGTGGAGGTCTTCGATGGGGGAACCCACTATCTTCATGACCGGTATACAGTCGTCCAGGATGAAGCCCGCGCCTATTATGGTAGCTTCCTGGGCTATCGGGTATTTTGTGGTCTCCCCCCCGCCCAATATGGTTACTTCGCGCTTAACTCCCAACAGCTTGTTTACGGTGCTGCCGGACCTGACGAACGGCTCGTCCGGCGACTCTTTTTCAGGGGCCTTGGCGGGGGCAGTGGTCTTCGCCCCGGCGCCCGGGAAGTTTATCTTCTCGCCCGGGTATATCCTGTCGGGGTCCTTTATGCCGGGGTTTTCCTTCCATACCTTCGGCCAGAGCAACGGGTCGTTTAAGTGCGTGCCGGAGATGGTCCAGAGGGTATCGCCCTCCTTCACCGTGTAGCTCCCGGTATCGCCGCCCGACGGGGCGGCCTCATCGGCCGTCGCTTTCGGTTCGGCGACGTACTCGTCGGCCAACGCTTTTTGTGCGGTAGTCATGCATGTAAGAGTCAGGGCGAGCAGCAAAACAGTTGACAGCTTCTTCATACACCCTCCATGCCTGTTGCTGTTTGTAATAGCTCTCGTCGCGGGAGCAGCTGATTGACGACTACCGTTTGTCTTCGAGCGGTTCCACAACGACCGGCTCGGGCGCGACGGGCTCCGGCTTCAACACGGACTGCGTACTTCTTAATTCCCTTATCTGCGACTCAATTGCGTCCAGCCTTTTCTCTATCTCCCGGAGGCGGCGGTCGGTATCGGGGGCCTTCTCGCCGGGCCTCCCGGCCTCGTCCCCGCCTTCGTACCTGGCCTTGGCGCACTCCCGCTGGAGGTCCATGAACTGCTTTTCCAGCACGGAGAGGTCGCTCTTGACGGGGGCCAGGTCACTCTGCATGGCCACGCAGCCGCCGAAAACAAGCGGCATTACGGCCAGCGAGACCGCTAGGTAAGCCGCCCTGATGATGGTACGTTTCTTGACGGCCATGACGTCTCCCTTAATGTACGAGTTTGTGTCAGCCCATCAAATAGATAGCCCAACTCTACCCCTGTTGTCAAGGAAAAAGGGGAAATAAGTCGCGGACGCTAACTGACCAAAATTAGCAATCGGCACAATACCCACGCCAGCGCGGCACACGCGGGGAGGGTCAAAACCCATGCGACTACAATGTTTCCGCCCACGCCCCACTTGACGGCGGAGAAGCGCTTCGAGGCCCCGACTCCCATGATGGTGGAGGATATGACATGCGTAGTGGAGAGCGGTAGGCCCAGGCGGGAGGCCGCCTCTATGACCGTGGCGGCCGCCGTCTCCGCCGCGAAGCCGTGGACGGGCTTTAGGTGCGCGAGCTTCATGCCGAGCGTCTTTATTATCCTCCAGCCGCCGCCCGCCGTGCCCGCCGCCATAGTCAGGCCGCAAAGGATTATGACCCAGAGCGGCACTTCGAACCCACTCAGGTGCCCGGAGGACACGAGCGCCATCGTTATTATGCCCATCGTCTTCTGCGCGTCGTTGCTACCGTGGCTGTACGCCATGAAGGCTGCGGACACTATCTGCCACTTCTTGAACCGCTTGCTGACGACGGACGGCGCGGTCCTTATAAGGAGCCGCATCAGGAACACCATGAGTATGAGACCCACCGCAAAGCCCACCACCGGCGAGCATACCAGGCCGATTACCACCTTCTCCAGCCCGCCCCATTTGAGCACCTCTATACCGCCCGACGTAGCAATTCCAGCTCCCACAAGGGACGCTATCAGCGCGTGCGAAGAAGAGGTCGGGAGCGCCAGGTACCATGTCAGCACGTCCCATATAATGGCGGATATAAGCGCCGCTATGATGGTGGTCTGGGTGACTGCGGTGGGGTCTAATATCCCGGAGCCGACCGTCTTGGCGACGGCGGTGCCGGTCAGCGCGCCTGCCATGTTCATGACTGCGGCCATCATTATGGCCTGCCTGGGGGTGAGTACGCGGGTGGATACGGAGGTTGCAATGGCGTTCGCGGCGTCGTGGAAGCCGTTCATGAAGTCGAAGCCTACCGCGAGCACTATGACTATTATCAGCGCGGGCTGAATGTCAGGCATTCTTTAAGACCACGCTTTCAAGGATGTTTGCCACGTCCTCGCAGGCGTCCGTGGTGTCTTCCAGCTTCTCGTAGAGTTCCTTCCATTTGATGACCGCGATGGGGTCTTTCTCCTGGTCAAAGAGCCTGCTAATGGCGTCCCTCGTCACACGGTCCGCCTCGTTCTCCAGCCGGTTTATCTCTATACAGTGGTCGTATACGTGGCCCAGGTTCTTCAGGTTTGCCACACCCCAGGTGATGACCTCGGTCATCCTTAATATTATGTCCACTAACTTGCAGCACTCGGGCGTGGGCTCTTCTATCTTGTATATCACCATGCGGTCCGTGACGGACTCGATCAAGTCCAGCACGTCGTCCATCTTGCTGGCCAGGTTGTATATGTCTTCTCTGTCGAGCGGGGTGATGAAGGTCTTGTTCAGGCTCCTTATTATCTCGTGGGTTATACGGTCGCCCTCGTACTCGACGTCGAATATCTCCTTCGCCTTGGCCTCGGCCTCGGAGAAGTTGTCCACCATCTCTTTAAGGAGTTTTGCGCCCTTGTAGATGTTCCGCGACTCCTCCTCGAACAGCTCGAAGAACTTCTCATCCTTCGGCATGAAGCTGAACTTCATAAGACCTCCGTTAACGCCTTTGTGTACCCTTATTGCCTTCTATATTGCAAGCCATGCGGAGTTTGCCAAATCCAAGCAGTATTGTCAAGCTAAAAGCTTTAATAAATCCATAACCACAAGTAATACCAGACGGGGTTGGGATGGTCAAGGCGGGGGGGGAGCGCTGGTTGGGTAATTAGAAAAATGCTACTTCGCAACAATTACTGTTTGGCCATATTATATACTTGATTTATTAGACGATTTTTGTTATAATAATTGCTAATTACTTGAGCATCTATTGAACATGGGCAGCTAAGTTGGACCATGCGTACTTTGTTTGCGATATCACTTCTGCTTTCCCTTGCGCTCCTGTCGCCGGTAGTCGCTCAGGCCGCAATTATTAAAGGCCCATACCTGCAGAAGCTCGACAAAAACTCCATTACTATAATGTGGGAGACAAGCGCCTCGTCTCAGAGCGAGGTGGATTACGGGCCGACCGGCTCACTCGGGTCTGTTGCAACAGGGGCCGCCGGGACGGTGCACGAGGTAAACATAGCGTCCCTCACGGAAAACTCTACGTACTACTACAAGGCCGTCTCCGGCGCGGATTCGAGCGCAGTATACACCTTTAAGACCGCCTCGTCCCTTGCTACTTCGTTCCGCTTCGTCGCCTTAGGTGACAGCAGGTCGAACCCGACAATGGTCAAAACCTTGTCCACCCTTGTCGGCTCCCTGAACCCGAAGCCGGTACTCGCCCTTCATACGGGGGACATCGTCTCGGACGGTACAGTAACCAGCAGATGGGGCACGGAATTTTTCACGCCACAGCAACCCATGATGGCTACCCTGCCGGTATACACTGCCCTCGGCAACCACGAGTACAACTCGCCGAATTATTTTAGCCTGTTTTCGTTGCCGGGCGGCGAGAGATGGTATTCGGTCGACGGGCTCATGGTTCGACCCTTACGGTACGTGCTGACCTCCAGCCGCTTCTGGAGCGCTACCATGTGAACATGGTATTCAACGGGCATGACCATGATTACGAACGCTCTGAGGTCAATGGCGTCGCCTACATAGTAACAGGCGGTTACGGGGCGCCTCTTTATCCCCAGTCGGGCTCCAGCACATACTCTAAATTCTTTGCATCGGTAAACCATTTCTGCGTTGTGGACATTACAGGCGCCAGCCTTACTATGACGGTAATAAACAGCACGGGCGGGACCGTCGAGACGGTAAGCAGGACGAGCACGGGCCCGCCGGTATCCTACATCGTCGCACCCGCTAACGGAGAAACGATAATAGCGCCTGCATATACAATCCAGGGCAGGGCCGCTGCACCCGCGCCGAACACGGGCATCCGGAATGTGGAGGTCTCCCTTGACGGCGGGCAGACCTGGCACGCGGCCGACGGCGCGACCGACTGGAGCTATACATGGAACGTCACAGCAAGAGGAAACTATACGATAAAAACCAGGGCGACCGACCTTTCGGGCGGGCTCGAGACGACTGGTGACAGTAAGAGCGTTACGGTCAGCCGGACTCCCTCACCCGAGTTGCAGCACTATTCCTGGGACCTGTGGCTCTCCGGAGGGAATTGCGGGTCCTGTCATGTCCCGCCCAACAAATTCATGGGGCAGGACTACAGGCGGGATAGCCGGTTCTGTATTTCGTGCCATAACGGTACATCCATCGCACACGATAAACCTCTGCACGGCGACACACACAGGATACTGGCGGACATTACAGCGGCGGGCAAGACGCCGGTATACGGCAACATAACCGCCGGCGAATACAACAACCAGCCGTTTTCGAGGCTGGTCGGCGGCAATAAAATATCCTGCGTCACCTGCCACAATACAATGAGCAAGACCGAAGACAGCGGGCGTACGCGGGAGATGACGACGACCGTGGACAACAGGACGTATACCGTGCAGTGGGGCGGCTGGGCAGGATCCGGTTACCTGATACCCCGTGTGTACCGTGACACGAGCCTCTGGGGAGCGACAAAATACTCAAAGTCGGTTAAGCGCTATATAGTTAACCCGTCCGAATACACCTACGACGAAAACGCCGGGACGATAACCTTTGCTTCGCCACAGAACCCTGCTGCTTACATATATGTGACCCTCGACTACCCCTATCTCAGGGCGGGCACCAAGGAAAACGCCCTTTGCTCGGACTGTCACACCCAAACAACGCACAAAGGGCTCAACTGCCTTGTCTGCCACCAGGAGCACGGCTCGGACAATATAGCCGGGATACGAAAAACCATCAGGACGACGGACAGGACTGAAAAGGCGGTTGCATTTCTGAGATATACAGGCTCCGGTTCATTCGCTGACAGCTCCGGGGCACTGGACGGCATATGCGAGGTATGCCATACACAGACGCTATACTACAGGAGGGACGGCTCCGGGGCAGCCAACCACGCCAATGGCAACAACTACAGCAGAAGTAACTGCGTATACTGCCACAAACACGAAAACGGTTTCTCCAGCAACTAACTATTCAACCTCGTCTTTGCAGCAGCAGCCGTCCTCATCAGAGCACCCACCTGCGCTCGCGTGCGAAGTTCTTTATGACGGTGATGGAGTTGTTCAGGCGGGAAAGCTTTAAGTTCCTGGTCTTGATGGCGTCGAAGTCGCCTGCCGGGAACTTCTCGTTCCTCACCAGTATCATCATCTTGTTCATCGCGGCCATAAGCTTCTTTATAAGGTCCTGGTCGAACCTCTTTAAGAATATCGGGTTGACGAAGACGAAACCGTCGGCCACGTCCCTCGCCACAAGGTCAATGCTTTTACCGCTTACTGAATCGCCGCCCATTTTGATAACCTCTCGATATTGGTGTTAACGTCCCATATAAGCCCGATGCGGGCCGGTCCCGTAGACTGCATGGACACTATTGATTTTTGTTGAGACGCCCGCCTACAAGCTGGCCCGCGACTGCGGAGCCGAGCGAGAACGG
>Ga0334722_10001206_pt1 | contig 33450 bp, 47 predicted proteins | sample C3_bottom_MG_FD_207210 | JGI IMG/M metagenome (GOLD analysis project Ga0334722, IMG submission 207210) | Sediment microbial communities from Yellowstone Lake, YNP, Wyoming, USA - C3_bottom | ecosystem: Environmental > Aquatic > Freshwater > Lake > Sediment | place: USA: Wyoming | collected... | reverse complement strand
TCCCTCTGCCCAAAACAATGCTGGAGTGATCTGCTTCTCTCCAAAAATCACCAGTCCTTTTTCTACTTTGACCTCTAATTCCATGACTTTCTCCCCGGGTTGGTATTGGCTGGTGGTAGCGTCGGCGACGACCACCAGCCAGGTGATTATTTCGGCAGCACGATCTCGGCCATCCGAGCATCGTAGGCAGCATAGACCGCCTCATTTTCAAGCAGCGCAGCGTTGTCGCGGCCCCAGGTCATCAGGTCCATCCGGTCGTCACACCGGTTGATTTGGCTGATTGGATCGTCATCAAGCACCTCCTCACCCTTGGGGGAGTCCTGGGCCGCAGTAGATGAGTCCTCTGACTGCCTGGTAGAGACTGGCTCGGTAGTATTCTGACCGCTGGAAATTCCGGTGCCACTGGCATTCTCGGCACCCGCATGGCTCTCCTGGTCGCTTTGGGCCTGTGCTGACAGCGGCCATGGTTTGTGGGGTCTGACGATGCGATTCCATTTCTCCTCCATGTCCTTGAGTTTGTTGGTTGGCACCTCTCCCAGGCGGTTGACGTTGGCGAGGATGAACTCCTCAAAACCTGCCTTGAGCGACTTCCACCTGGTGCTGTCATGCCATGGCAAGATTACCTCTGCGTCCTGGACATTGCCACTGGCCACATCTACCGCGTGCTGGATGGTGTCAACCATCGGAACGGGCACTGATTCATCCTCCAGTTCCTCGCGGCTGGTGAATCCAGCCAGGACATCAGGGAAGACATCGCGCAGGGCATACGATCTGGCCCGGGCGGCCAGCATCCTCTTCGGGTATTGTGTCCACGGCCCCGACTTGTCCCAGAGCTTCGCCTTCTTTGCATCCTCAATGCTGAATGTGCGGACCTGCGGGAGAGGCTCCCCTTTACGCTTGACCTCACACCGGGCCATGAGGTTATCGACAGACGACCCAGCCGGTGGCCGCTCGATACTCTCGTTGCAGTATTCCAGCAACCCGCTGCCACGAACCAGAGCAATCATCATATCGCCATAGATTCCCGGTTTGCCGTTGATCACCGCGATGGACTGCACAGCCTGAAAAGGGCTTATGCCGATCTCGGCGCCCAGCATCATGGCTGACATGGTTTTAGCAATATTGCCCTTGTAGGCGTCGGGGATCAGTCCGCCCTCGGCCATGATTTTTGCAATGGCCCAGAACCCGGCCAGGTCTTGAGGGATCAGCGGAGAGATTTTCCCCCCCGTGGTGGCTACCCCTGCTTTCTCATCAATTACCGCTAATTCACTGCCCATCTCGCGTCTCCTTGTTGATTTTCACGGCTCTAAAAATTTCGCCCTGGTCTAGGTAGCTCAAAACCATTCCCAACTGCCAACTTCTTACCCACCCGGGGTGGTAGTATTTCCCGCGCCAGAACACCGCCTCTTTTTTGTCCAGGATCACCAGGAGGTTTAAAATCCCCTCCACCCGGTCGCCCGGCTGATATTGCCGCCTACTCTTTCGCATCGAAATACCTCCACCGGGGAAGATCAATGGTCTGCACTTTGCCTGGGTACATCGGCCAGACTCCGGTTGACATGCACTCGTCGATGGTTGACATGGCCTCGCGGAATATCCTCTTTCCCAGGGCCACCATTTCCTCCGATGCCTCATAGACGGCGACACCGTAAGGGGCCTCGTCCTCGCAGCAGATAAAAGAAAAGCTGGCGAACTCCTGACCGGTGGCCACGCTGCATCCATCCAAGTACATCCCGGCCTGGACATCGTAGAGGTAGTTACCGCAGGCCCGGGTGAAACCCTCTGGTGAGGCGTCCTGGCATTTCTTCAGGTCGGCCAGGAACCGCTGGCCGGAATTGTTGATCATGATATCCGGGCGGCACTTGCACAGGATGCCTGTCTCCTGGTCTTCCCAGTATACCGGGAGCTCATAGACGGCACCCATCTTGATCAGCAGGGCCGCCGCCGCCGGGTGGGCGTGAACCGCCTTGACCATCTCGCGGACGTCGGCCAGCTTCTCCTCTTTGATCATGATCTTTCCGGTGGCGACCCACTCGGCGTATTGCGCCTTGCGGTCGTTGCTCTTGCGGTCAAACCCGGCAGGGATGACATGGAACCGGGAGTGGAAATACTGAGGCTCCAGGGTCAGGGTGTGGAACGCCTGGCCAACTCCCATGGCTTCAGTGGGATCGGTCGGATGCTCCTTGGCGTAGATCATGTGGCCCGGGGATTTCTCCTTCAGCTTTTTGATGTTGCTGGTGGAGAATCCGGCACCGCCGTGGTATTTCTCGCTGGTCATCCATTCCGGCTGGATGCCTAAATTTGCAGGTCTGAAGCTCATCTCTCATCTCCACTATTTTGTTAAAGAATCAACCACAAACTCGTCACTTTTGGCGAATACGGCCCCAATTGTCTTTGGGCCAGAGACCCAAAACGCCAACCTTCTGGGGTTATTTATTTTTCTGACTGTTTTCCTATCTGCGGTGCATCTGGGGCAGATATTCTGCTTGGCCCCGGTGGGCCTGAATGGCCTTTTTCATTGGCATAAGATGATGGAAAATTTCATCTGATCACCCCCTGCGCTGCATCAAGCTCGTTTCTGAGCCGGTCAGCGTCCATCGACAGGGCCACGGCGGCCTCAACCAACTGTTCCCGCGTCATGGTTTCAAAAACCTCTCTCAGCTCTTCCTCGATCATAATCCCACCTGCACGAACCGGCCCCGGTCGATGGAGATTGTCAACTGCTTCCCAAACTTGGGATCTGCGGGGTTATCGACCAGCACGGTCCGGCTGTTGAGGTCAAACCGGCGCACAGCAACCCGGTTATCCATGCCCTCATAGCCGAAGGTCTTCATCCAGTCCTCGTTAATCAAAAAGGCTTTTCTCAGCATCACTCTCCTCCCTCTCTCACCATGTGGCCCGGGAAATAAAGGAACCCGGTTTCTTTGTCCATAAGCGGCGTGACAGAATTCCCGCAACCCGGGCAGATGGTCATGCCGATCTCGTTTGTCATCTCGTTATCGACATCCTTCCCGGACATCCTGCACCGTGCGATTCTTCCGTCTCTGCTCATCTCGTTTCTCCGTGATTTTGTTTTCACCCTTGCGACAAATCCATTAGAACCTTTTGCGGGGGAATGGTCAACAATAAAATTGATAAACATGAAAAATTTTTTGATTGCTTTGGGTTTTTATGGGTGGTAGGATCACCACAGTTTTCAAACAAAACATGGAGGGGTAAATGGCACGGACAAACTTAGGAATTAAATTGCGGAAGCATCGACGTTCTCTTGATTTTACTCAAAAGGAGATGTCGGCGGTAATTGGAGTGACAAATTCGACACTCAGCCTTTACGAGTCAGGAGGGATAACAGCTAGTCGAGAGATGGAAAGCAAGATTTTGGCTGTCACGGAAAAAGACCGACCACTTGACAACCAGGTGACAACCAGATGGCAACCCTAAAAATGCACGAATGGGAAGGCTGGCAAACCTTCAGGAAGGATCGAGGTACCCCACCGTGGATCAAGGTTTATCGGAGTTTGCTCAGCAGCAGTAAGTGGGCGGCCTTGACGGATGCAGAGAAAGGGCAACTGGTGTCGATCTGGATGGTCGCAGCAGACAACAACGGGGAGATTACAGCAGACCCCAGAGTAATTATGAAAATATGCCAGCTTGACACAATTCCAAGTATTCAGAAATTCATAGACTTACGTCTAATGGCAACCACTTGTCAACCAGATGGCAACCAGGTGGTAACCGTTTCGGCAGAACCCCATGTCAACTTGACGCACCAGAGTAGAGTAGAGGAGAGTAGAGTAGAGGAGAAAAAGACTATGGGCGAAAATCCGCCCGTAAGTGTCCCTTCAAAAGAAAATCTTTTTGATATTTTCTGGAAAGAATATCCGAAGAAGAAAAAAAGGGGAGACGCAGAAAAGGCTTGGAAGGCGGCAAAGATAACCCCTGGCTTTTTCCCCGAACTTTTGGGGGCCATAAAAAAGCAAAAGCAATCTCCCGACTGGCTCAAGGACGGCGGCCAGTTTATCCCCTATCCGGCGACATGGCTAAGAGCAAAGGGTTGGGCAGACGAAACAGAGGTTGATATCGGAGAATCAAAATGGATGTAGAGCAAGGACTAATTGGCGGGCTACTTAACCACCCGCACAAGCTGGCCGAGGTTTACGAGATAATCAGGCCCGATGATTTCCGGGCCGTTAAATGCGGGATAGTCTACGGGGCGCTGGTCGAGATTACCAAGGGCGGCGGGACGCCTGATTTAATATCTGCGGCGAAGCACCTTCACGGGCAGATTGATATGGGGTGGCTGTCTAGTTTAACCACTGGCGCTTCTTTCCCCTCTAATTTGGCGCGTGACGCAAAAACGATAGCCGACGATGCACGGGCCGCTAATATCCGAAAACGTGCCTTAGCGTTAAGCAAAAGCGCCTTAGATGCTGATTCTCTGGCGTCTGAGCTATTGGCTTTGGCCGGTGAATCTATCGGGCGTGAATCTAAAAGCTGGAAAATGGCCGATGTAGTGTCAAGATTCCGGCGCACGGTGCAGGATAACAAGGGTGCTGATTACGGAATTCCAACTGGTTATAAGTTCCTAGACGCAAAATACATCCGGTATATGCCTGGGCATGTTTGGATGATTGGGGCCAAGACCAGCGCTGGGAAGACCGCTTGCGTGGTCGATATGATTTGCCGGTTGTTTGAGTTGGGAGACTACCGCGCGGCGATTGTTTCAACCGAAATGATGGAAGAGCAGAACACGGCGCGGATGTTGGCCAGGATGACCGGATTCCATTCAAATCTGATACTTTCCGGAAAACTGCGGGACGGATGGGGAGAGGTAGATGATCGGCTTAAATGGCTGGCGGAAAAGGATATTTCTCTTTTTGACGATATTTATTCATTCCAGGATATTGAAATGCGCCTTCGCCAAATCACGATGGGCGGGAAAATTGACGTGGTGTTTATTGACTACGTGCAGAACATGACATGGGCGGGGAGCGGGACGGAGTACGAGAAGACCAACAACATTGCCAAAGGTTTGCAGCGCCTTGCAAAGCAGTTGAAAACCTGCATTGTCTGTCTGTCGCAGGTGAGCAATAACACGGCCCAAGGCAATCACGACAACTTAGAATTTAAGGGAGGTGGTGAACTGGCGGCAGTGGCGGACCTCGGAGTAATGCTTCGGAGATACAAAAAGACTCAAGGACAACCGGCAAATCTACTGGCCTTTGCGATTGAAAAAAACCGGCATGGAGCTTGCGGCCACCAAACCCTTGAATTTATAAACAATTTTACCAGGCTTGAAGAGGTGAACCATGCAGACAACGCTTGAAGACGGGTCTATAAAATCTGCCCTTGAAGAATATGAGTTCAGGCATCTATGAACGCAATATGTGTCGGAAACAAGTGCGAACGGTTCGAGCTTCTGAGCCGAGAGGCGGGATGTTTGGTTGATCCACCGGAAGGATTCACTAGCCAATGGGTGGCCCTGGCGGTTTTGAAGAGATGCCCCAAGTCATCAAAAAAACAGGAGAGGTGAGAGATGATCGAGTTCACGATACCGGGCAAACCGGTAGGGAAGATGAGGCCAAGGTTTACTAAAGTCGGTGGGTTTGTCAAAGCCTACACCGCTGAGGGTACGGTGAATTTTGAGTCGATGGTGAAGATGCTGGCAGCGCATGAGATGGGGGCCCGGGTGCCGTTGACCGGGCCTCTGGTCTTGTCCGTGGTGGTCTATGTGGCACCGCCAGCGTCGATGAGCAAGAAGCTTCGCTTAGAGGCCCTTGATTATCGTATCTGGCCATGCAAAAAGCCGGATCTTGACAACATCGTCAAGTCTATCATGGACGGAATGAACGGCGTTGTTTACCAGGACGATTCTCAGATAATCGAAATCCGTTCCTACAAACGATATGACCTTACCGACCGGACGGCAGTAGTCGTGGCGGTGAGGGAATGAGCGTGGACTGGAAGATATTCTGGCTTGATGTCGGGAGATGGCTTTCCCGGGGGTTAATTGTCACGGCGGTAATCGTGACGTGCTGGGCCTGTGGAGTTTCGCTGATTTCCTCCTGGCAGAAACCGGACCTGATCAACGCCGATAACGAGGCGCGTCAACTCCAGTTCATCAACGACCTCTCAACCAGGTGCAAAGGGGAGTTGACCATCCAGGCCAGCATCACCGGCAAAAAAGAGACGCCCATCAGCGTGACTTGCGCTACCGACAGGAGGTGGAAAGAGTGAAGCGAGATGGAACTTTCGATATTGTCCTGCCATGGATGACGAAGCTGACCGGCGACCCGGGGGTGTTGGCCACCGTGGTATCTGAACTCAACAGCCGGAAAATAAAGAACCCACGGGGAACCAGGTGGTGCAAGTCAAATCTGGTTCTGTGGTGGAACTACAAAATATGGGAAAAAGGGTTTCCCGTTTACATGCAAATTAAGGAGATTCCGAAAGATGGCAGACTACGACAACACAAATAGTGGGGCAATGTTCAAATCAAAAAGCTACGAGGAGGGTGGAAATAAGCCGTATTACAAAGGCAAGATTGACATCGAGGGGGTGGAGTACGAGCTGGCCGCCTGGGTGAGGACTGCCAAGACCACCGGCAATAAGTTTCTCTCGCTCAAGGCCAGCCTGGCGCAGCCCAAAGAGCCCGATCGCGAGGAGCATCCGCCACTGGTGGGCGACGAGGTGCCATACTGATGGCCAGAGCGATCGGGCAAAGGGTTGGTAAAAACGAAAGTTCCCCTTTTGGGGAAAGCACCGAATGCAAATGCCCGATGTGCGGAAAATCCCATTACCTCCGGATTCAATGGCTGGGAAAACTCCCTGCCCGGAAGTATTGCTGCTCTTGCCGGAATAAATTGTAATAAAACAAACAAGGAGAACACGCAAAATGAAAACTGTAACCTGCCGTGAAATGGTGTCCATGATGATGTTCGCTTTTTTCGTCTTCGCCCTGGTCTGCGCCAATGCTGATCATGCTAAGATGGAGGAAAAAATCAGCCAGGAGCAGCATCAAACCCCACCAAATTAAAAAAACTTTGCAAATATAAAAAAACTTAATACAATCGCCACAGGGTAAAAACTATGGCGAAAATAAATCAAAATGGAGCCGTTGCCGCTGGTTAACCCCAGCGCGGCGGCTTTTTTGTTGTCCAGGTAGTGCAAGAGGTTGTGCAAGTGGGTAGACCAAGCAAGTATCGAGCTGAATATTGTGGGCAAGTCGAAAAGCTTTGCGCCTTGGGAGCCACTGACCAGCAAATAGCTGACTTCTTTGGGGTAACAGAAAAAACCCTGAATAATTGGAAAGAAAACCACCCGGACTTTTTACAGTCCCTAAAGGACTCCAAAGAAGACCACGACAAGCGAGTAGTAAGGAGCCTGTTTGAACGCGCAACCGGATATAGCCACCCCGACAGTCATATCTCGAATTTCCAAGGGGAAATCACGGTCACGCCGATTACCAAGCATTACCCACCTGACACCACCGCCTGTATATTTTGGCTTAAAAATCGCGATAAGGCCAACTGGCGAGACAAACCCGATGGCGGGGGGGATGATGACCTCTCCGATCTTATGCGGAAACTTGCCCCCCTTCTCCGATGATCGATTTAACCGAGGCAATGGGGGCAAGATGGTACACGCTCAAGAGCCACCCAGTTCAAGACGCCATGATAACCGACAAGGTGCGGTTCAAGGTTGTGGCGGCGGGGAGAAGGTCGGGGAAGACGGAACGGGCCAAGCGGCATGTGATAGCGTCCGCCTTTGGGACACCTGGCCTTTATTTCCTCGCCGCTCCGACCTACGGGCAGGTCAAGAAAATATATTGGGACGACCTGAAAAAATTTATCCGGCCTCAGTTTATCGCCGGAAAATCGGAGTCTGACCTCGTGATGAGCTTAGTTGGCGGTTCGGAAATCCACCTGATAGGGCTAGACAAGCCCAGCCGGTTTGAGGGTATCCCCTGGGCCGGTGGCAACGTGGACGAAATCGCCGACGTTAAGGCGGCAGCCATCGACGAGAACATCATGCCAGCCCTAGACACTCCCGGCCTAGACGCTTGGTGCATGTTCACCGGGGTGCCGGACGGGCTGAACCATTTTTACGACCTGGCCGAATACGCCAAGGGGCCAGATAAGGACTGGAAGTTTTACTCCTGGCCGTCATCTGACATCCTTGACCCCAAAGTAATTGAAGCTGCAAAGCGGCGTATGTCGCCGAAACTGTTTGCCCAGGAGTACGAGGCCAGCTTTGAGACTGCCAGCGGTCGGATTTACGAGGATTACGCCACCGATGGCAACGCGACCGGCGAAGGGTTTATCCCCGGAGAGATTAGGTGGTGTCACGATTTCAACTTTTTTCCGATGAGTTCGGCCATTATCCAGACCAGGGGAGGCGCTGACTATGTGGTTGATGAGATCATACTTGACCACGCCACCCCACGCCATGCCGCCCTCGAGTTCGTGGAGCGGTACAAGGACCACCGGGCGTGCAAGGTTTTGTTGTATGGTGACCCGTCCGGGCGAGTTGGGGAAAAACACGGGTTGCTGTCAAACTATCTGGAGATTGAGGCCATTTTGAGGCAAGCGGGGTTTATCGTTGAGCGGCGCGTGTTCGCGTCCACTCGGTCAATAAGGGACGGCCAGAACAGCCTCCGCAGCCGGATCTTGACCGCAGACGGCAGGCGGCATATCTACGTCAACGAGTCAAAATGCCCGACTATCGCCAGGGGATTCAAAACCGCGCAATTCCAAAAGGGCAGCACCTACCAGGAAGACGAAACCAACAACGCGCAGCACGTTATCAGCGCGATTCGCTATTATGCCAGCTATGAATACCCCATGTATGGCCGGGGCCGGGTTGAGGTTAACTGATGGACTATCAAGCGCTACTCGACAATCTCCGGGGCTACCAACGGGCATCCGCACGCCAGGCCGTCGATTATTTGGACGGCGAGCAACTGCCACATTTCGAGGAGTATCTCAACACGCCCGGGTGTGGGATAAAAAACTGGAAGCAGCGCGGGATTTTACCCCTCTGGGAAAACATCACCGGCCTGATCGTTGACCGGTCGGCACAGACCTACCAGCAAAACCCGGAAAGGATTGTGGTGGGCGCAAATGGCGAGATCAACGAGCCATCCACCGAGTCATATAACGCGCTCATTGAAAACAGCAATCTCGATGAAGTGCTGGAAGACGCCGACCTCCTGGCGCGGTTACTGAACGCCGCCATTGTCATCCCGCAGTACAACGACGAGACCGGCGCGGTTTATTTTTCGGCGGTGAGCCAGCATAACGCCGATTGTGTGTGGAACCGGCCCAGCCAGCGCCTTGAATCCCTGCTTTATTGCGGCGGCGGTATAGGCCCTAAGGGCGGGATGATCTATCACTATTGGGACTCCAAGCAGGTGGTTGATTTAGAGGTGCAGATGATGGTTTCCGGGGGTAATAACTCCGTGGCCTCTGCACATGCCACCATCGGCGCGGCGACCGTGATTGAGTCAAAGCCCCATCCTTACGGGATCACCCCCGGCGCTGTGCTGTACGACATTAAGCCGCCCCGGTCTGGGTTTTGGGGTAAGCGCAAATGGGAGCAGTTGATCAATTTCAATCTCGGGGTCAATATGTTTCATACCGAGATGAAATTTAACCAACGGTACCAGTCCTTCGGGCAGATTATCACCAACGCCGAAGTGCCCGACGGGGTTATATTCGGGCCGGATTCGATTATCAAGGTTAAGCAGCAGCACCCCGACGAGGTGATCTTTTTCGAGTATAAATCGCCATCGTCTATCTCGGTCGCAATTGGGGCATTCAGCAACTGGCTGGAATCTTTCCGCGACAACATCGGCCAGGAATGGGGCGTAAATATCAAGGTTTCCGGCGAAGGTTCGGCAGACTCCGGGTTTAAGTTGGTGGTCGAAGAGCTGCCAGGGTTGCAGCTTCGGAAGAAACGCCAGAAGCCAGCCGACACTTTTGAGCAGGCGCTTTATCAGGTATGTCTCGCATTGTCAGAGGCTCACGGTCTGGGGTTGGTGCCAGGGACGCGGCTTAAGGTCAAGTTCCCCGAACCAGATTTACCCGTCAACCTGAAGGAGAAAGAGGAAATCCGCCAGATGCAGCTTGCCTCGAAGACGGTCAGTCGGGAAATGCTCTGGAAGCAGGACGATCCCAGCTTGACCCAGGATGATATTGCAGCCAGAAAGGCCGAGATTGACGCGAACGCCGCCAAAATCCCGACCTTTGACGGCATAAATGGGCAAATTTAAGCGCTATGATTTTACGACATAAAATAAACTTCGTCTACCGCTGGGATAAAAGATAATGCCAACCACCGCCATGCTAAAGCTCGCCGAGACCTCAAGCGCTAAATACGCTGAGGCGTTGGTGCGGGTAATGGGCAACCTGGAAAGCGGGGTGGTGGCGATAATGGCCGGGGCAAAGGCAGGCACAGGGGCGCAGGCGAAGATGGACGCGGCAACCGTGCTTAACTCCCGGCCTGCCTTTATCCAGGCATTGCACGAGTCAGGATATAACGACCTCGCCGCCGATTACGTCGCCACCTACGGGGCGCAGCCTGAAGCGGTAGGGAAAGCGTTTGCCTCACGGTCATTGCCGAAGCCGGAATACTCAACGGTGTCGGTTGATACCTTCAAGGGTTTGGCCCGTGTCGACCTGGAGGTGTTCGCGGCTATCGGTGAAAAGGCCATGGACGATTTACGGATTGGCCTATACAAGTCGGTGATTTCCGGCCAGCCGTTTAAGCAGATTGTCGATCAGGTGCGCGAGGCCACAACCGGATTGGACAAAGCCGGAAGCCCATTAAGCAAATACGCCTACACCCACGCCAACACGGCGCTTCTATCGTTTCAGGGGGAGGTGTTGCGGGAGGCCGGGGAAAGCATAGGGGCCGAAAAATGGGAGGTGGTCGGGCCAGACGACCAAGCGACCCGGGCCGAATGCCAGGACGCGCTGGCCGACCCTATTAGAACGGCTGAAGAATGGCAGGCGGCGGGTTATTGGGGCGGGACTCCGGGCGGCTGGAATTGACGCCACCAATTATTTCCGTCTCTCGGGTAGAGACGAAGGGAAAAGCCAAATGGAAAACTGGAAAGATATTAGCGGGTATGAAGGAGCCTACCAAGTTTCAGATATTGGGAGGGTAAAGAGCATGGCCCGGACGTGCATTAGGTCAGACGGTAAAGAGTGCGCCACATCGGAGAAAATCCTGGTATGCGGCCTTGCCACTACTGGGTACCCTTCCGTTGACCTCAGGAAGACCAGGGGCGGCAAGAAAACAATATACGTCCATGCTCTTGTCGCCGCTGCTTTTATCGGCTCCCGGCCAGAAGGTTGCGATGTAATGCACATAGACGGCGGGAGGACTAACAACCGGATTGAAAATCTGCGGTATGGTTCGCGGTCGTGCAACTTCGCTTTTATGGTCGATGACGGGACGGCTCAACAGGGCGAGAGCCATAAGCATGCAAAACTTACTAACGATAAAGTCAGGCGGATCCGTGAGTTTTCGGCAGTTGGTTGCTCAAGGCAGGAGATTGCCGCGGCGTTTGGTGTCCATCGCCGGACGATCTCCGATGTGGTCAGGGGAAAGACATGGGGGCACATGGGGGCGTAATGGCAGAGCCGACCATCCCCGACCTGACCATCACCCCGCCCGACGTAACCTTTTGGCGAGCAGCAGCCACCGAGGCGCGGAGGTCTATCCGGGTGCGGACGGAGAGCAAGGGGCAGGATCACCAAGAGCGGCGTTTTATCGGGTACGGCGCGAAGTATGCCGAATACCGGCAGAAGAAAGGCCGCTCATCCTGGCCGAACCTGTCATTCAGTGGCCGGATGGTGGGCAGTATGCAGACCACCGCCAAAAACCTAACTGGCAAGATAAGCCTGTCGGGAGAAGAAGCGAACAAGGCTTTAGGTAACGAGGAGCGGGGCCGGATCTTCTTTGGCCTCTCAAAGTCAGACATCGACGCGGTATTGAAAACCGTTGACGCATGGATGACCAGGAAAAACAGGTTAAAATAAGAGGTTTTACCGATGACACCAGAAGAACAGGCCGCACACGACGCAGCACAGGCATTAGTGGCAGCAAACCCGGAAGAATTAAAGAAGCAGGTCGCCGCCCTGAACCTGGAGAACGCCCAACGGCGGCACAGGGAGAAGGAGCTGGCCGACCAGTTGGCCGGGTTTGAGTCAAAGCAGAAGGCCGAGGCCGAGAAGGCCGCAGCCGAGAAAGGCGAGTTTAAGACCCTGTACGAAGGTTTGAAGGGAGAACACGACGGGGCTACCGCACGCATGGTCGCGATGGAGGGGGCGCTCAACAAGATTCTGGAAGTTGAGATTGCCGCCATCCCTGAGAAGATGCGAGGGCTTGTTCCTGGCGGGGACGTATCGGCAAAGCTTGAATGGATTGCCGCCGCCAAGACCGCCAACCTGTTTACGGGGGCCGCTGGGCCTGGCGTGAGAACCCCGGGGGAGCCCGGAGCAGAAGGGAAGATGAAAAGAAGCGATTTCGACTTACTACCACCTGCCAAAAAAGCTGAATACATCAGCAAGGGCGGGAAAATCACCGATTAAGGAGCATTACCATGGCAAATACTTTAACTAATTTGATTCCCGATCTTTACACCGCGCTTGATGTGGTATCCCGTGAGCTGGTGGGCATGATCCCCGGCGTGACCCGTGACGCTACCGGAGAGCGTGCCGCAATCGGCCAGACCGTGCGCGTCCCCATTGCCCCGGCGTCCACCGCTGCCGACATTACCCCAGGCGTGAGCGCGCCGAATACCGGCGACCAGACCTTCACCAACGCCAACTTTGCGATTACCAAGAGCCGCGCCGTCCCGTTCCGCTGGGCTGGCGAGGAAACCTTGCAGATGAACAATGGCGGTCCTGGCTCGCTGAGTATGCAGCAGATGCAAATTGCCCAGGCTATCCGCACACTGACCAACGAGATCGAGACTGACCTATGCGCTCTGCATACGACATTTTCCCGGGCATACAGCGCACACGCGACCACTCCTGTTACCCCGTTTGCCACCGCTGGGGATTTTACCGAGGCCGCGCTTGTGGCAAAAATCCTTAAGGACAACGGCGCACCGACCACCGGTAACCGTTTGGTTATCAATACCGCCGCCGGGGCTAATCTGATCGGCCTTCAATCCCGGTATGACATAGCTGGTGATACCACCATGATGCGCCAGGGCGTTTTGCTCAACGCTGCCGGTTTTGCCATCACCGAGTCGGCCCAGGTAAACGCGGTCACCAAGGGCGCGATGGCATCCGCTACCACCAACACCGCCGGTTATGCTGTCGGGGCCACTGTGTTAACCCTGGCTACCGCCGGTACTGGTGTCGTTGCCGCTGGCGACGTTATCACCCTGGCCGGGGATACCAACAAGTATGTGGTGGTCTCTGTCGTATTCGCCGGGGCCAATCCTGCGGCTGGTGACACTATCACCATTGGCGCACCTGGTCTGCGGATTGCCGTTGCCGCTTCTGCCACCGCTATCACCGTCGTCGGCAGCTCCACCCGCAACATGGCTTTTGCCCCTTCGGCAATCGTCCTGGCCCAGCGGATGCCAGCCCTGCCAGACGGCGGAGACATGGCCGACGACCGGATGACGGTAACCGACCCGAGGTCTGGCCTGTCGTTTGAGGTGTCTGTCTATCGCCAGTATCGGCAGGTACATTACGAGTTGGGTTGTGCGTGGGGCGTGAAGAACATCAAACCCGCCCACACCGCGATTTTGCTCGGTCAGTAACCATAATGGCGGCGCGGATGAAATAGGCCGCGCCGCCTTTTAGGAGGGATGAGATGGAAACGGTAAAAGTTAAATGCCCGGTCACTGAAGGAAACGACCAGGGCTTTTATTTGTGCGACCCTGAGCAAGTGCCAGAGGACGCGGAGATTGTCGGGGCTGAGCCGAAGAAGAAGGACAAGAAGGCAAAATAATGGCTGAAACCAACGCATATCCGACCGAGGCTGAGTTGTTGCAGATCAGGAGCGATTTAGCAAGCTACCTGCCAACCGGTAAGACCTTGACCAACTATATGGCGTATGCCCTGGCCGAGGTCAAACGGGCTCTGGAGGATCAGCGGGGTGTAACCTGGCCGCAGGTGTTTAACAGCACTGCGGACGCCTACCTTGTTGGCGATGATGGGATTGCCCGTAATGCTGACCGGATCAAACAGGCAGTCAAGGCATTTACCGCCGCCCTGCTGTTCCGGGATTATGCGATTGACTCCAAGGATGACGGCAAGTGGTGGGCGATCTATCAGGAGTTTTGGGGTATGGGCATGGCATTGGTCAAGGACTCCCGGCTGGACATCGACACCGACGAATCGGGAGTTATTGACGAGTCGGAAGAGCATCAAATCGGCCAAGCGTTTTTGGTGAAATAATGAGCCTCTCCCTTGCTATAAAGGACATTTCGCGGACACTGGGTCAGCTCCAATGGTTAAAGACCCTGGCCGAAAACCAGGAGCCCGGAACCGCTGATTACACAATAGCAATCGGGATGGGCCAGTCCGAGACAATGCACCACTACGGGGCGAGGAAGGTCAAGCAGCGGTTGGTTTTGACATTGATAGTGAAGCGCAAGCAGCCGCAAGGGGTTATCTCCACCTATCTTGATACCCTCACGGAAACTCTCATCGCTGACCGTCGCCGGACCGGTAACGCGCAGACAACGATTGTCGGGCCGTGGCTCTTGCAGGCCGACCAGGGGCGCGAGGGCGCGGTGTTCACCAGCGAGATTGAGGTACATTATTATGCGAGTTGAGTTTGTAGAAAAGCGGCACACCGTGGGTTATGGCCTGGTAGAAAAGGGCCAAGTTATTGACGTATCAAAAGACGACGGCGCGGCGTTTATTGCAAACGGCGTGGCCAAAAAAGCCAAAGACCAGAAGGAGAAATAAGACATGGCAATCCAGTATCTCGCAATTGTCGAGGAAACGACCAGAGGCACCGACCCCGGCAGCGGATATCTGTTTCTGCCGGTAATGAACAACATCCAACCGACCGTTAAATATGACGACCAGGCGCGGAAGGAATTTAGGGGGGCAGATACCGCCCTCGGTGATAGCTCAGTGGTGCGGCGCTCTGGCCAGTGGTCAATGTCCATCGAGTGCGCCTACTATCCAGGGATCGAAACCGGACTATTTTTTAAGCACCTGATGGGCAAGGCCGGAACCCGGACCACCCTGGACACCAGCGCGAAAGAGGGGATCATCTACCCGCTGGCGAACCTCTATGGCACTGGCGCGGAGCTGGCCAATAAGGCCATTGGCTTGGTCGCCAACACCGACGAGGGCGGCACCACCAAGGCCCAGTATTACGGCGGAGGCCGGGTTAAGTCCATTGCCATCAAGGGCGAAGGGACGGACGATGTAAAATTGACCATCGAGGTACAGGGGCCAGCCCAATTTATCGGCGCCGCCGACCAGACGGCTACCGCCGGGGCATCGTTCCCGGTCGCCGCGCCTTTCTCCACCGATGATTGTTTGCTCTACATCGGGGCGGGGATCAGCCGCACCGGCACCGGCCCGGGTTATACCGCCATAGGGCCAGGGTCTATGCCAGCATTCCGGCCCGACTCGTTTACCATCACCATCACCAGCGGCAACGATGATAAAACCGTAATGGATGGGGTACTCGGGCCGAACAAGACTTTCCGGGCCGCTCAGTTCAAGGTTGAGGCAACCTGCCCGACCGACTACGAAGACCCCTCATCCGGGTTCAGTTCTGCCGACCAGTTCAAAAACGTTTTCGGCGGCCCGACCACCTCAAGCCTTCTCGTGGTTATGGACTCCGGAGATCTTGCCGGAGCTGCGACGGCCACCTATTCGACAAAGATCGACTTGGCAAATGCGCTTATAAACCCGGACACTCCGGCCCGGAAGAGCGACGGCACCCAGCCGACCATCAATTTCACCCTGTCCAGTCTCTACAATGCCACCACCAAATACCCGGTGGCGGTTTATACCGTTGACAAGGCTACAGCTTATTAAGGAGGTTTTACCGTATGGATTTTCCAGGTCACGACCATGTTTACAAGTGCATCCCCGACGTTTTGGGGAACAAGGGCAGTGAGACACCATTTGCCCTGTACCTCAAGGGCATCACGCAAGACGAGTTCGACGCGGCGGTGCATACTGACGCGGTGGCGCGGCTCAATTTCTCCATTGATGTTGCCATGCAGATGAGCCACGACAACAACAAAAAGGTAATCGGCGAGCACGTTGACCGGATCGAGGGGCTGACAGTGGGAGGGAAGCCGTTGACGAGCTTTGACGAGCTTTGCGCCAGTGGGCCGCGTGAGATTGTGGCTTGGATCACCAGGGCGGTCTACTCCACGCAGTTCCTGGTTGAAAATGAAGTAAAAAACTAATCGCCGGGGTTTGGTACTCGCTGTACATATCAGACCCCGGCAGAGAGCCTTATGATTGCGCGAAATGCACGGAGAAAAAGAAAGTGGCCCGGAACTGCCGGAACCGGGCCGGGATGCAGCAGGAGATAGTTTTAAAGGCCGACTGGCTGACGGTTGACAGCCGGATAAGGACTTTCCAAAAGATCCAGGACGTGAAGTTCTACGCCTGCCCGGTTGGCTGCATCACCGGGAAAACATGGAAGATACTGCAAATGGTCAACGATACCACAGATGGAGATTGCAATATCCTCCACCTTCCCTATGCCGGGACGTTTGTTGACCAGCCGGATTGGTATAAGCAGGCCGTGAGAATTGTAAGGTCGGCACGGGCCGAGAATCAGCGGGTACAGATGGAGACGCGCAAGAATGGCTGATGTAACCCGCAGCATGGAAATAGACCTCACGGCCAAGGACAACACCAAGGCCGGGACGGACTCAGCCAAGGCCAACCTCAAAGGGCTGGCAATGGAGGCCGGGGCCGTCGCCCTTGCTCTCGGCGCGCTGGTGACCAAGCAGGGCCTGGACGCATGGGCCAAACAAGAGCAGGCCATCATCCAGCAGGAAAACCGTCTCAAGACCACCGGGGCCGCTGCCTGGACTACCTCGAAACAACTGCAAGACCTCGCCGCATCCCTGCAAAGCGTGACCATATTCGGTGATGACACCATCACCGAAATGCAAAACCTCCTGCTGACTTTCACCAGCATCAAAGGGCCAGAGTTTGAGGGGGCGCAGAGGGCAATCCTTGACCTTGCCGCAGCGATGGCACAGGGCAGCGGTGGGGAGATTGATTTAAAGTCTGCTGCAATCCAGGTAGGCAAGGCGCTCAATGACCCGGCGCAGGGGATTAGCGCACTCCAGCGGGTAGGCGTGTCGTTTACCGAGGCCCAGAAAGAGGTTATCAAGAGCCTCCAGGAAACCGGCCATGTAGCCGAGGCGCAAAGGCTCATTATTGCAGAACTGACTAAGGAATTTGGTGGTGCTGCAACGGCAACCGGGTTATCTGGGGCGATGGTCCAGGCTAAAAACTACTTGGGGGAAATGTCAGAAGAGTTTGGCCGGGGAGTCTCAGAAGGCAGCGCGTTAACCAAAACCCTTGGCGTGTTGACCGCAGGAATGCGGGACAAAGACAACCTGGCCGGGATCTACGCGATGGGAACGGCCATCGGGACGCTGGCTGATTGGTATATCAAGCTCAATCAGGCGGTTGGAATTGCAGCCGCAAAGGTTGCGACCGGGTTCGCCCCTGCAAACGCTGATTGGGCTGGAGTAAACAACGCCAATACGGCTGTGCCAAGCGGGGTTATCAAGGCGGTTTTGGAGCCAGCGGCGGCAACATTCGGCGGAGCTCTTGCGGAAGTAGCGGCGGCAGAACTTGCAAAGACCCCACGGCCACCGGCCCAGATGACGCTTGGCCGGGTTGGGGAAATGGGGATGCCTGGCCGACCGACAGTAGTCCCTGAGCTGGGCGGGTTGGGCGGGAAAACCTCTTTCCCGATGTTTGAGGAAGGCATCACAGGCCACACCGCAGGGGCAGCCGCGCCAGATATGGGGCCGATATGGATGGCCGCAACCGGGAGCCTGGCCGACCTCGAACAATACCTGATGAGCGAGGAAGAGCTACTCACCAACGCCGCCTTGCGTTGGCAGCAGATGGCAAACGACGCCAGGGACCAGGGGATTATCTCAGAGCAGCAGGCCACCGACCTGAAATTGCAGATATGGGATGAGGAAAGGGCGGGGCAGGAGGGGTTGATCCAAAAAAGGATCGAATCAGAACAGGCCGCCAGCGCAAGGGCGATTGCTATATCAGACAGGGAGACGGCGAAGAAAAAACAGAACGCAGCCAATGAGGTGCGCGACCGCCAGCAGAAGATGGATTTAATCCAGAATCTGACCAATAATGTGTTTGGGGCGTTGTCTGCCGGGCTTGACCTGTCAAACGAAAAAGATTTCAAAAAGAACCAGGATTACAACACCGCCAACGCCATCATCAATACGGCGATGGGCGCCACTAAGGCGTATGGACAATACGGCTGGCCGTGGGGCGCAGTTGCCGCCGCCGCTGTTATCGCCGCAGGTATGGCGCAGGTACAGCAAATCCGGTCACAAAAGTATAAGGGAGGTGGGGGCGGGGTTAGTGCTTCTTCGGGCGCGATAGTCCCGATTGATACGACCTCAACCGGGGTTAACCAGGCTTTGCAACCATCACCGATATTCACGGACGCGCAACGGTCTGTCAGCTACAACATCACAGTTTTAGGCAACATCGTTGACCAGGACGCATTTGCGCGCGACCTGATAATCCCGTTAGAACGGGCCAGACTTGACGGGGTGACAGCATGACAGAGCCGATGATCCTCTATAGCAACGTGCTGGCCTCCGGGGTGACGGCTACCAATACGGCGGCGGGTGATTACTCGGTCGATTATCTCTATGATCTCCGGCCCTACACCTACTGGAGAGCGGCGAGCTTTGGGACACGCTATATCACCATGGATGCCGGGGCCGCTGTTGCTGTTGACTCGCTGGCGATCTACAAGCACAACCTCGGGACGGCGGCGGCCACCGTGAGCCTTGAATCATCGGCTACGGGCGCGTGGGCGGGAGAGCAAACAGAGAGGGTTGCCGGTTTTGTCCCAACCACTGACTTTGTTATTTTCAAAACCTTCGCTCAAGTCTCGGTGCGGTACTGGCGGATTAAGATTGTGACCGACGCGATTGCGCCAGAGATGGCCGTTGCGATGATCGGCGCGGCCATGGATTTCCCGGTGTTCCCTGATTCCCCGTTTACCCCGCTTTCGGAGAGCGTCAACGCCACGGCAGAGACAAGCAAGGGCGGTCACCTGCTGGGGGTCACCAGCTACTATTCTCCGATTTCCGTTGACGTGGGCTTCACCTGGCCGCCGATGAGCTTTGTGGACGGGGATTTCAAAACATTTTGGGACAACCACGGGCGGCGGCTCAAGCCTTTTTTTTGGGTACCTAATTTCAGCCAGTGGGCCGGTAAGATTTATTTTGTCCGATTCCCCGACAATTTTACGCTGGCCGTACCCCAGAGCGACACCACCAATGCGGACACATTGCGCCTTAAATTCCAGGGGGTTGCCGAGTGACCTACGCGGCGAAGACAGCAGCCATATCTCGGCAGCCCTGCACCCTTGTTGTGCTGACCCTAGATAAATGCTCGTTGACCTTCGGGACTGGAGCTTGCACGGCGCACCTGGCCCTTGGCAGCCCTGAGCTTATCGCCAACGGCTATTTTAACACCGATACCGATTGGACAAAAGGCACGGGGTGGACAATCTCTTCAGGGTTGGAGCTGGCCAGCAGCGACGGGAGCCAGTCGGCAGCGTCTGAGCTTTCCCAGGCCGTTGTTGGCTCTGGCTCTTATGTCATCACCTACACCGTCACCCGCACAGCCGGGACGATAGCGGCATTCGCCGGAAACGGAACCGGGACAAGTCGCAGCTCCAGCGGAACCTACACTCAGGCAATCACCAACACCAGCGGGGCCAACGCTGGATTGCGTGCCGATGCTGATTTTGTCGGGTCGGTTGATGCCGTGAGCGTGCGCCTGTCCGTGGCCGGAACGGAGTGCTACAACACATTTTTCAACTGCCGAGACCGGGCGAACTTCGCCAAGACCACCGTTAACCTAAAATACACCAGCAACGACGCAGCCATTCCATTTTCTGGGGTGCTACCTTATGTCATGTCAGTTGGGTATTTACCAACCAAGATCGAGCGCCAGATTACCGTCAAGGGCCGGGTCAAAATCGGCATGGTGGACGAGCTGACCGGGGCCGATACCACCGACCCTTACCGAGCCACCCGAACCGCTCAAGGGGAGTATTGGAAAAAGCTGATTGCCAGGAACCCCAATTACAAGGGCAGGCCGGTTAAAGTTTATGAGGGGTACATCGGCGAACCAGAAGCGAACTTTACCCAACGATGGCAGGGGGTGGTCGATAATATCACAATCTCATCGGGGCAGGTGTCGATTGATTGCGTTGATACCCTTATAGGGTTGGACGCGCTGACCGTTCCGGATAAGATCAAAACCAAACTCCTGAGCGCGATTGACAACAATGATACCAGCCTGATTTTAACCTCCTTGCTCAAAGCCGATGGGGTGCAAATCGACTCCACTGGGTATATCCAGATCGACGATGAGGTAATTTATTACGGCAGCATGTCGGCCCCGGCCAATCAGTTGCTGACTCTCACGCGGGGGATGTTTGAGACTGTCGCAGTTGCCCATGACGCCAATGCCACGGCGACGCTGGTTAAATATTTTGCTCCTGATAACCCCTTTACCCACCTCAAGACCATATGGGATATGGCCGGGGGCAGCTATGCAACCGATTTTCTCACGGCTGAGTGGACCAAATGGCAATCCTGGCCCGAAGAGGATCTGGACTTTTCGGCGGTCATCATCGACGCCGACGGGCTGAAAGCATCCGACCTTTTCTGGGAGGTCGCCAACATCCTTGACCTGCATATATGGCAGGACGAAAACCAGAAAATCAGCGTGCGCCGGAACATGGGCAACGACCCCGACCGCACCTATAACACGCTTACCGATACCGCGAATATCATAGTAAAATCCGGGTCAACAGATTACAACGAAACCGAGCGCCGCACACGAGCCTTGATGTACTGGGACAAGTCTGCAACTGGCGAACTTGCGAAGGCCGACAGCTACGCGGAGTTGGATATTGCCCTTGATGTTGACGCCGAGGGCGCGAACGGTTTTAACGACTCGGTGCCCGATGTTATTTACAACCGCTGGCTGGCTAAAAGATGGCTGAACCCAGAGCTTGCCGAGGTCTACGCGACTGGGTTGGTAAGACGGCGGCTGATGAACCGGCGCGAGGCCAGGCCCATCATCACGGCAGCGGTTGAACTCAAAGACGAGGGGATTAAAACCGGCGATTCAGTTGCGCTCAATACCGATGAGCGGCTGGCGGCTGACGGCAGGAATATTACCTCAAATCATATCGTCATTGCCAGGGCCAAGAAACTGGGTAAAATAACCCTGACCCTGAAAGAGCTACCGAAGCAAAAGATTTGCATCATATCAGACACCGACCATCCGGACTACATAGCGGCCACGGCAGCGGAAAAAGAATACGGCTACATATCCGACACACACGGCATAATGCCGGACGGGTCAACAGGTTATTATATTTGGTGATTGTATGGCATGGGATCCGCCTTTAAGCACAGAGATTGCAGTAGGGAAAGCAGTTACAAACCCGCTACTGACCAAAATCAGGGACTCGCTGATGTACCTCTACGGGACAACGGCGGCTGTTGCGTCAACTGGGCTTGCAAACGGTAATTTCGAGATTGATTCCGATGCCGACGGGGTGCCGGACGGCTGGTCCTTTACCGACAACCACGCGACCACCTACCCAGGCGGAACGGTGGCGCTTGAAACCACCTCTCCGCTTGAGGGCGCCAAGTCCATTAAGATGGTGCATCCTGGCGGGGCGAGTAACGGCGGAGGGTTGGTTGAATCTGATTATGTGCCCTGCTCGTTATCTCCGGTGACATTCAGCTTTTTGCACAAGGTCTCGCAGGTTGGGGCCAAATGCCAGGTGATTTTGTATTGGTACGATGCGAGTTTGACGCCACTAGGGGGGGGGAGTGCGTCTACTATCGTTTATTCGTCAACCGCTGGGCCGACGTCTGCGTCTCGGCTTATCGGGCAGGCTATTCCACCAAGCGGGGCTCGGTACTACACGGTCGGTCTGGTGGGAGGATATACAGATACCAACCCCGGCAGCTCTACAACTATATGGTTTGACGAAATTTCCGGGAACCCTGTAGAAAGCCACCAGGCAGCTCCCCCCCCCGGACTAACTGCAATAGGAACCGGGACAGGTTCTTTTGGCTATGTAGACTGCACGTCGGCGACAACCACACATAATACGCCGTTTAAAAACTGCTTTGTGAGGTTAACCGGTCGGATAAAGGTTGGGAGCATCCCCAGCGGAACGAACTTTAGCGGGCGCATCCGGAGTGGGTCGTATTATAGCACGGCAGGGGGGATGAGCACTACCGGGACCACAGAACATGTCTCGGTAGTGCTCGTCGCCCCGACGGATAGCAACGGGGATCTTGTTTTATACAATCAATTTTTTGATTCTGCGGCTGGAGCATGGGGCGTTGTTTTTCAAGGGGTTTCGGTTTCCGGGCCAGTGTCGCTAATTTAATTCTGACGCGAGGAACAAAATGGCAGCAACTCCAGTTTTAAACATAGTCCTAAAACAGTCCGAGGATTACAGCGTCACCGGGACGATCACAGATAACGGGGTTGCCGTTGACATTTCCGGGTGGACGCTGAAGGCGGATATAAAAACCAGCTACAGCCAAGCAGAAACAGCAATGGCCGCGTTTGCTTTCGGGCTGGTAACTGATGGGACTGATGGCAAATACACCCGGTCAATCACCAAGGCCGAAATAGCCGCGCTGCCTGTGACTTCTGCGGTGTGGGACCAGTTTTATACAGTCGGCGGGTTGAGTGCTAAAATGCTCACCGGGACAGTCACCGTTGAACCTTCGGCGACGAGCACCTGACATGATGACAATCACTGAAACAAGCAGTTTTGACCTGACCGAAGAGCCTTTTGTTTTTCACCTTACCGAATCGGGGGCGCGTGGACCAGTTGGCCCCGGAGGTCTTGGCATCACCACCCATCCCCTATCCACCTACACCAACCTGATGGCCCTCGCCACCGCTGGCGGCCTGGTTGTTGGCGATAAATACCAGATGACCTATCAGGCTAAATTTATCATCCCTGGGTGGACCGGGCCCCAGGTTGGTGACCCCTATCCCGATGGTATTTGCACCGGCGAAGCAGAAACCCTTACTCTTACTGCTAAAACAACGTCTTCGTTTGAACTCGAAGCATCTTCATCGCAATACCCGAACGATATTATACATTGGGTTCCCGCCAACAACCTTTTTTATACCAGGGGATTTCAGGGCCATCTGTCTCAGACAGGATCGATTATCCGGCGACATTGGCTCACAAGGAAGATCAACTGCGATTATGACTGGCGGGCGGCGCTATGCCGGGTTTATCGGACTCAGGACACTGGTCAATATTCGTCACATGATGATTTTTCTGTTGGGTATCAGGATATCCCGTTCATCCCGTACAGTTGCCGCTTGGAGGTTGGCGCAGAACCAACCATCACCGGGGCGTCGATATCGGTTATCGCCAACGAAAATCCTCTCATAAACGACCAGATACTCGACTCAGACGATCGTTTTGTCTCTGCTGGTTTCATGGTTGGGCAGACCGTCTATGTAACCGCGACGGATACTATGGGAGTAGTCTACGGGGCAACGATCCTCAGTGTGTCGCCAGGAGTATTGGGTATTGACCCCAACTCTGTTAGCGGCGGGAGTTCCTCCCCTGACGCAATGCGAAAAGCGGTGGGTAAATTAGGACACCCCACGGGCGAAATCACTCACCTAACTCATCATGATGCTAGATCCGGAGAATATGAATGGCCGTGGGCGGTGTTGCAAAAATCGGGGTATCGCGCTCAATGGGGCGAGGGAAACAATTGGGTGTGCATGACGGAGAATGCGTGGGCGACTGATTGGCCCTGTTGCACTCAAGGCGAGCTGGAGGGGGAAACTCAGACGTATTCCGGTTCTACCGGCGGCGGTATTCGTAGGTGTACGGGGAACCTGGCAATAGTATCCGCGCTAGGTGGGGCAGTAGTTTACGGAAGTCTGACTCAATGCTTGATTTCCCCGGAACACGCGGGGATTATCCTAGGTGACCATGCCGGTACTAACTTTGGCGCTATGCTGCGTAGATCGTCCGGGGATTATGAAATAATCCAAAAAATATATGACCCAATGTTCGCCGATGCTGCTAATTGGTACATCGACGAGGGGGCTGTCACAGGAGGGCTGGCGACGTTTCATCCCGTGTTGGAAGACTATTTGATTGAATCAAGCGCAGCTCCGATGACCGTAGTCCCAGGAGACACCTACCTCCTTCGCTGGAAACGCCCTGTAGCAGACGACCAGGTCAATGCAATCACCGCCTCTATCGGGGGAGTTTCCTCCGCACCTCTGGGCATTGGGCAAGATATACCCGGTCTTCCTGGCATGTTTGAGTGCGAGATTACCGCCGCTAACTCTACCGGCCCGAAACTGGGATGCACTGGTGGCGCACTGGTTTCGATGTTTACTGTCTATCGGAAGATCATCGTGGCAGGAGCTGGTGGAGATACTGGTATTCCTCTTGGTGATCCCGGCACCGTCACCATCCCGACCTACTACTACACTGTCACCGGAACCACCCCGGACAAGATAACTGAAGTCTTTATAAAATTCCCCAACGGAACCTCGATTTCCGTTGGGTCAACGGTTGAATAAGGAGCAAAAAATGCGAAAAGAATATCTCAAAATAGCCCTGGTGACCATGGCCACGGTTATCTTATCAATTGTGTTAATGGCCTGGCTGGTTTCCCCTTCTTTTGGATCTTGCACCCCAAAGTCTGGGGACAGGGTATCTTGCTTGACTGCCGATGCCAACCCAACAGGGGTTAAGATTGGCACACTACGGGAGAACATTGATGCGCCGTATGCACAGTATGTCCTCAATCCGTCTGGAACTTGGGCGCAGACCAACGCGGCGGGGAGCGGCACAGGCACCGTAACCAGTGTCACCGCTGGGAACGGTATGACCCAGACCGGCACGGCTAGCATTGACCCTACCCTTAACATCGTCAGCCATACCGGGTCTGCTGGGACCATTGGCACAATCAATGTTGGGGCAGATGCCATCGGGGTTAATCTTGGCAGCACTAGCACCACTGCGGCGGCGGGGAATCATGGGCATACGGCAGTTGCTATCCTTCCGGCCATGACCGGCAAAACTCTCCAACATCTGCGAGTGAACGCGGGTGAGACTGACGCTGAGTGGTCACCTGACACTGATTTTAATCCGGCTGGCGCGGCTGGTGGCCAGACGATTGTTGGCGGGACGGCTGCGGGGGAAAACCTCACGCTGTCCAGCACCTCGAACGGCACCAAGGGTAAGATCAATCTGGGCGCAAACTCTACCTACGACGAGGTCAATACCCGGCTGGGTATTGGCACGGCAGCTCCAGCAGAAGCGGTGCATAGCGTAACGACTGTGGCGGGGGTAAACCGATTGTTCCGTGTAGATAATCCAACCATTCAAACGGTTTTTGGTATAGCCGGGGGTGGGACTACTTTTGGCCAAGGCAGTTTAACTAATCACCCCGCGCTATTTTACACCAACTCCGTCGAACGTATGCGGATTGGTTCGACCGGGGGGTTGGCAGTAGGGTATCTATCCCCGGACGCTGGGTCTGGGAACCTTACCGTAAGCGGGAAAGTTGGAATCGGCAACTCTGCTCCAACTGACATACTAAATGTTGATACTTCGGTATCCGGTAACCAGGGAATTAGGGTTCATAATACTTCAGCAGCCGCCGTCTCGACGGCGGCAGTGTTCGTGCAGGCAGATACCGCGGCATACGGGCAGTTGTACAAGGCCAGCAGCGGGTATACTGGCTGGCACGCCATCGGCGCAAATGATCTGGGTTTTTTCAACACCACTTCGGGAAATATCGTCCTGCAAAACGACACGGCTACTGGGGATATTAGGTTTGCCGCAGGCGGCTCATCAACTCCTCAATTAACGTTGTCGTCGACCGGATCAGCCACTTTTACCGGCGCGGTGACTGCTCAAAAATTCAATTCAGTGGATATCACCGGGGCTGCAACCCCGACCCTGGCGGTTACCGGCACCACGACTGTTAGCGGCGCGAATACCGGCGACAACGCGACTAACACCACCTATGCCAGCGACTACCGGGCCGCTAATTTCGTAGCTGGGACAAACTACGAGGCGGCTCTTGGCAATCCCGGAACCAATGGGTATGTGCTGTCATCGACTACGGGCGGGACCCGGTCATGGGTAGCGCCTGGCGCGGGCGGGATGGTCTACCCTGGTTCGGGAGTGGCGGTATCAACCGGCGCAGCGTGGGGAACCTCGCTCAACATTACTGCAATTTCAGACAGCACCAGCACTACCAGCAGTACAACGGCAGCTAGTAGCACGGCGGTTAAGTCGGCCTATGACCTGGCAAATGGTAAAGTCGGGACCGATACCACCGTTAACGGCAAGGCGCTCTCCAGCAATATCACTCTCGGCCTATCTTCGGCTGATTTTGCCAACCAGGGAACCACCAGCACCGTACTCCACGGCAACGCTGCGGGTAATCCCGCATTCGGGGCGGTTGCTTTGGGGGATATTGCCACCATCGCCACGAAAACCTACCTGGGCAACACCACGGCAGGTACGGCGGTGCCGACTGCGGTATCGGTCGCAACGCTGAAAAGCGACCTGTCTCTAAACAATGTGGAAAACACCGCTCTTTCGACCTGGACCGGCAACACCGCCATTACCTCAACCGGCACCATTGCGACCGGCACCTGGAACGCCACGGCCATTGCTGATGGCAAGATTGCTTCGGCCCTGACCGGCAAGACCTACAACGGCCACACCTTAACCGCTGGCTCTTCGACCTTCACCGGCACCGCTGGCCAGACCTACACTTTCCCGACGACCACCAAAACCCTCATGGCTAACGACTACAGCAATGCCAGCGGCAGCGCCGGGAGTGCTGCTGCCCTGGCCAACACCGGGGCAGTCACGACCAACTCCGCATTTTATCCAATGCTATCAGCGGCCAATACCACTAGCAACCAGGCCAGCAGCACGGCGACGGCGTTCAGTTATAACCCTTCAACTGGCATTTTATCAGTCCCGGCTACTACCACCACCGGGGCTGAGGTATCAACCCCTGGAGCCGTAACCTGCTCACATACCGGCGCGGCTATCCCTCTGACCGCCAAGATCATCGAATTAACTAGCGACGGCGACTCCGATCAGGACAACTGCACCCTGGCGGCGGGTACGGCGGGCCAAGAGTTGGAACTGGTATGGAAGGCTCAGGGTAACACCAACGACGGATTGATCATTACCCCATCTGCCGCCTTTGTGGATGGGGCCACCACCTACGCTTTTAGCCCGGCCACTACTGGTATCTCATCCAAGGGCAAGGGGATCAACCTTGTTTACGGCTCAGCGGGCTGGCATATCACCGCGACTAACAATCCCGATACAACTAGCACCCCGGCAGCCGATGGAACCGCTGCGCGTGGGACATCACAGTACGCAGCCAGGGCCGACCATGTGCATCCCTCCGGTAGCGCCGTCGGCGCGGTGTACAAAGTGGCGACCTCAAACGTCACCACCAGCAGCACCACCGCCGCCAATGTCACCGGGTTAACATGGAGCATTGCCGCCAACCAGGAAATGACCTTTGATTGCAATCTAAACACACTTAATACGGCCACCTCACTCCTACGGTTCAACGTCAACGGCCCCGCCAGCCCAACGGCGGTTTCGGTGGGTTATTCATACCGGTCTACGGCATACGCTACTGAGGTTATAACCGGGGCGGGTGCTTTTTCTGCCACCGCGACGAGTACATCTGTTACGTCTTCCGTCCTTACCACTCCCATACTGTTTAATATTTCCGGAACGATAAAGAACGGATCGACTGCCGGGACGGTAGCTGTAATGGCATCGGCATCAACCGCAGGACAGACCGGGACGATCTACACCGGATCGAGCTGTTATGTTTACTAATTTAGTTTTTTGCTGAAATCTAAAATAAGCGGGGGAAGAGGATGGACGTAGCACAGGTGGGGATAACGCTGGTCATTGGTGTGGTAGTCCCTGCCGGGTCCGGGTACATGGGGATCAGGATTGGTCAGGCGCTACTGAAGCAAGAGCTACTGGCCTTTAAGGAGCAGTTTGCCGAGTACAAGGCCGAACACGCTGGCACCTCGAAAGAATGGAAAACCGAGATCAACTCCGCCATCGCCACTCATAAGGCAGAAACAACGGAGACCTTCAAGCGGGTCATCTTTCAGGACTCCTGCACGATCTGCGGGGCGAATGGCAAAGAGCGCCACGCCGAACTTTTGCGGCAGATTGGCGAGGTAAAAAACGACGGGAAGACCGACCGGGCCGAGACTCAAAGAGTGGTTGACGCCATTCGGGCTGAGGTTGCCGAGACTAAGCGGCTGCTGATCGACTGCTTCGATAACCTGGGGCGGCAGATGCGGGGGGAAAAATGACCGTCCTCGCCATCAAGATCGGTCACTCCTGCACCGGATGTGGCGAGTGTGACAAACTCCTCCCCGGGCTCCGCGCTGAAGTTGCAAAGCGCGGCTCGATCTTCGCCAACCCCTACAACCCAGATGTCGATTGGGAGCGGATCACCGAAGCCATGCACGGGTGCGTGGTCGGGGCTTTAACTATGGATGAGGTGGCGTAATGGGAAAAATAATCTTGATCAAAAAACAAGTGCGCGGGGCAAAGTTAAAAAACTCAGCTGAATCTCAACCGTGGGCGGATCTGCTGCATGAGTTCTGGCCCGCTGAGTTTGACGAAAATGGCGACGAGGTGGCGTGATGAAACTCACGGAACATTTCAGCACCGAAGAATTTGAGCGATCATCTACAGCAATCAGGATGGGTCTGTCAAACGAGATCCCGCCCGAACTGATGAGCAACGCAAAACTGATGGCGGCGACTCTGGAGACAATCAGGACTCGTTTCGGTCGCCCTGTGAGGGTGACAAGTTGCTACCGTTCACCAGAGGTCAATCAGGCGGTGGGTGGGTCGCCTACCAGTTCGCACCGCTTCGCCCTGGCCGCTGATTTCACGGTTGACGATTTCAGCAACAACCGGGTTTGTGAGATCCTGCAAACCATGTTGACCAATTTTGACCAAATTATCTACGAGTTCGGAGAAACCGGATGGGTTCATTTGGGATTAGCAAAAACGGCCCCTCGCGGTGAGGTGCTATCAGCCGTCAAGGAAGGCGGTAAAACTGTCTATAAGAAGGAGATTGTATGAAAAACTGGAAAACTACCCTGGCCGGTATGCTGGCCGCTGTTGCAAACCTGTTGATGCCGCTGGTAATGGGCGGCCAAGTAAGTCAGATCAGCTCTCGTGATTTAGCCGTGTCCGCTGGCCTTGCCGCACTCGGCTATCTGGCGAAAGATAAAAACGTCACGGGCGGCACGGTTGAACAGTAATCCTACACAATGGAGCAACTCCGGGCCGATTCCGAAAAGATTGCTCATCGGAAGATGGCCCGGAGGTTTGCTCCTGTCGGTAGGGTAATCCGGGGCGGGGGAGTCCAGTATCTTCTGGAGTCTCGCCCTTACCCCGGACTGGGCCTTCTTTCGCTGGCGGTCTTTCTGTTTCTGAGTTTGTCGCATAATGTTTCCGAATATGGCCAGAGCGGTCTAATATACTGTTGTGCTTCAAGCCTTTAATCTAATTCCCTTGCCGTCCAGTTTGGCGTTCAGCAACCGGTCAGCGTTGTCTCTACCGTAGGCAATCAAAATGCTTGGCGCTCCTGCGCTGCCACCTTCCCTGCCAGAAACGTGATAGAACTTTATCCGCCCACGGAAAAAGAAAACAGCGTCCGCCTTGTCCCACACAGCGTCAAAAAAAGCCTTTGTCTCAGTGCGGGCAAAGGTCAGCGCGTTTTGCCAGCCATAGGCCGGTTTGCGTCCCATAGGGCGGGTTGCACCAAACCCGGCCCGCCCATGGCATATTTAGCCCGTTGTCAATCACGGTGTAGTGGTTAGCCGCCATTTCCCAGGGGCGGTTTATCGGGGCGCAAGGGTCGAGGTCAAAAGGGCCAACCGTCTTAATTATCTGCGGAGGTGTCAGCCATTCGTCTTTACCTTCCAGGGTTTTCAGGCCAAACAAGGTCTGGACTTCCCTCTTTTCTTGTCGGTCAAAACGAGCATCCATGCCTACACCCTCGCACAACAAATTTATTCACCGGAAGCCGGGAACGTTTGCGCCATTATTTTACACCGGGGCGGCTCCGGTGATAAAAGCCGTTAGCGGTACAAGGTCAACCGGCGGTACGCTTCAGCCGCACATGCTGGCACTTGCCCATTTCCAAGGGCTGTAAGTCTGTCCACCCGAGCGGCCAGCCCATCAACCACTCGACCCACTGCGGGTTCAGATGCCCACCAGCCATTTCCACCACATCCGGCAAGGTCATATCTGATTCCGGGCGTTTCTTCCCATCTCTGGTTCGCTTGTTCCAGTCGGCCCCACCCTTGTGGTCGCGCTTCGTCGGGGTCGGGAACCGTTTCACCGCACTTTCCAGCCCCACTTGCACCTTCTTCCCGTTGTGGTAGGCCGTTTTTCCCCGCCAGTCCGTCACATGCGCTGTACTTCTCCCGCCGTTCGGGACGTTCGGGGTTGGCCACATTTCCGGCGTGTTGGCCTGGGCGCACAAGCTCAAGCCGTGTTTCCCGGCCAGTTGCGAGGGCGTTGGTTTGGTCTGCCGGTTTTCGTTCGCCGAGGCTCTGGGTGTGGCCCATAATCCATATTCGTTCCCGGCGGTGTGGCGCTCCCACATCTTCCGCGCCCAGCACTCCCCATTCCGCATCGTACCCCAGCGCGGCCAGGTCGCCGAGAACTCTACCAAGCCCCCGAAGAGTGAGCATTGGGGAGTTTTCCACAAAGACCTTCCCCGGTCGTACCTCGCCAATAATCCGGGCCATTTGCCCCCACAAGCCGCTTCTCTCGCCGTCGATCCCTGCGCCCTTGCCAGCGGCGCTGATGTCCTGGCAGGGAAATCCGCCAGAAACCACGTCAACAATCCCACGCCAAGGGGTTCCGTCAAAGGTGCAAACGTCATCCCAAACCGGGAAGGGCGGGAGAAGTCCGTCATTTTGTCTGGCGCACAGTACGCTTGCGGCGTAGGGGTTGCATTCGACAGCGCAGACAGTGCGCCAGCCGAGCAATTGCCCTCCAAGTATTCCGCCACCAGCGCCTGCGAATAAAGCCAACTCATTCAAAACAACCTCCTAAAAACCGCTAACAAATTTATCAAGCAGTCCAGAATAAAGGCTGTTCAAACTTCTGGATGCTCAGGGGCTGGCAGCTTATAAAAGACGTTAACTTTCCCGATCAAACCAGGCGTCAAGGGCCAGGTCTATCAGGCGGGAAATTCCTTTTTTCTTATTGGCCTTCAGCCTGTCGGCATTTCTCTTGCTGATGCTGATTCCGAGCTTTACCGTGTCGGTTCGTGCCCCGGGCGGTGCGCCCAGCTTCTTGCCAGGCCGCGGCTCTCGCTTTCCTCCGTGGTTCATCCCGGTCTCCTGTTCCATTTCAGTGAAAACGCTGCCGATCCCTCGTAATGTGCTTGGTATGACAAGCATTCCTCGTCTTTAAAAATGCAAGTTTCTGCGTGGTAGTCAGTAACCATAATGCGTTCCGGGTAGTCCCCTATATCCGGCACTATTTTCATATCGCACCCACAAAACGGGCAGGGTTTTAGCATATCCACTGTTTCCATTTACTCAGCCTCCGCCATCTCTGCGAACTCGGGATATTCGTTCTCAAGGTCGGCCATCTTGTCGGCGTAAACCCCAGCCCCGCACTTGATGGGGTTGTAGCCTTCCGGGCGGCTTCATTGGCCCGGTCGGGTTATCAAGGCGTTATCTGTCCATGGCATCAAACCACAACGCCCTCCAAACCTGCTCTTTGGCCACCGGTTCCCAGCAGTCTTCATGGTATTCAAACTCAAAACCGCCTTTGCCATCATCACGGCACCGGAAGTAGCATGGCTCCTTCATCAAATGCCGGTGTCTGACCGACGCTTCATATTCGTTAATCCCGCCATCCGGTTCGTCATCGGCCAGTGATCCCTCAATCTCCCAATCGCTTTCCCAGTCAGAGAAAACATCAAAAAAATCAGATAACAAGGCGCTTAAAAACGACGCTTGCGCCGTGGTTCGGCTTAGGTTGCTCTGCATGTCCATCGTAGTTATCTCCTCAGTAGCCGCGCCAGGAGCGCGTCTTAGCTTTATCGTTATGCCGCTTCCAAAATTCCGGCGCTCGTAACGCGCAATTTCCCTTTATCGGTTTCAATCGTGATCTCAGGGTCGCAATGGCACTCCCCGCCGGTATAAATATCGCAGGATAAATCATGGCCGACTTGGGCATGGGCCACCGATCCAGCATCAAGAACACCATTAGCCAAAGCCTTGTTGATGCGTTCCATATATTCGTGCATTTTGTTCCCTCCTGGGCATACGCGGCATAACAAAGCCAATTAACGCAGACGGCTAGACCGTCCGCGTGGTTTTTGGTAATCCGTGGGCCGCTGGTTATTGGCGGCGTTGGGCTGAAAAACTGCATTAAATATCATCCCTGCAAGTCTGTTGACAATCTTCGCAGCAGGTACAATACTCGGGATTCTGGTCTTCATTTATTTCCTGCTGGTACGGGCATTCATGCGGGTCTGTTGCTTCGTTCTTTTCACATCTTTCGCAGAGCATCGTCCTCTCCCCCATTTCGCAAAACGCCTAACCCCGAGTTCGAGTCAGACAGGCCGTATGCGGGCGCTGCGGCGTTCGGTGGTTGTTCCATCTTCATTTCTCCTGTTCAGTGTTGGTGGGCCTGCTGCTCAACTTTTCGTTGGGCGGAAGGGTTAAATGCCCTTCCGCCTTTTATCGGTTACAACAAATCCATCTGCCTCTCGCTATCTCTGATTTTGCGAGTCTCGACCATCTCTCCGGTGTCGTTGCGGATGATCACCACTTCTCCCTTTCGGTAGTCGGTGGTTTTGGTGCATGGGATATCCCGCATCTCAAAGCCGGTCGCCACCTTCCGGCCCGATGTCCTGGCCACCAGTTGATAGCTCTCGATCTCGTCTTTGTAACCGGCCATGGCCACCTCTTTGCCTCCCTCTGCCCAAAACAATGCTGGAGTGATCTGCTTCTCTCCAAAAATCACCAGTCCTTTTTCTACTTTGACCTCTAATTCCATGACTTTCTCCCCGGGTTGGTATTGGCTGGTGGTAGCGTCGGCG
>Ga0334722_10001205_pt1 | contig 33451 bp, 32 predicted proteins | sample C3_bottom_MG_FD_207210 | JGI IMG/M metagenome (GOLD analysis project Ga0334722, IMG submission 207210) | Sediment microbial communities from Yellowstone Lake, YNP, Wyoming, USA - C3_bottom | ecosystem: Environmental > Aquatic > Freshwater > Lake > Sediment | place: USA: Wyoming | collected... | reverse complement strand
CCTTCTTTTAAAAGTTTAGCTGCGGTATTTAATAGTTTTTCCTGGCGCACACTGCAGCCTGCTACATGTTCTCTAGACCATTCCTTTAAAGCTTCCGGGTTTTTGCGAAACATTCCTTCACCGGAACACGGGGCATCTACCAATATTCGGTCAAAAAAGGAGGAAAAAACGTCAAGAAGGCGGTTGGGATCTTCATTTAAAACAAGGTAATTTTCGTACCCCCAGCGTTCTAAGTTTTCCCTAAGGGCTTTAGTTCGTCCAGGATTAATTTCATTGGAAACTAATACACCCTTGCCCTGTAATTTACTTAAAATTTGTGTTGATTTTCCTCCCGGTGCTGCCGCTAAATCTAAAACTACCTCACCAGGTTTAGGGTCTAATACCTCTACCGGCAGCATCGCCGAAGGCTCCTGTAAATAAAAAGCACCCGCCATGTGCCAGGGATCCCTTCCTAAAAATAAATCATCAGGTAAGTAATAGCCTTCCCCGCACCACGGTACTTTTTCTAAATCACCATAACGGTTAAATAAATTTGTCTCATTTATCTTCCCCGGATTTATCCTAAGTCCCCGGTGAGCCTTTTTATTAAAAGCTTTTTTAAATTCCTCTACTTCTGGTCCCAGTAACTTTGTAAATTCGCTAATAAATTCTATGAGCATTAACCTACCCTCCAACCTCTTTCTCTTAACACAATACCATAAAAATTTTCCCTTGCCAAAATTCTAAATTAAGATATAATATAAACAGAATGTTCATTCTGTGGGGGTGCAGATTTGGCAAAACAAACTCCAGAAACAGAGATCAAACAGAAAATTTATCTTTCGGCTAAAAAATTATTTGTCGAAAAGGGCTACCACCGTACCAGCATCCCGGATATTGTTAAAGACGCCGGAGTAAGCATTGGTGCAATTTACCATCATTTCTCTTCTAAAGAAGAATTAGCGCGAGTAATTCATGAAGATGCAGTCGATACCTTTTTACACCGTTATCAAGTACATGTTGACTCTCAAGAGACTGCCTTTGAAAAGATTCGCGGCTTTGTAGAAATAATGTTTAACTGGGCTGATGAAGATATGATCACCGTCAATTACCTTTTACACGCCCGCCCTAAAGAAATTTTAGACTGTAACTTTACTATTTGCACAGCTGAAGGCTTAGAAGCAGTTAAAAATATTGTTAAATTTGGCCAAAAGGAAGGTACTTTTAAAGATGCTGACCCAATACTGTTAGCATCCTTTATTTCCGGTCCTATCATGCGCATGATTGAGTTAAAAACCGACGGTATTATCACCCAACCATTAGCCGATAAAATTACTGATACTTCAAAATTGATTTTTGATGCTTTAAAAAAGTAGTTTTTTATCCATAACAGAAAGAATATTCTTTTTTTATTTTTAAAAGTGAAAGAACATTCTTTCTTTAGGGAGGTGTAACCCATGTAAATTTTGTTTCCTTAATATGTAGTTTTGCCTTGGTTTTTAAATAATTTTCAAGGAGGTTTTAATAGTGGAAAAATTAAAAGGGATCTTTAATGAACGCTTTCGGGATAATTACCTCGAAAGAGTTGTTTACAGCCATGACATGGGGGTTATCCCCAGCGCTGTCAAAAAGACTTTTAATTACCTGCCGGATGCTGTAGTTCAGCCAGTAAACAAAGAAGAAATAAAACAACTGGTATTGTATGCTAAAACGGCAAATGTCCCTATTGTACCCCGGGGCGCTGCTACAGCTGGTTTTGGTGGTGCTGTACCTACTAAAGGCGGAATTGTGGTAGATTTCATCCGGATGAAAAACGTTATTTCCTTTAATCCAGAAAATCTAACCGTCACTGTTGAGCCAGGGCTTGTCTGGCAAGAATTAGATGAATACCTAAACCGTTTTGGCTACACGCTGCGGCTCTATCCTACCAGCTATCCCGGTTCTACGGTGGGTGGCTGGGTTGCCCAGGGTGGTACGGGTATTGGAAGCTATATGTTTGGAAGCTTTTTGGAAAATATCGTAGAGGTAAAAGCCTTCCTCGGCGATGGTACGGAAAAAACTTTTCAGGGGGAAGAGCTAAAACTAATTTATGGATTAGAAGGTATCACCGGGCTAATTTACGAAATTACCTTAAAAATTATGCCCAAACAGGAAGAAGTACCGGTACTAACTGCTTTCGATAATCTTGAAAGTTTAAATGCATTAATGGATAGCTTAGAAAAAGAAAATCTTCCCTTGTGGTCTATAAATTTAATGTCCCCGGAATTTGTAAAATTGCAGCAAAAAGCCCAAGACCATTTTATTCTTCCTGAAGATAAATATTTTCTTAATTTTGTCCTGCTATCTCCAACTCAAAAAGATTTAGATAGCCTTACGGAAACCTTAAGCCGGTTTGGGGGACAAATAATGCCCTCCGCTATTGCTCAAGAAGAATGGAACAACCGTTTTTATCCCATGCGTTTAAAACGTCTTGGCCCTTCCATGGTTGCTTCCGAAGTTTTATTGCCCAAAAATCAAACCTGGCGCTTTTTAACCGAAACAAAAAATAAGTTTAAAGGCGAATTTGCCTTTGAAGGGACTTTTGCCGCTAACGACCAAATTACCTTTTTGGGATTTCTTTTAGCGGACGAACGAAAACTCAATTTCCCCCTGCTTTACGCCAATTCCTTAGTAGTAAATGACATGGCTTTTAAGATGCAGGGCAGGATTTTTGCCCTTGGCATGTATTTTACCGATTATGCTGAAGAGTTTTTAGGTAAAGATTTAGTAGCAAAGATTTTAAACTTTAAACAAAAAACCGACCCAAGCGGTATTTTAAATCCAGGTAAAATTCTTCCCCCTTCTTTAGATAAAAACTCCCCGTTAAAAGCTTTAAATGCAGCAATGAAAAGCGCTAATTTCAGTAAATCTCTTTTAGGCGGTCTTGGTAAACTTTTAGGCGGGAGCAAAGAGGATAGTGGCAACGGTAATGGTAAATCCATCGGTGGAATACCGGCAGAAATGGTGGAAGAAAGTTATATTTGCGCCCAATGCGGTTTCTGCCGAACCAATTGTACCGTTTTTATGCCCGACCCCTGGGAGTCGAACTCTCCCAGAGGTAAATGGTATTTATTAAACCAGTATGTCAAAGGAGAGATTGAATTAAATGAAGATTTGGTAAGTTCTCTCATGTTGTGTACCACCTGTAAAAAATGCAACGTGGTTTGTCAGACTAATTTAACAAATGCCGAACGCTGGATTGGTTTAAGACCAATAGTTAACGAAAAAGGTTATATTAATACCGGTCTAGACTTAGTTAAAGATAACGTAGTTAATACTGGTAACTTCTGGGGAGTACCAAGGGAAGCCAAGAACTGGCTTACGCCGGATATTGAATATGTAGAAGAAGGGGAAATTGCCTACTGGCCAGGTTGCTGGGCAAGCATCATAATGAAAAACATGCCACAAAACATTGCCCGTATTATGAATAAAGCTGGCGTACCTTTTGTATATTTGGGAGAAGCGGAAGGCTGCTGCGGCTTATATCACGTCCTTGGCGGTTATCAAGAACAGTTTGCTGAAAAAGTTCGGGAAAACTACAAAAACTTTAAAGCTCGGGGCATCAAAAAGTTAATTCTTTCCTGTCCCGGCTGTTTTGCTACCTTTACTGAAAGCTACCATGAAATGGCCCACCATCTGGGGATTAACTGGGATATTGAAACCGAACATGTTACTGTATTTTTAAACCGCCTCATTGCCGAAGGAAAATTAAAATTTACCAATCCCATTAATGCCAAAGTGACTTACCACGACTCCTGCCATGTAGGCCGGTGGTTTAACATTTATGATGAGCCAAGAAATGTATTAAAGGCTCTTCCGGGGGTTGAATTTGTAGAAATGGAGCATAACCGGGAAAAAGGACTTTGCTGTGGTCTGGTGGCATCGTTCCACTCCATGCCAACCGTCGCTTACTCGGGACAAAAGCGCATTGCGGAAGCCCAAGAAACCCAGGCTGACTATATTGTTACTAACTGTGCTGGCTGTGGTTCACAAATGAATTATACTTCTAACGCCTTAAAGGCTAAAGTAAGGCAAAAAGATATCACCGATTTAGTTGCTATGGCTCTTGGCATAAATAATATTTTTGACCCCACCGAGCCAATTAAAAATTATATGGAAGCAGCAGTTAAACTCTTAGCACCTTCCTGTGTAATGCTTAAAAAATAATAAAAAAGCGGTTCTGTCAGGACCAAAATGGTCACTGACAGAACCGTCCCTCCAGTTACATTTCCGCTCCAAGGCCAGTGTTAGCCCGTACCGCAAGTTCGGTAAATTTCTCCTCGGAGGCTTTTTCCACTTTTAGATAGCTTCCTATGATTGCTCCCAAAAAGCCCAAGGGAACACTGACAATTCCCGGATTTTTTAAGGGGAAAACAGCCGTTTTCCCCATAACATCGGGACCAAGCATCACCAAACCTACCGAAGCAATTAACCCGGTTAAAATCCCCAAGACCACCCCACCGGTATTAAACCGTTTCCAGAACATTGATAAGATAATAACCGGTAAATTGGCACTTGAGGCTACCGCAAAAGCTAAAGCTACCAGATGAGCAACGTTCATACCTTTGGCTAAGATGCCAATTAAAATTGCCAAAATTCCTACCGATAAAGCCGTTAACCGTGCAACTTTCACCTGTTCGGCTTCACTGGCTTTGCCACCTCGTAAGACGTTGGTGTAAAAATCATGGGCAAAGGCGGAGGAAGCGGAAATGGTAAGCCCGGCTACCACCGCTAAAATGGTAGCAAAGGCAACAGCAGCAATAAAGGCTAAGAAAAATTCTCCTCCGACTGTACCGGGGCCACCGCCAATATACTGGGCTAAAAGCGGAGCCGCCATGTTGCCGCCTTTGTCAAAGCTTTTCACCACATCTTGCCCCACAAAGTAGGCAGCACCAAAACCAAGAAACGTAGTCATTATATAAAAGACACCAATTATCACCATCGCCCAGACCACGGATTTTCTGGCTTCCTTGGCATTGGGCACGGTGTAAAAGCGAACCAGAATGTGGGGAAGACCAGCAGTTCCAAAAATAAGCGCAATTCCGAGAGATATTTGATCCAGGGGATTTTTATAAAGGTTTCCGGGCTCCAAAAAGCTCTGGCCGTATTTTTGGGAAACAGCACCCATAAATTTGGTTAAACTAAAATCAAAGTGAGCTAATACGGCAATTGATAAGACCACTGTTCCGGTCATTAAAAGAATAGCTTTGATAATTTGCACCCAGGTAGTTGCCAGCATCCCGCCAAATACCACGTATAAAATCATTAATAAACCAACTACGATAATTGCTGTTTCGTACTTCCAGCCCAGAAGAAGTTTAATTAAGTTCCCCGACCCCACCATTTGCGCAATCATATAAAATAAACTTACAGTAATTGTACTCAATGCTGCTACCGAACGGACAGTTTTGTTGTTCATGCGGTAAGCTAAAACATCTGCCATAGTATATTTCCCCGAATTTCTAAGGGGCTCGGCAACTACCAGTAAAACTGTGAGGTAAGCTACCAGCCAACCAACGGAGTACATAAAGCCATCATAACCATAAAGACAAATTAGACCAGCAATTCCTAAAAAAGAAGCAGCACTCATATAGTCACCGGCTACCGCAATCCCGTTTTGCCACCCGGTAATCGAGCGCCCCGCGGCATAAAATTCCGACGTTGTTTTAGTTCTCTTCGCTGCCCAGTAAGTGATGACCAGAGTTATTAAAACAATAATAGAAAAAAGAATAAAGGCCAAATTTATTTTCATACCTTATGCCCCTCCTTTTACTTCTTTGATGATTTCCTCCGCCAGAGGGTCAAACACTTTATTAGCTTTTTGCACATAAATATAAGCTAAAATCCAGGCCATGAAAAACTGGGATAAAGCAAATAAAAACGCAAGATTAATACTGCCAATTACCTGCCGCTTCATAATTTCGGGAAAATAACCAACCGAAATCGGCAGCAAAAAGTAGTAGATTAGGAAAAAGATGACCCCCTTTAAAATAAAACTTTTCTTTTCAGCCAACAGCTTCTGGTATTTAGGGTTCTCATCAATGTGGGATAATTTTTCCTGCAACAATCGCTGTTCTCGTAAATGTTCCATAAAACCTCCTCCTTTCCGGGCTTTTGCCCTGTTTTAATCTTAAAATATTATTTTTTTAATTTTCTGACTATTATTTTCTCTTAAAAGGTATTATTATTTTCCTAAACTGCCAATATCCTTATGTCTTACGCTTTACCAATGCCTAATGAAAGACAATGGCAGTTTAAATACTATTTTTAGCAATTGAAAGCATTTTGGGTGACATTAACAGCAAAATACTTTATATTTAAAAAAAATACCATAAAGAGGAGGGGTTTTTCTGCCAGAAAGTTTAGCTCATATTTATCCTTTTTCCCTTTTACCTGAGAACTATTTAGAAGTTTTAAGTCAAAGCCTGATCTTTAGAAGTTACCAGCCCGGTGAATATATTTTTCGGGAAAAAGAACCGGCAAGGCACGGGCTTTTCATAGTTTTTAACGGCATTTTAGAAATCGTAGTAACCAGTGAACGGGGTCAAGATTTGGTAATTAGCCTTCGCCGACCGGGAGAATTTTTTGGCGAAGCGGTTTTGTTTAGCGGTGAACCTTATCCCGCCGGTATTCGAGCCGCCACCGAAGCTTTAGTAGGCTTTTTGCCCAAAAATCTTTTTTTGGAAGTGTTAAACAAAAATATCGCTTTTACCTCTGCTTTTAACAAAATCCTGACCGAGCGCCTCCGGGATTTATATTTAGAAATTTCTCGCGAAAGCCAGCCAGAAACTTTTGGCTCTTTAAATATTACCAAAAAAGCCACAGAGCTTTTAACTTCTGAAGTCATTAAAGCTACCCCCGGTGAATCCCTAAAAACAGTAGCAAACCTCATGGCCAAGCATCAAGTTAGTTCAGTGGTTATTGTCGATAATTTTAACCGGCCTTTAGGCATTATTACCGAACATGATTTAGTAAAAAAAGTGCTGGCCGAAAATAGTGGCCCCACCGACTCGTTAATCGCTTTAGATATTATGAATAAAAATCCGGCAATCATCAATCCAAATTCCCATTATCATCAAATCCTTCTGGAAATGATTAAAAAGCAAGTACGTCACCTACTTGTTGTAGAAAATGATACTCTTTTAGGCATTATTACTTTAAAAGATCTTTTAAAAAGCCGGGAAACTGGTACTATCACTATTGTTAATTCCTTGGACACTGCCAATACAACAAAAGAAATTAAACAAGGGTTGAAAGATGCCGAAGGAGTTTTAACTGCCCTAATTTCGGAAAAAGCAGGGATTAAAGAAATTTATAATATTATGACAGAGTTTTTTGACCGAACCTACCGGAAAGCTGTGGAGTTAGCTTTAGCTGAGCTGGAAAAAACCGAAGGCTCTCCCCCCGCCGAGTTTTGCTTTATCAATATGGGAAGTGCTGGTCGCGAAGAGCAGTATTTACGTACTGACCTTGATAACGGCATTATTTGGGATAATCCAAAAAAAGAGCCTCAACGGGTAAAGGATTATTTTTTAAAACTTGGCCAGAAAATTAATAATTTATTAATTGATGTAGGCTTTAGCCCCTGTAAAGGGGGGGTTATGGCCAGTAATTGTTTATGGAACGGCCAGTTAGTTGACTGGGAGGAAAAACTTTTAGACTGGTTTTTAAACTTAACCGGCGAAAACATCCGCCTTTTTTCCATTTTTTTAGATTTTCGCCCGATTTTTGGGAATTTTGCGCTGGCAGAAAAATTAAGAGAAGAAGTTTTAAACCAACTGCTAAAAACCCCCGTTGTCTTTTACCATTTGGCCCGGGATGAGTATTTAAATAAAGTGCCGTTAAATGTTTGGCATGCGTTTATTACCCCTAAATCCGGTCCCCGTAAAGATATGTTAGATTTAAAAAGGCAGGGAACAATTCATTTTGTGGATTCTATCCGTCTTTTTGCTCTCAGGGAAAATTTTTCTTCTTCCACTTCAACTTTAAGCAGGCTAAAGTTTTTAGAGGGCAAAAAAATCTTTACAGCTTTAGAAATAGAAAACTTTTATTTTGCCTATGAAACCATCTCCCTGTTTAGAATTAAAGAAAATTTAAGCAAAGTTAAAGTAAACCTTACCCCTACTAATTTAATAAACCCCTATCATTTAGCGCGTAAAGACCAACTTTTACTAAAAGAAGCCTTAATTTATGCCCAAAAACTCCAGCAGCTCACCGCCATTGCTTTCCGGGTAACTGCCTTTTAGGGAGGATCTTAAAATGATTAAATCTTTAAAAAAATTTTTAGAAGCTAAAGAAAATAAGCTTCGCTCCAAAGTAGAAAAGCTTAATAATTTTTTTCCTTATGATGTACCCCTTTCTCAATTAACTTATACCGTTATTGATTTAGAAACAACAGGCCTTAAGCCATATCAAGGCGATGAAATCCTTTCCATTGGAGCGGTTAAAATTATTGACCGCAAAATCTGTCGGCCGGCTTTTCATGCTTATGTTAACCCTGGACGAGAGATACCTGAAATAATCCAAAAATTAACAGGAATTAAGCCTCCTCTTTTGCAAAACGCACCACCAATTGCTAAAACGATCGATGCTTTGCTTGACTTTGCCCAGAACTCAATAATAGTTGGCCACTCAGTAAGCTTTGACTTAGCTTTTCTAAATAAACATTTAAACTCCTTAGCCGGCAAAAGGCTTTCTCCCCGGTTTTTAGATACTTTAGACTTAGGATTATACTTATATCCCCGGGAAGCAAGCTATGCTTTAGAGCATTTTGCCCAAAAATTTTTGATTAGCTTAAAAGGTAGGCACACTGCTTTAGGAGATGCAATAATTTGTGCAGAAGTTTTTCTGAATTTTTTAAAGATATTAGAGAAAAGTAATATAAATACTTGGTGGAAACTTTCACGAGAACTCTACAAAGTATTATAATAGCTGACATTTTCCCATTATGCTTAGACCAATATTTTCACTTTTCGCCTCCTTTTATTTCATATTGACAGCGAAAATTTTTTGCAGTATATTTAAAGTAACCTATACAAGGGAGGAAGGAGTAATGGTGGCGGAAAAGAGAACCTTTTCACAAGCCGAACAGGCAGAACTGCAAAAAAAGTTTGGTTCCCGGGTTAATTTTAGTTACAACGAAATCATTTTATACGATCATGATGTGGGAGCCTTGCCTAGTTTAATTAAACCTCTGGTCGGTAACACCACCCCTGCAGGGATTGTCCAGCCGGAAAGTGAGGAAGAATTAGTCTGGCTTTTTAACTGGGCTCGGACTAAAAAAATTCCCCTTACCCCAAGGGCTTCAGCCTCTTCCGGTTATGGTGGCGTACTGCCGGTCTTAGGAGGATTAGTTATTGAATTGTCCCGTTTTAACAAAATTATCGCCCATGACGAAAAAGCCCAAACGGTAACAGTACAAGGCGGTGTAGTCTGGAAAGATTTAGAGTATTATTTAAGTTTTTATGGCCTTGCTCCTCGCCTGGTTCCTACCAGTGCTCCAGCTTCTACGGTAGGTGGCTGGGTTGCTCAAGAAGGCTCAGGAATAGGAAGTTATAAATACGGCTGGTTTAAAGAAAATGTTGTGAATGTTCGTGTAGTTCTTGCTAATGGTGAAATTCGCAATTTTTCGGGAAAAGATTTAGATTTAATCTTTGGCAGTATGGGTACTCTCGGTGTAATTACCGAAGTTACCTTAAAAGTAAAACCTTTAAAAGAGACGGTAGTTGTAGCTGCCAGCTTTAAAGCCGCTAAAGATCTGCAAAACTTTATTAACGATTTAGGTAAATCCGGCCTTGATATCTGGCACGTTGGCTTTATCAATCCTACCGCAGCGGAATTAAAAAACCAGTTGCCGCCAAAAATACACCACGGCCACGAAGAAAAAGGACCTACCCTTCCTAACGGCTTTATTGCTCTTGTCACTTTTGAGGATAGCAGCATTGCTCAAAAAATTGAAAATCTCGCCGGGAAAAATGGTGGTCAAATTCTCCCTGCTGAAGTCGCCCAACACGAATGGGAGCAGCGGTACAACCCAATGAAAGTAAAAAGAATTGGCCCTTCTTTAGTTCCGGCGGAAGTTGTAATTCCCAAAAGTCGTTTAAGCGAAGTTTTTTCTGATTTTGACCGTTTAATTTCCCTACCTTTAGTGGTGGAAGGTACAGTTGTCGGCGATAACGAAATCGTCCTTTTAGGCTTTATTCCCCATGATGAGCGGAAATTTTCCTTTAATTTTGCTTACAGTTTATCCCTTACCGTCTTAAAAACCGCGAAAAAGTTTGGCGGTCGAAGTTATGCTGCAGGACTGTATTTAGCCAATGAAGCCCCTGCAGTCTATGGCGAAAGACTCCAAAAGATTAAAGCCTTAAAAGCCCAAGTGGATCCCGATGGCCTTTTTAACCCCTTAAAATTGGAAGGCAAAGGTATTATAAATACGGTAATGTCTTTAGCCAATACCTTTGAAGGGGTAGCCCGGTGGTTTGGCAATAAAGCAAAGCCTGATTTAGGCGAAAAATTTGCAGCTAAAAACGGAATACCTGGAAATGTTGCCTGGTATGCGTATGCTTGTGCCCAGTGCGGCTACTGTCGAAATGTCTGTACCCTGTATGATGGCCGGGGTTGGGAATCAGCCAGTCCCCGGGGCAAGTGGTCGTTTGTCCGCAAGGTTATCGAAGGCAAAGCTAAATTTGACCAAAAAATGGTCGATACTTTCCTCCTCTGCACTACCTGCGAAAAATGTGATTTTGTCTGTCAGTTAGACTTGCCGATTGAACCGTCCTGGGGCGTCCTACGGGGCGACCTTATCATGGAAAAAGGGCACATGACCTTCCCAGCTTTTGAAATGATGGCAGCAAGTTTGCAAAAAGATATTAATATCTGGGCCGGCTTTAGAGAAGACCGGGATAAATGGGTACCCGAAGACCTAAAAACTAAAATTAAAGATAAAGCAGAAATAGCCTATTTTGCTGGTTGTACAGCAAGTTTTGTAGAAAATGATATTGCTATTGCTTCCGCCCGGCTTTTAGATGCCGCAGGTATTGAGTTTACCTATCTTGGCAAAGATGAAGCCTGCTGCGGTATCCCCATGCTGGTAGCCGGCCGCTGGGATGTGTTCCAGGAAATTGTTAAGCACAATATTACTGAAGCAAAAAAACGAGGAGTGAAAACGGTAGTTACCTCCTGCCCCGCCTGCTGGTTGTCTTGGCACGATCTTTATCCCGAATGGGCGAAAAAACTTGGCTTAGAGTATGATATTGAAGCCAAACACTATTCCCAGATTTTAGAAGATAAAGTTAAATCCGGCGAACTGCAATTTACCCAAGAAGTTAAAGCCCGGGTTACTTTCCACGATTCCTGCCATATCGGTCGAGCCGGTGGAGTTTATGAACCCCCACGGGAACTTATTAAAGCTGTGCCAGGCGTAGAATTCGTAGAAATGGAACACAACCGGGAAAATGCTCTCTGCTGCGGTAGCGTTTTAACCCGAATCGGGGAACCTCACCCCACTTCCGATAAGTTAGGTGGTAAGAGGGTTAATGAAGCAGTAGCAGTGGATGCCGATATGCTTTTAGCTCTTTGCCCCTGCTGTCAGTTCCAGTTAAGGGTTGCCGCTCACGAAAATAAAATTGATATGCCAGTAGTAGATTTAGCTTCCTTTGCCGCTAAAGGACTGGGGATTGAACTTCCCAATCCAACTCCTTATGCTTTAGAACTCTGGGCAGTTTTTGAAAAAATGATTGCTTTAATGACTCCGGAAGGGTTTGCGGGAGTGATGAAAGCTCTCTTCCCACAAATGTTTAAGGCTATGCCCGGCTATATGGTTGGCATGATGAAAGTCATGCGGGTAATTCCTGGCGGACTTTCTTTAATGAAACCAATGATGCCCAAGATGATGCCCATGCTAATGCCAATGGTAATGCCAAAAGTAATGCCCGACATGCTGCGGGAAGTAGAAAAACGAATCCCCATGCCGGATTACATGCAGCGGCAAATGCCTAACCTCATGCCAGTAGTCATGGATCGACTTATGCCCAAGATGCTGCCGGATGTAGCAAAACTCGTAACTGATGACATGATTTCTTATATCAAAACAAAATTATAATTAAGATTTAATCCCTGCAGCTTCGCTGCAGGGATTTTTTGTGCTTCTAATTCCGAAACCACCAATTGCGCCACCTTTACCACCGGCGTGGCTAAACAAAGCAAAAAGCTTTAAAAAATATTGAACTTATTCCTTATTTATGGCCAGTAAAACAAAAAAACCCAATGATAGTCGGAAAAACTATCATCGGGAAGTTGGAAATTAGGTCTCTTTTTTCTTAAGCTCCGCTATTTGCTGATATTTAGTATTTATTTCTTTTTCGTTAACTTGTTCTAAGTAGCTTAACAGGATTGCCTTAAATTCTCTTTTAAACCTTTCATATTCTTGATTTATCTTTTCATATTCATCCATTATTTTTTGCACATCTTGCTTTGCTTGATTTAACATTTCATCCCGCTGGTTTTGGGCCATTTTAATAATCACTTCGGCTTCTTTGCGAGCATTTTCGGTTATTTCCCCGGCAGTTTTTTCGGCTACAACTAAAGCTTGATTGATTTTATCTTCTAAAATTTTAAATTGGGAAATTTGTTGGTCTTTGAGCTCTAAAAGCTCTTTTAACCGTTGATTTTCGGCCAGCAACTTTTCCAGATCATGGGCAATCATTTCTAAGTAGTTATCAACAGCTTCCGGTTCGTACCCTCTTAATACCCGTTTAAATTCCTTTGCTCTAATTTCGAGCGGTAGCTGCATTGAAAACCCTCCTAAAATTTAAAGATAGCGTTTTAAAACTACTTTACTTCGCCCACTTTTACTGATACCCGCAATTTCCAAAACTTCTACCCTTCCCCGCCCCCGCAGGGAAATTACATCCCCCGGTGCTACTTCATAAGAAGGTTTAACCTGAAGCCTCCAGTTTACCCTAACCTTTTGGCCTTCAATTTCTTTAACCATTTGGCTACGCGAAATACCAAAGCCACTGGCTCCAACGCTGTCAAGCCGCAACGACTTGACAAAAGCTACTACTTCCCTGGTTTTAGCTTCGGGTAATAAAAGTTCTTCCCGCACAATTTCCCGGACAGTCACCCCTACCCGGTGAACTTGATCAATAGACTGCATTAAATACGGAACTAAACCCCGGTCTACCACTACCTGACAGCCATTAGGGATGATAATTAAATCACCAATTTTCTCTCTTTTTACGCCCGTACCTAAAATAGCCCCTAAAAAATCCCGGTGGGTCACCGACTGAAATTTAAAGTTGCCGGTTATTTCCAGAAAGCTAATATTTAACTCAACATCTTCCGGAAAAACATAAATAGGAAAAAAAGCAAACCTAACCCGTTCTGCAGAAGAATATCCCCCATCAACTTTATAATTTACCTCAGGAAACTTTCGTAATAAATCTTGCGTTAAAGCAGCAGCAGCAGGGTCTAAAAAGTCGGTTAATGTAGTCTGACCATTAGCTGCTCGCTCTATAAGATCGAGAACCTCTGCTAAGATTTCTTTTTCTTCCGGGTTTTTCATGCCATCACCCCAAAATTGTTAACAGCTGCAATAGGAGCATTCTTATTACTTCTAAAACAAAAAAAGCTGCAATCGGAGAAAAATCAATCATCCCTACCGGGGGGATAATTCGGCGGAAAATATTTAAATAAGGGTCAGTTATTGAGGTTATAAAAGATACAAAAGCTGAGTAAGGATTAACGGGAATCCAGGTAAGTAAGATTCTTATAATAATTAGCCAGCTGTAAATATTAAAAGCAATGTTAATAAAATCCGTTAAAAAATTCATAGTTCACCTCAATCAAGTAAGGTTTTTAGACCGCTCATAAGCCCTTTCCAAACAATCGGCAAAAATGCCGCGAACTCCCTTTTTTTCTAATTCATAAAGTCCCGCTGCCGTAGTGCCTCCAGGAGTAACTACTGCATCCCTGAGCTCACCGGGATGACTCTTAGTTTCTTTAAGCATCATTGAAGCCCCAATCAGGGTTTGGATAGTGGCCTTCCGGGCTATATCCCGAGGAAGTCCTAATCTTACCGCACCATCAATTAACGCTTCAGCCACCAAATAAATATAAGCCGGACCGCTTCCCGATAGGGCGGTAATCTGGTCAAAATATTTTTCTTCAAGAAAAACCACTTCCCCCAGAGGAGCAAAAATTTCTAAAAGAAGATTGTCTATTTTGGACGGGGTGATAGCGGTAAAACCCTGATTAATTAAGGCCGGGGTATTGGGCATAACCCGAACCACTTCACAATCGGGGGGTATTAATTCGGAAATTTTGTTTAAAGAAATCCCTGCTGCCACTGAAACCAATACTTTCCCCGATAAAAAAGGAGAAAGCTCCTTTAAGATTTTCTCCACCATGAAAGGCTTTACCGCTAAAATAATTATTTGCGCTTTCTTGGCAAGCTCTTCATTGGAAACCAATTCTGCCTTTAGGCTAAAAGGCTTTAACCGTTCACTGTTTTCATCCGCTAAATAGAGGGTAAAAAATTCCGGTGGTTCCTTTTTTAAAAGACCATGAGCAATAGCTCCACCCATTTGCCCCACACCAATAATGCCAATTGCCGTTTTCATTTTTTAACCTCCAGTTATTTAAAAAGCCCTAAAAAATTTTTATCTCGAAATTCTTTCATTTCCCCTTCAATCAACACGTTCTGTGGAGCAAATAAATAAATTTGTGGATTAATTTTTTGCAGGTGTCCCCCCAAAGCATAGGTTGTACCCATCAAAAAATCTATTATTCTTCGGCCCAATTCCCCATCAATCCGTTCTAAATTTACCACCACCGGACTTCCGGTTTTTAAACTATCAGCAATACTCTGCACTTCATCAAAGGTTCTGGGTTCATAAACCATCATTTTTAAAAGACTCTTGCCCGGCAGGGGAACTAAATTGGGTCTTTTCCCTTTTTTTACCGTTTCCTCTTCGTAAAACTCTTCCCCTTCTTCTTCGTTGAAACCCATAATATTTAAAACTTTATCCAAAAGGCCTCCAGACATTAAAACTTCCCCCCTTTAATAGTTTCTTTCCCCAAAAAGTAAACTACCCAAGCGAATGATATTGGCCCCTTCTTCCACCGCAACTTTATAGTCATTAGACATACCCATTGAGAGATATTTAAGCTTTTTATTTGCTGGATCTTTAGTTTTAAGTTTTAAAAATAGCTCCCGCATTCCCCGGAATACAGGACGTACTTCTTCGGGATTTTCTACATACGGTGCTACCGTCATTAATCCTGATACCTCAAGGTTTTTAAAGTTTTCGCGAATTTCTAAGTAAAAATCTTCTACTTCCTCAGGCATTAAACCAAATTTCGTATCCTCTTTAGCCATATTAACTTCTAAAAGAACAGGTACATTTAGCCCCAGACGATAAGCCTTTTTATTAATTTCCTCGGCTAAGTTATAGCGGTCAAGGGAATGAATTAAGGTAACTTTACCAAGAATTTTGTTGATTTTATTGGTCTGCAAATGACCAATAAAGTGCCACTCCAAATCCGGCAGCTTTTCGTACTTTTCTAAAAACTCCTGCACCTTATTTTCACCAAAAGCCTCAACCCCTGCCACATTTGCTTCCTTAATTTTTTCTACGCCTACGGTTTTAGTTACCCCAAGGATTTTCACTTGCCTTGTAGGGTCGTTCCCGGTTATTTTAGTTATTTCTTGTCTAATTGCTTGAAGCTTTTGGGATATATCCATCTTGATTCCTCCACCCTTTTTATGTGTTAGTAAAGCTTGTCCCCTGGCAGGACAAGAAAAGGACGGATAAGATACTTTCTTCCTATTAATTCGTCCTTACTTACTGTTTCTCCTTCTAAGAGAACATTATTTTCAACGTTCTTAATAATTTTTACCGGCGTTAACACTACTTCTTCATTTTTTAAAGTATAAAGATAAGTTTTATTGTTAATAGTTTTTAAAGCCGTTTTAGGAACTAAAAAACCTTCTTTTTCCTCGGTTATTATAAACACCTTTACTGTTCTTAACTTTAAAAGTTCATCAGGATAAAAAGAAAGGGAAAATAAGGAATAATCCCCCAAATACCGCCTAAACTCGCCATTTACAACAAGCTTATTATTAATATTAATTTGGTAAACTTTTCCCTGGATAAATTGCTCCTTAGTTTGGGTTTTAAGTAATAAAATCATTTTTTCTAAGTTATCAATGATTTTCCCAACCGGCTGCCCTTTCGCAACCTCTTCTCCTAATTTAGCCGGCTTATATAGCTCAAAAACTTGATTAAGATTTACTTTTTCTAGGTTGTCAGGACCAATAAATTCTAAACCATCAACGACGGGTGCAAAAACTCCATTGGCGTTAGCTTCTACTTTAGTAAGCTTTTTGGCGACATTTTCTTCAATTTCTAAAACTATATCCCCTTTTCGTACTTTGCTCCAGGATAAAAAAGCTTTGACCTTCCCCGAGACATTGGCATAAACCGGTACTTCTTTGCGAAAAAGGTACCCCTCGCCCTCTACTCCGAAAGCTTCTCCCTGCCAGGTTAAATACCCTACTGGATTTAAATTTTGTACCAAGAGGTTTTTAACAAAACTAAAAAAAATTAAAAAGAAGAAAATCCCCAACAAGCTGTAAAACAAAGTTTTATTAGTTTTCTTTTTTCTCTTTAGTGGTACTACTTTTCGCGCTGGCATCGTTCCCCCCGTTTACTGGTTTAAGTCATAGCGTTCGCCGGTAACTAAGTATATTACGGCCTCGCCAATATTGGTGGCATAATCAGCAATTCTTTCTAAAAAACGAGCCACAAATAAAAGCGAAGTTGCTTGCGCAATGGTTTTAGGGTCTTCCATCATATAAGTTAGTAACTCCCGGAAGACCTGGGAATAAAGGTGGTCGACTTCGTCATCTAAGGAACACATATATTTTGCTTTATCTACATCGGAACGGACATAGGCATCTAAACCATCTTTAACCATTTGCTGGGATATTTTAGCCATGCGTGGGATATCTACCAGCGGCTTGATTAACGGCTGCCCCGCCAGTCTTTTGGTAACCCGGGCAATATCTACCGCATGGTCCCCCATCCGTTCTAAATTGGTAATGATTTTAATCCCGGTAATTATTCGCCTTAAATCCCGGGCAATAGGCTGCTGGGTAGCAATTAAGGTCACAAGACGGTCTTCAATTTCCGTTTCCAGCTTGTTTACTTCTTGATCGCCAGTAATAACCTTCTGGGCTAAATCAAGATCCTGTTTAGCTAAAGAATCAACCGCATCATAAATTGACCTTTCCACCATACTTCCCATTCTTAAAATTTCCTGTTCTAATTCGTTTAAAGCTTTATCAAAATTTTGCCTTACGGTCATGATAGTTCCTCCTTATTCTGGACTATCGGTAAACTAAAACCAAAGGTGCTCCCTTCTCCTACTTTACTTTCTACCCATACTTTTCCCATGTGGAGATCAATGATATGCTTAACAATGGCCAGTCCAAGTCCCGTTCCCCCCAATTCCCGGGAGCGAGCTTTATCCACCCGGTAAAACCGCTCAAAAATCCGTTTCTGGCTCTCTTCTGGGATCCCAATCCCTGTATCTTTTACTTCTACCTCCACAAAGGGGGGTTTTACCCGGGCTAAGAGTTCAATTTTTCCACCCGAAGGGGTATATTTAATAGCATTATCTAAAAGATTAATTAAAACCTGGCTTATCATGTCACTATCAGCTAAAACCATTGGTAAGTCGCCTGGAATATTTATCCTAAGGCTAAGCCCTTTTTCTTCTAAGCGGCTTTTAAATAAAAGATTCATTTTTTGCACCAAATCAGCAAGCACTAACGGTTTTGGAGCAAAATCAACTTTTTTAGATTCAATTTTTGATAGGCTTAATAAATCATCAATTAAACGGGTTAAGCGCTCCGTTTCACTATTCATGATTTGCAAAAAATGCTTGGCAATTGTTGTATCTTCTAAAGCCCCATCTAATAAAGTCTCTAAAAAACCTTTAATTGAAGTTAATGGAGTTCTTAATTCATGAGAAACATTGGCAATAAACTCACTGCGCATTTTCTCAAGTTTTCTTTCTTCAGTAATGTCGTCAAAAACCACTACCAGGCCAATTTTCTGGTCTTCCTCATCCTTTAAAGGAGCAGCGTGAATTAAGATAGTTTTGGAGTTTGGCAGTAAAAATTCAATTTCCCGCGACATTTCCTTTAAGTCTTTTAACGCTTGAGTTATAAATTTTTCCAGCTCATAATTACGCACTACTTCAATTAGCGGTTTTGGTTCACCGTTAAAATTTAAGTTACCAAAAAGCTTTTCTAAGCCTTTATTAACTAAAATTACCCGCCCCTCCCGGTCTAAAACCATAACTCCAGCTTTTATCCCAGCTAAAATAGCCGTGATTCTACTTTCCTCTTCCTTGATACTCTTCTGGCAGTTATCTAACTGTTCTAAAAGATAATTTAAATTATCTGCAATTTTTCCAAACTCATCATCACTATAGTAAGTGATTTTAGTAAACTTTCCCTGCCGCCAGTTTGATGTAATATCAGCCAAAAGTGTTAGTTTTTTTAGCTCTTTTTTTAAAGAAATTCCCCAAAAAGCATAACCAAGAAATAAAAACAAAACTCCTGCCAAAAAAGGCAGAGTATTTATTTTTACGAAAAAAAAGAGAAGCCCATTTAGGATTAGTATTAGCCCAAATCCTAACCAAATTCTCATCTTTTTTCCTCACCAAACCGATAGCCAACTCCGCGAACGGTTTCAATGTACATAGGTTCAGCAGGATTATCCTCAATCTTCTGCCGAATATGGCGGATGTGGACATCTACTGTTCGCGTATCCCCTAAAAACTCGTAGCCCCATATTTTTTCTAAAAGATATTCCCGGGTAAAGACTTTACCTGGGTTGCTGGCTAAAAGCTTTAAAAGCTCAAATTCTTTAGGAGTAAAGTCCATTTTTTGACCTTTTACATACACCGCAAATCGTTCCTGGTCAATAACAATGTCTTTTATTTTTATAACATCTTCTTTTTTGCCGTCCCGTCCTTCTAACCTTCTAAGCCGCGCTTTTACTCGGGCTACCAATTCTCGGGGGGAAAAGGGTTTTACCATGTAATCGTCGGCTCCCAGCTCTAAACCTAAAATTTTATCTACTTCCTCCCCCCGGGCGCTTAACATAATAATGGGTATTTCGGCAGTTTTTTCGTTATTGCGAAGGTGCTTACATACCTCCAAGCCGCTCATGCCCGGTAACATGATATCGAGAATAATTAAATCCGGTAGCTCTTTTTTAATAATTTCTAAAGCCCTTATTCCATCGTAAGCTTCTAAAACTTTATACCCTTCACGCTCTAAGTTAAATTTAATGAGTTCAACAATGGGAGTTTCATCATCTACAACTAATATTTTCATATCATACCTCCCTCTTGATAATTCCGGCAGCCATCCGGCCAGTTATACCCCCATCTCGCCGGTAGGAAAAAAACAGCTCAGGATGACAAGAAGTGCAAACAGAAATTTTTTCTATATTTTCCGGGGGAACTCCTGCTCTAATTAATATTTCGGCATTAATTTCCCAGAGATTTAAATAATGTTCCTGGTTCTTTAATATTACCCCGTTTTTATAGCCTTGTTCAATAAATTTATTAGCCACTTCAGCCCCAACTTGATAACAGCATGGACCAATCGCTGGACCAATGCCACAGAAAAGGTTTTGCGTCTTTGCTCCTAAAGCGACAAATGAATTAACCATCTTTTCGCCAATTTTAGCTAAACTCCCCCGCCAACCGGCATGGGCCACTCCGATAAGAAAAGGGTCAGGAGAAAAAAAATACAGCGGTACACAGTCAGCATAAAAGGTTAAAAGGCCAAGGTTTTTTTCTCCGGTTATTAAGCCATCGGTTTTTTTAAGGGCGGTCTTTAAATCAAATATCCCCCGCCCACCATCTCCACGATCAACAATCGCTATCTCTGTCCCGTGAACCTGCTCGGCAGTAACAAAGTTTTTAAATTCTAAACCCCACAGGCTTATTAATTTTTGCCGGTTTTTAACTACTGTATTGGGATCATCGTTTACATGCAGGGCTAAGTTTAAAGTAGCAAAGGGTTCTTGACTAAAACCTCCGCTTCGGGTGGTAAAAAAAGCATCGACCCCCAGTTTTCGAAAACTTTCAAAGAAAAAAAGTTTTAATCCCTTTTTTTCTTCTAAGTAATAGGCCATTATTCTAACTCCTTAATTAATTTTTCCACTAATTGTTTGGCATTAGAAGTTAAAGGTCTGGTTTTAAGTAAATTTAGCGCTTTATTGATTAACAATTCCTCTGGATTTCCTGAAGAATTGGCAAGTAGTTTCACAGTCTCCTGATACTGGGGTAGATAGCAAGGAATTTGGTATTTTTCTTCAATTAATTTTTTTAAAATAAGCCTGGACTCTTCTTCCCCATGTACCAGGTAAATCATTGAAGGTTTTTCGGTAAACTTACCAACAAAATTAAGTAATTCCCGCTGGTCAGCATGGGCCGATAAACCATCGTAATGGTAAATAGAAGCTTTTACTGCAATCTCCTCACCCATAATTTTAACCTGTTTTACGCCATCTAACAACTTCCGCCCTAAAGTATCCTGGGCTTGATAGCCAACTAATAAAACTGCCGACTCTTTACGCCACAAATTATGTTTTAAATGATGGCGAACTCGTCCCGCATCGGCCATTCCGGAGGCAGATATAATCACCGCTCGCTTGATATTGTTTAACTTGACCGAATCTTCTTGTGTTACTGCAAAGTAAAGCCGGGGAAAGGTCAAGGGGTCATCGCCCTGACTTAATTTTTCCTGAAACTCACCGTTAAAAAACATAGGATATTTTTTAAATAGTTTAGTAATTTCCACTGCTAAAGGGCTGTCAATATAAACATCGACCGCGGGAATTTCTTTATTTTCCACCAGGTCGTTTAAAATATAAATTATATCCTGGGTACGTTCCATGGCAAAGGCCGGGATAATTAAATTACCGTTATTCTGGTATACTTTTTCGATAATAGTTTTCAGTAAACCCCTTAAATCCCCTTCTGCTGGACGTATCCGATTACCATAGGTACTTTCTAAAAATAAAATATCCGCATGGGGGATAAAATCCGGTTCTTTCATAAAAGGCCGACCATTTCTGCCTACATCACCGGAAAACAACAACTCCCGACTAACTCCCTCAACATTAAATTTAATCTTAATCATTGCCGACCCCAAGATATGGCCAGCATCATAAAAAGTTACCTCAATACCCGGAAGGGGTGAAAAAGCGGTATTAAGAGCTACTTTTCGAAAATAAGGTAGGGCTTTTAGAGCATCTTCAGCAGTATAGATAGGTTCTATTTCCCTTTGTCCTGCCCGCCTTAGTTTACGGTTTTTTCTTTCTACTTCTATTTCCTGGACGTGACCGCTATCGGGAAGCATAACCCCGGCTAACTCCACTGTTGGTTCCGTAGCATAAATCGGCCCTTTAAACCCTTTTTTTACAAGTTTGGGAATTAAACCGGAATGGTCAATATGGGCGTGGGTAAGCAAAAGAAATTTAATTTCAGCAGGATTAAACGGGAACTCCCCGTAGTTTCTTTCTTTTATGGCTTTAGAACCCTGGAAAAGTCCACAATCAACTAAAAATTTATTGCCTTCATAAGAAAGCAAATAACAAGAACCGGTAACGGTATCGGCAGCACCATAAAAAGTTACTTCCATCTAAATCCCCCTATCTTCTTTTTTTTCTATCTTACTCCCGAATTTTTACTGTGTAAAGAAAAAAGGAGTAAATCCCAAAGAGAATTTACTCCCAGTAGCATTCAATTAACGTGTTATTTAAAAAGGTTTTTTTTAAATCAATAAACCGCTGGTTAGCTGAACCCCGGTAAGGAAGATCTAAAGTTTTTAATTGCTTAACAAACGGCCCATCTACCAAAAAATCAGCCGTTTTTAAAAGTTTTTCTATCTCAGGTTTACTTTTTCCCATTACCAATAACTGTTCAAAAGTATAGCCAGTATAGATAACTACGTTTTTCCCAAGAGTCTTTGCCCTTTCCACTAATTGTACTAAATTTTCCGCCTGTAAAAATGGCTCACCTCCGGAAAGAGTGATTCCAGAAAGTAACGGGTTTTCTATTAAAAGATCTATTATTTCCTTGTCTTCAATTATTGTTCCACCGACAGGATCCCAAGTTTCCGGGTTATGACAGTCTTCACAGTGGTGAGGACAGCCTTGAGTAAATACCACCAGTCTAAGCCCTGGTCCATCGGTTACACTTTCCCGGGTAATACCGGCAATTCTTATTTTGGCCATTATAACACCCCGTGCGGCCGGCGGTCTTTAAGTTCGGCAAGTTTTGCATCGTTAAAGCGGTCTACCGTACTTAAATAGCCAGTAATTCGCCGAACCCGCCGGATTTGCTGCCCCTGACAGGCCGGACAAGCATCGTTTATTACCCCAAGGTAGCCACAGCTTTCGCAAAAGTCCAAAGGATAATTAATTCCCGCATAGCCCATATCATTTAAAGCCATATGCTTGATTACCGCTTCTAAAGCTTCAAGATTATAAAGAGGTGGTGCGGAAAACTCAACATAACTTATGTGGCCGCCGTTACAGTATTTATGGTAAGGCCCTTCAATTTCAATTTTGCGAAAACTTTCTAGCGGATAAGCTACCGGGACATGGAAAGAGTTAGTATAGTATGCTTTATCAGTAACTCCGGAAATAAAACCATATTCTCTGCGGTCAATAGCGGTAAAACGTCCTGCTAACCCTTCCGCCGGAGTTGCTAAGAGGGCAAAGTTAAGGTCTGTTTCTGCGGAAAATTCATCAACTTTATGGCGCATGGTTTTTATTATCTTAAGACCAAGTTCCTGGGCTTCCTTGCTTTCTCCGTGATGTTTTCCGGTAAGTAAAATTAAGGTTTCCGCAAGACCAATAAAACCAATAGAAAAAGTCCCCTGGACTAATGCAGGTTCAATTGAATCTTCAGGCCCTAAATTTTCCGTTCCCAGATAAATTTTTTGCCCCATAATAAAAGGTAGGTCTTTTACTTTTAAGCCTTTTAGTACATCAAACCGGTGAAGGAGCTTCTTTTTCCCCATTTCTAATAACCAGAAAAGCTCCTGCCAGAACGCCTCTAAATTTCCTTGAGCTTTTAAGGCAAGCCTTGGTAGGTTTAGAGTCACCGCCGCAATGTTACCACGCCGTTCAGTAATTTCCGGCCCACGCCGGTTGGCCATTACCCGGGTGCGACAGCCCATGTAACTTACCTGATCTCCATACTGCTGATTAAAACTGCTGTCCATAAAACTAAAAGTAGGGTTAAGTCTTTTGGCCGCAACCCTTAAGGCCAGTTGGAAAAGATCATAATTAGGATCCCCGGGCTCAAAATTTATACCTTTCTTTAAGCGGAAAATAATATTGGGAAAGATGGGATTTTCACCCCGGCCTAATCCTTTTTCATACGCCAGTAAAAAGTTTTTAGTTACCCTCCGACCCGCTTCGGTAGTATCGGTACCGAGGTTTACACTGCTAAAGACCACCTGATTACCGGCTCGACTGTGCATGCTGTTTAGGTTGTAAATAAACGCTTCCATTGCTTGATAGATTTCTTCATCCGCAGCATCGCCCATAAAAGCCGCCATATCCCGATCAAAGAAGGGAAAGCTTTGCCCACCGTACATGTCGTTTTGAGCACTCTGCAACACAATTGCCGCAAGAGCAGCAGCACTGCCCGGACGTTTAGGGGGGCGGATGTAGCCGTGGCCGTTGTTAAACCCTTTTTCTAAAATTTCTTTTAACGGGTGCTGAAGACAGTTGATGGTTTTAGCATAATAGTCTAAGTCATGGATATGGTAATCACCCCGTTTATGTAAAAGCGCTAACTCCTCGGGAATTAGCCGCGAGAGGTAATATTGCTTGGAAGCGGCACTGGCAATCTGGTACATTTTCGCTGCTGGCGAATGACCAATGTTGGCATTTTCCCGACTTGTTTCCACTAAAATATCGGCCACCGCATCCATTAACTCCGATTTGCCTTCCCGAATAGCAGTTCTTTTAGCTCGGTACAAAATATAAGCTTTTGCTGTTTTAGCATGACCGTTTTCAATTAAAATTTTTTCCACCGCGTCCTGCACATCTTCCACGTTAAAAAGATTGCCGTTAAATTTACCTTTTAAGTAGCCAAGTACCTGTAAGGTTAATTTTAAAGCTGTTTCCCGGTCCTCCCCGCCTACCGCCTTAGCCGCTTTAAAAATTGCTTCGGTAATTTTATTACTGTCAAACGGTACAATTCTACCATCTCGCTTAATGATTTCTGTAAACATTTATTTTTCTTCTCCCCTGTTTAATAATTTTTTCAGTTCTTCTAAAAACGAATTTACATCTTTAAACTGCCGGTAAACAGAAGCAAAACGGACATACGCTACTTCATCAAGTTTCTTTAAGCGGTTCATAACCATTTCCCCAATTTCTAAGCTTGTAACCTCTTGCTCTAAGCGGTTTTTTAACTCCCGCTCAATTTCTTCGGCAATTTCTAAAAGCTTGTCCTCGGCAATTGGTCTTTTTTCACACGCTTTTAGAAGGCCAGTGTAAATTTTATGCTTGTCAAAAAGCTGCTTGGAACCATCTTTTTTTACAACAATGAGCGGGCGATCATCTAATCGTTCATAGGTGGTAAATCTTTTACTGCAGTTTTCACACTCCCGGCGCCTTTTTATAGCAAAACCATCTTCCGCCGCCCGGGTATCTACCACCCGGGTATTTTCACTACCACAGAAAGGACAGCGCAAACCCTCTCACCACCCTATATTTTGTGTTCTATTAAATTATATACTACTATATCTTGTGCAGTCAAGGAATTTTATGGGATAAAAAAACTAAGCTTCTTAAAAAAGCTTAGTTTTTAGCGGGGTGGTATTTCTACAAAATTAGGGAGTTCTACTAAAATTACATCTACCCCAATTTTTTTTATTGCTGACCAGGGGATAAACACGTCATCATTTCGCGACCAGAAGTTCCAGCTTCTGGTCGCAACTGGCAGGATTAAACCGTTTATTTTCCCCATTTCGAAATCAAAGTCAACATCTTTAATAAATCCAAGCCGCCGACCATCGGCAACATTCACCACTTCCCTAAATTTCAAATCCGAAAGCTTTAACATAAAAAACACCCCCGGCTTGGTAAATTATATGCCAAAGGTGCAAACTTATTTAACTTCTTTTTACTGTTTTTTTAAATTTTTTTAGAAAAAGCGATTTTAAATAATAACTTTTCACATGGGAGGGCTCCATCCGCCCCCAGTCAGCAAAACACAGTTTTGGATAAAGAATACACCACCAGTTATGTCCTTTGGCCTCCCCAAGGGAAATTTTCAGGGCATCATAATATCCCGAAGGCACTAAGTATTCCCCGTACGAACGGTCAGGAAAATAAAACTTACCAACCGCAACTTCAACCGGCACAGGTTTTTGTTTACTTTTTAAAAACTGTTCCGCTCTATTTTTTAGCCCCGGTACTTCCTTTTTTAAAATTTTGATAGTTTCTTCCTTATTTTTTGAAGATTTAAGTTTGGGATAAAGGTAGGCTAAAACTTCATCCCGAAGTTGTAGTTTTAATTCCTGATCCTCTTTTTTATCGCTGGCCGCAATTATGTGGAAGCGTACCAAATCTTGTCCTAAAACTTCAGGAGTTTCCGGCTTTTTAAGCGAAAAGGAGCCAAAAACTATACTGGCTCCTAAAACTACTACCCAAAGCGGTAAAAGTTTTTTCAGACCTAATTCCTCCCTCATACATACTTTCTTAAATGATTTAAGGCTGCCTTTTCTAACCTGGAAACCTGAGCCTGGGATATCCCAATTTCTTCGGCTACCTCCATCTGGGTTTTTCCTTCAAAAAATCTAAGTTTAAGGATTAACTGCTCTCTTTGATTTAATCGCTCTAAAGCATCTTTTAACGCAATTTCTTCTAACCAGTTATTATCGTGATTTTTTTCATCTTTAATTTGATCCATAACAAAAATAGGGTCGCCGCCATCCTGATAAATTGGATCAAAAAGTGATACCGGGTCTTGTATGGCATCTAAAGCAAATACCACCTCTTCCCGGGGTATTTTTAGCTCTTGGGCAATTTCATTAACCGTAGGTTCCCGGGAAAAACGTCCCACTAAACTATCTCGCACCTGCAGCGCTTTGTAAGCTACATCCCTAAGCGAACGACTAACCCTGATTGGATTATTATCCCGAAGATAACGCCGAATTTCCCCAATAATCATTGGCACAGCATAGGTGGAAAATTTAACGTTTTGTTCCAAATCAAAGTTGTCAATAGCTTTAATAAGTCCAATACATCCTACCTGAAACAAATCATCTACATATTCGCCCCGGTTGGTAAACCTCTGAATGACGCTCAGAACTAATCTTAAGTTACCGGAAATTAACTTTTGCCGCGCCTCCTTATCGCCTTCTTTAAATTTAAGAAATAATTTTTTCATTTCCTGATTTGTGAGTACCGGCAGTTTTGAAGTGTTAACGCCACAAATTTCTACCTTGTTTGTTTGCACTGCGGTCACCCCATTAGTCGGAGTTTTGACCTACTGTTATGATTATTGCCTCCGGGTTTTACTTTTATACTTGGAAAAAAAATAAAAAACCCAGGATTTGTTTCCTGAGTTTTATTCCATCCTGATTATTTCTTTTTTTAAACGCTTTAAAATTTTTTTCTCAAGTCTTGAAATATACGACTGAGAAATTCCTAAAAGGTCTGCCACTTCTTTTTGGGTCTTTTCCAGGCCATCGCTAAGACCAAATCTTAATTCCATAATTTTTCTTTCCCGGGGATTTAGTTTAGATAAAGCTATTTTTAAAAGTTTTTTTTCCACCTCATCTTCCATAACTTTATAAATCAAATCCCCTTCGGTTCCAAGAACGTCGGAAAGGAGAAGCTCATTGCCATCCCAGTCCACATTAAGGGGCTCATCAAAAGATACTTCCAACCGTACTTTGTTATTACGGCGAAGATACATTAAAATTTCATTTTCAATACAGCGGGAGGCGTAGGTAGCAAGCTTGATTTTTTTTTCGGGATTAAAGGTATTAACAGCCTTAATTAAGCCAATAGTGCCAATAGAAACAAGATCTTCAATATTTACTCCCGTATTTTCAAATTTCCGTGCTATGTAAACTACAAGGCGTAAGTTTCTTTCAATTAAAATTGTTCGGGCTTCCACATCTCCCTTTACCAGAAGCTCTAAAAGACTGTTTTCTTCATCAGTTGAAAGCGGAGGAGGCAATATGTCGTGACTGCCAAGATAATAAAGCTCTCCAGGGCGACTAAAAAGCTTCTGCCAAAGACGCTTAAGCCAGTTTAGAATTTTAATCATCCCGTCTTCCTCCTCTCTACCGATTTTAAAAGTTCTTCCGCAAGAAGGGCTTGGAAATCTCCCGCTAAACGATAAAAAGTCACCGCTACAACGGCTTTTTTTACTACTATTGTTTGCCCATCCTGGCTAATCTTTAGGGAATCCGGTATAAAGCCCCATAAATACCCCTGCTTTTTGTCTACCGCCCGAAAAGGAATTTTACGGGCTATACCGCTTGTTAAAAAATCTTTGGGTAAAATATTTTTTACTGCCTGGTATTCTACCACCAAAACTGGCCAGCCTAAATATGGATCTCTTAGGGTGTTTCCAGTATCAAGATAGCTTTTTAGCTGGGCTATTTTCCCGGCATAAGCAATTTCTAATAAAAAGCTGTATTTTTTTAAACGGCTGATTTTTTGGTACTGGCTATAAGCAAAATTTCCTAAAATTAAAAGAAATATTCCAAGGAAAATTAGTAGTTCGGGACGGTAGCCCTGCAAAATTAAAGCTTGATAAGCACCATTTAACAGAAAATAGGCTATTAAGATAGATTGAGCAAGTTTTAGGGTTTGGGTAGAAGATTGGGCAAGAGGATACAAAAAAGCAAAGAATAAGACCAGGGCAAGAATTTTTATTGAAATTCGCGGCCAGCATAAATAAACAACTGTGACACACGCACCTACAGTGGTAAACATTAGCTTTTTCCCGAAACTTATTTTTAAATTTAACAGATGAGCAGCAAAGGTTACAGCACAATAGCCTAATAGTAAATTCCCAAGAAAGACATACTCGATAGTATATACAGGCATTGGGCTTCCCCCTGAATCCAGAAAAAGAAAATGCACTCCACCACCATTATATGAGGTAGAGTGCATTTTTCATGTCAAAATTGTAGCTTAAATTTTTACCTTTTAACGACAATCTTTCCTTTGTTTTCCGTTATTACCCCAATTTCAGTACCTAAAACGTTGTTTTCTTTAAGTTTTTCCAAAAGTTCTCCTTTTTTAGCCGGTGAAACAGCAATTAATAATCCCCCAGAAGTCTGCGGGTCCGCCAAGAAGAGTTTTTCTTCATCGGCCAACTCTTCGGCATAAATTAAATGAGGCTCCAGGAAATTTAAGTTATTTTTTGCCCCACCGGGAAAAACCCTCATGCCAGCAAACTCCCAGGCTCCTGCAATGGTAGGAATCTTGGACAGATAAATTTCTGCACCATATTCCTCCTGCAGCATTTCTTTTAAGTGCCCTAATAAGCCAAAACCAGTTATATCGGTAGCTGCCGAAACACCTACTTCCAGCATAGCCTGAGCTGCCGGAGCGTTTAGGGTTTCCATGACGTTAATAGTTTTTTGGGCCAGCTCATCAGGAACAATTCCCCGTTTCATACCGGTAGTAAGAACCCCTATGCCAAGGGGTTTAGTTAAAATTAAAACATCACCAACCCGGGGCGGATGATTTTTTACAATTTTATCCGGGTGTACCAGCCCACACACCACCATTCCATATTTAGGCTCGGCATCATCTACCGTATGACCGCCCAAGATCGGAATACCTGCTTCTTTGGCTTTTTCGGCCCCACCTTTTAAAATTTGGGCTAAAATTTCCGGAGGAAGCTTTTTAGGGAATCCCACCACATTTAAAGCAAAGAGCGGCTTTGCACCCATAGCATAAATATCGCTTAGGGAATTTGCTGCCGCAATCACTCCAAAGTAATAGGGGTCGTCAACTACCGGGGTAAAATAGTCGACCGTTAGCACAATTGCTTGCTCCGGGGATATCCGGTAAACCGCAGCATCATCAGCAGTATTAGTACCTACCAACACATTTGGATCATCTATAGGGGGTAAAAAGCGCAAAACTTGCGCTAGAGTCTCAGGACTCATTTTTGCTGCTCACCCGGCGCAGCTGACTAACTGGGTAAGACGTACTGAATCCATTTTTTCACCTCCAGCTTTAACTATTCCAGCAAATTATTTTTTGTATACTGTTATTTTATCTCTTTTAGGTTTTGGTGGTCAAGAATTAAGCATTAAGGTTTCCGAGAAGAATTTTTATTGCCGGGGAAGCAGTGAAATACTTATCACTAACTTTTAAGATATTAAAGTCAGAATTATAGTCTAACTGGACCTCTTGGTTTGTCTTAGTATCTTTCCCTTTTATTTTAATTAAAATTGTATAGTTAAAGTTTTCTGTAGCCTTAAAAGTTAAAGGCTTCCCTTCTCTTATTCCTTTCAGCAAAAGTTTTATTTCCTGCTCATTTTTGCCCGGTAGATACTTTACCTCATGCTTAAATTTATCAGTTACTACTACTTCGCTGATCTTAGCAGGATAAAGGTTTAGAGCTAAAACTTGCTTTTCAGCATCGGTTAAATCTTCTCCAGGCTTTTGGTCCCGGTATTTAGCTAATGGGTCTTCAGAAAAAGTAATGGCATTTACGGTATAGCCATATCCTCTTTTAACCAGCGCAATTCGTTCCTCATATTCTCTAACTCCCGCCAGGTCTTTTTTTCTAATTTTCACCACGACTTCAGGATAGTTAAAACCTTTTTCCAGGAAAGTAATGCCTTTAATTTCATAAGAAAGGTAGGAGCTGTCATCCCAACTTAAAGCTTCCGTAAATTTATTACTAAAATTTTTTCTGGTATTGTCACTATTTTCAAATAAGATTTTGGCTACTGCTTTGCTATCTCCTAAAATAAGGGCATCATAATAGGAAGTCGCAGTTAGAAAAGCAGTTAAATAAAAATACAAATAAATAACAAAGACAACAAGTGCCGGCAGTAATAGCCAAGAAAGTAACTTTCGCAAAAATATTTCCCCCTTTTAGAATAAAAAGCCCCCAGTTGGGAGCTTTATTATCTACGTCTTAAAAAGGCAGGAATTTCAATTCCCGTATCGTTATCAGTAGCGGAAAATTCTTTAAAATTAATTTCTGGTTTAACTTCTTTTTTGGGTTCCGGCCGGTGATCAAAACCGGTAGCAATAACCGTAACGCGCACTTCTTCCTGCATGGTTTCATCAATGCCTGCTCCAAAGATAATGTTGGCTTCAGGGTCTGCCGCCTGAGCAATGATATCCGCTGCTTCCTGTACTTCAAAAAGACTTAGGGAACTACCACCGGTAATATTTAATAATACTCCGCGGGCACCCTCGATAGAAGTCTCCAGGAGCGGGCTAGAAATAGCCTGCCGTGCTGCTTCAACGGCGCGGTTATCACCAGAAGCTAAACCAATGCCCATAAGAGCAGAGCCGGCATCTTTCATAATGGTTTTAACGTCAGCAAAGTCAAGGTTAATTAAAGCAGGTACGGCAATTAGGTCGGAAATCCCCTGGACGCCCTGACGCAGGACGTCGTCAGCAATCCTGAAGGCTTCTAACATTGGGGTATTTTTATCAATAACCTGCAGCAGTCGATCGTTAGGAATGGTAATTAAAGTATCCACCCGGCTTTTTAAATTTTCAATTCCCTTTTCCGCTTGCATAGCCCGTTTTTTTCCTTCAAAAGTAAAAGGACGAGTAACTACTCCAACCGTTAGAGCCCCTAATTCCTTGGCAATTTCGGCAACAATTGGCGCAGCGCCAGTTCCGGTTCCACCGCCCATACCGGCGGTTACAAAAACCATATCCGCCCCTTTTAAGGCAGCATAAAGGTCATCCCGATTTTCTTCCGCAGCTTTTTCCCCAATTTCCGGGTTGGCCCCAGCCCCGAGGCCTTTGGTAAGCTTAATCCCTATTTGAATCCGGGTAGGAGCTTTCGATAATTTTAACGCCTGGGCATCGGTATTAACCGCAATAAATTCCACACCTTTTAAGCCGGACATAATCATCCGGTTAACAGCATTACTACCGCCGCCGCCAACCCCAATAACTTTTATTGTTGCATTGTTTTGAAATTCTAGGTCAAACTCTAACATTAAGTACCCTCCTTAAAGTTTTAAAATAATTCCCCAAAAAAGGCTTTTATTTTTTGAATTATGTGGCTTAAAAAATCCAAATTACTTTCTTCCGGCTCTTCCCGGTATTGTTTTGCGGCAAGTTTTAAAGCGCCAATGGCCGAAGAATGACGAGGAGTTATTAAATTAGTTGGTAAATTACTTAGCCCCTCAGGTACTCCTATTCTTACCGGCAAGTCAAAAATTTCTTGGGCTACTTCCCGTACCCCTGGTAGCATAGCACCACCTCCGGTAATAATAACCCCTCCTGGCAAAAGCCCGGAAAATCCCGAATCCCTCACTTCTTTTCGGGCAAGTTCTAACATCTCCCGCACTCGCGCTTCAATGATAGCAGCCACCATTTGCTTGGAAACCTTTTGTTTTTCAGTGCCCCCAACGTTTTCTACTTCCAGATATTCATCATCTTCTACCATACTGGCTAAAGCTACCCCTGCTTCAATTTTTAACTTTTCCGCTACCGCCAGGGGCGTTCTTAAGCCAATTGCCAGATCATTGGTAAGGTATTGATCACCGACCGGAATTGCTCCAGTAAAATAAATGCTTCCTTCACTGTAAAGCGAAAGCTCCATTGTTCCAGCACCAATGTCGATTAAAAGACATCCCAGTTCTTTTTCCGCCGGGTATAAAACTGCTTCGGCACTGGCTAAAATAGCCGGTACAAACTCTAAGACATTTAAACCGGCGCGGGTAGTAACTTTTTGGAGATTAGCAAAACTACTTTGGGAAACTGCGATGATGTGAGTTTCTGCTTCTAAACGCGAACCGGTCATGCCGATAGGGTCAACTACACCGGAAAAACCATCTACCGTATAAAATCTGGGAATTGCTTTTACAATTTTCTTATCTGGAGGAATAGGAACTATTTTTGTGGCATTTAACACACGGTTAACATCTTCAGCAGTGATTTCTCGTTCTAAATTTGTCACCGCAACTACACTTTTATTATTTAAAGACATTATTAAGGGAGAGGTAAAACTAACGACAGCTTGATTTATAGTATACCCAACTATTTGTTCCGCTTTATCCAGCGAAGATTTGATCGCTTTAACAGTTCCTTCTATGTCAACTATAGCTCCCTTTTTTATTCCCGCTGCTTGAGTTTCTCCAATGCCCAAAAGGGCAACCTGGCCATCGCCAGTAATTTCTCCAATTAATGCTACAACTTTAGAGCTGCCGATATCCACTACAGCAATCATTTCTTTTTTAGCCACCATTGTTCCTCCCCTAAACAATCTAAAACACTATAAAAATAATTCAACGTTAAAGTTATTAATCCTTTTAGTATTTTTTATTTTTTTAAAATTTTTGTTTTTCGCTGTCAAAATCATTACCTTTTCAGTAAATGACGACGAATTATTGCTAAGTTTTGAAAGATCCTAACCCCAAAAACAAAAATTGCCGCCGTATAAAGCTCCACTCCCATTCTCTCACCAATCCAGGCTAAAATTCCAGCTAAAAGCGTATTACTAAAAAAGCCGGAAATAAAAATAATATTATCATAATTGTTTTCCATGTTGGCCCGCACGCCTCCAAAAACCGAATCAAGAGCAGCTAAAAGAGCCACTGAAAGATACTTGGAGTAAGCGATAGGTACCCCTAAAGGTATAACAAGTCCAAGAACTATTCCAATAATAAGTCCAATTACCGCCAGCCACATTTTTTATTTCGCCTCCTGGGGTTTTACATAATTAAATTCAAGGGGCTCTGCATAAGCCGGTAAAACAAGATTATTTTCCTTGGTTATAGTAACTTCCATTTGCCATTCCCGAAAAGTTGCCACGATCCCGTTTTCCAAGGAAGTTTTTAACTGTTCAGGATCACCTATGGCCAGTACTTCATAGGGAGGATAAATTGCTTTGGTGTTTACCACGATTCTACTGCCCGCCATCCGGATTTCGGTTAACGCCGTTACCCGCTGACCGTTAACGGCAATCCCTTCTGCTCCGGCAGCTTTTAACTCATTTAATAGATTATAAAGATCTTCATCGCGTACATTAAATAGCTCTGATTTCGTTCCAAAGCCCGGTGGGTTGTTTAAGACCACCTTAATTCCAGGACCATGGGCAATAGCTGCTCCAGCCCAAAAGCGGTTTTTATTAATTTCTG
>Ga0334722_10001204_pt1 | contig 33452 bp, 32 predicted proteins | sample C3_bottom_MG_FD_207210 | JGI IMG/M metagenome (GOLD analysis project Ga0334722, IMG submission 207210) | Sediment microbial communities from Yellowstone Lake, YNP, Wyoming, USA - C3_bottom | ecosystem: Environmental > Aquatic > Freshwater > Lake > Sediment | place: USA: Wyoming | collected... | reverse complement strand
CGGCGGCCTGCGAACGCACACCGCGCGTCGCGAGCAGCGCGCAGAGCTCCGAGTAGCAGCGGATCACCGCCGCGCGGTAGTCCCCGCCCGCCTGCAGGTCCTGGATCGTGCGCGCGACGACCTTGGCGGCGGTCTCCCGGGGGGTCTCCCGCGGGGGGGTCTTGCGGACCATCGCCCGCATGAACCCCGCCACCTGCACCGCCAACGCGGCGATGAACACGGCGGCGACGACGATGCCGAGGATCAGGAACCCCGTCGGCGGGTCGGAACTCTGCCCGGGGCCGAAACCCCCCGGGCCTGCGCCGCCCCTGGGCGGGTTCGGTTGGCCACCGGGGAGCAGGGACTGGATCCCCGCGGAGATCTCCGGCCAGAAGAACCAGATCGCCAGAAGGAGGAGCGGGGCGAACAGGTAGCCGGCCAACTCCCACACCGTGATCACACTCGAGAGCTTCCCGCCGGAGAGCTTCACGTAGAGGACGGCGGCGATCGCGAGCCCGATCATCATCCACAGGAGGGCAAGGAAGATCCCCCGGGTCGACTGACCGCCATCGGTCGGAGCCGCCGGACCCCCGCCCGGGGCTCCGCGGATCGGCGGGAAGTTCGGGAGGGCCTCCGACCCCGTGTCGAGATGACCGAGGGTGTAGGCGAGGCTCCCGACGAGAAGAACCGAGGCGAGCAGGAGGAGCGGCGCGGAGGCGGCGACGAGGGACACGCGGACCGCCATCAACACTCTGGAGGGATTGCCGCCACATTAAGCTAAGGGTGGCTCGGCAGACTACTTCGGGACCTTCTTCCAGTCCTCGAGGAACCGTTTGAGGCCCACGTCGGTCAACGTGTGCTTCGCCATCTTCTGCAGGACGTCGAAGGGCAGGGTGACGATGTCCGCGCCAAGCTTCGCCGCCTCGATCACGTGCAGCGGGTGGCGGATGCTCGCGACGAGGACCTCGCAGTCGAAGTCGTAGTTGCGGAAGATCTCGACGATCTCCCGGACCACCAGCATGCCTTCCTGCCCCATGTCGTCGAGGCGTCCGATGAACGGGCTGACGTATTTCGCCCCGGCCTTGGCGGCGAGAATCGCCTGGTTGGCGGAGAAGATGAGCGTCGTGTTGACCGGGATGCCCTGGAGGGAGAGCGCCTTGATCGCCTTCAGGCCCTCCGTGGTCATCTGCACCTTGACGACGACGTTGCGGTGCAGCTTCGCGAGCTTCAGGCCCTCCTGGATCATCGAAGGGGCGTCGTCGCTCGTGACCTCGAGGCTCACGGGGCCGTCGACGATCGCGAGGATGTCCTGGATGACCTCGGCGAACTTCCGCCCCGTCTTCGCGACGAGCGAAGGGTTCGTCGTGACGCCGTCGAGGATGCCCCAGCTCGCCGCCTCGCGCACCTCGTCGATGTTGGCGGTGTCGAGGTAGATCTTCACCACGGCGGGCGCGGCATGGCCGTCGCGGTTAAGAATGTTGGCGGCGACCGGAGGAGGCCGCTTGGATCCCCGCCTCAATCGGATCCTCCGAAACGAGTGCACTCCCATCTCCTGCGCCACAGGACCACTCCGGCGTGTAGAATCTCGACCGGGAGTGCGATGCTCATGGAGCCGGACGAACCGGCTTCGTGGCCTCGCCTGAACAAGCCGATGTCGCGCCGGGGACGTGTCTTGCCGATCAAGGGGGGCCAAAGCGTTAAGTAAGGTGCGAGGAGTCCTGCGGCGGTTACGATGTCGAGATATCTGGTTCTCTACCGGGCAAACCCCTCGGCCTGGCCCGGCGACCCGAAACAGCTGCTCGCGATCCTTGAGGGGACCATGGCGGGCGGAGACTACCTGCTGAAGACCGGAGCGCTCAAAGAAGTCGGGTGGTTCACGCCTCAAGAGGGCTTTGCCATCTTTGAAGCGGATTCAAAAGAGAAGGTCCTGGCGATGGTGCAGCCCTACTTCCCCTACTACAGTCAAGAGATCCACGAGATCGTCCCCTGGGAGAAGGCCAAGGAAGCCATGTTGGACAGCGCGCGTCAGGCGGCCTCCCGCTGAAGTGCCGGTGGGCGGCTTCACTCCCCGTGGTCGAGCCTCCACACTCGCTCGACCTAAGTCACCGGAGCGCGGTGATCACCGCCATCGACGGTCGGCGAGAATCTTTCTGGATTGGCGGTGTCTCGGAGGTCTTGACCATGAGCGGGTTGGGTCGTTAGCGTTCAGCCACGACATGCCGGGACGCAATCGACCCACCCCTCGCCGCCCGGGGGAGAAGTCCCCCGCCGCTGAACGCCGCCGATGCGTGGCTCAGCCTAAACCCGTGCCCCGCACTTCGGGCACGCCGAGGCGGACATCGCGACCTGCGAACCGCAGTTGCTGCAGAACTTCCACTGCCCGCCGGCCTGCTGGGGGGGCGCCGGCTGGTAGACCGGGTAGGGCGGCATCACCGCCACGGGCATCGGGGCGTACGCCTGCGCAGGGCGATCGAGGAAGTCGTCCTTGCCGACGACCACGAGGATTAAGGCGATCAGGCCCGTGATGAAGCCGAAGATGGAGAGTCCGGTGAAGATCATCCCCAGAACGGAGCCGGCGATGCAGATGCCGTAACTGTGGCGCTTGAAGCAATACGCAGCCGCCAGGATGGCGAAGACGCCGCCCACGACGAAGAACACTGTGCAGAGAAGGAGGAAGATGCCCCCCAGCGGGAAGAACGTCGCGAAGCCCGTGAGAAACCCGAAAATCGCCGCGTAAATGAATCCGATGATCGCGGTGATGATGTTCATGACGCCGGCGCCCATGAGTGCCCCGCTCGACGGTTTCGGGCCCATGACCATGGGGGCATAGACAGGTTGTTGCGGGTACGGCGCCATCGGGGGTTGCTGATAGGCCATGAGGAATCCCTCGGGTATGTCCAAGGCCCCTCAACAGAACCCGGTATTTAACGGGCTCGGTCACTTGATCTTGAGGCTGCGATGGGCGGCCTCGACGACCGCGCGCGTGGTGAGCCCGTATTTTTCCAGCAACTCCTCAGACTCCCCGCTCTCCCCGAAGACATCGCGCGTCCCGACCATCTGGACCGGCACCGGGTAGTGCTCGGCGGTCAACGATGCCACTGCGCTGCCCAGGCCGTGGACGATGGAGTGCTCCTCGGCGGTGACGAAGGCGCCCGTCTCCCGCGCCGCGCGGATGACCGTGGCGGCGTCCATCGGTTTCACGGAAGCGAGGTTCAGAACCCGGGCAGAGATCCCCGCTCGATCGAGCTCGTCGGCGGCGAGCAGGCAACGCGACACCATGATCCCGCAGCCCGCGAGCGTGATGTCCGTCCCGTCCCGCATCACCGCCGAACGGCCGATGACGAAGGGGTCCTCGGGCTTCGTGATCGTCGGGAAGTTCATGCGGGAGAAACGGCAGTACACGGGGCCGTCCCACTCCGCGGCAGCACGCACGGCCTTCTCCGTCTCCGGGGCGTCGGCGGGGACGAGGACGGTCATGTTCGGCAGTCCCCGCATGAGCGCGATGTCCTCGTTCATCTGGTGCGTCGCGCCGTCCGGCCCCGTCGTGATCCCCGCGTGCGAGCAGAAGAGCTTCACATTGAGCTTCGTGTACGCCACGGCCTGACGGATCCCGTTGTACACATGGCCGGTGCCGAAGACCGAATAGGTGCAGGCGAAGGGCACGAGGCCTGTGGTCGCAAGGCCGGCGGCGACGCCGATCATGTTCTGCTCCGCGATCCCGAGGTTGAACAGGCGGCCGGGGAATTCCTTCCCGAAGGCCAGCGTCTTCAGCGACTCCGTCGTGTCGGCGCCGACGACCACGACGCGCGGGTCGCGCTTGCCCAGTTCGATGAGGCCTTTGGACAGGTACGAACGCTGGCTCTCCATCTTCCACGCGAGCGACATCAGACGTCGCCTCCGAGCTCCGCCAGAGCCCGGACGAGTTCCTCGTCCGTCGTCGCCGCCCCGTGGTACTTCACGACGTTCTCCATGAACGAGACGCCCTTGCCCTTGACCGTGCGCGCGACGATGCAGGTCGGCCGGGTCTTGACGGCCTTCGCGATCCGCAACGCCTCGAGGATCTGGGGGATGTCGTGCCCGTCGATCTCGAGCACGTGCCACCCGAACGCCCGCCACTTGTCCGCCAGGGGCTCGAGCGGCATCTCCTCCTCCGTGCGCATCTCCTGCTGGATGCCGTTGCGGTCGACGATGCACACGAGGTTGTCGAGCTTCAGGTTCGGCGCCGCCATCGCGGCCTCCCAGGTCTGCCCCACGTCGTTCTCGCCGTCCCCGACGATGACGTACACCCGGGACGACCGGCCCTGGAGCCGCGAGCCCAGGGCCATCCCGATGCCGAAGCTCAGGCCCTGCCCCTCCGCCCCGGCGGGCGCCTCGATCCCCGGGAGCGCCCCGAGCTCCGGGTGCCCCTGCAGCCGGGAGTTCAGCTTGCGGAACGTCAGGAGCTCCTCTCTCGGGAAGAAGCCGCGCTCGGCCATCGCGGCGTACTGTGCGGGGCAAGCGTGACCTTTGCTCAGGATGAACCGATCGCGCTCCGCCCAGTCCGGGCGGAGCGGGTCGACCCGGAGTTCGTGGAAGTACAGGCAGGCGATGAGATCGGTGGAAGAAAGCGAGCCGCCGGGGTGCCCCGACTGCACGTTGTGCGTCATGCGGAGCACGTGGCGGCGGATCGCGCGCGCCTTGTCCTGGATGCCGCGCACCACGGTCTCATCGAAGTCGGACACCGCTCCCACCCGGTCCTCGGCCGGCGGGAACACCGCAAGAACCTTAAGGCTTCGGGGACGCCCCGCGAAGGCGCGGTGCACTTGTGGTGTCAGAGGGACGCGGAGATCTAGTGCCCGCCGCAAGCGCAGCCGCCGTTGCCGCCATGACCGTGGCCGCCCTGGTCCCCGTGGTTTCCGCCACAGGCGCAGCCACCGCTGCCGTGGCCGGCTTCCGCACCGCCGTGTCCGTGGCCGCCGCAGCCGCAGCCGCCACCGCCCACCCGGCCGAGGAGGAACGTGCCGCCGTCAGCGGTCTGCTGGTAATCGATCATCGTGCCGCGCGCGACCGTGGCGGTCTGGAGATCCATGTAGAACGTGACGCCCTGCTCGACGACCACGAGGTCGCCCTGCTCCGGCTCCTTCGCCATCGCCAGGCGGAAGAGCACCCCGCGATCCACGCCGACCTCGGCGGCCATCCGCACCGCCTTCGCCCCCTTCTCGCGCAGGCCCTCGAGGAACACCTCGGCGGCGGCGGGGCTCACGAGGAGGACGGGGGACTCGGGTTCGGGCATCTGGGCCACGGGCAGCTCTTGCATGGGAGGTAATCAGGGGCCACGACTACTTAGCCCTGTTGTAGCGAGCCGCCGGTACTGCGTCGCGTGCCCGGATCCTGGCGGAGGCGATGCAGCGAAAGGTTTTCACGCGGAGGGACCTCCCGCGGCGCATGGTGCGGATCGCCCCCTCCATCCTGTCCGCCGACTTCGCGCGCCTCGGCGACGAAGTGCGGGCCGCGGAGACGGGCGGCGCCGACCTCCTGCACATCGACGTCATGGACGGGACCTTCGTCCCGAACCTCACCCTCGGGCCGGCGATCGTGGAGAAGATCCGAGGGATCACGAAGCTCCCCTTTGATGTACACCTCATGGTCCAGCATCCGGAGCGCTTCGTCGAGGCGTTCGCGGACGCCGGCGCCGACTACCTGACCGTCCATGTCGAGGCGGATCACGAACTCGCCGCGACCGTCGCCCTCATCCGGGACCTCGGGAAGAAGCCGGGCGTGGTCGTCAGCCCGCCCACGCCCTTGAGCCGCGTGCGCCAGGTCCTCCCCCAGGTCGAGATGCTCCTCGTGATGACCGTCAACCCGGGCTTCGCGGGACAGCGCTTCATGGCCGAGGTCGTGCCGAAGGTCCGGGAGGCGCGCGACCTGCTCGACAAGGCCAAGCTCCCGGTACTGCTCGAGGTCGACGGCGGCATCGGGGAGAAGACCGCCAAGCTCGTCGCCGCCGCCGGGGCCGACGTCCTCGTGGCGGGGAGCGCCGTGTTCGCGGGGGACGGGAAGGTCAAGGAGCGTATCGCCGCCCTCCGGCAGGCCGCCGGGGGCCAAGCTTAAAGAGAGGCCTCGTCGCTGGGCCCGCTGAGATGGACGACTGGACCCGACGGTTCCTGATGTACTTCATCCTCTTCGTGGCCCCCATCGTCCTCCTCGCGTTCGCCGCCATCGCGAACTTCGGCGGGATCGTGGCGATCCTCGGCGGGATCATCTGGCTCGGGATCGGGATCTTCTTCGCGACGCCAAAGGCCGCCACGGCCTAGGCGGACTCGTACAGCTCGCCTTGGGCCACCCGCAGCTCGATCCATTGGTCGATTGCCCGCACGCGCCCGACCTGGACCGTGACCTTCTCCCCGTCCTCGTCCTCGACGACGAGGGACTGCAACGAACCGTCCTCGACCGTGGTCTTCACCACCCCGACGAACTCGCCGAGGTTGTCGATGACGTTGAGCCCGCCAAGGAGGTCGCCCCAGCGCCCGCGGACGACGACCTTGTCCAAGACGCGACCGACGAGCTGCCGGCCCAGGACCAGTTCCTCGCCCAGGCGCAGGTACTGCTCGTCCGCGTCCTGTACGTATCCGATCTCCACGCCGTTCGGGTCGACGACGGACTTGCCGACGAGGGACAGGCCATCCGGGGGGGGCATCCCCTGTCCCAAGGCCCCCTCGGGCTTAACCTTGACGAAGGCCAGAATCTGACCTGATAACAGCGGGACAGCCTTTATTCTCGTTCCACCGCCTCGGAACCGCCGCTCCCGGATTACCCGGGGGCCGTACCCATGCCAGCGTGCGCCAGATGCGGCAGCGAAGTCACCGAGCCGGAGGGCCCATGCCCGTCCTGCGGGGCCGAGGTCCGGGACACCGCGCGGGCCGTGCGCGCGATCCGCGAGGCGCTTGAGGCGATCTCGAAGGCAAAGGAGGCGGGCCTCGACATCGAGCGCGCCGAGGCGGAGGTCACGGAGGCCCAGGAGGCGCTCGCCCTCGGCAACGTGGATGCCGCGGAGGAGAAGGCCAAGACCGCCACCGCCACCGCGGAGGACGCGAAGCGGCAGGGCCGCGCGCGAGCCCTTGTCCTCCGGACACGGGAGGAGATCGAGCGACTCGGTCGAGACGGCCTCCCCGTGGACGCCGCCCTGGGGAAGATCCAGGAAGCGGAGGAGGCCCTGGGGAAGGGCATCTACGGTCAGGTCCACGTCCTGGTCCGGCAGGCCCGAGAGGCCGCCACGGAGGGAAAGCGCCGGGGCCGCGCGCTGGACGCCCTCGCCAACGAGGAGGCGCGGGTCAGGGCCGAGACAGAGCGCGGCGTCGACACCACCGCCGCCCTGCGGTCGATCGCGGCCGCCAAGGAGGCCGCGGACGAGGCGAACGGCGGGCAGTACAACCGCGCGCTGAACCAGGCGCGCATCGACCTCAAGCTCGCCATCGACCGCAAGAAGCTGGAGGATGCGATCCTCGCCACGCGCGAGGAGGTCGCCGATCTTCGCCGCCAGGGGGCCGACGTCACGGAGGCGGAGGGGTTCCTGCGAGAAGCGTCGTCCCTGGGCGGGGACTTCCGGGAAGCTTGGCGGACCGCGGGACGGGCGTCTCGGGCCGCGAAGGCGGCGCGGGACCTGCTGAACCGCGAGGTCATCGTCAACACCGTGCAGAAGATCGTCGAGCGCGCGGCCCGCGGTGACATCACCGCCACCCAGGCCCGCCGGCTCGTCCGCGAGGTCCAGGACGCGCTCGCGAAAGGCGAGGCGGTCGAGATCGAGCAGATGATCGACGCGCAGCTCACGAAGCCGGAGGAGGAGCGCGTCCAGCAGAACACCGAGTTCCTCCAGGACGTCACGCAACGCCTGCTCACGCTCAGCCGGGCCGAGATCCAGTTGGAGGGGACGGAGGACCTCCTCGAGACGGCACGGACCCATCTCCGCGACGGACGGTTCGAGGACGCGGAGCGGATCCTCCGGGACCTCGACGACACCACGGGTGCGATGCTCGACGACGTGCGCGACTTCGCGTCGGCGCTCCTGGGGCGGTTGGAGGCGATGCTCCAACGGGCTGAGGCGAACTCCCTGGACGTCGGGCCCGCGCTGCGCATGCGGGACACCGCCCGGACGTACATGGACAGCGACCGGCTCCCCGAGGCGATCGAGCTCGGGAAGTCCGCCGAGTCCTTCGCCGCCGAGGTCCTCGGCCGATGGGAGGCCGAGCAAGAACGCCGCGCCGAGGCGGAGGTCCGGGGCACCGAGGAGCGGCGCGTCCGCCTGCAGGAACGGCTCGCGCGCGCCGCCCAGGAGGCGGCGACCCTGGACGGTTCCGGGCTCGATCTCGCCCCGGCGAGGGACCTCCTCGCGCGGGCCTCCGATTCCTTCGGCCGCTCGCTCCTCGAGGAGGCCGAGCGGGGCCTGGGGGCCGCGGAGTCCGTGCTGAACGGGCTCTGGGCCACTCTGCGCAACGAGGCACAGGGCGTAATGGAGCGGGCGGAACGCCTGGGCCTGGAAGAGGACACGACGGCCCCGATCCCGACCGAGACGCGCATCCTCCTCGGCGAGGCCCGTCGCGCCTTCCAGGAGAAGCACTTCCGGACGGCGGTGGAGCTCGGCGAGGCGTTCATCGCGGCGGTGGAGGGCCTCCGGGCGGAGCGCGAGGCCGATCGCCAGCGTCGGCTTAAGGACCAGATGTCGCGCGTCCAGACCATGCTCGATCAACTCCGCTCCGCGCTCGGGGAATCCCCCGGGGATGCCATCGCCCTCGAGGCGCAGCGCGCCCTCCAGTCGGAGAACCTGGACGACCAGGTCGGCGGCGTCGAGCGCGTCGCGGAACGGCTCCGCGAGCGTCTGCGGGCGTCCGCGGAGGCGGCGCTCGGTTCCGCCGCGGCGTCGATCCAGGGCGCCCTCGGAATCGGCTCGGACATCGAGGACGCGCAGATCGAGTACGAGACGGGGCAGGAGCTCCTGGAGAAGGGCGACTACGAGGGGGCCGGGCGCCACGCGCGGTCGGCCGAGGCCCGCGCCGGGGCCGCGCGGGAGCGTCGCGAGGCGGACCTGGAGGTCGAGCGTCGGCGGCGAGGAGAGGCGGCGAAGGCCCTCATCTCCCGCATGAAGAAGATCAACGAGGATCTCGGGAGGGCGGACATCCAGATGGAAGGCTGCCCCGCCACCATCCAGGCGGCGGAAGGGGCCTTCGAGTCGGGCCGCTACGAGGAGGTCGAGGCGCACCTCGCGCCGTTCGTCGAGCTGTCGGGCACGCTGACCGAGGGACTGCGAGCCGCGGCGGAATCGCTGCTGCACCAGGAGCAGCTCTCCATCCTCGCCGCCAAGAACGAGGGGCTCGAGGTCCCCCGTGCGGAGAAGGTGCTCGCCACCGCGCACACCGCCATGACCGAGGAGCGGTTCGTCGAGGCCCTGGAGTACCACAAGGTCATCGCGGACATCATCATCGACGCGCGCAAGCAGCGGTGGGCGGACGAGATGCACCGCCAACTGGACGCGCTCCGGTCCGACCTCGTGGAGGCGGGGGCCCTCGGCACCGCCCTGCAGGAGGCCACCGAGCTCGCGAACCAGGCGGAGACGCTCCTCCGCCAGGGGGACCGCCAGAAGTTCACCGAGGTCCTCGAGAAGGCGAGGTCCAGCCTCTCGGCCGCGCGCCAGGAGATCGTCGACCGCAAGTTCGCGACGATGGCCCGGGACATCGAGTCCGCGCGGGAGATCGGGGCGGAGGTCGGCGAGGCGGAGGCCCTGATGGCGGCCGCGAAGGACGCCGTGCTCACGGCCCCGGGGACCCTTGACGACTACGTGGAACGCGTCTCCGCGGTGACGGACCAATCGAAGCGCGTCATCCTCCGCGCGCGCTCCGTCAAGGACCTGCGCGAGGTGCGCGAGCTCGTCCATCAGGTGGCGCGGGAGGGCGTGGACGTCGAGGAGACCGCCACGGTCATCCGCGGCGCCGAGGACGCCCTGCAGGAGGGCGCCTATGAGCGGTTGTCCTCCGCCCTGGAGTCGGCGAGGGTCCTCGTGAACGAGGCGCGCCGCACGCACCTCCAGGAGGTCTTCGGGGAGCAGGTCGAGGCCCTGCAGTCGTCCCTGCTAACCGCCGAGAAGGAGGGCGTGCCGCTCCCGGAGGTCCGCCCGCACCTCGACACCGCGCGCGAGGCCGTCTCCGCCGGCAATTTCGATGCTGCCCACATGGCCCTGGAGAAGGGCGAGATCGCCCTGGGGAAGGGCGTGCAGCAATGGCTCGGGACGAAGCATCCGGACCTGGACGTCAACGTGCCGACGGCCGGCCTCGAAGCGGGCCGGTGGACGGTCGCGAACGTCTCGGTCGAGAACAAGGGCAGCGTCGCAGCGCGCGAGGTCCGGCTGGAGTTCTCCGGGGACCTGGAGGTCGGAGAGACGCCGGTCATCCCCGAGATCCCCGCCGGGGGCGCGGTCTCCGTCCCCGTTCCCGTCCGCCCGAAGTCCCCAGGGCCGCTCCCGATCGCCGCCAAGGCCACCTACCGCCGCGTCCTCGACGAGGCGGACTACGACACGGCGTCAGAGGCGGAGCTCACGGTCGCCATGGCCGGGACCTACGTCGTCGAGGACGTGTTCATCATCCACACGGACGGGCGTCTCGTCTCGCATCTGGGCGGAACCTACAAACACATCGACGAGGACATCTTCTCGGGCATGCTCAGCGTCGTCCAGGACTTCATCAAAGACGCCTTCCAGGGACGGGGAGGCGGCCTGAAGCGTTTCGACTTCGGCGGGGCGAAGGTCCTCATCGAGCGCTCGAAGCACCTCTTCGTCACCGTCGTCGTCTCCGGGAAGGAGCCGGAGTTCATGCCGCTCTTCATGGCGGAGATCCTCCGGCAGGCGGAGGAGCGCTTCGGCGACAAGCTGGAGGGCTGGTCGGGGCTCCTCAACGACCTGGAGGGGATCGATGATCTCGGGCGGCAACTCCTCACGGTGAGCGACGTCCCGGAGGCGCTCGGGGAGGCGCTGAACGCCACGTCGATCGCCGCCGCCCAGCGCGCCCTGCGGCGGGCGCGCGATGCCGGCGCGGACGACAAGGAGCTCGCGAAGCTCCTCGCGGATGCGAAGTCGTCGGTGGAAGGGGACATCGGGATCACCTGGAGCCTGTTGCAGTCCGCGGGCGACGCGACGCAACGGCAGGAGGACCGAGTGGAGACGCACCTGAACGCCCTCGTCGCGAAGACCTCGGACGCGGTCGGCGAGCTGCGCCGCCTCGGGGCCGACGTCGGCCAGGCCGGGGTCCTCTTCCAGCAGGTCAAGACCGCGCTCACGGACCGCGACTTCGCCCGGGTGCGGCAGATCAGCGAGCAACTGCTCGCGGCGCTCGACGTCGCGAAGCTCGAGGGCGCGGCTCGGGCCCTCCAGGGGGAACTTCGTGTCCTCCTCGAGGACCTCGAGCGGTGCAAGGCCGATCACATGGAGGTCGGGCACATCGAGGAGGCCATGGGGGCGGTGCACGAGTCGCTGGCCGCGAAGGACCTCAACGCCGCCGAGAAGCAGGTGCGGCGGGCGAAGGAAATGCTCCGCGAGGAGCGGACGAAGAGCGCGACGAAGCGCGTCGACGAGCAGCTCGCCCGCCTCGCCAAGCAGCTCGCGGACGCGGCGGCGGAGGGCCTCGAACTCCCGGAGATCGGCGACCTGTACGCGCGCGCCATGACCGCGCACGCTGAGGGACGCGAGGCCGATGCCCGCACGCTCCTGGAGACCGTGGAGGAGAACATCCGCCCGAAGATCCAGCGGCACCTCGTCGAGCACTACCCGCGGCTCCTCGTGCAGCTCGAGCGCTCGGGCTTCCAGGCCGGCGAGGAGACGAAATGCTTCCTCGAGGTCGAGAACCGCGGGAACACGGCTGCCATCGACATCACCGCCGCGCTCGGCGGAGACTTCGGGGTGCGGCCGCCGCCCAAGGCGGCGCGCATCGGTCCGGGCGAGTGGAAGAAGCTTGCGCTTGGCCTCACGCCGAAGCAGGCCGGGGCCTCGCTCCTCGACATCCGCCTCACCTACCGCCGCCCTCTGGAGGACACGACTTCGACGATCACGGACGCCCTCGAGATCGAGGTGCAGCCGCCGAAGACGTACCCGGTGGAGCGCGTCGTCCTCCTGGACGGCGTGGGAAATGTGCTCGCCCAGGAGGCCCGCACGTTCCTCCGGGGGGACGACCTGTTGGCGCGTGACCTGCCGGGGATCGTCAAGGAGGGAGTGAAGTCGGACGCCCGGAGGATCCCGCACGGGGACCGGACGATCGTGATCGAGCGCAAGCAGGGACGGCACCTCGCCGCCGTGTGCACGGGGCCCCCGCCGGCCCTCCTCCCGCTTTACCTCATCGAGTGCCTCGAGGCGGTGGCGAAGGGTGCGGGTCCCGCCGGCCCGGAGGTCGCGAAGCTCCTGTGGGCCACGGACACGGTCCACGCGGACCTCGGCCCCCTCGCCGACAGCGCCCTCGCGGCCGCCCTCGCCGCCCGCGGCGGGCAGCCGGGGATGGTCGCGCGCCTCCTCTCGCTCGTGCAGGAGAAGGGATTCGACGAGGCGCTGAAGATGCTGAACCGCGCCGCGCCCCCGGCCGACGAGCTCCAGATGCAACTCACGGGCGCCGGCGTGTCCGGCGGCGAGTTGGCGCGTGCCCTCGAGGTGCTGCGGAAGGTCGTCGCCACCGTCACCGAGGTGCGCAGGAAGCGGGGACTCAAGCCGCATTGGCCGCTCAAGCGGATGGCGGTGAGGGCGCTCGACAAGAAGACGAAGGAGACCCTCCAGAGCTTCCAGAAGATCCTCCAGTCACAGTGCGTCGCCCGCGAGCTCGACATCCTCGGGCCGGAGGACACGTGGCGCGGCGTGAAGCTCGAGGTGACGGTGAACATGGAACCGCTGTCCACACATTACAAGACGTACGCGCCACGTGTGGAGATGATGCTGAAGAAGCAGGACCCCTGGAAGATCAAGGCCGGGCTCGACAAGGGCGAGTACTATCTCGGGATCTCTGGGCAGAGCGTCCTGGTGCGCCCCGACGTCATCACCTTCACGACATCGTTGCCCCCTGCGGCCTCGGAGGAGAAGTACGAGGGCGGCAGCCTCTACGTCGATGCGACGGAGGAGGCGGACATGAAGACGGAGTGCACGGCCCGGGAGCTCGTCACCGCCATCCGCGCCGCGCGCGCGGCGTCCCGCGTCGGCCCCCAGGAGACCGTGGACGTGGTCGTTCAGGGCGACCCGGCGCTCGCCCGAGTCCTCAAGGACTTCGGGAAGCTCGTGCAGTCGGAGGCGAACGCGGGGCAGGTGACGCTCGGTGAAGCGAAGGCAGGTTCCGAGCACCCCGTCGGGGACGGTCAGGTCCGCCTCTTGGTCGCCGCCGCGCAGAAGAAGGCTTAATCGTCCCGGGCCGGTTCGGCAACGCGTGGGAGTCAACCTCTCCGCACTCGTCACGCCGCAAAATCGCACCCTGCCGGACTTCTCGGGGAAGGCGATCGCCATCGACGCCTTCAACACGCTCTACCAGTTCCTCGCGATCATCCGGCAACCGGACGGCACGCCACTCATGGACAGCCAAGGCCGCGTGACGTCGCACCTGAGCGGGATCATCTACCGCCTCACGGGCTTCATGGAGGCCGGGATCCGGCCCGTGCTCGTCTTCGACGGGCGGCCGCCGCCGCGGAAGGCGCGGACGGTCGCCGCTCGCGGGGAGGTGAAGCAGCGCGCCGAGCGCGAGTGGCAGCGGGCGCTCGAGGAAGGGGATATCCCGAAAGCGCGCACGAAGGCGATGCAGACGTCGCGGCTCACGGGGGAGATGGTCCAACAGGCACGCGATCTCCTGGAGGCGCTCGGCATCCCGGTGGTTAGCGCGCCGTCGGAGGGCGAGGCCGAGGCCGCGTTCCTCGCCGCCAACGGCACCGTGTTCGCCGCCGGCTCGCAGGACTATGACAGCCTGCTCTTCGGGGCGCCGATCCTCGTGAAGAACCTCGCGCTCACGGGGCGGCGGAAGCTGCCGAACAAGATGGTTTTCATCGACGTGCAGCCGGAGGAGATTCATCTCGCGGACGTTCTCGCCGGTTTGGCGGTGACGCGCGAGCAGCTCGTCGACATGGCGCTGCTCATGGGGACGGATTTCAACGAGGGCGTTCAGGGCATCGGACCGAAGAAGTCCCTCGCGCTGATCCGGAAGCACGGGTCGCTCGCGCCAGCACTCGCGTCCCTGAACGTCACGATCGAGGGCGCGGATGAGGTGCGGGGCATCTTCCTGGAGCCTGACGTGCGTCCCGCCGAGGTGCAATGGCGACCCCCGAGCCGCGAGAAGGTGCTGGACATTCTTGTCACGCAACACCAGTTCTCGGAGCCCCGGGTCGAGTCGGCGCTCAAGAAGCTCGGGGACGTGCCGCCGGAGTCGCAGACCTCGCTGGACAAGTGGTTCTAAGGATCGGGGGTCGCGCCCACTGGATGCGAACCAATATCAAGCCGCGCGCGGGTGGGCCAAAGACCGTGGCCACGTCCCCTCACTCCAGTCCCCGAGAGACCGCGCGGGTCGAGGCCTTCAGCGACGGCGTCTTCGCCATCGCGATCACCCTCCTGGTCCTGGAACTCCGCCGACCGCCCGTCTCGGAGGCCGATAACCTCGCCGCGGCGCTGGCGGCGGAGTGGCCGTCCTACCTGGCCTTCCTCACGAGCTTCTTGATCATCCTCGTGATCTGGCTCAACCATCACAACCTGTTCGCCCTCATCCACCGCTCCGACCGGACCTTCCTCCTCCTGAACGGCATGCTCCTGCTCGTCACGTCGTTCGTTCCGTTCCCCACGGCGCTCGTCGCCGAGCACCTCCTCGGACCGGGCGCCACCGTCGCGATGGCGGTGTACTCCGCCACTGGGATCGGGATCGCGCTCTCCTTCAACGCCGTCTGGCGGTATGCCTCGCGGGGCCGACGGCTCCTGGCGCTCTCGGTGACCGACGCCACGGTGACCTCGATCAACCGAGTGTACACGGTCGGTCCCGCGCTGTACGGGATCGCGCTCGTCCTCGCCTTCGTCCATCCTCTCTCCTCGTTCATCTATTCCATGGGGCTGGGCGTCTTCTTCGCGGTGTTCGCGACGATTGGACGGGACCCCGCCATGGGGAACGGGCCTGCAGTCGACCGGAAGCGTTGACCGCGCCTCGATCCCCCAAGGTTTCAGGCGTTCCCCATGGGCGGCGCCTTGGAGCGTCTCCGCCGCAAGACCCGGTAGCCGAGACCGAGGACGATGATTGGAACGACCGCCGCCAAGCCGATTGTCATGAAGAGGATCGCGCTCGACGCCACCCCGAAGGGTACGACTTTCGCTTCCGAGCAGACACCACGATCGTTGCATGCGCGTATCTCGAAATCGTGATTGCCCACTTTCATGCCGGTCGTGTCGACCCGGTAGGTCCACACATGCCCCCCAGACGCGTTCGACCACGAGCCATCGTCGATGCGCACTTGGGCGGTAGCGTTCGCCTCGGTTGTCCCGTGCACCACGAACGGGTCGGTGACAATACGCCCGGGCGGGAAGTCCTGCGTCACCCAGGGGGGAGATTGGCGTGTCATGTACCCGATCACACGTCCCAGCGAGTCCCCGCCCCCCCACACGACTGAGGCCACGCCTCGCTCGTCAATTCCCAACAGTGGACTGCTGAACGAGAACCCGGGACTATTAGCGAGCATCACGGGGGGCTCAGACCATCGCCAGTCCTCCGTGGAGCGAGCGTATTGAACGTCCTGGCCCACCGTCCGGGTGACCGCGTCGCCCCCGAGCCACACGGCGTGGAGGGCTCCGAAGGGGTCGACCCCAATGTGCACCGAATACGGGATGACCGCATCCCTCAGGAACGGGGGCGACGCCGGAGGTGTAAATGAGTCGTAAGGAGGGAGGGAGAAGGACCAGAGCCAACCCCCGGAGTTGGCCTCCTCCCACAGGGCGACAACCGTGCCGTTCGGTGCGACCGCGAGAGTCGGTTGCCACACTCGGCCGGGGTCAGGAATTGACGTTCGCTGCCACGGCGACGTCGCCGGCCGCTCGTTGTGGGCCAGCCAGAGTTCCGCAGTCCCGTTCACGCCATCGAAGAAGGCGTACAGGAGAATGTACTGCCCGGCGGCGTAGGAAGCCCCGCCCGGCCAGACCGAGACCGGCGCGGAGGGGAGGGGAGGCTGCGCAGCGGACCAGGACAGGCCCCCGTCGACGCTCAGGGAAGATTGGAGGGAGGTAGGCAGCGCATAGGCCGCCAAGATCTCACCGCCGGGCCCGGGCGTGAGCATCAGAGACGTCCCCATGTCGAAATACGTTGCAGACCGATAGAGCGTCGACGCCGCCTCAAAGCCGCTGGCCGAAGACTCTACGGTCGCCAGGACCTCCGGGTGGCTGGACGAGTCGTATCGCATCCAAAGGTAGACGAAACCCCCCTGCGCATTGGCGACAACGACCGGGGACACGAAAGCGCTCCCGCTCGAGCCCGGAATCTCTGTTGTCACAAAGGTCCTTCCGGCGTCCGAAGACTCCGCGACGCCGTCATGGAACTCGAAGAGGCTCTCGCTCTGGGACACCCAGACCACACGGACTTCCTCCCCCCCGACGGCCACGTCGGACAGGAATGGGGACAACCATCCAGGGTTCTCCGAGAACCGCGCGGGGTCTTCCCAACCCTCGGCCGCTCTGGCCGTAGCGAGTTCCCCGCACAGGATCACCAGGGAAACCACGAGCGCTGCGGACAGGCGCCGGTTCACGGGTCGAGAACGGGAGCCGCGTAATTAAGACTCGTAGAGTGCGGAAGGGTTAATCTACCCCCCGCCATCCGACCGCCATGGTTGACCCCGTGCTCGGGGCCGCCGCCGCTTTTGGACTCTGCCTCGCCCTGTCCGCCCTCGCGTACTACCGCGGGGTGCTTACCGCCGATGGGGCGACGGCCGCGTTCGCGGTCGGCTTCGTCATCGGGGTCCTCGGGGACCTCACGTGGCTCATGCTCCTCCTCTTCTTCCTCCTCTCCAGCTTCGCCGCGACGAAGTACCGTTTCGCCCTGAAGGAGGCGATGGGGGTGCAGGAGGGGAAACGCGGGGAGCGCGGGAGCCGAAACGTGCTCGCGAACGGCGCGGCGCCGATGGCGGTGGCCGTCCTCACGTTCCTCTTCCCCGCCGCGCTGCCGAAGGAGGCTATGGGCGTCGTCTTCGTCGCGGCCCTGGCGGTGGCGGGCGCGGACACCCTCGCGAGCGAGATCGGCGTGCTCTCGAAGAAGGCGTACGACATCACGACGGGCAAGCGCGTGCCGGCGGGGACGAACGGCGGCGTCTCTGCGCTCGGCCAGGGGGCGGCCCTCGCTGCCGCCCTGTACACGTCCCTCTTCGGCTGGCTCGTGCTCTTCTGGGGCTCTCGGTACCTCGGGCTCCAGGCGACGATGCCCGCCGACGGCAACCTCCTCGCCGTCCCCGTGGCGGTCGGGTTCCTCGGCTGTCAGGTCGACAGCGTCCTCGGCGCGACGTTGGAGGTCCGCGGGTGGCTGACCAAGAAGACCGTGAACTTCGCCTCGACGGTGCTCGGGACCCTGGTGGCCTTCGGGCTCCTCAAGCTCTGGGGAGCGCTCCCCTGATCAGGTCCTCGGCGAACTTCGCGAGGGTCTCGGCATCCTCGGCCTTCTTCGCCTCGGCGTAGAGGCGGAACAGCGGCTCGGTGCCGGAGGGACGCACGAGGACCCACCCCTCGTTCCGGATGAACTTGAAGCCGTCGACCGTGAGGACCTTCTCCCGCCGCGCGACGTCGAGGAGGGCGCCGACCACCGCGTCGTGGGCCTCTGGTGCGACGGGCACCGAACGGCGCACGAGGACGTACGGCGGCAAGGCGTCCACTGCCTCCGAGAGCCGCGTCCCCGTCGCGACAAGCTCGACCATCCGCGCCGCCGCCATCCCCCCGTCCTTCGCGAAGTGCAGCTCGGGGAACATGAGGCCCCCGCTCTCCTCGCCGCCGAGCAGCGCGCCGGTCTCCTTCATGCGCCGCGAGACGGTCGGGGCGCCGACGGCGGTGTACTCCAGCGTCCCCCCCGCCTCCAGCACGACATCCTCGACGCAGGACGAGGAGGTCACCGGGGTGACGATGAGGCCTTTGCGCTTCGCGAGCACGGCCCTCGCCATCACCGCCAACGCGCGGTCCCCGTGGACGTACCGCCCGCGGTCGTCGATGAACACGGCGCGGTCCGCGTCGCCATCATGCGCGATGCCGAGGTCCGCCCCGGTCTGGACGACCAGCCGCGCAAGCTCCCGCAGGTTCTCCTCCTTCGGCTCCGGCGGTCTCCCGGGAAAGGTGCCGTCGGGGTGGCCGTTGAGGGTGAGGACGGTGCAGCCGAGGCGGCGTAGCAGGTCAGGCGTCGTGTGCACCGCCGCCCCGTTCGCGCAATCCACCACGATACGGGGCGCGCCGGCGCGGATCGCCGCCCCATCGACCCGGAGAAGGATGTCCTCCAGGTACACCGCCACGCCGTCGGCCGCCTGCGTGACCCGGCCGCAACGGTCCCACGAGACCGGGGTCCGAACCTCGTCGAACGAGGATTCGATGCGCCGCTCCTCGTCGCGCGAGGCGTCCATGCCGTCGGCGCCGACGACCTTGAAGCCATTGAACTCGGCCGGGTTGTGCGAGGCGGTCACTGTGACGCCGCCTTGCAACCTCCGCGCAGGCACGTAATACTGGAGGGCCGGGGTCGGGATCTCCCCGAGGTGCACGACATCGCACCCCGACGACGTCAGCCCGGCGAGGAGCGCCTGGGACAGCATGTCCTTCGAGGTGCGCGTGTCCGTGGCGACGGCGATCCGTCCACCGCCAAAGAACGCCCCGACGGCGCCGCCGAAGCGGAGCGCGAAATCGGCGGTGATCTCTTTGCCGACGACGCCGCGGACTCCGTTCGTACCGAAACGGGGCTGCACGGAAGTGGCCATCCCGGCGACGGGGAAAAGGCTTACCGCGGGACGATCGTGACGACGTTGTTCCCGCGGAGGATGACCGTCCCGATGCGGCGGACCTGCTCGTCCTTCGTCTCCTCGGTGTCCTCGAGGACCATGTTCATGTAGTCGTCATAGCCGACGAGCTTGCCCTCGAGGACGCGGTTGTCCTTCAAAAGCAGGGAAATCCTGCGGTTCACGGACTTCTCCAGCACACTCAGTGGCATCGCCATCCTTCTTCTCCCCGGGCTTGTGCCCAAGGGGCGAGTACTTTTAAAGGTTTCTCCATGCAGCCTCATGCCTCCGGAGGTCCTCTTCCCGAGACGCACGCGGGACCTGGCGCGGACCGCCGGGGCGGACCAGGCCCTGATCCTGGGGGCTGGGCTGGCGATCCTGGCGGCCCTGGTCCGGGGGCTCCTCGACCCCTCGGGGATTGGATTGGCGGTGGCGGTGATCCTTCTCCTCCTGGGCATGGTGACCCTCGGGGTTCTCCGGCGGCGGGTGGCGCGCGACGCCCCCACGTACCTGGTCACCGCCATCCTCGGCACCGCCATGCTCTTCACCGCCGACATCGGCGGCGTGGTCGCGGGTTTCGTCGCCCTCATCGGAGCGACCTGGGGATACCTGGAGAGAGCCGGTTAGCAAGCTTCTTAACGAACTCGCCTCATGGGCCCGGCGATGATGGAGCGCCGCATGGTCGGCGAGGTCTTCAAGTACTTCGGGAAGGCCGGCGTCGTGGCGGTGCGCTTCACGGAGCCAGTGCACGTGGGAGACCGCCTTCAGTACCAGGGGCCGAGCACGAACTTCGACGAGGTCGTGGCGTCGATGCAGATCGACGGCGCGCCCGTCCCCGGCGTCGCCGCCGGACAAGAGGCCGGGATCAAGGTCACGCAGCGCTGCCGCGAGGGCGACCTCGTCTACCGGATGTGAGGGCGATGCCGGGGAAGAAGGAGTTCAAGCACAAGGTCGTCCTGATGGGCGACCCCGGCGTCGGGAAGACCAGCCTGATCAACCGCTTCGTGAAGAACGAGTACAGCGACAAGTACATCGAGACGATCGGGGCGAAGGTCTCGAAGAAGAGCCTCGAGCTCGTCGTGGCGGGGAAGAGCGTCGACGTGATCCTGACGATCTGGGACGTGATCGGGGCGCAGGGGTACACGGGCGTGCAGGCGCGCTCCTTTGCCGGGGCCGCGGGGGCGATCATGGTCTGCGACGCGTCGAACCTCGCGACCCTGGCGAGCGTGGAGAAGTACTGGATGCCGCTGCTTTACGAGGTCGCGCAGAAGGTGCCGACCGTGTTCCTCGCGAACAAGGTCGACCTCGGGCCGAAGATGAAGGTCGAGGATCTCATGACGCTCGCGATGAAGTACTCGCAGGGCGGCCCGCCGCTCCCCAAGGGGTACTCCCTGTTCCAGTTCACGTCGGCGAAAACGGGGAACAACGTCGAGAAAGCCTTCCTCACGCTCGCGCACCTGCTGTCCGCGGAGCCGGTGCTCGACGAGGAGATCAAGCGGCACATCGACACGTTGGCGGCGATGGCGGCGAGCCACCGCGCGGACCTGCGCACGACCCGGGGCGTCGCCGACGCGATCATCATCGACGTCCTCAACGGCCTGCCGGACTCGGAGAGCGCGTTCGCGATCGTGCGCGCGGAGTTCACGCGCGCGGGCGTGAACATCAACAACCCCTCGAAGGCCGAGCTGCGCCGGGGCGTCGAGGCTCTCGCGGACGGCGAGCGGGTGTTCATCGGCGAGACCATCGTCGAGGACAACCTCCAGCGGCGGCGGAAGCTCGTGGAGAGCCTGCCCGAGGAGAAAGTCTAGGGCCGTACCCAGACTTTCGGATCGACGCTCGGGACGCTTCACCTTGCCTCCGGCACCCTTCCGAATCCCCGACGCTCGCGGTGCAGGGACGCTTACATCCCGGTGAACATCCCCGCGCAGGGTCGGAGCGCCGGGCAGGCCAGAGGCTATAAATAAATCTATGTCCATAACCATGCTCCATGGCCACATCTGTCGCCGTCCAGGAAGTGACCCGCCAGCGGCTTCATCGGCTTCGCGAGGCCTGGAACGCCTCCTCCTATGACGAGGTCATCCAGCGCCTCCTGGCGACGAAGGACCCCGCCCCCCCGTCGCTCTTCGGGGCCTATCGGCGGGCGAAGCCGTTCCGCAAGGAGGAGCGGGCGACGTTCCATGAGCTTTGAGTGCGTCATCGACTCCTTCGCCTGGATGGAGTATCTGCGGGGTGGCCGCCTCGGCGAACGCGTCAGGGAGTACGTGGAGCGCGGCAACGGGGCGACCCCCTCGCTGGTCATCGGGGAACTCTCGGCGAAGTTCCATCGCGACGGCCTCGAGGGCTGGCCGAAGGCGCGTGATTTCATCCTCTCCCATAGCGCCATCCTGGGCCTCGATTGGTCCGTGGCGGACAAGGCCGGCGAGACGCTGAAGGCCCTTCGCGTCCGACGAAGGAACGCCGGCCTTGCCGACGCCATCATGCTCGAAACCGCCCGGTCTCTCGAGGTCCCCCTCCTCACCGGCGACGAGGATCTCCGCGGCGCGGCAGGGGTCCTCTTCCTGGAGTAAGGGGCGCCAGGGACGGGTCCCTCTCTTGCCGCTTCCGGAAAGATCAGCAGGACCGGTCTTTCGGTCGAGTGTCGGGGGCGGGATTTGAACCCGCGACCTCCGGATGTCCCGGGGCCGGAGCGTGGGTCACGACTCGGCGAACCCTATGAGTCCGACGCTCCACCAGGCTGAGCCACCCCGACGGGGCGCTCGAAGCGGGACAGCGTAGTTAAGGGTTACCGGCGTCGGCCGCCCGATGGCCCCACCCGGTCACCGCCATTTTCGCGGCAGGGATTGTGGCGAGCCAAGGCTTAAACCCAGGAAGGCGCCATCCAGAGTGCATGGCGCCCCGGGCTCGACTCTCGACACCGCGGACCCCGGACTCACGGTTCAAGCCCCCGCGGCGAGGAACGACCGACCGGGTGGGGCGGGCCTCCCGGCGCCTTCGCCGGAAGCCCAACAGAGTCGCGGGGATGCGGGACGCCCCCTGGGGCCTTGGCGTGAGTCTCGAGCGGTATCGGGGATTGTGGGTCGCGGTCTCGGAGGGTCGTGTAGTCGCCCACGACCGGGATGTCACACGGCTGCTGGCCCGGGCGCGGAAGGAGTTCCCGGCGGCAGTCCTCGCCCAGGTCCCGGAAGAGGAAATTCTCATCGTTTAGCCCGCGGAGTCGTCGCTTGTCACTCCAATTTCGGTTCGAGGGTCGACCGTACGTGAAGGTGATCCTGACCGGGCCACGGCGGAGCACCCCGCCTCTCCTCGCGTTGCTCGATTCTGGGGCAGACCTCTCCATGGTTCCCTTGAAGATTGCCTCGGACATCCGCCTCCCCCTGTCCCCGAAGACCTACCAGGTCGGCGGAATCGGAGGGTCCATGCGTGTTCGCCGAAGCGTGGTTGCGGTCACGCTCACCGATGATGTCGAGACGACCACTCTGTCGCGGGTGACGACGTACGTCCCCGTCGACCAGCGTTTCGGCCTGCTCATCCTGGGCCGGAAGGATGTCTTTGCGCACTTCCGGATCCTGCTCGATGAGGCTGGTCGGCGGATCACCTTGGACCCTCGGGGCCGCGCACGGACTGACCGCGTGCCGCGCGGGCAGCGAGAATAGGGTCGGGACTCGCCCCGGATTGCGCTCGCGTCATGGGCGAGGAGGCGGAAGCTTTGCGTGGCCCCGCTCTGGGGCCGGGCGAGGCGACCCTCGGCGCGCAGCACCGGCTCGTGCGCCTCTCGACCCGGAACCTCAAGTTATCGGGGTGATAGGATGTTATAAATACTACTGAGTGTCTATTCACACGCAAGTCCATACAGAAACAACTTCGGAGACAAGACGAAATGGCCCTCACCCTCGACCACACCGCCCTCCCGCTCCTCGGTCGCGACCACGCGCTGGAGATCCTGGAGTCGCTGTTCGCCCGCGGTTGGTCTTCCGCCAGCGAGACAGCGCTGGAGCTGGGCGTCCACATCTCCACGGCCCAGGCCTATCTGGACGCGCTGAGGAACGCGCTCCTGGTCCACGCCCGGCCGCGGACGGGGCGGGCCGACATCGTCGAGTACGCCGTCGCCGACGAGCAGCTCCAGGTCCGCGTGGACCTGCGGGCGATCACCGCCGCCAAGGTGCAGGCCGCCCAGTCCCGGGCGGCCAGGGTGCAGGTTCAGGAGAAGGCCCGAGCCCCGGTCACCTACGACTGGGACGAGGCGGCGCGGCGCATCCTCTCCATCAACATCCTGGAGAAGGCGAAGGGCGCCGGGCGCGTCCGGGTCGCGAACACGCTGCGGCTGACCGAGGTCGAGGGCCGCTTCCTCTGGCATCTGCCGCAGGCGACGGAGGCCCCGAGGACCGTCGCAGAGATCAGCCGGTTGGCGGGGCTGACCAACCCGGCGGACCTGATCAAGATTCTGGACCTGCTCGAGATGCTGGCGGGGCAGAATATCATTGTCTGGAAAGAGGGAGGAAAGTAGATGTGGAACAACAAGCGAACGGCAAGTGAAGTGGACGAAAGTGCGAAAGGTAGGTCACCCCCGATAGCGAGGAACCCCGCCGGGAGAGGCTCGATCCGGATGCCCCGATATAGTGCCTGGGAAGTGTTCAAGGCACTCAACCGCCCGTATTGGCCGTCCTGGATTGTGCTGGCCCTCGGCGTGGTCGCTATCGAGGGAGTGGCTATCCTAGGGGATCACACTTTTGTCTCGATCCTCCCAGTTCTTGTTGGCTGGCTTGCCATTTCTGGCGTGGTTACGGCTTTCTACTTGGTTCGTTTTGCGACGGTCAAGGGGTTGAGACGGTTCGGCATGGCCGCATGGTCGCGGAACAGGGGATGGAAGCGCGCCTCATTCATGTTGTTCATCGTGCTGGTCGCAGTGACCGGGTTTGCCTGGTCCCCGCTTTACCTTGCCCTCGGCCCCTCGGGCTTCACAGTCCTCTTCATGCCCTTGGGAATTCTGATCGGGCTGGGCCGCAGGGCTTTCGTCCCATTTGCGTTCCGCCCCGTGTACGAACAGTATACCAAGAACGTCCTCGTCCGCGCGAGTCGCCAGGTCCCGGGCCTCGAGGATGGGTACAGCCCAAGGCCGTACAGCCAAGTCGCGTTTAGTCCGGCGGAAGCGGGCCGGTTCTTCCCCCAGCTTGGGGGGTTCGCCGACTTCGCGGTGCAGCAACTCGGTATCGCGGCTTACAAACCCGGGTCAGGGGAGATGGTCTTCTACCTGCCCACCCTCGAGGTCTACAGACTGATCGGGTACCGGGGAAAGAACGTAGCCCAGCACGTGACGCGGGTGACCGCCTATGCCGACGGGACATTGGCGGTTTACGTCTCGCCGGAGGAATACCGCCGGCTCGGCCGTGAGGTGACCTACCATCAACTCTGCCAGGCCCTCCTTGGTGCCTTCACCGAGTCGATCCGCGCCTACATGAACGGGAACCCGGCGGGCGCGGCGTGGGCGTTGGCCCCACATGCCCAGATGGCGACCGCCGCGGCGTAGCATTGCGGATTGTTGGCAAGGCCCAGCGGTCCAACCCGAGGGGAAGTGGACGTATTGACTGCAGCTCCCGTCAATCCTGGCCCCGAGGGCGGACGGGAGGGGCGCGTACTCGCCATTCGGGCACCCGTATACAAGCCATGGGAGGTCACGAAGGCGATAATGCGGCCGATGCTACCGTTCACGCTATGCAACCTCGTGGGCGCGGGCACCGTCGCCGCGGCGGTCCTCCTGGATGACGGCCGGCTCATGTTCCTGGCGATCATCGCAAACCTCGCGGTCGTAACGGTTCTCGTGAGTTCCACCTCCACCGTCTCCCACGGCATCAAGGGAGCCAGGCGGTTCAGTCTGGCAGGGTCCTTGCAGCTGTTTCGACGGTCCCCGTTCGTCCTCGCCGCAAACGTTGCATTGGTCCTCCTGGTGTGCCTGCCCTTTCTCGTGATTATCGTGTCCAATCCTTTTGGGACGAAGACGATGCTCGTGGTCCTCATGCCGACCTTAATCACCCTGTTCTTCTTGCAGCTCCTCCGACCGTTTGTGTTCCGTGCCCTGTACGAGAGCTTCCTCACGAACATCGTTCAAAGGATCGGAGACCAGGTTGCTGGCGTCCAGGATGGCTACAGCCCCAGACCGTTCAGCCGGGTCCTGTTCACCCCGGATGAGGCGTACCGATTCTACCACTACCTCGTGCGGTACGGGGAGTTCATCGCAGGTCATCTCGGCATCATGGGGTACCTGCCGACCGCGGGATCCGTGGTCTTCTACCCGCCCACTCTTGAGTTCTACGAGCTGCTCGGCTACCGAGCGAAGTCCAAGGCCCATCAGGTGACCCGGGTGACTGCGTATTGGTATGGGACATTGGCTGTGCAGGTCTCTGGAGCGGAGTACCGACGACTCGGCCGCGAGGTGACCTACCACCAGCTCTGCGAGGCGCTCCTCGGAGCGTTTGCGGAGTCCATTCGGGCTTACATGTACGGAAACCCGGCGGGGGCGGCCCGGGCGTTGGCCCCCCAGGACCCCGCCGCGTCATGACGAGGGACGGATCTTAGCTCCTCCCTCCCGGGAGCAGCGTTCCCGCCAAACGGTTTCTCGCTGGAAGAGAGCAAACCTACAGATATTGCGCGAAGGCGGTTCGTCCGGCGGCACTCAGGCAACCGGCGCATCCGGTGGCGGGAGCTCTTCGGGCTCTGGCGGTGGCGGGGGGGCCTCGCCTGGCGGTAGGACCGGCGCCGCGCCCTCCGGGCCAGGGGCAGGAGCCTCCGCCGGCGGCGCCGGTTCCATCGCGGGCCCCGTGGACTCCTCGCCCATCTGCACGACCTCGCTGCGCCGCACCTCGATGCGCTGGATCGGCTGGATCGGCTTGCACGCCGCGGCCATCGCCTTGGCAAGGTCCCCGGAGATCATCTGCCTCACAAGCTCGCCGACGCTCGACTTCGCGGCGGTCTCCTTGAGCACGGCCTCCATGGTCGTCCGGATGACCTTCTGCTTCGCGCTCTGGATGCGGCGGTCCGTGATCGCCATCGGCTTGACGCGGAGGATCCACCCGTCCTTCGTCGCGACGGTCACGACCGCGTCCGTGCGCGTCCGCTTGCGGCGCGTCAGCCGGCGGATGTAGTCCGGCGTCATGTCGTGTCCCGTGAAGCGAGTGAGCGCCTCGTTGCCGCGCATCTCGGTCACGCGGAACTGGAGCTTGATGTGCATCTTCGCGAAGTCCCCGGTGAGGTCCTGCACGGTGACCTCGGCGATGCGCCCGACGATGGATCCCGGGAGCTCGGCCGGCGTCTCGCCGACGACCTGCTTGTTGAACATCTCCGGCGCGAGGAGGTTGTACCAGGACTTCGCCTTCCAGCGGTCCTTGACCTTGCGTGCGGTGGCACGGGCAGCGGGCTTCTGGGCCATGAAGGAGCGTGCGATGGTCGGGGCGTATTAAAACGTGTTGGCGCCGACCTGGCCTGATGGAGGTGCCCCGGCGGGGCTCCGAGGGCCTACGGCTGCTCCGACCAGCTCCAGGTGTACCCGTTCGCGTCGCGCACGTCCATCACGCGGAACCCCCAGGGTGTCGCCTCCGGCTTGCTCAGGATCGTCACGCCCTTCTTCCCTTTCAAGGACGCGTAGACGCGGTCCAGGTCGCGCGTCGAGACGTTGAGCACCACGCCGCGGCCCAGGGGCCGCTTCTTGTGGTCCCGCAGGTACGCCGCGTCGTTGGGCACCACGCTGGCGCCGACGATCCCGAAACCCTCCTTGCCGACGCGGATCTCCGCGAACACCGCCGTCTTGCCGTCCTCGCCGGTCCATTGGTTCCCCTTCCGGAACCCCATCACGCTCGTGTAGAACTTCACGCTCTTGGCGACGTCCTTCACGTAGAGGTTGGTCACGAAGTCGGGCATCTTCATCGCTTTGGCCATGGGATCACCGCCACGGGGAGACATCCGAGGGGTATGAACCTCGCCTGCCGGAGGAAGGAAGGGGGACGGCTCGCCGGCGCGACCGGAGGCGTGCGGGAGGGAGGGAACGCCGAGAGGTCTCCGCGGGTCCACCTTCCAAACCGGTTCAAGCGGATGGTCGACCGGACCGCCTTCACCCCCAGGGAACGGTTAAATACCCGCGTCCCTACTTCACACCCAACATACGCCCTGCTGTTCCGAAGGGGCACGGCAGCGACAACATACGCCCTGCTGTTCCGAAGGGGCACGGCAGCGACAACATACGCCCTGCTGTTCCGAAGGGGCACGGCAGCGACAACATACGCCCTGCTGTTCCAACGGGGAACGGCAGCGAAAAATATCTTGGCCAGGGACGCCGACGGGGTATCGAGACCTTTTCCGGGACTCGCGGATGCTGCATGTACGCGATGGACGGATGCCCCTGCGCGCTGTTCCTCGACGAGAAGGCGTTCCATGCGGGCGGGGATCTTCATCGACGGCGGCTATCTGACGGCGATCTTGAAGGGTGACCGTGAGGCGCCCAGGATCTCGTACGAAAGACTCTCGGACCATATCACCGGCGAGGGCTACGAGCGGCTACGGACCTACTTCTATTACTGCATGCCGTATCAGAGCGACCCGCCGACGCCGGAGGAAGCGGTGCGTTACAGCCGGGCCCGGAGATGGGTGAGCATCCTCCAGCGGCTCCCCCGCTTTGAGGTCCGCCTCGGGAAACTGGAACGACGCGAGGGGTCGTTCGAACAGAAGCGGGTCGACGTGCTCCTGGCGGTGGACCTTGTCCGGATGAGCTGGGACCACCAAATCCAGAAGGCCGTGCTGATCACCGGGGACAGCGACTTCGTGCCGGCCGTCGAGGCGGCGAAAGACGCCGGGGTCCTCGTGCACCTCTACTACTCGGAGCGAACGGCCCACCGTGAACTCCTGGACGCGTGCGATGAGCGCACCCCCATCTCCCAGGACCTGATCGACGCCTGCGTCCTCGGAGACACCGCTGGAGCGTGAGGGGAGCGTCCCCGCCGTGGGGGGTCCGAGCGGGACAAGGCCGTCTGTTCTCCGCTCTCGAAAGCGAAACCTCCGGAACGCTTAAGTAGAATCAAAAGAACGTTCAAGGAAGCGGATATACTCGATTCGCCCATCCGCGAGGGGAGCGGGGACAATGGCCGGACGTTCGGGGGCGCGGGGTGGCGCGGTGGTCTGGGGGCTACTTCTGGTGATCGGGCTGCTGCCCGCGTCCCTCCTGTTCACCGCCAACGCGGCGACCGCGATCTGCCTCCCCTCGGTCCAGATCTTCGCCCCGAACGGCGGGGAGGACTTCACCGGGGGAACGTGGCGGACCATCGATTGGACCGTGACGCCCTGTGGCCCTGGCTTCGTGTTCAAGGAGGTGCTCCTCAAGTATCAGGCGACCGGCACCTCCCCCTGGATCCAGATCGCCCGGGACGCGTGGCCCATGCTCAGCCTGTGGGACCACACGAATTACCGCGTGCCCGCCGATGACACGAGCGACGCCGCGCTCCGGATCGAGTACACGGAGACGGAGACCGCCAGCATGACGGACACCACGGGCACCGCGGTCACGTACCTGCCGTTCACCGTGGACTCCACGGCCCCCTCGGCGGCGTGGGCGCTGAACTCCCCCTCCGTGGACGTCCCGGTGCCGAGCGGGGGAACGCTCCGCTTCATCTCCTCGCTGGACGCATCGCTCCAGTTCAGCGAGTCCATGAACCGCACGTCCGTCGAGTCGGGGCTGAACGTGACGGTGGAGCGGTTCAACGAGACCACGTGGGTGTCGGAAGGGACGCAGTGGCTCACTCTCCCCGACTTCTTCCTGTCTTGGGACCCCGCATTCACCGCGCTACGCCTTCTCCACCAGGGGACTCTCCCGCCGTTCGCGAATGTGACGATGAGCCTCGCCACCTTCTCCGATGACAGCGATCCCGGGATCTTGGGCGCCCCCGCTTCCATGACCGTCATGACCGAGCCCTCGAACGATGCGCCGACGGTCGCGGTCGTGGCCCCCGTTGGCGGTGAACTCTGGACCGGCGGGACCCTCCGTTCCATCGACTTCACCATTGCGGACGACCGCAGGAATCCGTTCATCGATGAACCCCTCCAGGTCACGGTCGCCTACTCTCCCGCCATCGGGAGCGACACGATCTTCTCGGGGCCCCTCCCCGCCGGCATCCACTCCGTCCCCTGGATCATCCCGGCGGTGACCTTCCCGTCCTACGTGGTCCGCGTCACCGCCACGGACAGCGGCTCGCTCGTCACGGGCAACCCGAGGTCCACGGTCGCCGCCAGCCCGGCGTTCGCGATCGACGCGAACCCGCCGTACGTCACCGTCGCGACGCCGTCGAACCTCGCCACGGATGTCGCGCTCACGGCCCCGATCCTCCTCACCTTCAGCGAGCTGATGGATGAGGCCGCCGTGGAAGCGGCGTTCCAGATTTCCGGGGGTGTCACCGGCCTCGTCTACTCCTGGCCAACGCCTCAGCGCACGCTCCAGGTGGACCACGACCCACTCACCACGCTCACGCAGTACGTCTGGAGCCTCGATTGCGCCCTCGTCGACCGAAGCGACCCCGGGAACCCGCTGTTCCCTTGTCCCTTGGTGGCGTTCACGACCGTGAACTCGGCGCCCGGCCCCGCGTTCGTGTCACCGCTCTCTTCCGCAGTCTGGAGCGGCGGTGTCGCGCATGACGTGGCCTGGACGATGACCGATGCGAACACGCCGACCAGCCTCCTCACCGCCACCCTGGAGTACCGCCTGGACGGCGGGGGCTGGTTCCCCGCCGATGCGGGCACAGGGCTTCTTGCCGCCATTCCCGTGACCCCGTGTTCCGACGGCGCCTCCCTCGACTACCGACTCACGGTCTCGGACCCCGAGGGGATGACCGCCAGCGCGACCAGCGTGGCGGTGACCGTGGACTGCGCGTCTCCCGCCATCGTCTCGCACTTGCCCGTCGATGGTGCCCTCGACGTCGATCCCGCCGCGCCGATACAACTCCTCCTCTCCGAGCCGATGGACCTCGCGACGCTCGCCGGCTGCTTCGGGCTCTCGCCCGATCCCGGGAACGTCTCGGTCTCCTGGAGCCCGGACGGGAGGACGGTGACGCTGACGCCGCCGACGCTCGCTCTCGGCGTGACGTACACGGTGTCGGTGTGCGCGTCCGCGGAAGATCTCTCGGACCCGGGCCTGCCGCTCGGCGGCTATTCCTTCTCCTTCACGACGCTGCCCCCTCCCCCGGAGCCGCCGCCCGACCCTCTGAGCTTCGGGGACCTCCCGATCGATGCGGTGAACTCCGCAGACCCCGTCGTCGTCACCTTCCCGCCGAACGTGACCTCCGCGGACCTCGGCTCCGCCCTGTTCGTGCCGGACGCGACCGGACTCGTGCTCTCCTGGACCTACACCGGCAACTCCTCGGTGCTCTCCATCGATCATGATGCTCTCACCCCGTGCCGCGACTACACCCTGACGCTCAACGACCCCAGCGGCGCCCCGACCTGGACCCGGGTGTTCCGCACGAGGTGCGGGCCGGCCGTCACCGTGGCCGTGCTCGACGCACCGCGGTACCTCCGCGGCGGCAGCACCGTGCTGATCCAGTGGAACGTCACGGACGACGACAGCCCGGAGGTCACGCTCCGCCTGAACTACTCCACCGTCGGCGGGTCGGACGGGTTCCTCGGGTTCGTGTTCGAGGGCCTCACCGCCACCGGGGAGCGGGGCGTGTTCTGGACGGTGCCGCGCGAGGACACGCTGAACCTGGTGCTCCGCCTCGAGGCCGTGGACGCGGAGGGGAACGCCGGGGCGAACGTGAGCGCGACCCTGGCGGTCGACGCGACGCCGCCGACCCCGGTGATCTTCCGCGAAGGGATCCTCGAGAAGGGGGCCACGGTCTCCTTCAACGGCACATTCTCTTCCGACAACCTCTCGCCGATCGCACGGTACCGCTGGCGGCTGTGGCGCCCCGATGGCACGTTCCTGGACGACCGGCCTGACGTCGGGTTCACCCACACCTTCGCCGAGAATGGCGAGGTCCTCGCGACCCTGGACGTCTGGGACGAGGCGGGGAACCGCGGGACGTACACGGAGCGGTTCACGATCGGGGCGACGGCAGGGGCGGGGGATGGCGGGGTCACGACCGCCACGATTGCGGGAGGGTCGCTCCTGGGTCTCCTAGCCTTGGCGGCGGGGGCGGTGGCCACGTCGGAGCCGGTGCGCAACGGCTTCGTCCGGCATCTGATCGTGCCGCTCTACAGCCGCCTCAAGCCCGAGATGGTCTCGAACCAAGCGACGCGGTATCAGATCCTCGGCTACATCAAGGGCAACCCCGGAGACTCCTACTCGCACATCAAGAAGATCCTCGACCTGAACGTCGGGGCCCTGACGTATCACCTCGACGTCCTGGAACGGGAGAAGCTGATCCAGTCGCAGAACGACGGGTCCAAGCGGCGCTACTACCCCGTAGGCGTCCCGATGCCCGAGAACGGCGGAGGGATGAACGAACTCCAGCGGCGAATCGTGAAGATCGTGGAGGAGCAGAAGGAGACAGGGATCGTCGTTCGGGACCTCGCGGGGGTCCTGGGCGTTGGCCGGGAGCTTACCTACTACCACGTCCGGGCGTTAAACCGGCTGGGCCTCGTAGTCATTCATCGAAAGGCCATCCGGATGTGGGTGTTCCCTCAGAGCGCCAGCGCGGGGTCGCGGTTGACGTCCTGGCCCGCCTTGGCGGCGGATCGGGGGAAGGGGCCGGAACTTGTCCCTGCGGTGGCCCAGGAGCCCTCGCCGCCGATTCCCGGGGTGGAAGCGCTGACGGCCTCCGCCGGCGAGCCGGGGGGCACCGATGGCGTCCCCTCGGACGGAGAGACGTAGAGGGGCGGGCTCGCGAGAGTCCCTACCGCCGGCAGGCGAATTCGTTGAGGCGGATGGATAGGCTGCCAACCCGACCGCCATCGACAGGTCTGCCCGTAAGCAGCAAATAGGAGCTGCTCATTACCGCGGTCACACATCCAACAGGGGAGGGATAACTTCGGGACTTGGGAGCAAGCTGTTGGACATTCTTAGCGTCGGTGCCTCGTTGTCTCAACTGCTACCGGCAATCAACGGAATTGCCAAGAGGTTCGCCGAGAAGAGGGAACTGAGAGAGCGCTTGGCGGGCGTCTTGTCACCCACTCTGAAGGGACTGCAGAGTTCGATGGACGACCTGAGAGAGAATGGCAGGAAACTGACCGGAGTCGTAAGGCGAGCTGGGATTCCCCTCGGACGAAGCGACTCAACTAAGCTGTGTCTTGCTTGGGCGGACACCTGCGATGCGATTGTCAAGGTCATCAACGGGCTTCACGAGCTTGGCATGGCAGCAAAGGAAGTCACTAAATATGAAACGTTTATGGAGCGCCTGAAAACGACCGATAACGCGGCTTATGAGCTCTTGAGGCTGCTTGACCGAAGCTGTATGGATGGAGTGCTCGACGCGAGGGAGTTCCCGACGTACATCAAGTTGTATGGACCTAGACGAAGAAAGGCTCGGAAACTGGAGAAGGAAGCTAAGAAAGCCACTGGGGAGGCTGCTCCTTTGATCAAGAAAGCGCGCGCCGTCAAGTTCACTCAACGCTTGGACAGAAGAGTACAGCAAAGAGTAAACAAGTCCCTTGGTAGCCTGGCAAAAACGAAGGTCTTGCTCCGACCCGTGAGCCGTGAAACGGCTGCGGAGATGGCGGAGCTAGCGCCGGAGTGGATACGCCCTCTTCTAGAGTTCGCCAAGCAGGCTGCGCAGTGATAGGCCCGAAAACGGATCGCGACCTGTTCTTGGAGGACAGAGAGGTAACCGCCAAACCCATCCAGTTGGTTGAGCCCGAGCACACCATCCAGGAGAACCTCTATACGTAGCGCCTTGATACTTGGCACGACTCTGGAGAGAAGGGGAGGCCCGGAGAGCTTGAGGGTGGGCTCGAGAGCCTCACCGGCGGCGACGGGACTTCCGAAGGGCCCAGTTTAAGGACGCCTTCGCGTCTACCCGGGTTCATGGAATCTCCTCAAGAGGGCGCTCCGGTAGGAACCCTCAACCAAGTCGTCGAAGCAGCCCTCGTAAAGATCGCCAAACGACTCCGGCTAGTGGAGTCACACACTGATGTCTACAAGGGGCTGTCGTTCCGCGCCCTTCTGCACCGGTCAGAGGTCCCGCAGGGGGCCAGGTGGGTGAACGTGCTAGCGTCCCTCAGGCCGACCTTCGAGCCGCACGAGCCAGGTTTCTCAATCACCCCGTTGGTCGAACCGGACTTCGACATCCTCGAGGCGTACCTGCCTCCATCAAACCTGTTCCCGTTCCTCCGTCGGGCCGTTGAGAATCGTCCACTAGAACTACCGAGCAACCCTCGACATCCTTCGCTGGGTACCAACATAGTCCGCCTGATGGATTCGGATGAGCGCAACACCTCAATGGTCGAAGGTCCGGAGTACAACGGATCGGCCTACGCCTCGTGGAAGTACAACGAGCGGTGGGGCACGGTCAGCTACTTCTTCGGCACCGGCAGGCCCCTCGGATACTTCCCGA
>Ga0334722_10001203_pt1 | contig 33480 bp, 27 predicted proteins | sample C3_bottom_MG_FD_207210 | JGI IMG/M metagenome (GOLD analysis project Ga0334722, IMG submission 207210) | Sediment microbial communities from Yellowstone Lake, YNP, Wyoming, USA - C3_bottom | ecosystem: Environmental > Aquatic > Freshwater > Lake > Sediment | place: USA: Wyoming | collected... | reverse complement strand
GCGAATGGCCCGCTCCATGGCCTCCGGGGTGATGTTTTCGCCCTTGATACGGTAAAAAAGGGTGATCTCCGTGAAAACCTTGGGGTGGGAGGGGGCGCGCTCGGCCTCGATTTCGATCCAGAATTCGCTGAAGTCCACCCGCATCTTTCGGAGAATCGAGACCACATCGATGCCGGTACAACCTCCCACCGACATCAGCATGACTTCCATGGGCCGCGGGCCGAGAACGGGTTGGTCGGGTTCCCCTCCCCCGTCGATAAAGATTTGACCCCCCGAATCCTCTCCGCGGGCCACAAACTGCATTTTGTCTTTCCAACGTACTTCGACGCGCATTTCAGGACCATCCCTTCTGCAACAATTTCGGCCATATGGCCAGATATTCCTCTTTGGTCAAAGCCGGGGGATATTCGGCTTTGATCCTTTGGGCCAGGGCCGCACCGTCCCAGAGGAGATCGATGACGGAGGCAGCTAGGGCTTTAGCGGGGATGATGTAGGCCATTTCGGCATCCACCACCCGAAAATCGCGGGCATGCGCGCGGCCGGCAAAACCACCGGCGCTGGGGTGGAGGGCCGGCAGAAGCTGGCTGACGTCACCCATGTCCGTAGAGCCGGCCATATGCTCTCCCTTTAAGACGTTGGCGGCACCGATGAGGGGAGCCATGTTCGCCCGGAAGATTTCTCCTAAGGCCGGGTTGTTCTCCAGGGGGAGATAACCCGGCAAATCCTCAATCTCTACGGTAGCCCCAACCGCCTGCGCCCCCGCCTCCAGAGCCCGGTTGACCTTAGCGTTGGCGTCGGCGATGGCCGCCAGGGTTCGTGCCCGTACATAGGTCTCCAGGGTGACCTCCGCCGGAATTATGTTGACAAGATCACCACCGCGGGTAATGATGGGGTGAATACGCACGTGGTCACTGTCCTGAAAGGTCTCTCTTTGAGCATGAATGGCCAGCAATCCCAAAAGGGCCGCGTTAAGGGCATTGATCCCTTCGTGGGGAGCCCCCCCAGCGTGGGCCTCCTTGCCCAGATAGCGAATGGACTTACCCAGGAAACCGTTGCTGGAACCGCCGATCCAGACCCGCCGAAACGGGTTGTTCCCCTCGGCGTGGACCATCATCGCCACATCGATATCGTCGAACTCGCCCCGGGCGATGAGTTCCTGTTTTCCTCCCAAGAACTGAATCCGGCCACGGCGTCGCAATTCCCGCCTGTACTCCAGCTCGACGAATTCCTCGGCCGGTACGGCGAGGAAAATGACGTCTCCATACAGATACGGGGCTGCACCGCCGTCGACCAGGCCACTCGCCACCCCGGCGAGTACGGCCAGCTGGGCATGGTGTCCGCAAGCGTGGGCGGCTCCCGTTTTCGGATCGGCCTGGGGGTGTTCAAAAGAGACCACAGCATCCAGTTCCCCCAAAATGGCCACCCGGGCCAGACTCCGGCGTCCGCGGCACTCCGCCCGGACCCCGGTTAGAGCCAGGCCGGTCCGAATGGGCAAACCCAGGGCGGAAAACCACCCGGCCATTACTTCGCTGGTTCTTTCCTCGCGAAAGCCCAGTTCCGGGTGTCGAAAGATATCTTCCCCCAGGGCAATGATCTGGTCTGCCCGCTCGTCAATGGCGGCCAGGACACGATTCTTCAATTCTGCAGCGTCCAAGCAGTAGCCTGGTTTGAAAAAGCTAACTGCTTTTTTCGTTGGCAGCCAGCCTTCGTTGGACCAGGTCATTCACCTCCGTCGAAAGTTTTAGTCACAAATTTAACTCCTGCCTCGCCAGTCTCATCCCAACTTTGAGCCCTGGCGGCAATTGCCTGCTGCCCCAAGCGAATAAGACAGAAGGCCATTATCCCATATTATCATTATCGCGTTAACTCGGCCAAGGCCAGGACGGCCAGGAGGAGTTGTTTCAAGCCGGTGGGCAAAGGCTCCGTCTCGATATATTCGTCCAGACGGTGTCCGTTACCGCCGTGGGTTAAGCCGATAGTCACCGCCGGAAGCCCCAAACTGAAGGGAACATTGGCATCAGTGCTGGAGGCCTGCAAGGCGGACGGCACACCTAGATAGCGGTGAATCTCCATGATCTTTCGCACCAGCGGATGTTCCGGGGCGATCCCGCCAGCTGGACGGTCACCGAGGAGTTGAAAACCCACCTCAACACCATCTTTTCGGGCGATCTCCAAAACCAGCTCTTTCACCCGCTGCTCCAGCCCCAGGAGCTGGCCTTCATCGACGGAGCGCAAATCGATGGTCATTTCCGCCGTCGGAGCGATGGTATTAACCGAAGTCCCACCGGCGATGAGCCCGACATTGAACGTGGTCTTCGGCTCCTTTGGGACCTCCAGGTCGGCGATGGCCGCTATCATGCGACCCAAGGTATGGATGGCGCTGGGACGGCCGAAAGCGCCCCAGCTATGACCACCTTCGGTCCGGCAGGTGATCTTATGGCGCCGGCTCCCCACTCCCTGATTGACAATGCGTCCCAGGGGACCGGGCTCGACGGCAAGGACCGTCCTGACCTGGTCACGAAAAAGTCCCAGGAGGGCCTTCATTCCCTTCAGATCCCCCAGGCCCTCTTCCCCGGTGCTTCCGGCCAACAAGACGCTTCGCCGCATATGCAACTGGTACTGCTTGAGCAAACGGGCCAGAAGGACCAGAGCCGCCAGGCCGGTAGAATCATCCCCTACCCCGGGCCCGTACAAGCGGCTCCCTTCTTCCCGAACCTTCACGTCGGTACCCAACGGAAATACAGTATCCAGGTGGGCCACTACCAGAAGGAGGCCGGCCTTCTCATCCTCCCCAGGCCACCAGCCATAGACGTTGCCAGCATCATCGATGGTCACCTTGTCCAGTCCCTCTTCGCGAAAACGCTGGCTCAGGTATTGTGCCCGCTCACCCTCGAAAAAGGTGGGCGCGGGGATTTCGGCGATGCTGGTGATTTCGGCGATAAAGCTGTTCTGGAGGGTTGAAATGCCCTCGAGGGCGCGGACCACGGCCGGCAGGTTGGCCAGTTTTTCAATCGAGAGCTCCTGCATCCCAACTCCCCCTTCAAAAATCACGGTAAGAGGGACTCTTCACCGGCCAGAGCCCTTTCCCAAAAGCGCAGGTACTCGGCACGATTGAATCTGGGTTTAAAGGTCTCTTTGACCTCCTTCAGGCGGGCCGCTCGGTCCACCAGGAGGTCGATGGCCGTAAGGGCCAAGGCCTTGGCCGGGACGATATAGGCCAGCTCCGGATCAGCGATGCGGTAATCCTCGGAATGGCCACGCCCCTGGGCCGCCGCGATGTAGGGATGGATGCCCGGCAGAAGGTGCATAACGTCGCCCATGTCCGTCGAGCCGCCGCCATGGGTCTCCGGCCCAATGGCTTCTGGTCCGATGATTTCCCCCAGGTTGGTCAAAAAAATTTCCGCCAGCGGAGGGTGATTGAGCACGGGTAAAAAGCCGGGTAGTTCCGTTATCTCGACCCGGGCCCCAATGGCTTCGGCGCCCGCCCGCAAGGCCCGGTTGACCTTTTTGTTGGCCCCCAGGATGGCCTCCATGGTCCGGCCGCGGACATACGTCTCCAGGCGGACGTCGGCCGGGACGACGTTGACCAAATCTCCACCCCGGGTAATAATGGGATGGACGCGAATGGAGTCCTCGTCCCGAAAGGTTTCCCGCTGGGCATGAATCCCCATCAGGCCCAGCAGGGCCGCGTTTAACGCATTGATGCCCAAGTGAGGAGCCCCTCCAGCATGGGCCTCTTTCCCCATGTAGCGGACCAGTTTGGCCAAGAAACCGTTGCTGGTACCCCCAACCGTGGCTTTTTTCCCGTCTTTCGGGATGGAGAGGTGAATCATCATCGCGGCATCGATGTCCTCAAACTCACCCAGGGCGATGAACTCCTGCTTGCCCCCGAGAAAGCGGATCTTCCCCTCCTCCATCAAGCGCCGGCGAAACTCCAGCTCAACCGGTTCTTCGGCGGGAACGGCCATCAAAACCACGTCACCGTCTAATTCCTTATGCACTCCCGATTTCCACAAACCCAGACCTGCCCCCACCATGGCCGCCAGCTGCGCGTTATGGCCGCAGGCATGCGCCGCACCGGTCAGCGGATCGGCCTGCGGATGTCCTGGGGAGACCACGGCGTCCAGCTCCCCAATGATGGCCACGCGTCCCAAGCCATTGCCCCCCGGGAGGTAGGCCTTGATCCCGGTAATGGCCAGGTTCTTTTTGTAGGGCAGCCCCATGGCCTTAAACCTGCTTTCGATCAAGGCCGAGGTTTTGAACTCCTTATAGCCCAGCTCGGGCTGCGCCATGATCTCTTCGCCCAAAGCAATTATTTCCTCTCTGGCTTCATCGATGGCCGCCAGGACTCTCTTTTTCAGCTCTGCAACCTGCAAGCTTGGCCCCCCTTGACCAGTCTCACGATTTTAGCTTTTTCCATAAGGTGGTACGGCTCACCCCCAAGCGGCGAGCTAGCTCCGATTTACTTCCGGGTAACACCCGCTGCATTTTGCGGATGATTTCCCTCTCCATATCCTCCAGCCGCCCCGGGGTTACCGAAATCTCCAACAATCTTTCTTCGCTTCCCCCCTGTAGCCAGTCGTCGGCCGCCCGCTTTTCCAAAGCTGCTGCGGGGAGATTGGGCAGAGCCCGGCTTAAAAACACCAGATGATTGGCAAAAGCCTCCAGTTCCCGTACATTGCCTGGCCAGGAATGGTTCAGGAGGACGGCTAGTGCCTCCGGACTTAAATCCCCCCGCCCCCGCGCGGCCAAGAGCTTTTTCAGGAGGGCCGGAATATCTTCCCGGCGCTCCCGGAGCGCCGGAATCCGGACAAAAAGGCCGCCGATTCGGTCCAGAAGATCCGGGAGCAGACCCTTTCCCAACAAAGTGCGCGGATCTTCGCGGAAGAGGGCGATGACCCGCCTTCTTTTCCGCTCACCAGTTTCCATTGCACCCTGGACGAACGGTTGGCGGTCCTGCTCCTCTCGCTCCAGAACCAGGGCCAAACGCTCCTGGAACTCCGCCGCCGTACGTTCCAATCCCTCCAACACAAGGCTGCCCCCCGCAGCCCGGGCCCAAATGCCGTTTTCTTTGGCCCAAAACTCCTCCTCGGCGTCAAGTCCGCCCACGAATTTGACCCAAGGGCCGTCTCGGCGACGGCTGGACCGATGGACGAATTCCGCCCAGAAGTCCTTTCCGGTCCCCCGCTCCCCGAAGAGGACGAGGGGCAATTCGCTCCGGGCCGCCTCTTCCAAAAGAGCCCGTAACTCCCGCCCTGCCGGGCTCAAGCTAACCTCCGCCTCTTCGGCAACATCAGTGGCCGGGGTGGGCCCCTGCCCTGATGCGCCTTCTGGCGTTGCGGCTTCTGGCGCTGGCAGCTGATCTTCCGCTTGAGACGAGATCATTTTCGCCTCCCCTGCCGCAGCTGCCTCCACGGCCACTTCCTCCACTTCCGGCGGCAGCTCAAAACTGGCTAAGAATCCCGGCGTTGCGCCACCAGTTGTGCGCAAAAGCTCGCGTCCGATGTCCAAGGCGGCCAGCAGGGCCTCCCGCCCGGGTTGGACGACGATGCCGGGCAAACCAAACTCTTCTGCCACGGCTACCGTCACATTCCCCCCGACGATAACGCCCACCCTTTGTCGGGCCAGGTTGGCCACGGTCCAGCGCACATCGGCCAAATTCCGGGCGACCTTGACCAGCTTTACCTCCAGCCCTAAAGCCTCCCAAAGGCTTTGCCAGTCCGGCTCTTCACCGCTAAAATAGATTATCCCCGCTTTCTTAGAAATCTTCCGGGCCGCTAGCACGGCGGCGATGAGGTCAAAGGCCGTCGGTTCCACCGCCACCACCGGCAGTCGGATGGTCCGGCGCAAAAGGGTGGCCCAGTTGCCGCGCGCGACTAAAACGGCAACGTCCTGCTGCCGCAGCTCAGGAAAAACACGCGTCGGATCACCTTCCGTTTCTAAAACCAGCACGTCCTCCTGCCCGTGAACGGTCTTCCGGCAGAACTCGGCCCAAGGGCCGGGCGAAGTGATGATGGCAATGCGCAACCAAAATCCCCCCAGAAAGGTCACGGCCGGCGCTTTAAGTCCGGAAATTGCCTGGTTGGCGCCAAACTCCCTGGATTAACCCCAGATTGAGGAGACGGTCACCGGTATGGACAACCGGATTTTCGGTGAAGGAGAGGACCATCCCCTCCTCCGGAGCCAGGATTTCTTCCAGCACCTCGAAGGTTTGGGGGTGATAAATGAAGCCAAGCACCTGTCCTTTTTGGACCCGCTCTCCCGGCCGCACCTGGCTCATGAAAACACCACCCCAGTTCGCCGTTAATGGTTGCGTGTCCAGCTTTAGGACTACCTGCTCAGATGGCAACTGCAGGGTCCCGTCCAGCATGCCCAGGTGAACGAGGACATTTTTCACCCCTTGCCAACCGACTCCAATGGCCACCGGATCAAAGCGGCTGTGCCCGCCCGGCTCTGGGGTTATCCCATAAATGCCCTCCCGCAGGGCTACATTCCGCAACTTCCCGTCAAAACGTTGGGCCCGCGCGTTTTCATCCAGAGGTTCATCGACCACCACCTCCGTTCCGAAAGCGCGCGCCAGACCACTACAGGTGGGATCCTGCCCGAAAAACCGGACATGGGTGACCATGGTCGCACTACCGGTATGGAGGTCCAAAAGATAGTCGGCCCGCGCCACAAGCTGGGAAAAAAGGAGATGGGCAATACGCTCACTGATTCGCCCGTTCTTTTTCCCGGGCCAGACGCGGTTTAAGTCTTCTAAATCAAAGACAGTCTGACGGATCCGGTAATTGAAGCCCAAAACGTTGGCAATGGGAACCAGTAAGATGGTCCCGGTCAACCCGGCCGGGTCGATTTCCTGATAAAGCCGCCGGATGACCTCAAGTCCATTCAGTTCAATTCCGTGACAGACGGCCTGGACATAAAGGACCGGTCCAGGCTGGCGGCCGTGAATAATCATGACCGGTATGCTGATGGGCGAGCCGTCGGCTAAAGATCCGGCGATGAGACGTCCCTTTACTTTTTCCCCGCGCTGAGCCACCAAATCACCGACGCTAAATGTGTCGCCGGCCCCAAAGCCTCTGGTCATATTTTCAACACCCCTTCCCTCTATCTTCATTCGGCATTGGTGCCGAGATTCCTCTCGCCATTGACAATTTCACCCGGAAAGGATTAGAATAATTTTGCATACCCCCTGGGGTACAGTGCATTGCAGCTGGAGGTGCAAGGATGGCTACGCCCAATTATGAAACCATGTCCAAGGAAGAGTTACAAAAAGAGCTGGCCAAGCTCGAGGAGGAACTGGAGGATCTCGAACACGAGAGAAATTACACCCTGGGCCAGACGGGGGTCCACATTTCAGCCAAGCAATTAGCGGCCATGGAAGAGGAGTTCAACGCCGACCGGCGGAAGATCGAAGAAAAAATCAATTTGGTCAAGGCGGCCCTGGCCAAAAAATGACGCGTTTCGTCCCTCCGCCACTGAGTTGGTTGAGCGATTGCTGTCGTCCTCCGCGGCTCATTTTAATCCAACCGCAGCTCGTTATATAGTGAAGAGTTTCAACCATCGGCCAGCCTTCTCCCCTGCTCTGCCGCAGGGGTCTTTTCTTTTGTTTGCTGCTGGGACGTCGGGCGAGCCAGGGGTAGACCAAGGCTGACGATGGCCCCCAGCAAAGAAGCGCCGGCCGCCAGAAGATAGGCTTCGCGAAAACCGGGGACGGAGCCTTCGCCTGTCCAGGCCAATCCCGGTAAAAAGCGCGCCAAAAGGATCCCGGTGGCCGCCGTTCCCATGAGCCCGCCGATAAACCGGCTCATGTTGAAAAATCCGGTGGCCGCCCCGGCTTGATCGGCTGGACTGGCTCCCAGGGCCGAACTCAAGAGGGGCGACTGGATCATCCCGCCGGCCAGACCGCTGATAACCATCAGGGTGGCAAAATAGCCATAACTGGTGTGCCGGTCGATGGCGGCATAGAGCCCAAAGGTCAGCACCCGTACCAGCATCCCCCCGACCACCAACCAACGGCTGCCATAACGATCGGAAAGGGTTCCGCCCAAGGGAGAGGCAAAGATCCTGGTTAGAGCCCCCGGGAAGAGCATAAGCCCCATTTGGGCGGCACTGTATCCCTGAATATTGGTCAGAAAGAGCGGCAAAAGAAGGTTGGTCCCCTGACCGGTAAACATTTGAAGAAAACCGCTCGCCACCGCCGCTAAAAATGGCCCCGGCCGGAAGAGACTGGGAGCCAAGATGGGTTCCGCCACCTTCCCTTCGCGTCGCCAAAAGAGGGCGGCAGCCAACAATCCGACGGCCAGGCTGAACAAGGAAGTACCACTTCCCCAACCATGGTCTGCTCCCAAGGTCAGATAGAGGAGGATTCCAAGAATGGCTAAGGAAAGATAGGCCGCACCCGCATAATCAAAGGTACGGCTGGCCTGGGCGCTTTTTTTCTCCGGCAGGATGCTCCAACCCAAAAGAAGGGTTAACAGACCGATGGGAATGTTGACGTAAAAGATGGAATGCCAGTTCAAATATTGAACGAGGAAGCCTCCGATGGTGGGGCCCACGACGGCTCCAAAGGCCCCCACCGCGGCCCAGAGTCCCACGATTTTTCCCCTTTCTTCCCTGGGGAAAAGGCCCGTAGCCATCACCAGGGCATTGGGAAAAATGGCCGCCGCGCCCAGGGCCTGAATCACCCGGAAGAAGACCAGGACGAAAAAGCCCCGGTTCCAGCTACAAAGGGCTGAGCCCAGACTGAAAACTAAGAGGCCGCTCAAAAAAGCCCTTTTTCGGCCGTACATGTCGCCGAGCCGTCCGAAAATGGGCATGAGAATTGAGTAGGGCAGCAGATAACCGTTGATAACCCAGGTTAACCAGTTGAGACGGATGCCGGCAAACTCCCGGGTCATGGCCGGAATGGCCACCCGAACCATGTTGGAGTTTAAGACGGTGAGAAAGGCCGCCAGCAGGATCGTGCCCAAAGCCACCCAGGTCTCCCAAGACTCCTGCTGCCGCCCAGTCAATTTCTTCATTCCTCCAGCGCCCCCAGCACAGCGTTGTGAAAACGGGCTCGAAACCGGACAATCCCCTCCCGCGCCATCGGGTGCAGGCGGTTGGTGAGAAGGACCACTATCAACTCCCAGCGTGGATCAATCCAAAGGGAGGTACCGGTGAAACCGGTGTGACCGATGGCTTCCTCCGAGACCAGTTCGCCACCCGAAGAAGGGTAAGACTCAAAAAGGGCCCGGGTCAAAGGAGTGACCACGTGCCAACCCAGGGCGCGATTCTGTCCCAAAGCAGCCGTCTGATTTCGTCTTGCCTCGCGCAGGGCCAGGGGTGAAAAAATCCGTTTGTCCCCGTATCCTCCCCCGTTGAGATAGGTTTGACCCAGGATGGCCAGGTCGAAGGCGGTGGAAAAGAGCCCGGCGTGTCCGGCTACTCCGTCCAGTCCGTAGAAGGCGTTCCCGTCATTGACTTCTCCTTCCAGGATGTATTCCCGCCAGCCTTGAAAACGCCCCGCCTGAGCTCCCGCCATCCCTTTTTCTACCTCGTTGCCGCGTTCGGTGGCCGCCACCACCAGTCCCGACTTCTTTTCGGGTGGCCAGAGCGCCGGGAGGTACCCGGTGTTGCGCATTCCGAGGGGCCCGAAGATCTCCCGCTCTAAAAAGACGGGGAGGGGCTCCCCGGTCACCTGTTGGATGATCTCCCCGAGCAAAATGAAACCCAGGTCGCTATACTCCACTTTAGTACCGGGAGGGAAGATCAGATCGGTATCGGCGATGGCCTCCACCATCTCCTCCGACCCATGGTGGTCAAGGTAGAGAGGGCGCCAACCGGGCAAACCAGAGGTATGGGTCAGGAGGTGCCGCAGGGTCACCCTGTCCTTACCCGCTGGACTGTAACCACCGCGGGAAAAACGGGGAAAGAAGTCGGCCACCCGTTCATCTAAAGAGAGGCGGCCGCGCTGCCAGAGGACAAGAAAGGCAGAAGTGGTGGCCACTACCTTGGTCAAAGAAGCGACGTCAAAGAGGGTTTCCCTCGTCATCAACCTGGGCTCGGGCTCCAACCGGGCATGACCGGCCGCCCACCATCCGGCGATGATTCCCCGCCCGCTGACCAGAGCCACCGCCCCTGGAAAGATGCCCTCCTTTATCCCTTCTTCCAGAAGGTACCGCGCCCATTCCAGCTGCCCCGGGGAAAACCCCGCTTCTTCCGGCGTCCCTTCCCGTAAAGTCTTAAACATGGGACCCGACAGCTGAGGCTTCACCAAGTCTCCCGCCAAAACCGCTCACTCTCCTTTCTTCGCTTCGCCCGGCGAGCGGCGATGCGTTGGATTTGGTGCCTCGGTTAGAAAACGGCCAAATCTCGTGCGGTCTGGCTAACGCCGCAATCGGCCGCCGCCGGAGGAGGCCAGTTCACCATGCTCTCTGGAGAGAAGGCCGAGTTAAAGGACAGCCCGATCCGCTTCCACTGGCTGAAGTCTACTCATCCCGTTGCCCGTTGCGGGGCCGGTAGCCGGCTACTCACAAACAGTGAAACCAGCGCCAAAAAAGCCCCAGCCACAAAAGTGGTAGATGGACCGTACAATTTCCAAAGGAAGCCGCCCAGAGCCGGGATGGTCACGCCGGAGATATGGTTAATGGTGCTGCCCATGGCCAAAGTGGGCGCAATATCATCCCGCGGGGCAATTCGGTCCAGGTAGGTCGTAGCCCCGACATCGGAAGCCAGAAAAAGATTGTCAAGGATATATAACGCTGAAAGGATCTCGCGCTGCGGAATGAAGGCATAGCCGAGGAAAATGGCGGCCAGGGAGGCGTAATTGAAGATTAAAACCTTTCTTTCACCATAATGGTCAATGAGACGACCCATCCAGGGCCGCGTGAAAAGCGCCAACAGGTTGCTGGCCACCAAAAGCGTGGCGATGGTCTGGACCGGCGTCCCGTAGATGGTGACCAGGGCAAAGGGAGCAAAGGTGACAAACATATGCCGCCGCGCTCCCGAAAGGAGGGTCAGAAGGTAATACAGCTGGTACCTGGCGCGAAAGACGAAAGGCTTTCTTTGGCCGTTCCCGACCTTTTTGGGCAAGAAAAACATCAGGAGGCCACCAAAAGCCGTCACCCAGGCCGCAACGACGAACATGGCCCGGTAGCTCAGGTAGGTAGCCGTAAAATAAACAAAGGCCATGGATAGCAAAGCTCCCAGGGCAATGAGGCTGTTAACCTGACCGAGGATCTTTCCTTTTTGCCCGGCCGGGGAAAGAGAAAGAACGAGAGAAGATTGCAGGGGAGAATAAAGGTGAAAACCGGTACTCATCACCAGAGTGGCCAGCACCAGGGATGGAAAACCACCCACCAAGGAATGGAGAAAAAGGCCCAAAGCCATCACCAATAAGGTGGCTCCCGCCAATCCCGTTTCGGCAACGCGGGCGGTGAGCAAGGATAAAACCACGGTCAAGAGCCCAGGGATCTCCCGGATCGACTCGTTTAAACCCATCAAATGGGGTGAAAGTTTCAGCTCCTGGCCAATGAAGTTGTTATAGACAGTCCGATGTAGCCCAAAACCAAACTGCATCAAAAAAGCGGAGATGATCAAAAGGGTCAAGGCGGAAAAGAGGGAGAGCCCCACCGACATTCCCGCCGGTTTTTCTGGCATCATCCATGCCCCCGTCCCGGGCCCTGTCCCTTCTCCGCCGCTGCGCGTCGAGTCCATTCCTGCCGTCACCTGTCTTTCTCTTGCGGGCGGGAAAAATACATGCGCTGCCCCTCCCCCAGATCTTCCAGCGCCCCCTGCGGGCAGCGGTCAACGCAGACCGCACAGCCGACACAGCGGATGGCATTGATGTTCGGCCGGCCGTTTTTCATCGTAATCACCGCCCGCAAACACACGTCGGCACAAATACCACAGCCAGTGCATTTTTCTTCGCTGACCCTGATCATGAAACCACCCCCGGCCTATTCTATACCCAGGGGGGTATCAAGGTCAAGCGGCCGGGCTGATCACCGCCGTCCCCGGCGGAGTACCCGGCCCGGGCGTTTTCCCGTTGACTGACCGTCCCTGACCACCAGTTCACCGTTGACCAGGACGTGGATGATACCCGCCGGCCGCAGTTCTGGCTCAAGATAAGTAGCCCGGTCCCGCACCGTTTTTGGATCAAAGATGGTCAAGTCGGCCCACTTTCCTTCCGCGATAATCCCCCGGTCGACGAGGCCCAAACGCTGCGCCGGCAAAGAGGTCATTTTGCGTACAGCCTCTTCCCAGGTCAAAAGCCCCTTCTCCCGGACATACTCCCCCAAGACCCGGGGGTAAGTGCCCCGCGCCCGCGGATGACGAGACTTTGCCGTTCCGTCCGTGCCGATCATCGACCAGGGCACAAGGAGAAAGGACTCCAATTCCGCTTCGTTTAGGGCGGCGAAGGCCAGAACAACCTTGCCTTCTTCCGCGTCGATGAGCTTTAGAAGGGCCTCCGCCGGCGACAGTCCCCAGCGATCGGCCAGCTCGGGCAGAGTGAGACCCAAGGCCTCGCTGGCGGAACCGTTTTCCGTGGCGATGACGGTAAAGTACTCAGCCCCACCCCGCTCCATCAGCACCCCCTGCACTTGCTCGGCCAATGCCCTCCGCCCCGTGGCACTGTCATATACCGCCCGGAAACCTTCCCACCCACCTTCCTTCCAGGAGGGAAGGAAATTGGCCGGACCATAGAATCCGCCTCCGGTAACGGTATAAGGATAAAGATCGGCCGTAATATCCAGCCCGCGGCGCCGTTTCGCCTCGATCATCTCGATCATTTGCTCGCCCTTGCCCCAGTTCCGGGGGAGGATGACCTTGATATGGGACACCTCCAGGGGAACATCCCCGCTGGCCGAGATATACATGGCCTCCTCCAGAGCCTCCAGGATGGTGTCGCTCTCGCTCCGCATATGGGTATTGTAGGTTCCCCCGTACTGGCGCACCACTTTCACCAGATAGAGGATTTCCTCCGTGGCGGCATAACGTCCCGGCTCATAAATGAGACCGGTAGAAAGTCCAAAAGCGCCGGCTTCCATGGCCTCAGCCACCAGGTACTCCATGGCTTTAAGCTCGTCACGGGTCGGCGGACGATTCTCCCGGCCCATGACCTCCTTGCGCACGCTACCGTGGCCCACCAAAAGGGCATAGTTGGTGGCCAGCCCTTTTTCCTCCACAGCTTGGAAATGCCGGTCCAGATGGACGGGCGAGCTGCCACAGTTCCCGCCCAGCTCGGTGGTGATACCCTGGCGCTCGCGGTGATCGTCCCACGGTCCTTCCAAAATTGACCAATCGCCGTGCGAGTGAAGATCGATAAAACCGGGAGCGACAAAGAGTCCGCTGACGTTGAGCTCTTCTTTGGCCCGCCCTTGAGAAAGGTCGCCAATGGCCGCCAAACGCCCATCCTTGATCCCCACGTCGGCCGCGAACCGCTCTCGGCCAGTTCCATCCAAAATCTGCCCACCGCGCAAAATAACGTCAAAATCCATTGCTTAACCCCTCCCCAGTAGTCCGGTGCCCAATATTCCGCTAACCGACCGAGCCCAACGCGCTCTTAGCCGCCTAGGGAGCCGCCGGTGAGCATATTCTCCCTATTGGCCACGGCGGAGAACTCGCCCCGCCAGCGCCCCGGTATGTTCACCCTTGGCTACGCTGATGGTGCCGTTAACGATGACATAATGAATACCATCCGCGTATTGGTGCGGCTCCTGATAAGTCGCCCGGTCGGCAATGGCGGCCGGGTCAAAGATGACCAGATCAGCATAATAGCCCCGCGCAATGAGGCCGCGCCCTTTGAGACCGTACCGGGCGGCGGTTTGCCCCGTCATTTTGCGCACAGCCTCCTCCAGCGTGAGCCAACCTTCCTGGCGGACGTAATGCCCTAGAACGCGGGCAAAAGTCCCGTAGGCACGGGGGTGAGGCTTTCCCTGCCCCAGCCACCCGTAAGGGGCGGCGGCGCTGGCGTCCGAGCCAATGACCGCTTCCGAATAACGAAGTACCCGGCGCACGTCCTCTTCCTGCATGAAGAAAAGGACCATGCCGATGTTGGCCTCTTCCTCGATTAAGAGATCGAAGACCACCTCAGTGGGATCGGCTTGCCTCTCTCGGGCAATTTCGGCCAGGGTTTTGCCCGGAAGATCGCTTTCCGGACGGTTGGTCCTGGTGATCAGGATATTTTCAAAGCCGGCGGCGGCAATGAAGTTTTCCCAGCCGGGGATTCCTTTTTGAATCTCCTCTTTCAACCTGGCTCGAATCGCTGGGTCCCGCAGGCGGGCAAGAAAGGCCCCTTTCCCGCCGGCCTGCGCCCAATTGGGGACCAGACTGCTCAGGGAAGTGCTGGCCGCCGTATAAGGGTAGACATCGCAACCGACGGCCACCCCTTCCCGGCGCGCCGTTTCCATCATCTCCAGGGTTACCGTCGTCTTTCCCCAGTTGCGGCGGCCGGCAGCTTTATGGTGCGAAATCTCAACGAAGATCCCCGCCTCCCGGCCAATGCGAATGCCTTCTTTTACCGCTTCCAGCAGGTTATCGCTTTCCCCCCGGATATGGCTCCCGTAAATTCCACCGTAAGCGGCAACGACTTCGGCCAGAGCGATGATCTCCTCCGTCGGGGCATAGCTCCCCGGCGGATAAATGAGCCCGGTGGTCAACCCCAAAGCTCCTTCCTCCAGAGACCGCCGCAGGAGGTTCTTCATCTCTTCCAGTTCAGCCGGCGTCGCCGCCCTAGGCTCCCAGCCTAAGACCGAAGCCCGCAAGTTGCCATGGCCAACCATGGGGGCCACATTGACGGCCACCCCTTTTTTCTCGACTTCGGTTAAATAATCGCCCAAAGAGCTCCAGTTGATTTGCAGTCCGCCGGTACGCCCGAGAAACTCAGAACGTTCCTTGGCTGCCCCGCCGTAAAGCGGAGCCGCGGATGAACCGCACTGCCCGATGACCTCGGTGGTCACCCCTTGCCGGATCTTGCTCTCTGCCCGGGGATTTTGTAATAAAGACAGGTCAGAGTGGGAGTGGGCATCAATGAAGCCGGGGGCCACTACCAGCCCCGTTGCCTCCAGAAGCTGGTACTCGTCCCGGCGGGCAAAAGTGAAGCCGTCAAAGGTCGGCCCGCCGGCAGTTGCAGCCGGGTTTATCTCTTTGGTGCTTGCCTCCGGGCGCCGAATGATGTCCACGATGCGGTCGCCATCGATGACGAGATCGGCCGGGAAACTCGGGCCGCCAGTTCCATCGACGACAGTGCCCCCCACAATAATCAGCTTCGCCACTCTTATTCTCCTTCCTGACGCGTGAACTTCGGTAACACTCTTCGTTAGGCGAAATATAATGTTTTTATTCAACAGAAAATCTTGAAATCCTGCTAATCTCCTCAGAAACTTTAAAAAGTGACGCCCGACCAAAAGGTCGAGCGCCACGAGAAAGGACCATTTGCGCACCAGTTCTCGGACCAGTTCTGAGACCAGGTTTCAGCTATTCTCTCAGACAATCCTACCCCGTTTCGCCGTCGGCAAAAAATCGCTCACGGTTTCGGGAAGGCCGAAGCGCCACCTTCAACTGCGTCCGTCGGCCCGGCTGATCTTCACCGTCAGGGTCTTTCCGTCCCAGTCCACCTTTCCATGCTTTAAAAGTTCAACGATGTGCCGAACGGGTATCACCAGACGTCCATCCTTCAATTGGGGTGCAACGTCAAGGATGAGTTTTTCTTCTTCCCCGTCCCCCCTGCGCCGGAGGACCTCCGGACGTCCCGGCCAGAGTTTTAAGGACAGGTCTCCTAAATCGAACCGGGCCGCCCCTTCTTCTGTCAGCCAGGTCACCTTGGCCCCCATCGCCTCCGCTAAAAAACGGGCCGGAACCATCACCCGGTTCCCAGCAAAAAAGGGACTGACGTCGGGAAAGTGGATCCGCCGTCCATCTAACTCCACTCTAATTTCTTGCCAGGCCTCGAGGCGACCTTCCAGGGCCAGATATAGTACCCCGTTGCTGGCAACCGGACCAGCTACGGCCTTCTGCGGCAGGATCCATTCGTTTAACAGTTCGCCGCTGGCCGTGTCCAGAAGCAAAAGCCGCGATGGCTCTCCGTCGATTTCGTAACTGGTCGTGACCAAGACGCCACCCGCCGTAGCCAGAGGTGCCTCGATGATCGGCCAGTATTTCTTTCCTCCCCGTTGCGTCGGTGGGTGACGAAATACCCATTTCAATTGATAATCGTCAGCGTTAAAAGCGTAAACCTCTCCCCATTCGCTGGCCAACAAAAGGCCTTCTCGCCAGGCCAGGCCGCGCCATTTATCGTCGGCGGAATGGAATTGCCAGAGGACACGTCCCGTATCCAGTTCGAGGGCAAAAAGACCGCCACCATCTCCCGAGGCGGCCACAAAAACCCGTTTCCCCACGACGACGGGTGAACTATCCACCGCCCCTCGCCCGGGGACGGTAAAGGACCAGGCCAAACGTCCGGTAGCCAATTCTAGCGCGACCACGCGCCCCCCGTGCGTTCCGGCAATGACCAGGCCATCGCCCAAAGCGGCCCCGGCCCGGAAAAGATCGCTGGACAGATCATAGCGCCAGGCCAGGCGGCCCGTTTCGGTGTCGACGGCATAAAAGGTCCCGTCCGCTGACCCCACGAGAACCAGTCCCGCGGCCAGCAACAGGGAACCACTAATCCAACCGCCGGTCGGATACTCCCACTGGATTTGGCCCCTGGTGGCGTCGACCGCCCGTATTACCCCGGCGTAGTCAGCAAAAAAGACTCGCCGGCCGTCGGTGGCGGGAACACTGCGCAGACGTTGGGCCAGGGAGAGCTGCCAAAGGAGCGCTCCCGATCCCTCGTCCAGAGCATAGAATCCGCCTCCTTCGTCACCGAAAAAGATCTGGCCATTGGCCGCGGCGGGGCTACTGCGGAATCTTCCAGCTAAAGGGAAAACCCAGCGGGAGTAAAAAACCCGGCCCAAATTTTCCGGGATCTGGCGCTGACGCTGCGGCTGCCCACCTTCCAGAGGCCATTCCCCCGCCACAGCTGGAAAACTCAGAACGACACAGAGAGCAAAGACCAGTAGCGACCGCAAGAGCGAACGCACTGCCCATCACTGCTCCTTGCCTCACAATTTTCTTGCCTCGCCTCACAATTTTCCCTGACGGGCTTGATCCCGCACCTTTTCCAATTCCCGAAAGACTATCCTCCGTCCTTCCTCCGTTTGCCACCAGTTGGCCCTGTTCACATCGGTTCGTCCGTCGGGAATGGCCAGGGCTCGCACCCCCGGAAAATGCCGTAAAAACGTGGCCTTGGCCCGCCGCAAATGGTAGGGCGCTGAAATCAGGAGGGCCCGCTGCACCGCGGCGAGCCGATCGACCTGACGCAAAAGTTCACGTCCATAAAGGACGTTTTCCTCCGTGTTCGCCGACCGTTCTTCCGTCAGAAGGTGTTCCGCCGGGACGCCTTCCCCTTGCGCCACCTCAGCCAGAACTGCGGATTCGGCTCGCCCCGTCCCCCTCTTATCTCCGCCCGTAAAAAGGATAAAAGGGGCCAGACCGGCCCGGTAGAGTTGAGCGGCACGCAAGGCTCTTTCCCGGTGCCGACCGCCAAAAACAAAAATGAGGTCCGCCGGTTCAGGGTGGTCCTCAAGGAAAAGGAATTCCGTCACTTCCTGGATGGACATGCCTTCATATCCCCGCTCCAAGGGAATCTCCCCCTTTCTTTAAGACACAGTTCGACACGGGGGGCGCTTTTTCCTGCCAAGAAAAGCGAAGGGGCCCCGTATTGGGGCCCCGAAGGATTCACCGGACGAAGAGGTGCGCCAAAACCAGGGTGATGGTACTGATCAGCTTGACCAGAACGTGCAGAGAAGGACCGGCCGTGTCTTTGAAAGGATCGCCCACCGTATCGCCGACGACGGCGGCCTTGTGCGTGTCAGAACCCTTCCCCCCGTAATTGCCGAGCTCGATGAATTTCTTGGCGTTGTCCCAGGCCCCACCGCCGTTGTTCAGGAAGAGAGCCATGAGAACGCCGCCGATGGTCCCGATCATGAGGAAGGCCGCAGCCGCCTCGGCTCCCAGCAAGAGCCCTACCAGCACCGGGGTCAAGACGGCGATGGCGCCGGGGAGAACCATCTGTTTCAGGGCACCAACGGTGACGATGTCGACGGCCTGAGCGTAATTGGGTTTGGCCTTCCCTTCCATAATCCCGGGGATCTCCTTAAACTGCCGGCGCACCTCCAGGATGACCACCTGCGCCGCTTTCCCCACAGCTCGGATGGCCGTAGAGGAGAAGAGGTAAACCATCATGGCCCCGAAGAAGCCACCGACAAAAACCTCGGGCTTTCCGATGTCGACGGGGAAATTGCCCTTCCAATTGAGGGCGATCTTCACTTCGTCGATATAGGCCGAGAAAAGAAGGAAGGTGGCCAGGGCGGCGCTACCGATGGCGTAACCCTTGGTCAAGGCCTTGGTGGTGTTTCCGGCGGCGTCCAGGCGATCCGTCCGCAGACGAATCTCTTTCGGTGCCCCAGACATCTCCACAATTCCGCCGGCGTTGTCGGTGATGGGTCCAAAGGTGTCCATGGCCAGAATATAGGCGGCCGTCGACAGCATACCCATGGTGGCCACCGCCGTGCCGTAAAGGCCACCGCCGGTCAGACCGCTGGTCTCACCCAACCAGTGGGAGGCCAGAATGGCCGCAGCGATAATGATGGTGGGAATGGCCGTGCTCTCCATGCCAACAGCCACCCCGCTGATGATGTTGGTGCCCGGCCCGGTCTGAGAAGCGGTGGCGATTTCCTTAACCGGCCGGAAACGGTAAGAGGTGTAGTACTGGGTGACGTAGACGAAGAGAAAGCTGGTGATGACGCCGACCATGGCCGCCAGATAGAAGTTCAGGAAATTGACGCCAGGGGCGTTGAGCATGTTTTGGGTAACAAAATAGAGGAAGATGGCGTTAAGAATGGTGGTCACAAAATAGCCGGTATTTAGGGCCGTCATGGGATCGCCTTCTTCTTTGGTCCGAACGACGAAGATCCCAATCAAGGAGGCGATGATACCGAAGGCCCGAGCCACCAGCGGGAAAAGAATACCCTTGACCCCAAAGACGGGCATGAGAGCGATTCCGAGGATCATGGCTCCGATGTTCTCGGCCGCCGTCGATTCAAAGAGATCCGCACCACGGCCGGCGCAGTCGCCCACATTGTCACCCACCAGATCGGCCACCACGGCGGGGTTTCGGGGATCGTCTTCCGGGATACCGGCTTCCACCTTCCCCACCAGGTCGGCCCCGACGTCGGCCGCCTTGGTATAGATCCCGCCGCCCAGCTGGGCAAAAAGAGCCACAAAACTGGCCCCGAACCCAAAACCAACGATGAGGAGGGGCGCCTTATCCGGATGGCTGGCACCACCAAAAGCATAAAAGAGGCCGGCCACACCCAAAAGGCTGAGGGCCGTCACCGCCAAACCGGTCACGGCGCCGCCCCGGAAGGATAACACGAGGGCCCGGTTAAAAGAGTGTTTGGCTCCGGCGGCGGCACGAATATTGGAGTTGACCGACGTGTACATCCCAATGAAGCCGGAAAGGGCCGACGCCAGCGCTCCGGTCAGGAAGGCAATGGAAGTATACAGGCCATTGGCCGTAAACCCGAGAATGATGGCCACTGGCACCGCCAGGATGGCGATGGTACGATACTGGCGGAAAAGGAAGGCCATGGCGCCTTCTCTAATGGCGTCGGCGATGACCTCCATCTCCCGCGTTCCCTTGTCGTGGCGGAAGACGTCGTAGATGAGATAAATAGCACCGAGAACGGCCAACGCCCCGGCGATGGGAATAATGATCTCCAAGAAATGTCAACCACCTTTCGCTGATTATTTTAGCTTAAAGGGGAGCCCTAGGGCGTCCCTGGCCCGTTTTTCTGCCGCTATCCACCCCTTTCCTGCATTATTCCCTTATTTTGTAGCTTTTACCACGATCAAAAGTCTATAATGGACAGGGTTAAAAGTCAAGACTCTCCGGAATAAAGGCACGGCGGTAAAGCCCTGGCCTCTGACCCTCCTCAACCCCTGCACCGCCGCGCCAGCAAAGCGCTGGCCCCCTCCTAAGCACCCCGGCCCCTCTGGAGGCATAAACTGCTCCTGAAGAAGTCTGCCGCCGGCACCGGCAGCGCTTCTGGCTATCCCACTGGAAGGTCCAGCGCTTGGGCCTGACCTGGGTCTCCGGTTATTGCTTCCAGCCGGCCGTGAGCCATAGGCTATGCCCTATACCCTGCTGGATCCCGTGAGATACCGGAAGACCACCCAGCGTAGACTCTCGTTCGGAGACGGTTAGGTCGGTGCCGGGCACGAGCATCCAAAAGGAGGGGCAACCATGACCTTTCATCCCCGTTTTCTAAAGGGACTCTACACCCCACCGGCCGCCCGCATCGAAATAAACGTGACCTCCCGGCTGCTGAGCCTTTATTTGGGCGACACTCCCTTTGGCGTTTACCCCGTAGGCGTGGGAAAACCTACCACCCCCTCTCCTTTGGGGCTCTGGCAGATCCGGGAGAAAATAATAAACCCCTCGTGGGAGGTCTTGGGCGCCCGCTGGATGGGGCTCGATGTACCCTGGGGAAACTACGGCCTCCACGGAACCAATGCTCCCTGGTCCATCGGGCAATATGTCTCCAATGGTTGTATCCGGATGTATAACGCCGATGTCGAGAAGATCTTTGATCTGGTTTACATCGGCACCCCGGTCCATATATACGCCAGCAACAGCCAGTACCGGACGTTAACGCCGGGCAGCGTCGGCTACGAAGTAGCTTTACTGCAACAAAAACTGGAGCAGCTCGGCTTTTACCGGGGGAACCTGGATGGCATCTACGGCCCGGCCACCGAAGGGGCTGTCCGCTCCTTCCAGAGGGCCTTCGGCCTCGCCGTCGACGGCATTGCCGGCCCCGCCACCTGGGAAAAGCTCCTCGCGATGACGCGCCCCTGACTGGAACTGGCAGGATGCCCGCCTTCGCCCGGCAAAACCCGAAACTTTTGGCCCTATTCACGGGTATCGCCAAAAAGCCGCTGATACTCGGCCAGGGATATTTTCACTTCGCGCGGTTTTGCCCCTTCGTAAGGGCCGACAATGCCCCGTTCTTCCATGGCGTCCACCAGACGTCCCGCCCGGGCGTAACCGATGCGCAACCTCCGCTGTAAAAGGGAGACCGAAGCCTGACCGGACTCCACCACCACCCGCACCGCCTCGCGGAAAAGGTCATCCTCGTCTTCCACCGGCGAAGACTCCTCTTCCTCCACTTTGAGGACGCCCTCTTCGAATTGCGGCTGACCCTGGCGGGCCCAGTGGTCGACGATGGCCTCCACTTCCGTCTCGGAGATGAAAGCTCCCTGTGCCCGTATTGGTTTGGAGAAGCCCATGAGATGGATGAGCATGTCCCCCTTCCCGAGCAGCTTTTCCGCCCCGCCCATATCCAGGATCGTCCGCGAATCCACCTGGGAGGAGACGGCAAAGGCAATCCGTGAAGGGATGTTGGCTTTAATGGTCCCGGTGATGACATCCACCGACGGTCGTTGCGTCGCCACCACCAGGTGAATCCCGGCCGCCCGACCCATCTGGGCCAGCCGGGTAATGGCATCCTCGACGTCAACCGGCGCCACCATCATCAGATCGGCCAGCTCGTCCATGACCACAACAATATAAGGAAGCAAACGGTCACCAGTCCCGCCGCGCAACTGTAATTGATTAAAACGGTTGATATCCCTCACCCCGTTCTCGGCAAAGAGCTCCCACCGTCGCGCCATCTCCCCCAGCACCCAGCGGAGAGCTCCGGCCACTTTTTTAGGATCGGTCACCACCGGGGCCAGAAGATGGGGGATCCGGTTATAAACGTTGAGTTCCACCACCTTCGGGTCGATTAGCAAAAAGCGGACCTCACGGGGTGTGGCCTTAAAGAGAATGCTGGCAATGATGGAATTGACGCAAACGCTCTTGCCCGAACCGGTAGCCCCAGCGATGAGAAGGTGCAAAGTCTTTTCCAGGCTGGCCACCACCGGCCGCCCGGCGATGTCCTTCCCCAGGGCCACGGTTAAAGGCGAGGTGGAGTTCTGGAAGTCCGGTGTCTCCAGCACCTCCCGGAGGCGAACTAAAGAGACCTCCTGGTTGGGGACTTCGATCCCGATGGCCGATTTTCCGGGGATCGGGGCTTCAATGCGTACCCCTTGGGCGGCCAAACTGAGGGCGATGTCGTCGGCCAGACTGACGACCTTGCTCACCTTAACCCCGGGGGCGGGTTGAACCTCAAACCGGGTGACGGTGGGACCGCGGCTGACTTCCACCACCCGTGCTTTCACGCCGAAGGTCTCCAGGGTCGTCTCCAGAAGGCGAACCTTATCCGCGATCTCCTTTTCCCCGCGCGTTCCCTTCGCCTTCTGGCCCCTCTCCAGCAACCCCAAGGGCGGCAGCTGAAAGGGAAGGTTGTCCTCCAGGCTAAGTTGCTGCCAGGAGACGGTGGGCCCCGCCGCGGCTTTGGTCTCGACTTTGGCCTCCCCTTTTTCCTCCGTCTTCAGCGGGAACTTTTCCTCCCTCCGCCGCGGTGCAGAGAACTCTTTTTTCAATTCATTGGAAGAAGTTGGCACGGTCCGCATTGGACTGGGGGCCAGTCGCTCCACCTCACGCTCTTCGCCCGGCTCGGCCGGAAGAGGCTTCAAAGGGGGTTCGCCGGCCTCTTTCAGCGGGGAGGCCAGCCTTTCCGCCCCTTTCTTTCGCTGCGTCCAGAAATCCTGCACTCGCGTCCAACCGCGTCCCAGATGAGTTGAGGCTACCCGAAACGTTTCTTTCAGGCTCAGGCCCGTCAATAGCAAAAGGCCGACCAGGGCCAAAAAGACCAGCCCAACGTAACGTCCGCTGGCGCCCAACCCGGCTAGAAAAACCCAGGCGGCCGCCGCCCCCACTAAACCGCCCCCGAAGCCGCGCCAGCCATTTTCAAATTCCAACCCGGGCGGGATACCGAGGTGAAAAAAGGCCGCCCCGGCTACGAAGAGGAGGACTCCGCCCAAAGGCCGGGGGCCGAAGGTGAAACGGCGCCGGTAAAAAATGAGGGCGAGGCCCAGCCAGCCCAAGGCGAAGGGAACGAGCGGGGCCAGGTCGCCTAACAAAAGACGCATCAGGCGAACACTGAAGCGGCCTAAAACCCCGGCCCGTCCATCGAAAAGACCCAGGCCCCCCAGGACCGCCAGGGCCAGAAAAAACAGGCCGCTGATCTCATAACGCAAGTCTTCTTTTAATTCGGCCAGGAGTTTCATCGTGGGCTACCTCTGCACAGATTAAGCAATTATGTTCAGCGAAGGGTGCCGCTGCCGCCGACCAGGCACGGCCGGAAAGACCCTGAACCCAATGATGGCAACGACCAATCTGACGCTACCGATGATACCATTTTCCTCCTATTTATGTCAACCGTCTACTGGTCCCTTCTGCAAGCCAATAGTGACGTGGCCGACTAAATAGGCGACAAAGAACAGGTGACAAACGCGGCGTCAAAGTTTAAATAGTAAGGGTGGGCAACGTGAATACTAATCAGAGGAAAGACCAAAAGAGGAACGAGCAAGTTTCTGGTGGAAAAGAGGTATTACGTGGGCGGCCCCCACATACACTCATACTTGCTAGCCGTGGCCTCATTGAAAACCGCTCAATTCGGACAGGTGGTGCTTCATATGCGTCACGCCAGGCGATAAGTATATGCCGATCTAATCCTGTAATACAGTAAACCAAGACCACCTATCGTCGGCCTCGCCGTTTTTGAAAGGCCCCGTTACAGGGACAGATTAAGTTCGCCAATAACCGCCGGAGGTTTTTTTATGCCAGACTGGGTGAAAGATTTCAGCCCGAGCGATCCAACGGAACCGCAACCGACTACTCCCGCCGTGCCCGGTCAACCACCAGAACCAGAAACCAAGCCTGGGGTCCCCTCCCCTCAACCGGAAACGGAGCCTCCACAAACACCGGAAACGGAGCAAAAGAGAGGCCAGACCGTGCAAAACATCAAGGAGATGGGGACGCCCACCGCTCCCCATCCGCCCAGCAGTATCCACGTCTTGACCATCATCGGGCAGATTGAAGGGCATTTGGTTTTGCCGGCCCAGAACAAAACCACGCGTTATGAACACATTATACCGCAGTTGGCGGCCATCGAGCAGGCTCCGGAAGTCGAGGGCGTTTTGATCGTTCTCAACACCGTTGGCGGCGACGTAGAAGCCGGACTGGCCATTGCTGAGCTCATCGCCAGCTTGACTAAACCCTCGGTATCCCTGGTCCTGGGCGGAGGGCATAGCATCGGGGTGCCCATCGCCGTTAGCGCCAATTATTCTTTTATCGTGCCGACCGCCACCATGACCATCCATCCCATCCGCCTGACCGGTATGGTCATTGGGGTACCCCAAACCTACGAGTACCTGGACAAGATGCAGGATCGGGTAGTGAAGTTCGTCGTCAAGCATTCGCGAATAACCGAAGAAAAATACCGGGAGTTGATGTTTCGTACCGGGGAATTGGCTCGTGACATCGGCACCATCCTGGTCGGAAAAGATGCCGTCAACGTCGGGCTCATCGATGAAGTCGGGGGCTTGGGGGATGCCCTGCGGAAACTTCGGGAACTCATCAACGAACGGAAGCAAAAACGAGAAAATCCGCCATAAAAACCCGCTGCCGGCGGAAGGTGGAGGCTCACGGCTGGCCCGCATAAGGCCTGGGTACGGAGCAGGAGGAGCAGGTGAAAAAGAATAGAACGGAGGCGCGATGGCCTTGATCCTTTGGACGGTAATGCCCCTGGAACTCGTTTTAGAAAACGCCGTTCCCCCCCAGACTCTCGTTGAACTCCGGCAGGGAAAACGTCTTTTTTTGCTGGAACCCCAACCCGACGGCCGCGCCAAACTGGTTCGCCTGATCAGTTCCGATCCGCGGGATTTTCTAAACCCGGCCTGGCAACCGGGAACGATCCTCCCCTGGCCGGGTCCTGACGCCAGTGACCAGAACTTTCCGTGACAATTCCCTTTGCCGCTACCGGCTTGGAGGCGCCATTACCGGGGGAAAGCCTGGTGCCTAAGTATACACCGCTCAAGACCAGAAAGAGGCCGGCCAGATGATAAAAATGTACGGGCTCCCGGAACAGGAGGGCCGAAAAAAGCATGGCCGATACCGGGACAAGATTCACAAATATCGCCGCGGTACTGGCTCCCAACCGGTCGATCCCCCGGTACCAGAGGTAAAAGGCAAGGACGGTGACGAAGACGGCCAGGAAAATTAAAGCTAGCCAGCCGGAAGCGTCCAATACGGTCAACGGCAAACCTTCACCCCGCCAGAGGAGGAACCCGCCCAATAAAACGGTCCCGCTTAAACAGGCATAAGTGGTGGTGGCCAGTGGTGAATAACGGCTCATCGCCACTTTGCCCGCCAAAGAAAAGGCGGCCCAGGAAAACGGTGCCCCAAAAAGGATGAGGTGATTGGGGCTAAAGCCCGTACTCCAAAGGCGGGACGGTACACCGCCCGCCGAGATCACCACCACGCCGAAGAAGGCCAAAAGAACACCCAGAACTTGCCGGAAAGAAACGGCTTCCTGTAAGAGCACGGCGGAAAAAATGGTGATCAAAATGGGGTTCGAGGCAATGATGATGGCGCTCTCGCCGGCCGGATTGTACTTTAGGCCATAAAAAAAGGACAGATTATAGAGGAAAATGCCAGTTAATCCCAGGAAGAACAATAGGGGCAGGTCTTGCCAGCGCGGAAGCACCTTTCCTTTTTCCTGCCACCAGAGAAGGGGAACCAGGAAGAAAGAACTCAAAAGGAACCGGGCCGTGCCGGCAGACAGAGGGCTGAGTTCAGAGACTAAGAACTTGGCCGCAACGAATGAACCACCCCAAATAAGGGCAACCAGGACTAAGGAGAAATAGAGGCCGGTCCTGGTCGTTTTCTTTCCCGACATCCGCTAATTCCTCCCTGGGTTGATACCACCTTTGGAACCCCTGAAACAAAAAGCCAACCTGCCGCCCACCATTACGGCCCTGAAGGTGTCTTCAAGTCGGTCTCCGCGTCCTTTGTCGCCACCACTTCTTCCCAAACCGTGCCCCCCTGGCGCAGGATCTCCTGCCCCGCTGCCTCATCCACGATGACCGTCAGGTCGGGATGCAGTTGCAACACCGAAGCCGGCACGGCACTGGTCACCGGACCCTGCAGGGCCCGGGCCAGGATTTCCGCCTTATCCGCACCGCTGGCCAAGAGCAAAATCCGTTTGGCCAGCATAATTGTCCTGATGCCCACGGAAATGGCGTATTCCGGGGGTTTCTCCCCGGGCCCAAAATCCGCGCGGCTGGCCGCAATGGACTCCGGATGGAGGCGAATCAGCCCGGTGAGGGAACCAAGGGGAGTCCCCGGCTCGTTAAAGCCAATGTGCCCATTTTTACCGATGCCGAGGAGTTGTAAATCAATACCCCCGACGCCGGCTATGGCCCGCTCGTACCTTTCTCCTTCTGCCGCCGGGTCGGGGGCTAGGCCGTTGGGCAAGTGGGTCTGCGCCCGGGGGATATTAATATGCTCGAACAGGTGCCGTTCCATAAACCGCCGGAAACTGGCCGGATGATCCGGCGACAGCGGGTAATATTCGTCCAAATTGAAAGTCGTCACCTGGGACCAATCGACTTCACCACGCCGCGTCGCCTCCACCAGGTGGCGGTAAAGGCCCAGAGGGGTTCGGCCGGTGGCCAATCCCAGGACTAAATTGGGTTTGGCCTTGATGGCACTGATGATGATTTCCGCCGCCCTTTGACTCATTTCTTCGTAGTTGCGACAAAATATGATCCGCAATTCTCTGCCCTCCTGTGACGTCAGATCGCGCATTAACGACGGTTTCCTGGCGGGGGACCAGGGATAAAGTCGTAAATTTGGGGAAGATATTTCTCATACAAGGTCCGGTTGAAGCCCTCTGCCCAACCCTCTTCCCGTCTTAACTGGCGCAATGCTTCGAGATCCAGGTCTGCCAAAACCACCGTCTCTTCCTTAAAACTGGCCGCTTGCGCTAAGATCCCGTCACCCGCCGGGGACAAGGCCAGTGGGGCAAAAATGCCCGCCCGGCCGGTAAGTTTTATCCCCATTAACTCGCCCACCAAACAGGGATTGATCCCATAAACGTAAGACTCTTGCACCCGGGGCCAGATGCCCCGCAGAGCTTTCCAGAAATTATATTCTTCCGGGTTGGCCGTCGGGATGACCACCACCTCGGCTCCCTGCAGGCTGGCCAGCCGGAAGGTCTCAAAAAAACTGGCGTCCATGCAAATGGGGGTGGCCACTTTGGTCCAGGGAGTGGAGAAGACCCGCAGCTCATTGCCGGGCTGCAATCCCCATTCCCACTCCAGGGGGATGAAGTGACATTTCTCCTGTGCGCCGAGAAGGCGGCCGTCCGGACCGTAAAAATGAGCCACATTGACTACTTGCCCGTCGTCTCGGGGCAAAAGGGCACTGCCGGACACCAGATATACTCCAAAAAGACGGGCCAGGTTGGAAAAAGTGGCCTCGTGGATCCGCCTGGTGGCCGGCCCCAAAAAGCGAAAGACGTCCGCCACCTGCACCTGATCCCCCGCCATCTCCTTAACCGCACCCTCCAGGCTACCAGCGCCAGCCAGTTTTTCCAGGCCGGGTAAAAGCCCGATGAGACCAGTAGCCGTGTCCTCCGGGAAAGCCACCAACTGGGCTCCACCGGCCACGGCCTGGCGGACGAGCCGGTAAATCTTTTCCGCGTAAGCCTCCGCCGAGCCCACCAGCTCCACGCGCATCTGCACAGCAGCCACGCGCAACTTGGAGGAAACTTCGTCACCGCCGGGAGAAAAATCCCGGGTACCGGCTCCTGTCCGTAGGGGCGTTTGGGGATACTCGAAACGGGACAAAAATCTGCTGATCCGCCGGGGGTCCGAACGCCACAAGAGATAATAACGTAAGGCCTGCTCTTTCAACTGTTCCCAGAATTGCATATATTGGCCACCTTGATCAGAGTCGTTCTAAAGAGACCGGTAAACGGTCGGAAAATAGCGGCGGTAAAGACTGGGGTTGAGCAACCGCAAAAGAGGATATTCGGCCACCACCTGCTGGCGCCGGGCCAGGTCCAATTCCGCCGTGACCGGCTCGAACTCAAGACTGGGTTGGGCCGCCGGCAAAGGCGACGCGGCGATCCTGGCGAAAGCAGCGGCGGACGGCTCGGCTCTGGCCTGCGCTGTGGGCGGCAACGGCAGGCCTGTGAAGGCTTCTGGGTATACGCGGCTTACCTCGGCCCTGATTTCCTCCCCATCCGATGGAGCCAGGGCCAAAAAGCCGCTTTCTCCAGGGGTCATCTCACAGGGGGCGAAAACGGCGCCACGTCCCCGTAGCTCAGTCCCCCAAAGCCGGCCCGTTAAACCCGCCTCCAGGGCGAAAAACTGGTTTTGTTGCACTTGCTGCCACAAGCCCGCCCCCTGACTCCAAAAACTGTAGGGAAGAGGTCGGCTGACGGGAGCCAGGACTATATCCGCCCCCTGCAAGGCCAAAATCCGGCCCACCTCGGGATACCAGACATCGGTACCCACCAAAAAAGCCAGACGACCAATGGGGGTGGCGAAGACCTCCAGCTTTTCCCCCGGGGTCATTCCCCAGGACCTTTCCCAGGCTGAGGTGTGGGTTTGATCCTGCATCCCCAAAAGTTCCCCTTCCGGCGAAAAGAGAAAGGCGCGGTGGTAAATCCGTCCTTCCTCCACAACCGGGAGGGTGCCGGCACCCAAAAAAACCTGGTACTGCTGAGCCACTTCGCCCATAGTATTGAGAAAAGAATCCCAGGCGTCCTGGCCCACTTCCACCGGACGCCGTGAGAAAGAAAGCTCTGCCGTTGGCAAAAAGAGCAACCCGGAAAAAGCCGGCAAGAGGACGAGGTCCACTCCATCGCCCTGCGCCAGACCCAGCTCCGCCTCCAGGCCGGCCCGTAAGTCCGTCGCCGACCAGCGGGTGGCCTCCGGCCCAAGCTTTATCTGCAGAGACAACACTTTAACTATCATAACCGCTCCGATCTGTGCCGAAAGCTTCGCTGGCTACCCCGCCCGGGTCTGCTGCCACCAGTCCTGGCCCGCATTTGCCTGGCGGGTAGTGGTCTATACCTCTTTAATTCGCTCCCGCCGTTGAAATTTCCTGCCGCGTGGGAAGAAAATTAGATCTCCATGATGACCGGGAGAATCATCGGACGGCGGCGGGTGCGCTCGCTCAGCAGCTTACCCAGACTATCCCGCACGCCGGCCTTAATGGCCCCCCAGTCGCTGATATTGCTCTCCAGTTTCTCGCCCACGGCCTCCCGGACTTTAACCTTGGCTTCTTCTAACAACGCTTCTGCTTCCTTGACATAAACAAAACCCCGGCTGATGATATCCGGTCCCGCCACGATTTTACCATCCTGTTTGTCCAGGGCGATGACCACCACCAGGATCCCATCCTGGGAAAGTTGTTTGCGGTCCCGCAAGACGACGCTACCGACGTCGCCCACGCCCAAGCCATCGACCAGGATATTGCCGGCCGCCACCCGTCCGCCGATGGCTCCCTTCTCCTCGGTGAACTCAAAGATCGTCCCGTTCTCGCCGACCAGGATGTTTTCCTTGGGTATTCCCATGAACTGGGCCAGCTGACTGTGGTGGATCAGGTGCCGGTATTCACCGTGGACCGGAATGAAATAGCGCGGACGAATGAAGTTGAGCATGAGTTTTAATTCTTCCTGACTGGCGTGCCCGGAGACGTGGACCCCGCTCCCGGCCTCGTAAAAAACCTCTGCTCCCCGGCGGTAGAGGTTGTCCACCGTGCGGTGGACCATCCGCTCGTTCCCCGGCACCGGCGTAGCGGCGATGATGACCGTATCTCCGGGGGCAATTTCCACCTTCCGGTGATCAGCCTGGGAGATCCGGGTCAAGGCCGACATGGGTTCACCCTGGCTGCCGGTGGCCAGGATGGCCACGCGATTCAAGGGCAGTCGGTTCAGGTACTCCTGATCAACCAAAAGACCATCGGGAACCGACAGATATCCCAGGCGCAGGGCTACCTCCACCACGTTCTCCATGCTGCGCCCTACCACGGCCACATTCCGATTGTGTTGGTAGGCCGCCGTGATCACCTGCTGAATGCGGTGGACGTTAGTGGCAAAGCTGGCCACCAAGACCCTTTGCTTAGCTACCCGAAAGATCTCATCCAAAGTCGCCCCCACTACCCGTTCTGACGGGGTAAAGCCCGGTCGTTCGGCGTTGGTGCTATCGGAAAGAAGGACCAAAACGCCTTTTTGGCCCAGCTCAGCCAGTTTGTGAAAATCGATGACCTGGCCGTCAACGGGAGTTTGATCGAACTTGAAATCACCCGTATGCACGACCGTCCCCACGGGGGTATGGATCGCCAGGCCGACGGAGTCCGGAATACTGTGGTTAACCCGGAACGACTCGATCTTAAACACGCCCAGTTCCAGGGACTCCCCCACTGCCATGACCCGTGACCCCGGCGGCAAGGTCAAACCGTGCTCCGCCAGTTTTCCTTCCACCAATCCCAGGGTCAATTTCGTCCCAAAAAGGGGTACGGGCAAAGCCTTCAGCACGTAAGGTAAGGCGCCAATATGATCTTCGTGACCGTGGGTTAAGACGATCCCCCGCACCCGCTCCCGGTTTTCCAAAAGATAGCTGATGTCCGGGATAACCAGATCGATCCCCAGCATCTCATCATCGGGGAAGGCCAAACCGGCATCCACAACGAAGATATCCTCGCCATAATGGAAGACCAGCATATTTTTACCAATCTCCCCCAGTCCACCCAGGGGGATGATCAAAAGCTTGCCGCTTTTCGCCTTCTTTTTTCTTCTGCCTGCCATTTTTTCACCTCGAAACAAGATCTAGGTACAAACCTTCTAACTGCTGAGCCAGAACCCTTTGATCGTAAGCGGCGGCCTTCTCCCTGGCGCCCCGGCTCAATCGCCCCCAAACCTCGGGTTGGAGGGCGGCCTTGATTTTGGCCGCGAACTGCTCCTCCCTCTCTTCGCTCAAAAAACCGTCCACGCCGTCCCTGACCAATTCCGTCGTGGCTGGCGCCCGAACTGCCACCACGGGTAACCCGGCGGCCATGGCCTCCAACAAGACCAAACCCTGAGTCTCCACCAGAGAACTGAAAACGAAGAGGTCGGCCTCCTCGAGCCAGCCGACGACCTCAGCATGGGGCAAGACCCCACTCCAGGAGACACACCCGGCCAGCCCCAAGGTCCCGGCCAGGGCGCGCAGTCTTTTTTCCTCCGGACCGCCTCCAATAAACAAAAGATGCAGGGGCTGTCCTACCGTTCGGCAGGCCAAGGCGAAAGCCCGTAGCAAAAAAGGCAGGTTCTTTTCTTTGGCCAAGCGTCCGGCGTACACCAGCAGTTTGGCGGTGGGAGAAAGCCCCAGCGTCTGCCTCTTGCCCCCCGGCGGGCGGCCGTACAGGGTGAAATCGATCCCCGTGGGCAAGACGGCGATGGCTGTCTTCACTCCCCACTCCCGGAGTCGCTCTTGAACAAAGTGCGACGGGGCCAAAACCAGAGAAACCCGCTGGCAGTAGCCAACGGTATAATGCCGAAGTAAACGGCGAAAAAAACCGCTCAAAAAAGGAAGGTAACGGGCGTATTCCTCATAAAGGCTGTGACAGGTGAAGACCACGGGCCTTTGGACCGACCCCCGCCGAGCCACCCAAAGCGCTAACAGCCCCAGGATAAAGGGCGAATGGACGTGGAAAACATCGGCCAAACCGATCCAGTCCTTGACCTGCTGGGGTCGCCAGGGCAAGGCAACTCGCAGAGCCGGGTAAAGCGGTACCGGAAGAGAAGGGAGACGCAAAACCCCATCTTCGTCCTTGGGCTGGCCGGGGTAAGCCGGGACAACATAGCGGACCTGATGACCCCGCCGCACCATTTCCTGGGCAAAAGAGAGGAGGGAACGGACCGCCCCACTGGTATAGGGCACAAAGGTGTCGCTGAAGACGATGATACGCAAGGGAATAATTCCTTTCTGCCTGTCGCCAGCCGGATTTCAGGCTCGGTCGCCCGGAGGAAAGTTACGCGCGGCTCAAAGAAGAATATATTCCACCAGTTCGATGCTCCCCGTGCCCAACGTCCAAATTCGCTCCCCCACCGGTTTAAACCCCAGCTTTTCATAAAAACGCCGCGCTCTCCAGTTGCCTTTTTCTACCGTCAGGGTCACGGCGCAGGCGCCCCCGGCCCGCTCTAACCCCTTCTGAAAGAGTTCCCTTCCAATTCCGTGACCCTGCCAGGCCGGTAGAAGGTAGAGCCGGGATAACTCCAGCGCCCGCTGGTTGGCGGACACCAGCTGCTTGGCTGGCGCCACTTGGCTGGCGGAAGAAGAACTCCACCGAAAATGGCAATAGCCTACAATTTCGTCCGCTTCTGCCACCAAAAAGGCAGCGGCCTTTTGGACGTCGTCCGCCAGACGCGCCCAGGAATAGTAATTGGCCAAAACCTCGGCGATCAACTCCGGAGAAAAACGATCGGCGAAGGTGCTCGACCAAGCCAGGTCCGCCACCCGCTGGATTCCCGGAACATCCGCCATGACCGCTGGCCTGATTTTGACTCGAACCGACTCCAGATTAAGCTCGGCCACCATCTTCCGTCCTTTGCCGGCGTTCCATACCTGAACAGGTCCGAAAAACTCTGCTGTAATGATACCATAAATCTCCCAAGCTAGCAAAGCCTTGGACTCCGGGACTCTAAGGGGCCGTGGCCACCCGCTGGGGTAAAATACCCAGCCCTTCTAAGGCCTTAAGCAGGGTCTTCCGCTCCCCTTCCTCCATTTCCCCGAGCGGCGGCCGCAGCGGACCCACGGGAAAACCGACCAGGCGGAGGGCGGTTTTCACCGGAATGGGATTGGCCGTGACAAAGAGGACCCGGAAAAGGGGCGCCAGCCGCTGGTGAATCTCGGCGGCCGTGTTGACGTCGCCGGCCAGGTAAGAATAAATCAAACGGGAGATTTCTTTTCCCACCAGGTGGGAAGCCACGCTAACCACCCCGTACCCACCTAAAGATAAGAGGGGTAAAAGGAGGCTATCATCGCCGCTATAGACGGCAAAGCCCGGCGGCGCCTGACGAAGGATCTCCGTGACCTGATTTAAATCGCCGCTGGCCTCTTTGATGGCCACTATGTTCGGGAGATGAGCCAAACGCAAAGTTGTTTGCGCCTGCAAGTTCACTCCGGTCCGGCTGGGTACATTATAGAGCATGATCGGCAGGTCGGTGGCTTCAGCAATGGCCCGAAAGTGGTGGTACAAAGCCTCCTGGGGCGGCTTATTATAGTAAGGCGTCACCAACATGATCCCCTTAATCCCGGTGCACTTGGCCTTCTTGGTCAAGGCGATGCTTTCGGCCGTATTATAACTGCCCGTTCCCGCCAGCACTGCCGCCCGGTCCCCGACGGCCTCCACCACCGCCTCCATTAGTTTTAGTTTCTCTTCCGTCGACAAAG
>Ga0334722_10001202_pt1 | contig 33497 bp, 28 predicted proteins | sample C3_bottom_MG_FD_207210 | JGI IMG/M metagenome (GOLD analysis project Ga0334722, IMG submission 207210) | Sediment microbial communities from Yellowstone Lake, YNP, Wyoming, USA - C3_bottom | ecosystem: Environmental > Aquatic > Freshwater > Lake > Sediment | place: USA: Wyoming | collected... | reverse complement strand
GGCCTGGCTGATGGTCTCCGCCAGGTGCTTCGGATACTGCGCCGTGCCGCAGAGGTAGATGCCTTCGGCGGCGAAATCGACCGGGCGCAGCTTGACGTGGGCTTCCTGGAAAAAACCGTCGGGATTCAGCGTCACCTTGAACTGGCGCGCGAGGTCCTGCGCGCCGGGAGCGGGCACCACCGCCGCGGACAGCACCACGTTGTCCACGTCCAGTGCCAGTTTCTTTCCCAGGACGGGATCGGTCACCGTCACCCTGAGGAAGCTGCGGCCGCCTTCGGCGATCTCTTCGACCACCGGCTTGTCGTTCGGCTCGAAGCGGATGAATTTGACATCCTGGTTCGAGGCCTCGCGGTAGTAATCCTCGCGGAAGCCGTAGGTCCGCATGTCGCGGAACAGCACGTAGATCTCCGTATCCGGCTTGACCGCCTTCAGCTTGAGGGCGTTTTTCATCGCGCCGCTGCAGCAGACGCGGGCGCAATAGTTGCGATCCTCCTGGCGGCAGCCGACGCACTGGATCATGACCAGGCTGTGCATGTCCGCGAGGCTCGCGCTGCCGGTGCCGAGTTCGTGTTCCAGTTGGAGCTGCGTCATCACCCGGGCGCTCTTGCCGTACAGGTATTCGGTAGGCTGATGCTCCGCGGCGCCGGTGGCGATGATCGCCACGCCGTGCTTGATGTTGCGTACCCGCCCCTTGGACTTGACCTTGGTCTCGAAATTGCCGACGTAGCCGCTGACCTCGGTGATCTCGGCGTCGGTGATCACATGGATGTCGCGGTGCCGGTACACCTTCTTCTTCAAATCCGCCAGCCAAGCCTGCACGCCGAGGCCCTCGAGCGTGTAATGAAGGCGGCGCGCCATGCCGCCCAGGTCGGCGTCCTTCTCCAGCAGGTAGGTCTCATGCCCTTGATCGGCGAGCGTCAGCGCGCTGGTCATGCCGGCGACGCCGCCGCCGACCACCAGCGCGACCTTGTTCACCGGCAGGGAAAACTCTTCCAGCGGCTCGAGCTTGGCGGCGCGCGCCACGGACATGCGCACGATGTCCTTCGCCTTCTTCGTCGCGTCCGCCTGCTCCTTGGAGTGGACCCAGGAACAGTGCTCGCGGATGTTCGCCATGTCGAAGAAGTACTGGTTGACGCCGGCTTCGCGCAGCGTGTCGCGGAACAGCGGCTCGTGCGTGCGCGGCGTGCAGGCGGCGACCACCACGCGGTTCAGGCCCTTGTCGCGGATGGTGTCCGAGATCGCCTTGGCGGTGTTGGTGGCGCAGGCGAACAGGCTTTCCTCCACATGGACCACGTTCTTCAGCGTTTTCGAATACTCGACGATGCCGGGCACGTCCACCACGCGGCCGATGTTGGCGCCGCAGCGGCAGACGAACACGCCGACCTTGGCCTCTTCCTGTGAAACATCCTTTTCTTCCGGGTAGGTCCTTTCCTTGGACAGCTTGCCGCGCCGCGACTTCAGGAGCTGTCCCGACAGCGCCCCCGCGCCGCTCGCGCTCACCACCGACTCGGGGATATCCAGCGGCCCCTGGAAGGCGCCGCTGATGAATATGCCCGGGCGGCTGGTTTCGATCGGATTGACCGGATTGGTCTTGCAAAAGCCCTGCGCATTGAGCTCGATGCCGAATATCCGGGCGAACTTCTGCGCATCCTTGGGCGGATTGAGGCCCACTGACAGCACCACCAGCTCGAATTCCTCCTCGACCACACCCTCGGGGGTGGCATAGCGGATGCTGACGTCGCGGGTCTCAGGATTCTCGCGGCCTATCGAGACGTAGCTGCGGATGAACTCGACGCCGGGCAGCCTGGCCGCGCGCTGGTAGAAGCGCTCGAAATCCTTGCCGTAGGAGCGGATGTCGTTGTGGAAAATCTTCGCTTCCATTTCGGGCAGGTGATCCTTGGCCAGGATGACCTGCTTCTGGGTGTAGGAGCAGCACACCGCCGAGCAATAGGTGTTGCCCCCCGGCACCACCTGGCGCGAACCGACGCAATGGATCCAGGCGATCTTGTGCGGATGTTTCTTGTCCGACGGACGCAGGATCTGGCCCTCGTGCGGGCCGGTGGCGCACAGCAGCCGCTCGAAGTCGAGGCTGGTGACCACGTTCTCTATGCTGCCGTAGCCGTAGTCGCCGCGGATTTTCGGATTGAAGGTGTCGTAACCCGGCGACATCACGATCGCGCCGACCTTGATTTCGATCTTCTGCGGCACCTGGCTGAAGTCGATGGCCTTGTTCTCGCACACGCCCTCGCAGATCGAGCAGGTCTTGTCCTTCAGGTAGAGGCAGCTTTCGTCGATGTAGGTGACCAGCGGCACGGCCTGCGAAAAGTAGATGTGCACCGCCTTGTTCATCGACAGGTTCTGGTTGAACGGGTCGGGTATCTTGGCCGGGCAGTACTCGACGCAGACGGTGCAACCGGTGCACTTGTCCTCGTCGATGTAGCGCGGCTTCTTCACCAGGGTGACCTTGAAATCGCCGGCCGCCCCCTCGACGCTTTCGACCTCGGTGTAGGTCAGGATCTCGATATTCGGGTGGCGATCGACTTCGATGAATTTCGGCGACTCGATGCACATCGAGCAGTCGTTGGTGGGGAAGGTTTTGTCCAGTTGCGCCATCTTGCCGCCCAGCGTCGGGGTCTTCTCCACCAGATAGACCTTGAAACCGCAGGTGGCGAGATCCAGCGCGGCCTGAATGCCGCTGATCCCGGCGCCGACGACCATCACATCGCCGAATCGGTCGTCCTCGGGACCCAGGTCGCGCTGCCCTACGCTCGCGTGCGCGTGTTCGATAGCCCGTTCTAGTGTGTGTGCCACGGCATGATTCCTCGACTGGCGCCCCGGCTAGAGGGCTTCCCGGATGACTTCGGTGATGTCCTTCACCTCGATCGCATCTCCGCCTTTCACATTCAGCCGGCTGTCCTCGAAGTTGGTGATGCAGTAGGGACAGGCTGTGGCCAGGACCTGCGCCCCGGTATCCATCGCCTGCGCCAGGCGCAGATCGGAGAAGCGCTCGCCCTTGGGCGTTTCCATCCAGATGCGCCCGCCCCCGCCGCCGCAGCAAAAGCTGTTCTTGCGCGACTCGGGCATCTCGCACAGCTCGAGCCCGGGTATCTTCTTCAGCGCTTCGCGCGGCTCGTCGTACACGCCGTTGTGGCGTCCGAGATAGCAGGGGTCGTGGTAGGTCACCTTCTTCGCGTACGCCTTGTCGAGCACCAGCCGGCCCTCGGCGATCAGGCGGAAGATCAGCTGCGAAATGTGAACCACCTCGAAGTGCACCATGAATTCGGGGTACTCGCGCGTGTAGGTGTGGTAGCAGTGCGGCGAGGACACCAGGACTTTTTTCACCCCGTGATCGATCAGGGCGCGGATGTTCTGCCGCGCCAGGGCCTTGAACAGGGCTTCGTCGCCGGTCTTGCGTATGCTTTCGCCGCAGCAGCTTTCCTCGGGGCCGAGGACGCCGAATTCCACGCCCGCCTTGTTGAGGATCTCGACGGTGGCGCGCGCGATCTTTTTCGCCCTGGGGTCGTAGGAGAGGTAGCACCCGGGCAGGTAGAGGAATTCCATGCCTTCGGCGTAGGGTTTGAGCGCAAGCCCGTCCGCCCACGCGCCGCGCTTCGCCCGCTCCTCGCCGAAGGGATTGCCCTCGGCGCGCAGGCTGGCCGCCACCGCGCGTATCGGTTCCACCGAATGCGGGAACACGTCGTATTCGGTCGCGATGCGGCGCAGCGCCACCCCGGATTCGATCTGCTTCACGTCGCGCGGGCACACCTGCGGGCACTTGCCGCAGGTGGTGCAGCGCCAGATGTCCTCGCTCTCGATCTCGGTCAGGCCGAAGGTCGCTTCGCGCACCAGCTTGCGCATGCTGAAGTTGCGCACCTTGTTCCAGGGGCAGACCGTATCGCACAAGCCGCACTGATAGCAGTGCTTGAAGCCATCGCCGCCGGCCGCCTTGATGGCGTCGATGATTTCCTTGAACGGGGTTACCATTTCCATGTGTTTGCTCCCGGCCCCTGTTGATCCGCTACTAGGACTTGGTCATTCTTGCGACGGTATCCAGCACCTTCTGCAGGCCGAATTTGTCGATCAGCGATTCCACCCCCACCTCGAGGTCCGGCGGATTCGGCTCACCTTCCTCGACTTCCTCCTCGCGCTCGTCGTAGATCAGCGCTTCGGCGACGCACCACTCCACGCACTTGGGCTTTTCGAGCCCGGGCTCGTCCTCGCACATGTCGCATTTCAGCGGCAGGCCGGAGTCCGGCTCCTTGAACAGGTCGCGCGAGGGGCAGGACGCGCGGCAGAAATCGCACTCGTCGTATTTCTTGCCGTCGATGATGTAGGTGTCGCGCCCGGTGCATTCCGCCGCCGTGTATTCGCCGGCGTACACCGGCAGGTAGATGTCGCGCAGCGGCTCGCGCACGATGCGGATGCGCGAGCGCGCCGGGTTGTTGCTGCTGTAGCGCGGCGAGGCGTGAAACAGCGAACAGATGACCTCGCACGCCCGGCAGCCGTTGCACTTGTCGGCATCGATGGTGATGTGCTTGATCTTCTTCATGACCTTAGGCATGGCTCAAGACCTCCTTCCCTTCCGGTTCTTCTCCGGCAGACGTCTTCTGGCCGGCCTCGTTCGCGCTTCCGAGGATCCCCCTTTGCTCCAGGTCCTCGGCGACACAGGCGAGGTCGAGTTCCAGCAGCGACGCCTTGGTCGGGATGCCGTTGCTGTCGAACCCCTTCAACCGGTAGTACGCATCCAGCAGCTTTTTCTCCAAGTCGGGGAAGCGCCGCTTCCAGTGATCCTCCGGCGGCTTGTCGTCGGCGCGCCGCATGCCCCGCCTCACGTTGATCGCGCGCAGCAGGGTCCGGTTCCGGGTGGCCGCCTTCCAGATCGCGGCTTCGTCGAAATCGATGCCGGTCCCCGCCGACACGAAGCCGGGAAAATTGTGGATGTGGTACGGCGGCTTCAGCGGGAAGGACGACAGCCCGGCGCAGGTCCCGAGGGCGTCGTCGATGTAGTGCATCTTCTCCTGCCAGTCCACGATATCGCAGCTGGCTTCGACAGTCGGATAGAGCGGGTTGGAATTGTCTCCGCGCGGCTCCCACTCCAGCAGGTATTTCTTGAACTTGTCGTCGGGGACCTGGATCCAGTCCTTGACGAAGGCCTCGCGCTCTTCCATGGTCGGGAACGGCGCCTGGGGAAACTGCCCCTCGATCTGGGTGATGTTGATCTTCTCCCCGGTCGAATACATCAGGTAGTAGACCGGGTTCAGCATGCCGAGCTTCAGCGGCAGCTGCTCGTGTTTCTTGATGGTGTTGTGATCGAATTTTTCCGCGCCCTTGCCGATGCGCCTGGCCGCCCAGTAGACGCCGTCGGCGAGCGCATCCCCAATACCTTCGCGCCTGACGATCCGGTCGAGCAGCCAGAAGAAGCGGCCCTCGACGTCGGCCGGCATGCCCGGAAAATCCGCGTCGGTGAGGATGCCGGCCTCGAGCAGCTCGAGCGCGAAGGCCATAACCTGCGGCGTCGAGAACCCGTCCACGCCGTATTCGGTCGCGCGCTGCGCGATTCGGAAGCCGAATTCCAGGTCGGAATAGGCCGCCATGGTGTAGGTGAGCTTGGAGTAGCACTTCATCATGTAGGTGGGCTGCCCCGGGACCGAGATGGTGGCCCCGCATTTCATCGGACAGTTGTAGCAGCTGATCAGGCGGGTGCGCACGCCCTCCTGCGTCGCGCGCCATTTTTCCTCGATTTCATGGCTCCAGAAATCCTTGCGCCGGGTGCGCGCGTTGCCCCACATGAAGCTGGTGGTGTGCCACTCCTCGTCGGAGATTTTCATTTCCTGCGGCGACCCCAACCCCTGCAGGATGGCGGGGACGCCGGGAATCGGATGGTCTTCGCGGAACTTGATGTATTTCAGCACGTCGTCGCACAGGCCCATGAATTCGGCCGGCCGGGCGACGTTGACATCCTTGGTGCCGCGCACGACCACCGCCTTGAGTCCCTTGTCGCCCATCACCGCGCCGATGCCGCCGCGGCTGGCGCTGGACCGGCCCTGCTCGATCGACGCGTAGAACACCCGGTTCTCGCCCGCGAGGCCGATCGCGGCCACCTGGGCGTTAGGCTCCTTCAGTTCCTGGCGGATACATTCGGCGGTTTCGATGGCGCCTTTGCCGCGCAGGTGGGTCGCGTCGCGGATCTCCACCTTGTCGTTGTGGATCCAGAGATAGACCAGGTCGGGCGATTTGCCGCGGATGATCACCTTGTCGTAACCGGCGTGCTTCAGCTCCGGGGCCCAGAATCCGCCCATCATCGAATACGCGAGCAATTGCGTCTGCGGAGAAAAGGTCGAGACGATGGTGCGGTTGCAGCCGGGCGCGGCGGTGCCGCAAAGCAGGCCGGTGGCGAAGATCAGCAGATTGTCTTCGGAAAACGCTTCGGTTTCGGCAGGGACCCTGTCCCACAGTATCCTGGCGCTGGTGCCCAGCCCTCCCAGATGCAGCTTGGTCAGTTCGGGATCGGATTCCACCCGGTCGACGCTGCCGCGGGAAAGATCGATCTCCAGCTCGAACCCTGTCTCTGCATACCGCATGTTCCTGGTCCTCTTTCAGACTGCGTTCCCATTCGGGTGTCTTGCGCACGTGCGCGCGCGAGCTACCCGGCCATTCGAAACGGAGCGCGACCGCGGCGCCTGCCGGCGCCCCTCCCCTAGTCGCGGGTCGGTCCCGGAATCGAAGCCCAACTACCGGCCGCTTGCATTTTTTGAGCTATTCGGTATTGTAGTACTATAATGCTTATTTATGGCTTTTTCGTCAATCGATTTTCGTCAAACTTGTTGATTTTGGTGGAAAACTTGACTAACGCGATCGGGTATTCCGCGGCCTCCGCCGACCCTGCTTTCATGGGTGCGAGCCGCGGTCTGCACGCCGCGGCGCCCCCGCGGCGTGCGTGGCAGAATTGATGCATTACCCACGGTAAGCGAACCCGGACCGGGAACCGACGATGAACGAGGTGCGAAAACTTCTGGAGCCACGCTTTCCCGGCCTGCACGCTCGCATAGAGCAGGTGCTGATCGAGGCCGAGGCGCGCTACAACCGCCAGAACCAGCAGGCGCCGTCGGAATTCCTGCTGGAGCATAGCCAGCGCACCGCCGCCATCGCGCATAAGCTCGCCGTGATGGAACGGGTCGATCCGCTCCTGCCGGCGCTGGTCGCGCTGTACCATGATGCCGGCAAATTTCACCAGGGCGAATACCACACGGACCAGGTGCCGGAAGAGGAGCATGCGGCCATCCTCGCCGCGCGCATGCTCGCCGAGTCCGGCGCGCGAGAAGCCGAGATCGAGGCGGTGTGCGGCGCGCTGCGCGCCTTGTACGACGACCGGCTGCCCTGCGTCGACGCCTGTCGCATCGTGCAGGATGCGGATCGGCTCGACAAGCTCGGCGCGCTGGGCGTCGGCGCCTTCTTCACCAAGGCAACGCTGCGCGGGCGCGGCCTGGTCGACGCGCTGGTGCAAAGCCTGAGCCGGGAACTGAGTTACGCCCTGGCGGCGCCGCATTCCATGTTGACCGAAACCGGCAAGAAGCTCGCCGTCGAGCAGGCTGCAAAAACGGTCGCTTTCTTCGACGAGCTGCTGCACGACCTGGAACGCTGGGGCATCGCCGCGTTCGAACGTCGCCCACTCCTGGTGGAAGGGGATTTCCGCAGCCGCGACGGCGCCAGTGTGCACAAGGTGCAGGTAACCATCGTCATGCCGCGCGCCTGCCCGGATTGCGAAGCGCCGATCGCCCTCACCCATCGCTGCGAACGCGGCGTGAAATGCGAAATGCTCAAGGCGCGCTTCGCCTGCCAGTCCTGCGACTATGTGCGGGACATTTCCTTCTGCCTGCCGGTTCTAGCTTGAGACGATGAAATGAAATACGCAGAAACAGGATTCAGCCTGGAAATCGATCTGTCCCTGGGCCGCATCGAAAAGGTGGCATCGGACGCGAGGGACACCGAACTCTATCTGGGCGGACAGGGGATCGCAGCCAAGATCCTGTTCGAACGGGTTCCACCCGACGTCGACCCGTTTTCTCCGGACAACCTGTTGATCTTCAGTACCGGGCTGCTGAACGGCACGCCGACGCCGGCCGCCAACCGGACCGTGGTGAACACGTTTTCTCCGCAGACCAACCTGATGTCGCACTCCCTGTTCGGCGGGTTCTTCGGGCCGGAATTGAAATTTGCCGGCTACGACCGGATCATCATCCGCGGCAAGGCCCCGGACCTGGTCTACCTGTACATCCACAACGACCAGGTGGAAATCCGCGATGCGACGCACCTGCGCGGCAAAGGCACCACCGAAACCCAAGACTTGCTGAAGGAGGAACTGAAGGACCAGCGGGTCCAGGTGGCGGCCATCGGCCTCGCCGGCGAAAACCGGGTTTACATGGCGTCCATCGACCACAACCACGCCAGCGCGTCGCGCGGCGTCGGGGTGATCATGGGCGACAAGCGCCTGAAAGCCATCGCCGTGCGCGGCACCCGGGACCTCAACGTCGCGCAGCCGGCCGAGCTGTTCGAACTCGCCCAGGCGCTGCACAAGAAAATCGGCGAGGGCGACGGCAACGGCGACTGGATGGCGGTCGACGAAGACGACAGCTTCCACCACAACCATTTCGCCTGGGGCAACGCGCGCACGCGCAGGAGGGGATACTGGAGCGACGAACTGCAGGCGCGCTGGACCAAGTGGAAATACGACCACATGGACCGGCAGACCGGCTGTTTCAACTGCGCGAAGAAATGCCGCAACGTGATCAACTGGCCGGGACGGCCCCGCTTCGGCTACAAGTGTTTCGGCAAGGACACCTACCACATGGCGGCGTTCCTCGAGCTGGACTTCACCTATGAAATCCTCGGCGTGGCCCAGGAATACGGCCTCGATTCCTACTCGACGCCGCAGGTCATCGCCTTCGCGCTCGAATTGCTCGAGGCCGGCATCCTGACCGACAAGGACTTCCCGGACATGCCCGCCGACAGCCGCGGGCGGTTTTTCTACCTGCTGGAAAAGATCGTGCGCCGCGAAGGCATCGGCGACATCCTGGCCGACAGCGTCTCGCATGCGGCGAAACGCATCGGCAACGGCGCCGAAGCGTTTGATCACAACACCACCAAGAAATTCGAACAACTGCCGATCAAGCTCGGCAAGCTGAACCCCGCCTATTTTCTGATGATCGCCACCGGCGAGAAAATGAGCATCACCCAGATCGAAGGCTCGTTTCCGCAGGACCCGCTGCCCACCCAGGAACAGCGCGAGGCCTTCGTCGCCAAATGGGAAGCGCCGCCCGACGAGAAATTCAAAAAATATTTCCTGGAATGGAAAAAGCGCGACGACATTTCCGACCAGGCCACCTGCGAGATCGTCGACTGGAACGAGGCGATGCATTACATCGACGACTCCACCGGCCTGTGCGGCTTCGTGTCCTCGTTCCGCGGCCAGTTCGGCGGCGGCGTCGCCTATCACATGAACAACATTCCGCAGATGATCTCGCACGCGAGCGGCATGGAGATGGACAAGGCGCGGCTGTGGAAGACCTTCCAGCGCATCCGCACCCTGGTCCGGGCGGTGAACGTCAGGCGGGGCCTGCGCCGGAAAGACGAGCGCCCGCCCGAGGACCACTGGGCGGTGCGCGACGAAAAGTACGAACAGGAACTGCTCTCCAAGTATTACGCCTTCAAGGGTTGGAACAGCGAAGGCATTCCGACCCGGCAGACGCTGGAACAACTGGACCTGGGTTACGTCGCCGACGATCTGGAGCGTAGAGGCATCCTGACCGCCCGCGAGCCGGCAGCAACAGCAGCTTAGATCCAGATGCGAAAAGGAGTCTTGCAGTGAAGGCCAGTGCCGCAACGAGGACGGTGAAGGAAATCAGGATCGATGTCGAAAAATGCACGGGTTGCCGCGCCTGCGAAATGGCCTGCTCGGCGTTTCACGCCAAACCGAGGTACAGCAGCATCAATCCGGCGCGCTCGCGCATCCGGATAGTCACCGACGAGATCAACGACGAGTATGTGCCGGTGCACGCCGGCAACCTCACGCGCTCCGAGTGCGATGGCCGGCATGTCTACCAGCTCCACGGAAAGCAGTACAGCGAGTGCAGTTTCTGCCGGGCGTCCTGCCCCTCCAGGGATTTTTTCATCGAACCCGATTCAGGCCTGCCGCTGAAATGCGACATGTGCGAAGACGAGCCGCCGCTGGCCGAGCCCCTGTGCGTCACGGTATGCCAGCCCGGCTGCCTCACGTACGAAGTGCGGCAGGTGGAAACCGAAGTCGACGAGATCGCCGAACGCGAAGCGATGGAGCGTGGACTCGAGGCGCTGGTGAATCAGCACGGCATCGAAGCACTGATCGACAACGTGAAGCGGCTATCCAAAGGACGTTAACGCCAGGCAGAACGTCTGCTACCTGAGTCCAGGGCACGACCGGCGTAATTCAAGGCAGGCGAATTTGCACGCAAAGTTCGGATTCGAGATATCGCGCCACGATGGTGCTTTCCCCGGCTATGTCGAAGGGCCTGGCGACCGCGCCGGCCGATACGATTTCGCCCTTGCGTAAGGTCAAACCGCGTTCCCGCGCGTGAGCCATCAGCCCTGCCAGGGACGAAAACGGATCCGTCAGTTCCTCCCCGATCAGGCCGCCGGCGCGCACCTCACCGTCCGCGCTGACGCTTACGCTGCTGATAACGTCACCGATCCTGCCTGGATCTATTGTGTCCCCGACAACCGAAGCCTCGAATCCGGCGTTATCCGCGACAAAACTCGGCCATCCGACCGTGCGCCGATCGACATAGCGCGAGAGCACGAGTTCGAAAGCGGCGTGCGCCGCCGAGAACGCATCCTCGGGGGCGATCGGTGCGTCGCCAGGAAGGATGTCGCAAGCGAGGATCAACGCAATCTCGAATTCAACAGTCACCGCGGCGCGGTTGGGCAGCCGAACAATGTCGCCGGAGCCATGCAAGTGCGATCTCAGAACTCGACCGGCGAGAGGGCGTTTGATGCCAGCCTTGCGCATGGCCTGCGGACTGCCGAGGCCAAGCTTCCAGCCCACCGAGATCTCGCCCAATCGGGCAATCAGATCGTCCTGCACGGCATAACCGTCGCACAAGGTGCGCGGCCGAATTTCAGCCGGCAGCTCGTTCAGCTGCTTGCCGCTGCGCCACGCCGCAGCCAGCAGCGATGCCGCCGGCCCGGTAGAGTAAGCCTCATTCATTCATCCCCTCCCCCGAGAAATGCGCATTCGCAATTCCGTGGCAACCGGCGCCGCACCTACTCCGGCGGGCGGCGCAAATGCCAGTCGGTGGCGTCCTGGTAGGCCCAGCCAATGCGCAACGCCGTCGCCTCGTCATACCCGCGGCAAATGATCTGCAGCGAAGTCGGCAAGCCGTCGGCGGCGAAGCCGTTCGGCAGAGACAAAGCGCACAGGTCGAGGAAATTGCCGAAGCGGGTGTAGTGGGCCGGCGCTTTGGACTGGTCGACATCTTCAAGCGGCAGCGCGGTCGTCATGGTGGTCGGCGTGAGCAGCGCATCGATGCCCGACAGTGCCGCGGCAAACTGCAGCTTCATCGCCTCGCGCGCCTGCAGCGCATCAATATAGCTCTGCGCCGTGATGCTCTTGCCTGCGGCGATGCGCGGTCGCACATCCGGATCCAGAGGCGAACTCGCGTCGTCGATGAGTTCGTGCAGGATAGCGTAGCTTTCCGCCGCCATGATGCGCAGATTGAATGCCGCAACGTCAGTGAATCCAAAAGGCAAATCGATCGCGACCATCTCGGCGCCGAGGCGCTCCAGCTCCGTAACCGATTTGTCATAGGCGGCGAGCACGTCGGCGCTGGCGTACTGGCGCTCGATCTCGGGCATGCGCGCAAGCCGCATGCCGCGCACGCCCCGCTTCAGATTCGGCATCGGGTCGGTGTAAGGCAGGCGCTCGGTGCGCGGATCGAGCGGGTCCGGCCCCTGCATCGCGGCGTAGAGCAGCGCCGCGTCCTCGACCGAGCGGGCCATCGGGCCGGGGGTGTCGAGCGTCGGGCTCAGAGGCAGCACGCCATAGGTGCTGACCCGCCCGATAGTGGTTTTCAGCCCGGTAATGCCGCACCAGGAAGCGGGCAGACGCACCGAGCCGCCGGTATCGGTGCCGACCGCCCAGGGAGCGAGCCCTGCCGCGACGGCGACACCCGAGCCGCTGCTCGAACCGCCAGGGGTGCGCTTGCGCTGCGGGTCCCAGGGATTCCAAGGCGTGCCGCGGCGCGTGTTGGTGCCCCAGCCTCCCATCGCGAACTCCACCGTATGCGTCTTGCCGAGCACGATCATGCCCTGCGCAATCAGGCGTCGCGCCAGGGTCGCGGTGCGCCCGGCCTTGCGCGCGCGCCACACTTCGCAGCCGCCGGTGACGATCTTGCCTTCGATCTCGATCAAGTCCTTCAGCGCAATCGGAATGCCGTGCAGCGGCCCGACCGCGTGGCCCGAGCGGATCGCCTGATCGGCAGCGTTGGCTGCGAGGCGGGCGTCGGCCGCATAGACCTCGACGAAGGCCTGCAATTTCGGGTCCCGCGCCTGGATGCGCGCGAGATAGGCTTCCGTCAGGTCGATGGGAGACAGGCGCCGCGCCATGATCTCCTGCGAAAGCACATGGACGGGCAGCAGCGTGATATCGGACTTTGACATGGAATGAAGGTCCTGGGCGGAAGTTGAAAAAAACAGCGATCTTCGTCAGCCGGCGCTGAACATGGTCTTCGGCAGCCAGGTCGCTATCGCCGGGAAGATGGTGATGATCACGACGCCGAAACAAAGCACAAAGAAAAACGGCAACACCGCCTTCGCCACGTACAGGATGTTGTGGCCGGTGAGCCCCTGCACAACGAACAGGTTGAAACCCACCGGCGGCGTGATTTGCGCGATCTCGACCACGAGCACGATGAAAATGCCAAACCAGATCAGATCGATGTGCGCGGCCTCGACCATCGGCATGATCACCGCGGTGGTGAGTACCACCATGGATATCCCGTCGAGGAAGCAGCCGAGAATCAGGTACAGGATAGTCAGCGCGAAAATCAGCCCGTAGGCGGAGAGATTGAACACGCCAATCCAGCTGGCGAGCGCGCGCGGGATGCCGGCGTAGCCCATTACCACCGACAGAAACGACGCCGCGGCAATGATGAAGCCGATCATGCAGGAGGTGCGCGTCGCACCGTAGAGGCTGACTTTGAAATTCTCCCAGGTCAAGGTGCCGGAGAAGAAGGCGACGAGGAGCGATCCGACGACCCCGAGCGTCGCCGCCTCCGTCGCGGTCGCAATCCCGGTGTAGATCGATCCGATGACGGCAATGATCAGCAGAACCGTGGGCAGGAGCAGGTGCAGGCGCTTGAACTTCTCCGCGAAAGGGAGGGATGGCTCCGGCGGGGGCACTTTGTCCTTGTTCAGTGTCGCCCAGATCATGATGTAGCTCATGAACAAGGCCATCATCATGATCCCCGGCAGCACGCCGGCGAGGAACAGGCGCGCGATGGAAACATTCGCCGACACGCCGTAGACGATCATGATGATCGAAGGCGGGATGAGCAGCCCGAGCGTGCCCGAGGCCGCGAGCGAGCCGATGCTGACCGGCTCGTCGTAGCCACGGCGCTTCAGCTCCGGCAGCGACATCTGCCCGACCGTGGCGGCGGTGGCGGCGGAGGAGCCGCTGACCGCGGCGAAGATGCCGCAGCCGATCACGTTCACGTGAACCAGGCGGCCGGGCAGCTTGTTGGTCCAGGGCGCGAGGCCGTTGAACAGGTCGTCGGCAAGCTTGGTCCGGAACAGAATTTCGCCCATCCACACGAAAAGCGGCAGCGCGGTCAGGGTCCAACTGCTGACTGCGCCCCAGATCGACGATGGCATGACGAGGTCGATCGGCGCGTCGGCGAAAAGGAGCATGCCGAGGAGGGCGACGCCGATAAGCGAGACCGCGACCCACAGGCCCGAGGCGAGCAGCAGGAGCAGCGCCGCCGCGAGGATCGGACTGTAAAGCAGCGGATCCATGGGCTATCTTATTCGGTGAAGGCGTCGCCGCCTTCGGCGTGCTCGTAGCGCGGCTCGTTGCCGCGCACGACGTGAACCAACTCCTCGATCACCGCAAGCTCGAGAAGGACGGCGCCGAGTGCCATTGAGATCTGCGGAATCCACAGCGGCACCGACATCATGCCGGTCGATACATCGCCCATCGAGTAGGAGTCGATCACGAGCTTGATCGACACGTAGACGAACAGCGCGCCCACCAGCGCGAGGAAACCCAGGCACCAGTGTTCGAGCGCGCGGCGCAGGCCATGCGGCACATGGGAGAGCAGCAGGTTGACGCGGATGTGGCCGCCGCTGTGGAAGGTGTGCGCCAGCGCCAGGAAGATGGAGGCGGCCATGGCATAGCCGGCAATTTCGCCGGCGTCGGGAACGGCCAGGCCAAGCATCCGCCCCGTCACCTGCATCAGCGTGATCGCGGCGATCAGCACCATGAACACCGCGGCGAGAACAGCTCCCGCCGCATAGAGAAAACGCATGCTCCGGTCTAATTCGCTTTGCGGTACTGTTCGAGGATCTTTGGCCCGTCCTCGCCGGCGGCTTTCGACCATTCCGCGATGAGCTGCTCGCCGATCTTGTTCAGCTCGACCATCAGCTCGGGGCTGGGCTGGCGCACCTGCATGCCCTTGGATTTCAAGGTGTCAATGAGCTTGCCGGTTTCTTCGGCCTGCAGCTTCCAGCCGCGCTCCTCGGCGGCCTTGCCGGCGGCGAGCACCGCATCCTGCGTCTTCTGATCCAGGCGGCCGAAGATGCGTTCGTTTACAACGGAGATATTCCAGGGCGTCATCGCCTTGACTTCATAGAAATACTTCACAAAGTCCCAGGCCTGGGTGTCCACTCCCGTTGCCGGCGAGGTGATCATCGCCTGGATCACACCGGTTGAGAACGCCTGCGGCACTTCGGACTGCTGCACCGTGACCGGCACCGCGCCCATGAGCTCGGCCAGGCGACCGGTCACCGGGTTGAACGCACGGAACTTCACGCCCTTGAAGTCGGTTGTCGATTTGATCTCCTTGCCGGAATAGAACGAATTCGCCGGCCACGGCACCGCGAACAGCAGGCGCATGCCCTGCTTCTTCAGGCGGTCCTCGATATAGGGACGCACTACTTTCAGGAGTTTCGCGCTCTGCGCATTGCTGGTGGCGAGGAAGGGCACCGCGTCGACGCCGAACAGCGCGGCCTCGTTCGAGTGCAGCGACATCAGAAATTCGCCGATCTGAATCTGGCCCGACTGGATCGCACGCTTCACCTCGGGCTGCTTGGTCAGCGAATCCTCCGGATGGACCACGATGTCGACCTTGCCGTCGGTCGACTTCTTCACGTCCGCGGCGAACTGCAGGATGTTCCGGGTGTGATAATTGCGCTCGTTCGAGCGCGTGGGCATGTTCCACTTGTCGGCAAACGCCGCGGAACTCGCCAGCAGCGCGGCTGCGATGCCGCCGGCGGTGAGGATGGCTTTCAGGCTTGGCTTCATGATGCTCCTTCCTTTTGGGGATCGTGGTGGTGCGTGAGATGTGTCAGCAAAGGTAAGCAAACGCAGGGCGAGATTCCCGTCCCGCCGGAATTTCTAAAGATCGCTTTTAGCGAGATCCCACATCAGTGTGTAACTGCCGGTGGAGACGACCTCGGCGCCAGTGCCGCGAAAGCGCGCATCGATCAGTGCCCCGATGGCCGAAACATCGGTGCCGTCGATCAGCACATACCAGTCGCTGGCGCCCGGGTTCGGCTTGTCCGGCTCGGTGAGCGAGGTCGATAGCTGCGGATCGCTCTCGACGAGGTGCATCGAGATGATCGCGGCGAGGGTGCCCGGGTCCAGCAGTTCCCGGATTTTGGCGCGCAGGGCATCCCTGCCTTCAGCCTTGGGACGCAGGCGAACCACGCCGAGTGCACCGCCGCGGCCCTGGCCGCGGCTCACGGTAATGCGCCCGACCGCCCGAATCATGTTCTTGAAGCGGGAGATGTTCTTCTTCGACCAGTCGGTCTGGTTGGCCAGCGCCTTCTTGTAGGCGGCGCTGCTCAGGGCTTCGAAGGTGTCGGTCGAGTAGGTGCAGAAATACTTCGGGCTTGCCTTGGCGGCGAGCCAGCGCCGCGCCTCGAGGAAACCGTCGATCGCGACACGCTCCGAGAGATGCTCGCGGTCGTACCAGATGTTGAACTCCTGCTCGTCGGCGGCGTCGACGTCCATCGATGTGATGAGCATTCCCTTACCGGCTAAAGGCATTTGTTGAGGCTCCTGCGGCTAGATCGAGATGGAAAAATAGGTCTGCTTGCACCGCGCCGATGCCTCCATCGAAGAGCGCGGGAGCGGCGTCAGCTTTTGGCAAATGTGTACCGGCAACGGCTTGAGGCGAGCCTCGGTGATTTAGTAACTAGGCGTGGAGAACTTAAATTACCTGGCCGAAAGTGTACCCGCGTCCGGAAGCCCGGTCAAACCGGAGCCTGCATGCCGCAGACAAAATCCGGCGTGACACTATCGCTACGGCGCGCCTGCCGCGTGCAAGACCTGGCATTACAATTTGCGCCACGAATTGAAGTGATGCGCGTACTAGATCTGGCTGCCGGCCCACGCACCCTCGTAGAGCGCGCTGGCGATGTCGCGCGGCTCGACGCAGTCCCCGACGACGTAAAGTTCGGGCACCTTCTGCCGCAACGCATCCCCCCAGGTCGGCTGGGACAGCGATCCGCGCGCGAGCACCACGAGGTCGGCATCGACCACAGCCTCTTCGCATCCATGCGCATCGACCAGGATCGCCTTGCCCTCCCTCAATTCGCGCACATCGCATCGCGTGCGCATCACCACGCCCAGTTTGCGCAGGCGTGCGAGCAGCGGCGCGCGGTAGCTTGCCACCACGTCGCCCGCCAAATCCGCGGCCGGTGAGCGCGAAACCAGGGTAACCCTGTTGCCGCGTCCAGCCAGGAACTCCGCCGTCTCGCAACCCATTTGCCTTCCACCCAATACCAGCACTGCGAGATCCCGCGCGGCCGGACGACCGTCCAGCACGTCCCATGCCGAAACGACCTGGTCCGCGCGCGCACCGGCCACCTTCTCCTCGCGCGGCCGGGCGCCGGTGGCGATCACCGCCGCATCGGCCTCGCCCTGCGCCAATAATTCAGGCTGGAACGGCGTCGAGGTGAACAACTCGACTCCGGCTTTCCTCGCCTGGGTGATGAGGCATAGTCGCAGCCACTCGATCTTCTCCTTTTGCGGAGGGAGTATCGCCAGGCGAAGCTGCCCGCCCAGCTCGGCGGTGCGCTCGAACAGGCGGACATGGTGACCACGCGCCGCGGCGGCCCGCGCCGCCTCCAGGCCGGCAGGACCGCCGCCGATGACGACGACGCGCTTGGCCCTCGCTGCCGGCGCTATGCCTGCGAACTCGCGTTCCCGTCCCACCTCCGGATTGACCAGGCAGCGGATGGGCCGGGTGTGCAGGAGCGCAAGGCGGCAATGATCGCAGGAGATGCAGTGGCGGATCTCGTCGCCCCTGCCGGCAAGCGCCTTTGCCGGCCAGTCCGGATCGGCCAGCAGCGGCCGCGCAAGGGCAATGAAATCCGCCTTCCCCTGCGCCAGCACGCCTTCCGCAAAACGGGGATGTCGAATCTCTCCGACGACGATGACCGGCACCGCGACGCGCTGCTTGATGATTTCAGCATATCCCGTGAGCCAACCCTCTGGACGCGCCATCGGGCTGGTATCGGGCGGAACCAGCGTAATCGGGCCGATTCCGCCTATGGAAACATGGATTGCATCCACGCCGCAGGCCTCCACGGCGCGCGCGATCTCGACCGCCTCGTCGATACCGTAGCCGCTCTCGACGCTCATGCGAAACAATATGGGGAAATGCGCGCCTACCACCTCGCGCACCCGGCGGATCACCAGCGCCGCAAAGCGCATGCGCTTCTCCCCGCTTCCGCCATAGTCATCGGTACGCAGATTCGAGGCCGGCGAGAGAAATTCGTGTATCAGGTACCCGTGAGCCCCATGGATCTCCACCGCGTCGTAGCCTGCGCGCTGCGCGCGCCTCGCCGCGCTGGCATAAGCCTCCACCAATGCCAGAATCTCCTGCTGCGTCAGTTCGCGCGGGAGCGCAGGTACTTCCGGCTCGGCAATTGCCAACGGCGCCGCGGGAGTGCCGCCGGCATTTTTGAGCTTGCGTGAATTGTCGATGTAGAAACCGGCAACGGCCGACGGCGCCACGAGGGTTCCGCCGGTAAGCGCCGGATCGGCGCGCGCGCCGCCATGATGGATCTGGCACGCGGCCTTCGCTCCATGGCGATGGATCGCTTCCACCAATTCGAAGTGACCGGGTATGAGCGCATCGCGATCCAGCCCGATTTGGCAGGCAAAAGCTTTGCCCCCGGACGCAATCCAGGTCGCTTCGACGATGACCAGGCCGGCGCCTCCTTTGGCGCGGCGCGCGTAATACTCGATACTGCGCGCCGTCACCGCCCCGTTCTCGGCTGCCAGTTGCACCACCATGGGCGCCATCACCACCCGGTTACGCAATTCCATCTGCCCGATCTTTCCGGGCGCAAACAGCTTCGAGCCAGTGATGGCTTCCACGAGTTGGACCTCCTTGTTTGTGCCCCCGGGTGTGAACCCGCACGCCCCGGGGGTATTGCGGAGCCGGCTCAGTCCCGGCCCCTATCTGCGGCTAAGCGGCGTCGTCCTGTACGAATTGTCCAGAGACCCTATGATTTCTTATGCGTGCCCAGGAACTGCGCGAGGTCTGGCGCCGGCGACTTGATCTCGACGACAATTGACTCCTCGATGGCTTCGACGGTGTGTGGTACACCCTGTGGATGGCAACCGACATCGCCGGCACCGAGAACATAGACTTCGTTTCCAACCGTCGTTTTGACGCGGCCTTTGACGACGTAGACCAGGGACTCGTGCGCGTGCACGTGAATCGGAGCATTTGTACCGGGCTGATAGTGAAGTTCCAGCAAGGTCATTTGGCTGCCCCGGATAAGAGGCTTGATGACCAGGCTGCCATTCACCGGTTTATCTTCGATCGAAGTCACAACCAAGCTCGCGACGTCGGCGTTCTTCGAAATAATCATCAACTCTCTCCTATGAGCCGTGGGTGGCAACCGTTCGCGCGTTGACTCACGAACGTCCGGCCGGCGAGGCGAACGTAGAGCCGCGTCGCTTCCCATGACTGCGCTCGGTTAGGCGTGCGGGATGGAACTTAGAGCTTAACTATCGATGATTTTAGCACCACGGCCCCGGTGCTTTGCGCTCCAAGCGCGCCGCATCGCCACGCGCCCTTTCGAGTGGTGGATGCGGGCGAGGTTTAGGCTGTTCCAAGGGCGGAAAACTGCCTGCGAGGTCGAGACAGACTCCAGACGCGAAGGCGCAATCGCCGTACGGCCACGATCTAACGCATTGATTTAAATGGCGTCCCCAGGGGGATTCGAACCCCCGTACTCACCGTGAAAGGGTGATGTCCTAGGCCTCTAGACGATGGGGACTAAAGGGCTTGGTACTAACCAGCCGGCGCTGGTCGGTTTGGTGGAGGTAAGCGGGATCGAACCGCTGACCTCTTGCATGCCATGCAAGCGCTCTCCCAGCTGAGCTATACCCCCACGAAAGGCGCGAATTATACCGGGTTGCGCCCTTCCGTGTAAAGGCGAATTAGCTTTCAACAAGATAGGGTTGCAGCCGCGCCAGCACGACGTCGCGCCCAAGCAGTTCGAGCACCGCATCGATCGACGGCGTCTGCGTCTGGCCCAGCAGCATGATCCGCAGCGGCATGGCGATTTTCGGCATTTTGTGGCCGGATTTTCCGACCACCGCCTTCACCGCTTCGTTCAGCTTCTGCCGCTGCCATTCGACCCGCTCCAGGCTGGCCGCAAGTTCGCGCACCGCTGGCATGACCTCCGGTGTGAGATGCTCGGCGATGAGCGCCTTGCTCGGCTCTACGCGGCGGTAGAACATCATTGCCGCCTCGGCCATGTGTTCCAGCGTCGTCGCGCGATCCCTGAGTAATTTCACCACTTCCGCCAGCGCCGGGCCGTCGGACAGCCGGCCGCCGTCGCGCTCGATGCGCGGCGCCACCAACTCGGCCAGACGCGCAGGCTCGGCTTCCTTGATGTACTCGTGGTTGAGCCAGGACAGCTTGGCGCCGTCGAACTGCGCGGTCGACTTGCTCACGTGCGCGAGATCGAACCAGTCGACGAATTGCTCGCGGGTGAACTTCTCCGCATCGCCATGGCTCCAGCCCAGGCGCGCGAGGTAGTTGAACAAAGCTTCGGGCAGATAGCCCTCCTCCGGATACTGCATCACCGAAACCGCGCCATGGCGCTTGGACAGGCGCTCGCCGTCGGCGCCGAGGATCATCGGCGCATGCGCGAATTGCGGCAACGGCGCCCCCAGCGCCTGGAAAATATTCACCTGGCGCGGCGTGTTGTTGACGTGATCGTCGCCGCGTATGACATGGGTGATGTCCATGTCCAGATCGTCCACCACCACACCGAAGTTGTAGGTCGGAACGCCGTCGGCGCGCAGGATCACGAGGTCGTCGATCTCGCTGTTGGCGACGGTGATCGGCCCTTTCACCAGATCGATGAAAGTGACCGCACCCGCGTCGGGATTGCGGAACCGCAGCACCGGCTCGACGCCCGCCGGCGGCGTCAGCCCGGCCCGCTTCGCGTTCTCCGGGCGCCAGCGCCCGTCGTAGCGCGGCTTCGCCCCGCGCGCGCGCTGGTGCTCGCGCATCTGCTCGAGTTCTTCTTTGCTGGCGTAGCACCAGTAAGCCTTGTCCGCGCCGAGCAGTTGCTCCGCCACTTCGCGGTAGCGCGCGAGGCGCTGCATCTGGAAGAACGGTCCTTCGTCCCAATCCAGACCCAGCCACTTCATGCCGTCGATGATTGCGTTGACCGAAGCCTCGGTCGAACGCTCCAAGTCGGTGTCCTCGATGCGCAGCACGAATTTGCCGCCGTGCTTGCGCGCATAGGCCCAGGAAAAAAGCGCGGTGCGCGCGCCGCCTACGTGCAGATAACCGGTCGGACTGGGAGCGAAACGGGTGCGGATCATGGGAAGCTGCTTCGGGAAAACCAGTATTTTACTGGAATATGGCCGCTTTCGAATTGACCCGGAGAGGGTCGATGTGATTAAATCCGCACTCGGCCGGGCGGTTAACTCAGCGGTAGAGTGCCACCTTCACACGGTGGAAGTCACTGGTTCGATCCCAGTATCGCCCACCAACAATTTTCTCTCTCGAATCACGGCAGTACCGATCAGAGAGCGTCCAATAAAATTGCTGGTTTGCCCGACCTGTTCAATTGGTGTCGCCCTGCATTCTTCTGAATCCCAACTTCGGTGGTATCGAGTGCCGCGACGTGGATGGCAGTGAAGTGGCGAAAATCGTCATGGAGGCGCATATGCAGCAGCGGGCAGCGGGACGAATGGCTTTGGTGGCCGGTGCGACGGGCCTCGTGGGCCGGGAACTACTCGCGGCGATCCTGGCCGACGATGCCTATGCCGTGGTGCATGTGGTGGCACGACGGCCATTGGCGACCACGCATCCTAAACTGACCGTCCACGTCGTCGACTTTGCGGCGCTTCCTGCGCTGCCCGCCGTCGACGATATGTTCATTGCCCTCGGCACCACCATCAAAGTGGCGGGCAGTCAGCAGGCCTTCCGTGCGGTGGATTTCGATGCCGTATTGGCTGTGGCCGCGGCGGCGCGTGCGGCAGGTGCCTCAAGGCTGGGGATAGTAAGCGCGATGGGAGCAAGCGAGACATCGCGGATCTTCTACAACCGCGTCAAGGGCGAGATGGAGCAGGCCGTGTCTCGCCTGGGATTCGATTCCCTGGTGTTCGCCCGGCCGTCGATGCTGGTCGGTGATCGGGACTCGCTCGGACAGCCCGGCCGCAGGGGCGAAAAACTCGCGCTGATCTTCATGCAGTTTGCAGCGCTGATCCCCGCCAATTACCGCGCCATCGAAGCCGGACGCGTGGCGCGCGCCCTGGTCCGCGCCGTCAAGACAGCCAAACAGGGAACGCGGGTTCTGCTCTCGGGCGAGATGCAGGCAAGCTGACGCCACCAGCGGCGTCGCCGCAGGTCCCTGTCCGCCCTCCCCCGCATTTGTTGTGCCTATGTACGGGAGCGTACGGAGCCCGCATCGCTTTCGGCGTAAATATCACTGGTGCAGATTTCTTGCGCGCGATCGACGAAATCCGAATTCCGGCGCATCGTTCATCGCCTTCCCTAATGAAAGGATTACTCCATGAACATCACTCTGGCGCTCGCTCCCCTGGTATCGCTGATCGCGGGAATTCTGATCCTGATCATGCCGCGCCTGCTCAACTATATCGTCGCGCTGTATCTGATCGTCATCGGCTTGATCGGGCTGTTTGGCGCGAACAACTTTCATTTCTGATAGAGAGGCGACCGGCGGCTAGGTCTGCGGCATCTGCCACGCGCCGCCGAGGGCCTTGAACAGGCCCAGCGACGCCTGCAGCCGCGCAAGCCTGATCTGCGCCAGTTGATCCTCGGCCTGGAACAGTGTGCGCTGCGCGTCCAGCGCCGTCAGCAGGTCGTCCGCGCCCTCGCGGTAGCGGACTTCAGCCAGCTTGAGCGCCAAGCGCGCCTGTTCCACGACCTTTTGCTGCAGCGATTCCTGCTCTGCCGTGCGCCCCCCGGCCGCCAGCGCGCTCTCCACATCGGCCAGCGCAGCGAAGACCGCTTTGCGGTAGTTCTCCACCAGTTCGCGTTCGCGTGAGGCGGCCACATCGACCTGCGCCCGCAGGCGGCCGCCATCGAATATCGGCTGCAGCAAGGACGCGCCGATGGCGAGCGTCGCCGCCGGCCCGTTCATGAAATTGAGCAGCACGTCGCTCGCCAGGCCGGCCGACCCGGTGAGGCCGATGCCCGGCAGCAGGGCCGCGCGCGCCGCGGCGACATTGGCGTTGGCGGCCACCAATTGCGCTTCGCTGCTGGCAAGGTCGGGGCGCCGTACCAGCAGTTGCGCCGGCAGCCCGGGGGCGATTTGCGGCACCGCAAGCCCGGTGAGGGTCGAGGCCGTCGTGTCGAACCCTTCCGGCACGCGACCGAGCAGGATCGCAAGCGCGAACAGCGTCTGGCGCTCCTGCAGCGCCAGAGGCAGCACGGCGGTTTGTTGCGTCAGCACCGCCGCCTGCTGCCGCGCAAGATCGAGCTTGGACGCGGCGCCGTTGCGCACGCGCGAGTCCACCACCGCGAACACGCGCTCGGCCACGGCCAGATTTTCACGCGCGGTCGCGATCCGGCCGCGCAGCGACAGCACCTGGAAATAGGCGCTGGCCACACCTGCGACCAGCGTCAGCCTGACGGTCTCCTGGTCGAAGCGGCTGGCGCGCAGCGCGGCCTCGGCCGAACGCACGCCGGAGGCGTTTTTTCCCCACAGATCGACTTCGTAGCTGGCGCTGAGCGCGGCGCTGCTCGCATCGCTGGTCTGCCAGCTGCCGCCATCGACGCGCGTTTCGCGGCGGGAGCTGCCGGCGCCGAAGTTCAGCACCGGAAACAATGTCGCGCCGGCAATGCGGGCCTGCGCCTCGGCCTGGCGCACCCGCTCCGCGGCGATCGCCAGGTCCGGATTGGATGCAATGGCGGCGGTGATGAGGGTCGACAGTTCCTGTGAACCGAAAGCGCCCCACCAGTCCGCGGCCGGCGCTGCCGTGTCAGGCACAGCCGATTCTGCGTAGGCCTGCGGCATGGCGGGTGCGGGTGCCGGTGCGTTGCCGGTGATGGCGCAGGCGCCGAGCAGCATCGCACCGCCGAGGATAGCGAGTCGCCGCATCACGTCGCCAGCGCCACGATAGGGTCGACGCGCGCTGCCTTGCGCGCCGGCATGTAGCCGAAAATGAGTCCGGTCGCAAGCGCGCAGCCGAAGGCGAGCAGCACCGGCCCGAGCGAGTACTGGACCGGCGTGCCGAACAGGCCGATGATCGCCGCCGTCGCGAGCCCGAGCGCCACGCCGATCGCGCCTCCGAGGAGGGAAACCACCAGCGCCTCGATCAGGAATTGCTGCAGGATGTTGCGCATGCGCGCGCCGGTTGCCATGCGGATGCCGATCTCGCGCGTGCGTTCGGTCACGCTGACCAGCATGATGTTCATCACGCCGATGCCGCCTACCAGCAGCGATATCGCGGCGACCGATCCGAGCAGTATCGTGAGCGTGTTCTGCGTATCGGTGGCCGTTTCGAGGATCGATGCCATGTTGCGGATCTGGAAATCCGTGGTCTGGTGCCGCACCTGAAGCAGCGTCGTCACTGCAGCCTGCGTTTCGTCGATCAACTCGACGTCGTCCACCGCCACCGTGATGTTGCGCAAAAAGCGCTGGCCGAACAGGCGCAGCCCACCGGTCGAGAGCGGAACCATCACCACGTCGTCCTGGTCCTGACCTTGCGGCGACGCGCCGCGCACCGCCATCAGGCCGATGACCTGGAACATCACGTTGTTGAGCACGATGTACTGTCCGACCGGGTCGACTTCAGGCGTGAACAACTTGTCCGCGACCGTCTGGCCGAGCACCGCCACGGCGGCATAGCTCTTCAGATCGGCGGTCGAAAAAAATATTCCCTTGCTGACCGGCCAGTTGCGCGCCACGGGAAAGGTCGCAGAGGTCCCGGTCGCCTGCGTCTGATAATCGGAACCGCCGAATCGTGCGGTGACGCTCCCGCCCAGTTCGGGCACCGCGGCGAGCACGTTGGGCAACTCGGCGATCATGTCCGCGTCCTCCGGCACCAGCGAGGCGACCGTCCCGCCCACGCCCCTGCGGTTCGGTTGGCCCGGGCGGATCAGCAGCAGGTTCGTGCCCATGGCGCTGATGCGGTCGAGCACGGTCTGCTTGGCGCCGTCGCCGATGGCCAGCATCGCAATCACCGAGGCGACGCCGATCACGATCCCGAGCAGGGTCAGGATGGTGCGATTGAGATTGGCGCGCAGCGCGCGCACCGCGGTCTTGGCCGCCTCGAACGCCCCGCCCAGGAACGAGGTGCCGCCTTCGTCGCGCGCCTGCACCGCGTCCTCTGCCGCAACCGCGCCGGCCGGCTGCGAGCCCGAGTCGCTCACGATGCGCCCGTCGATGATTTCGATGACCCGCTTTGCCTGCGCGGCGATGTCGAGCGCATGGGTGATGAGAATCACGGTATGCCCGCGGCGCGACAGGTCCTGCAGCAGCGCCATGACCTCGACCCCGCTCTTGCTGTCGAGGGCGCCGGTCGGTTCGTCGGCGAGCACGATGCGCCCGCCGTTCATCAAGGCGCGCGCGATGGACACGCGCTGCTGTTGCCCGCCGGAGAGCTGGGCCGGCCGGTGCGCCAGGCGCTCACCCAGCCCGAGCGAGACCAGCAATTCTTTCGCGCGCGCGTCGCGGGCCGCGGGCGCCATTCCCGAATACACCGCCGGCACCTCGACGTTCTCGATCGCGGACGCGGTGCCGATGAGATTGTAGCTCTGGAACACGAAGCCGAACGCCTCGCGTCGCAGGCGCGCCAGTTCGTCGCGCTCGAAGCCGGACACGTCCTGGCCCATGAAGCGATAGGTGCCGCTGGTCGGCCGGTCGAGGCAGCCGAGGATGTTCATCAGCGTGGTCTTCCCCGACCCCGAAGCACCCATGATCGCAAGGAATTCGCCCGGGTAGATCTTCAGGCTGACCCCGTGCAGCACTTCGACGTCCAACTCCCCGCTGCGGTAGGTCTTGACCACATCGAGCAACTCGATCAGAGGTTCAGTCGACGGATGCACCGAAGGGGCAGACTCAGGGGGGCGCGCCGGCGCGCCGGCAGGCCGCTCCAGCACGCCGGAACCGAGGTCGGACTTCATCAGCGGCCGCCCCCGCCTGGGCCCGCGCTCGGCACCAGGGAACCGCCGGTCTGCGCCCGCGCGGCTGCAGCCGGCGCCTTGGTTCCGATCACGACTGTTTCGCCCGGCTCCAGCCCGGAGATGATCTGCGCCGAGACGCGATTCATTACACCCACTTTCACTTCCCGTTCCGTAATCTTGCCACCGGCATCGACCACGCTCACCAGCGCACGCCCGTGGGCGAACTGATTGCGCGCATCGGCGCCCGAGGCGCGCCTGGCGCCGCCGGTTCGCGCCGTGCCGGGCGCAACAGCACCGGGCGCGGGAGCACTGCCCTCGGTGGTGTCGGCAGTTGCGGCCTTGGGCGCGCGCGGTCGCTCCTCGGCCGCAACCGGACGCAGTGCGGTGAGCGGCACCAGCACCGCGTCCTTCGCGCTCGACGCGACGAAGAACACCTGCGCGGTCATCTGCGTCATCAGCACCTGGTTCGGATTCGCCACGTCGAACAGCGCGTCGTAGAGCACGACATTGTTCACCACCGTCGGCGTGGGCGGGATCTGGCGCAGCTTGCCGTAGAAGCGGCGGTTGTCACCGCCCAGGGTGGTGAAGTATACGTCCATGCCGATGCGCAGCTTGGGCACGTCGGCCTCCGATACCTGCGCCTGCACTGTCATGGTCGACAGATTGGCGATGCGCATCACAATGGGCGCCTGCTGGTTGGCGTTCAGCGTCTGCCCTTGCTTCGCCGCCTGCGAGACGACGGTGCCTGCAATCGGCGCATAGATCTTGGTGTAGCCCAGGCTCGCTTCGTCGCCGCGCAGGCTGGACCCGGTCTGCTGTATCTGCGCCTTGATCGAATCCATCTGGGCCAGCGCCGATTTGCGGGTAGCCTCGGCGCTTTGCAGCGCGTCGGCGGTCGTCGCGTCGTCGCGCATCATGTTTTGCTGCCGCGCGAACTGAAGATCGGCGAGGGCGAGTTGCGCCTGCTTGTCGGCAAGCTGCGCCTGCTGATTGAGCAGTTGGGCGCGGTCGCCGTCGACTTTCGCCTGGTAGACCGAGGGATCTATTTCGGCCAGGAGTTGTCCCTTGGTGACGACGGCCCCGATGTCCACCAGCAGCTTCTTCAGCTGCCCGGAGACCTGCGTGCCGACGTCGACGAACTCCTTGGGCTGCAGCGTGCCGGTGGCAGTGACCGTGTCCTCGAGGTTTCCGCGCGTGACCACCGCGGTGAGCACCTTGGCTGCCGAGCCGCTTTGCGCAGACCACCTCTGCCATGCGTAATAGCCGCCACTGGCGAGGAGCACAAAAGCGGCAAGCATGAGCGCCCAGCGACCAAAACCCGGGCCCAGGCGCGATTTGAGCGCAACCGCCGGCCTGCCGGCCGGCACTTCGCTGTTCACTGTTGCAGGAGTCTCGACAACTGAAGTCATGGCGCGTTACCGGTTAGCTTGGTGGCGAATGCTGCGGCCGCGGGCTCCGGCCGGACTTTGCCCCGACAAATATGGCGCAACAAGAGCAATAGCCCATTGAGAATAGTCAAAATGAACGGCACAAGAGGTCGCGGCACGGACCGACACGGATTCAAGACATCGATTGCGGGCGGCCGGATTGCCGCTTGCGCCGCAATTACCGGAGCCGACCATTACTGTCCTGCCATGTTCGCAAACCCCTACAGCAACAAATGGTATGCGCCGACAGGCGTTTTCTCCGTGCGCTGGCGTACAAAGACAACTGGGGAATGGAACCAGGTTGACGGCGCAAGCCCTGCGGCTGCGGTCGGTTCCGGTCGCGCGGCTAGAAACGGCGCGCATGCACTGCGCCAACGATGCCGGACAGCCCCGCCGACGCGTTCAGCCGCGAATGCCGCTCGAACGCGTTACCGATGGCGCATCATGGCTCGGGCGCGTTCACTTGTGCGCGATGGGCTTCGCGGTAAAGAGATAGTCCTTCAATTCTTTGGAGAACGCCGGATCATTGCGCCGGATCCACTCCAGCACCATGGCCGCGTGCTCTTTTTCCTCGTCGCGATTGTGCGCCAGTATCGCCTTGAGTTCCGCGTCCTGGCACGCGTCGGCGCGCTGGTTGTACCAATCGACGGCTTCCAGTTCTTCCATTAACGACACGATCGCGCGGTGCATGTCGCGTGTCTGGTCCGACAACTCTTCAACCGGCTCGTGATAACCGACGCTAGACATAGGGCTCTCCTGTTTTTCGGGCGAATGGCGGCTACGCGATTTCCGACGCCTGGCCGGTGCATCCGGCTGCGTTCGGGCGCGCCCGACGGCGATTATATTCCTTGCCGGCGGCACACCGGAGTTTGGGCTGGTTCGCGAATCTTGTCACCCTTATCGCCGGCGCAACCCGGCCGTCCTCTGTTAGACTCGAAGCGGTTATTTCAGGCCCGCCCAGGCGGCAATCGGCAGATGGCTGCTCCGCAAATCAACAATCCGCTGCACGGCATTACGCTGGAGCAGATGCTGACCGAACTGGTCGAGGGTATCGGCTGGACGGAAATGGGCCGGCGCGTCGCGATACGCTGTTTCAACCACGATCCCAGCCTGAAATCCAGCCTGCGCTTTCTGCGCCGGACGCCCTGGGCACGGACCAAGGTCGAAGAAATGTACCTGCAGCATAAGCGTGGCGCGCCGCACTGAACACGCACCTTTATCCGGCACCGGAAAACAGGGACAATAGCGCCCTCTTGATTGATTGGAGCTAGGCAAAATGTCAGGACACGGCCACGTCGACCCGTCCAACAAGAAGATCGCGCTGCTCATTTCTGTCCTTGCCCTGGTGCTCGCGTTTTCCGAGACTCTGGGAAAGGGCGCACAAACCGCGGCGCTGAGCTACAACATCGAGGCATCCAACCTGTGGACCTTCTTCCAGGCCAAGACCATACGCAGCACCACGCTGCGCACCGCGGCCGAAGCGCTCGAATTGGAACTGGCCCAGGTCTCCCGTCCGGAGCAAAGGGAGGCCATGCAAAAGCGCATCGCCGACTGGAAGGCGAGCGTCGCCCGCTACGATTCGGAGCCGGAAACGCAGGAAGGGCGCAAGCAACTGGCCGCACGGGCCAAGATCGCGGAGGACCGGCGCGACCATGCGCTCGCGGCCTACCACAACTATGAGCTGGCCTCGGCCGCGATCCAGATCGCGATCGTGCTCGCCTCAGCCGAGATCATCACCGGTGTCGTCCTGCTCACCTGGATCGCCGGCGGGCTGGGACTGATAGGAATCGTCTTCTGCAGCCTGGGGTTCTTCGCGCCGACCGCGGTCCATCTGTTCTAGGACCTGTTGCATTCACCCCGTGGGTGCGGCGAAGCAACGATAGCTCTGATCAATCGGCCGTGGTGCGGTAGCCGGCGGTGACGTGCTCCGGCGCGATGTTGCTGATGCGCCACTGGCTCGCCGGGGCCTCGAACTCGAACAACAAGGGTGTGGCGTTGGCGATGTGCTGCTCGAGCAGATCGGCCCCCAGGCTGAATACCAGGACGTACAGCGGTCCGCCGTGGGCGACCAGCAGCGTCGACTCTTCGGTGTCCAACGCGTCGTTGAACGCGGCCTGGGTGCGCGCGATGAAATCGGACAGGGACTCGCCATTCGGCGGCTCGTTGCGCCAGTCGAGTTCCGCCGACGACTTGCCGACCAGGTCGCCGAACCATCTTTCGCGCAAACGCGGTTCCGCAACCACCGGCGCACCCACGATTTCCGCCGCTGCCTCTGCAGTCTGCCAGGCGCGCCGCATGTCGCTGGCCAGGATCCGCGCCACCGGATGCGCGCGCAAATATTCAGCCGCGCGCCTGGCCTGCTCGAGTCCGGTTGAATTCAGCGGTATTTCGGGGGTCTGATAGACCCGCTGCGCGTTGCCTTCGGTTTCACCGTGCCGCAGGAAAATAAAGCGCCGCGCACGGGGTTGCAGCAGCCGCGCCCCGGCCCGCCGCCGGACCTCGTCCAGACCGTGCTTGGTCAGCCTGGCTTGCCACACCTGGGCTGCTTTGTCCGCTGTCATGAAGACACTCTAGCTCGCGCCGGCGCGGCCTGCCGGTTGCGCTGCCCGGCAGGCACGCAGCGCAGACTTATTCCTTTTCCTTGGTGATAACCACGCGGTTGACGAACAGCACGCTGGGGAAAGTGCGGTTCAAGGTCTTGCTGTGAAAATTGGTCATGGGCATGCCATCGTCGAACCGGATCACATCGCCTTTTTTCGCGGGCACCGCGGTGGCGGCGAGCCACAGCGTTTTCTTGTTCTGGCTGACCTCGAGGTAGGTATAAGGGGCCGCGTTCAGGATGCTGAGGACTTTGGCTTTTTGCGGCAACTGCGCCTCGGGCGCGCCCTTCCCTTCATTTTTCGCGCCCACGCTGGGGTGGCCGGAGGGAAGCGATTGGGCTGCGGCGGAAGCGGAAAAAAAGGCCAGGGCAAGCAATACTGGGAGGAGTTTCATCGGCTGGTTTCTTTCTTGATTTGGAAGTGGTCTATTATACGTCCTCGAATGACCGGCCGCCATCGCGCGGCCAGGCTCCGGACTGCGGTTCAGCCTTTGCCGGACGGTTGCCACTCGAATGCGGCGCGCACGTAATCTTCGCCTTCTTCGAGGAATTCGACCAGCTTGATCAAGCGGCTGTGCTCGCCCATCATCACTTCGCACAATTGGCCCGGAACGTAGCTCTTGTTCTCCAGGATCATCACCGGATGTTCGTGCGACTTCAGCGCATCGGGCAACATGATGGCGCGCATGTAATCGTAGGCAAACGAGCCGGTCGATGACGCCCAGTTGGAGGACTGGTGCTCGCTCGCGCCGAGCACGCGCAGCCATATCGAGACCGGACGCTTGGAGAACACGCGGATGCCGCAATGCAAACCGGCGTTTGCGTCGAGGCGGCGGATAATGCCGACCCACCATGCTTTTTCGCCGTGCAGCTGGATGCCGCAGAGTTTGCCCGGCTCGGCCCACCTGCCCAGGTCCGGCGGAATGTCCGCCCCCAGCCCCCATTCGCTCTGGTCCTTTTGGGTCCAGGTTTCCGGCGTGGATTCGATCTCCTCCGCGACCAGCTTCATGATGTTCGCGGTCTTCGCCTTCAAGTCCAGGTCCTCGCTCAGTGCCGCGCCCGACCCGATCTCGATCTTGGTCATGCGCTGGCAGATCGGTTTCAACCCGTGCGCCACGCTCACTTCGGCCGCCGCATTGATCCGCGCATAGCGCCGCTGCGGCGGGGCCACGCCAAGGTAGACGTCCAGATGCTTGATCACGGTGATGATCTGCGCCGGCGAGAACTCCTTTCCAAAGCGCTGCTCTTCGTTCAGCATGTTTTTTTCGCACAAGACCCTGAGCTCGGCCAGCTTGGTCAGCGCCTGCCCGCTGCCGATGAAACGCTTGCTGGCGCCCGGCGCTTCCTTTTCCCGCATGTGCATGGGCGCCCCGCCGGCGGCCAGGTTGAAGGTGAAATTGCAGTCAGCCTGCGGCACGCGCGAACAATCGGACGAGATCGCAAACCGCGCCAGGATTCGAAACCCCAGTTCAAGCTGCGCCGGCGGAAACTCGTGCGGCGCCGCCAGATAGAGCAGCATGATCTTCTGCAGTTCCGCGCGCACCGTCGTATGCACTTCGCGCGGGTAGGCGACGACCGGTCGGATGTCGAATTGCTTGAGCTCGGCAAAAGCGTACAGCCGGTACAGCGGGGCCCACGCCTTGGCGTCGATACCGACGAAGCGCAAATAACGCAGCTTGAAGCGCAGGCTGGCCGCGCGCAGCGCGCGGGCCAGCGCGAGCGGCATTTCCTCCTCGACGTTTGCGGCGCCCTTCTCCCCGTGCTCGAAATCAGCGACACATTGGGCATAGCCCTCTGCGAGCCTGCCCCAGTATTCGCACAGGGTATCCCAGAGGTTGCGCGTCGCGCGGTCCTGCTGGTGGATTTTCGAAAAGAACTGGGAGTACAGGGGGCCCGCGTGCACCGCGCCCGCCTGGTCGAGCAGGCGCATCACCGCCAGCCGGTCGTCGCAGGCGAAGCCCGGGGCATCCTTGACCGATGCGATCCAGTGCGAGATCTGCTCCAGATTTTCGAGCGAGACCCCTTCGGGCAGCCCCGCAAGCAGCTCCTGCGCGGCCTGCGCGTCGCGCAACGGGTGGTCCGGTTTGCCGCCAAACGGCTTGAGCCAGTCGAGCATGCGAGTCCGCCGTTCTGGCTCAGTCCGCCCTGCTTTGTGCTGCGCGCTCGCTCACTCCCGGACCAGGACCACCGGGCAGGGCGCCAGGTGTACCGTCTTGGTCGCGATCGAACCGAGCAGCATTCCCGACATTGCGCCCATGCCGTGGGTGCCCATGATGATCAGGTCGCATTTCAGCTTTTTTGCCTCGCCCGCAATGCTCTCCGCAATCGGCCCCACCATGATGTGGATGTTACACGCCAGTTTCGCGCGATCGAGCAGCTTCTTCGCGGCGCTCAGGGCGTCCTCGCCCTCCTCGCGATAGTAGCGCTGCAGCGCTTCGTGCCCCACAGGCTTGATCAATCCACCCAGGGTCGGAACGGGCAGATGCACATAGATCAGGTGCAATTCCGGCGCTTGCTTGCACGCCGCCGCATGCTTGATCGCCGCCTTCGCCACTTTGGCCGAATGCGTCGATCCGTCTACTGCGATCAGGATTGTGGTCACGTTGTTCTCCTAGTTGATGACAGCGCTGCAATGGTCAGATGATACAGAGCAAGCCTTGCCGGATACGCTCGCCGAGATTGGCGGCTCTGGCCAGGCCGACGACGCCGAAACCGGCCACCAGGATACCAGCGGCCAGCCTGAGGCGCGGATTGGAAGTGATATCGCGCAGGCGCTTGAACGCGAGGCCCGCAAGCAGCAGATTGGGCAAGGTCCCCAGGCCGAACGCCAGCATTATGCCAGCGCCGCGGAGGCCGCCGCCGCTCAGCAATGCGGTGGCGAGCAGGCTGTAGACCAGGCCGCAGGGCAGCCAGCCCCATAGCGCGCCGAGGACGAAAGCCTTGGCCACGGTATCGGCAGGCAGTACCCTGGCGCTGTAAGGCTGGACGCGGCGCCACAGCCGCGCGCCCAGCGACTCCAGTACAAGCAGTTGATTGCCCAGCCCGGCAAGATACATCCCGAGGCTGATCAGCACCAGATTGGCGAGCACGTAGAGCAGCATCTGTATAGGCAGAATCTGGTTGAACATCAGGCTGGCGCCACCAATCATGCCCATGATCGCCCCGGCCGCCGCATAGCTTGCGATGCGTCCCGCGTTGTAGGAAACGTGCAGACTCCATGCGGGCTGCCGGCGCGGCGTTTGCACCGTCAGCGCGCCGACGATGCCGCCGCACATGCCGACGCAGTGCACGCCGCCCAGTAGGCCGATCAGGAAGGCGGCTGCGAACCCCGCCTCCACGGTCTAGATCACCTTGGAATAGCTCGCGCGCCGGCTTGCCTGGCGGAGGTATTTGTCGAACACCATGCACAGGATGCGCACCAGCAACCGGCCCCTGGGCGTAACCACGATCCAGTCGCCGTCTATTTCCACCAGTCCGTCCTTGGCGTACTCGCGCAGCTCGGCGAGCTCGGGTGCGAAATAGCTGCGGAAGTCGATCAGATGCGCGATCCCGATCGCCTCCATCGACAATTCGAAATGGCAGGAC
>Ga0334722_10001201_pt1 | contig 33508 bp, 29 predicted proteins | sample C3_bottom_MG_FD_207210 | JGI IMG/M metagenome (GOLD analysis project Ga0334722, IMG submission 207210) | Sediment microbial communities from Yellowstone Lake, YNP, Wyoming, USA - C3_bottom | ecosystem: Environmental > Aquatic > Freshwater > Lake > Sediment | place: USA: Wyoming | collected... | reverse complement strand
TAGATTTATCAACACATGCACTGATATAGGTGAACCGATGTATCCCAGAGCATGAATTCGAACTATCTTTCCCGTGACGTCTGATGCGGCAGACATCTGCCTGACCATGCCTTCCGTCTCTATATCAATTGCATCGATTATTTTCTGATCCTGCCGATGTCTCATGTGCCCGATAGCGCCGGCAGCACCATAGGCACCAGCGCCGCGGTTCTTAATTGTGTCAGCGGCTTCCTCTTCAAGAACTGCGAACATTGGTTTTACGGCTCTCGCATCTCCCTTCAGCATGAGCGAATTCAAAGCATCCTTTTTCGTAGCCTGGAATTGAAGTTGCCGAATGAGATCATCGACCGGATCACAATACGATGGGGTCGTGAGAATAACTGCCGCTAGTAGGGCCGCGAAACCGGATCCCAATCGATTGAAGTTTTTCATTTCCTGATTGTATGGCTAACTTTCAATTATGCGGATCCGTATAACTCCGGACGCTGACGGGATCCCTCTGCGGATTATAACGGGAATATCAATGTTACGCCACAATTATGCGGACTGAAGGGCGCCGGGAAAGGCCGACCGGGCCGGTCAGCCTAACTCGGCGACGTGAGGTCCGGGGCGATAGAGGGGCCTGCGGGAAACAGATTCTCGCATCACTGATGCGAGAATTGGCCAGGACGCAATTCCTCGAACTGCAGCCAAGAGAAATGAGGCGTTGGACCCGGCGCCCGAAGATGGCTGTGGGAACAAAATGGGGGGCCTCCGCGTATATGTTGGATGGAGCGCCCAATCAGCCGGGAGTCTCGGGACTTGCTGCGCGATCTGCGCGCGCTCATCGAGGCGTCTCGCGGGCGGGTCGCACGGGCGGTCAACACGGGGCTGGTCGCTCTGTATTGGGCCGTGGGAGATAGGCTGCGGCGCGAGGTTCTGGGAGAGAAGAGGGCGGCCTACGGAGAACGGATTATCTCGACGGTGTCGCGTGAATTGGTCGCAGAATATGGACGCGGCTTCTCTCGCGTGGGATTGTGCCGGATGCTTAAGTTCGCCGAAGTATTCCCTGAGCTAGAGATTGTTTCAACACTGTTGAAACAATTGGGATGGTCCCATTTTCTCCATCTGATTCCAATTAAAAATTCGGTTCAGCGGGAATTCTACGCGGAGATGTGTCGTGTGGAGAAATGGAGCGTTCGGACCCTGCGCGCGAAGATCGATGGGATGCTCTACGAGCGGACGGCCTTGTCGCGAAAGCCGGCCGAGTTGGCCCTGAAGGAGTTGAAGGCCCTGCGCGAAGACGCTGTGATGAGTCCGGACATGGTCTTCCAGGACCCGTATCTGCTGGATTTCCTGCGGCTCAAGGGCGTGTACATGGAAAAGGACCTCGAGCAGGCGGTCTTACGGGAGATTGAGTCATTTATACCGGAATTGGGGGCGGGATTTGCCTTCGTCGAGCGGCAGAAGAGGATTTCGGTTGGAAACGAGGATTTCTACTTAGACCTGCTGTTCTACAACCGGAATCTGCGCCGCCTGGTGGCCATCGAGCTTAAGATCGGGAGATTCCGACCGGAATTCAAGGGCCAGATGGAGTTATATCTACGCTGGCTCGACAGGCATGAGAGACAGGAGGGGGAAGGCGCTCCCATCGGGATGATCCTGTGCTCGGAGAAATGCGAGGAGCAGGTGGAACTGCTCGAGCTCGACAAGAGCGGCATACGGGTCGCCGAATACCTGACCGCGCTACCCGCTCGGCGCATGCTGGAGACGAGGCTTCATGCGGCGATGGCGGCCGCGAAATATCGGTTGGAAGCCCTGCCGCATGCTCCCCGCGGAGCGGCGGTTAGAGTTGGGGATGTCGGGCCGCGTAGGCGTCGATGAGGCGCCGGATCATCGTTTGGTAGGGAGCATGGTGCTTCCTCGCCGCTTTCTTGAAGAATTCGACGCTCGACCGGCTTAGGGTCATGGTGACCTTGACCCCGTCTTCCTTGAAGGCCAGTTCCTCCGGGGGGGGGAGAAAGTTCTCGATGACCCGAACCTTGCCGATGGGCTCATCCGTGTATTTTATTTTCTTCTTCATAGATCGCCTTCCCTTTTCTCCAGTACCCGGCCCCGATGATCCTGATCAGCCTCTGCCTCATCGTGAAGCGCACGGTCATGATCCCGTCTCCAGCCTTTCCGAAGCAGTAAAATCTCTTTTCCACCCGACTATGCTCTGAATCCTCAACGATGACGAGCTCGGGATCAAGGAACGCATGCTGGGCATCCGCGAAGGAAACCCCATGCTTGGCCAGGTTGAGGGCGTCCTTTTCGGCATCCCACTCAAACGAGGAGGGGTTGTCGTCAGTATACATGATATATGGATTATTAGCCATATTTATTTATGGCTCCATCGGCTTGGCGCGGGGGGGCGGGGCGGGGGCACGATAGGATACGGACCAAGAGGCGAAAAAGTTCCGCCCGAGGATATATTAGAATCTGCCAGGCGAGGCCCCTCGCCGCGGAGGAGACATGCAACGAGCGACGACGATGACGGGGATTTCGAAGGATTTCACGGAATTCCACGCCATGGACGTCTCCAAGAAGCTCCCGTTCTTCGCCAAGGACGGGCGGCTCTACGACTGCCTTTTTGCCCAGCAGTTCGACCGGGCCCTGCTCGACCACCTCTGCAAAGTCGCCGACGCCCTGCGCCATGCCGCCAAGACCCGCAAGGGCTGCCTCGCCACGGCCGACCTTCTGCCCGACAAGCGCGCCATGCTCTACTTCGTCCAGCCCTCGACGAGGACTTTTCTCTCCTTCCAGAACGCCTGCCACATCCTCGGCATGAAGACCTCCGAGGCCCGCGGAACGAGCACCTCCTCGGAGGCCAAGGGCGAGTCGCCTGAAGACACCGTCAAGACCTTCTCAAGCTACGTCGACTTGATCATCATGCGCCACCCGGCCCCCGGCTTCGTCGAGAAGACCGCCTGGGTCATGAATCGCGCCAAGCGCCCCGTTCCTGTCGTCAACGGCGGCTCCGGCAAGGACCAGCACCCCACCCAGGCCCTGCTCGACGTCTACACCCTTTCCCGCAGCCTGCGCGGCGGCATCGAGGGCAAGACCCTCGTGATGGTGGGCGACCTCAAGCGCGGCCGCACCGTGCGCTCGCTCTCCTACCTGATGAAGAACTATAAGGGAGTCAAACTCATCTTCGTCGCCCCTCCAGAGCTTAAGATGGAGAGCGACATCCTGGACTTCCTCAAGCGCCATAAGATCCCCTACCGGGAGAGCGAGGACCTGCGCTCCGTTATGCCCGAGGCCGACGCCATCTACATGACTCGCATCCAGGACGAGCACGACGTGGCCGGCGAGTCCCGCGCCGTCGACTTCGCCAATTTTTCCTTCAAGCACGAGCACTTAAAGCTCATCAAGAAGACCTGCGTCCTCCTCCATCCCTTGCCCCGCCGCGGCGAGATCGAGCTGGCCGTCGACGACGACGACCGCGCCGTCTACTGGAGGCAGGAGCGCAACGGCATGTGGGCGCGGGCGGCACTCATCGCCTATATCTTTGGCCAGGACAAGGCCGCGCTGAAGCTGGGAGCCTGAGATGAAGACCGTGGTGCTGGCCATCGGCGGAAACTCCCTGATCACGGACAAGGAGCATCAGACGGTCCCGGACCAATACCAGGCCGCCGCGCAGACTTGCGCCCATATCGGCGGGATGCTCCAGAGCAAGGACCTGAGACTGGTCGTCACGCACGGAAACGGCCCCCAGGTCGGCTTCATCCTGCGCCGCGCTGAGTTGGCCCTCCACGAGCTTCATATGGTGCCCCTTGATTCCTGCGTCGCCGACACGCAGGGGGCCCTGGGCTATCACATCCAGCGCGCGCTCCAAAACGAATTCAAGCGCCGCGGCATCGCCAAGACGGCCGTGACGGTGGTGACCCAGGTCCTTGTCGATAAGCAAGACCCTTCGTTTAAGAATCCGAACAAGCCCATCGGTTCGTTTATGGACAAGGCGACGGCCGAGAAGCACAAGGCCCAGGATCATTGGGATATAGTGGAGGACTCAGGCCGCGGTTGGCGGCGCGTGGTGGCCTCGCCGGTCCCCAGGAAGATCCTGGAACTCGACACCATACGCGGCCTCATCGAGGCCGGGACGATCGTCGTCGCCGTCGGCGGCGGGGGGATTCCTGTGATCGAAGACGATAAGGGCGTGCTGATCGGCGCCTCCGCCGTCATCGACAAGGACCTGGCCTCAAGCCTCCTGGCCCAAAAGCTGGGGGCCGACACTTTGATCATCTCGACGGCCGTGGAAAAGGTGTGCCTCGATTTCGGCAAGCCGACTCAGCGCGAGCTTTCGCGCATCACCGTCTCCGAGGCAAAGCGCTACATGGCCGAAGGTCACTTCAAGGCCGGAAGCATGCTTCCCAAGGTGAAGGCCGTCGTCGAGTTCCTGGAGGCCGGCGGGACCGAGGCCATCATCACCAACCCCGAGAACCTCGAGGCGGCGGTCGCCGGACGGGCCGGCACCCACGTCGTCTGCGGCTAAAGTGGCGGACTTCACTCCCCATCCCTTCGGACGTTTGGTCTCTCGGATGTTCCGGGAGTTGGAGCTCAAGGATGCCGTTTTCGGCCTTCCTCGGCGTTCTTTCTTTTGCGGAGACCCCGGCAGGGATTTTTCCGTCGGGAAGGCCTCCTCGCCTCTTGGCCCCGCCGCGGGTCCCCACACCCAACTGGCGCAGAACATCGTCCTGGGCTGGCTTGGAGGGGCGCGCATCTTTGAGCTTAAGACCGTCCAGGTCCTCGACCGCCTGAACATACCGCGGCCCTGCATCGACATGCGCAACGTCGGCTATAACGTCGAGTGGTCGCAGGAACTCAAGATCGAGGAGTCGCTGGAGGAATACGTCAAGGCCTCCATGCTTATCGACATCCTTCAGGCAAGCGGGAAGGTCGCGCTTGAAAACGGCTACGGAAGACAGGTCTTCGACATGAGCGTCGGCTATGACCTCAAGGGCGTCAGGAGCGAGAAGATCCGGGGCTTCATCGCGGGGATGAAGGACGCCCGGGCGATCGTCGATCGGCTCCGAGCCCAGATTCCGGACGTTCATAAGAACTATCGCGACCTGCCTTTCCGCACGGACGTGTCGGGTTCCGTGACTCTGAGTACTTTTCACGGCTGTCCGCCCGAGGAGATCGAGGGCATCGCGTCCTTCATGATGGAGGAGATGGGCTTAGACTGCGTCGTCAAGCTCAACCCCACTTTGCTGGGAGCCTCCGAGCTGCGCGGCCTGCTCGGTGACGTGCTCGGCTACAAGGACGTCCGGGTGCCGGAGGAGGCCTTCACCAAGGACGCGAACTGGGAGCAGGCCTGCGGCTTCGTCTCGCGCCTGGAGGAGAAGGCCAAGCGCCTGGGCCGGGGCTTCGGCGTCAAGTTCAGCAACACCTTGGTCGTGGAGAACGACGGCGCCTTCCTGCCCGCCTCCGAGAAGACCATGTACCTCTCCGGCGCGCCCCTGCACGTGCTGGCGATCAATCTGGTCCAACGCTTCCGTTCCCGTTTCGGGCGCCGCATTCCCGTTTCTTTCTCGGCGGGGATCGACAAGCTGAATTTCCCGGATGCCGTCGCGATGGGGCTCTCCCCCGTCACCGTCTGTAGCGATCTCCTCCAGCCCGGGGGCTACGGACGACTGCGGGGATACTCCGAGGAACTCTCCCGGCGTATGGACTTCGTCGGGGCCTCGAATGTCCGGGAGTTCATTCTCAAGACCGCCGGTTTGGGCGATCTTGAGAAGGCGGTCCAGCGCAACACCGAGACCTACGTTGCGGCCGCGACCAAGGATGTCCGCTACCGGCGGGTCCAGCACGCGGGCGGCCCCAAGAAGGTCGGCCACCGCTTAAACCTCTTCGACTGCCTGACCTGCGACAAGTGCGTCTCGGTCTGCCCCAACGACGCCAACTTCACCTACGTCATCCCCCAGGGCTCGGTGCCGGTGATCAAGCTTCGCTTTGAAGGCGGCGTCCGGAAGAGCCGGGCGGAAGGCGAGCTTAAGTTCGACAAGAAGCACCAGATCGGCAACTTCGCCGACTTCTGCAACGAGTGCGGCAACTGCGCGGTGTTCTGCCCGGAAGACGGCGGGCCCTATCAAGTGAAGCCTCGCTTTTACGGCAGTCGTGCGGCTTGGGGCCAGGCCCAGGACGGTTTTTGCTTGGAGCGCTCGGGCGGGGTGGAGACCGTCCGCGGCCGGTTTAAAGGCAAGGAGTTCGTCGCCTCCTTCTCAAAGGGCATGGTGGAATACTCGGGCGAGGGTTTCCAGGTGAGCTTCGAGGAAAGCGACCCGGCGGGGAGTGCCAAGGGAACGGCCTCGGTGGAAGTCGACCTGACCTACTACCTGATCATGGACCTGTTGCGGCGGGCCCTCTACGCCCCGGACGCGGTCAGCTACGTCAACGCCGACGGCTGAGTTAGAGCCTGCGCCACAGCCTGGCGGCTTGAACGCGAGCTCGCGCCAGGATCGAGTCTTCATCGACGGTCGTCATCCGACGGTGTTTCACGATCAGACGGCCGCGGCTGACCACGCTGTCGACATGGGAGGAGTTCATCCCGTACAGGAAGTGTCCCGCCAGGTTTTCGGTCGTGACGGGAGTCGGCGGGGCGTAGTCGAGCACGACGAGGTTGTTCTCCCCATCGCCCGTAAATCCGTTCGTGGAGAGATAGTCGTGCGCGCGCCGCAGACGGCGGTAGGCCGCAAGGGGAGTCATCCCTCCCCGGGCTTGGGCCGCGAGGTAAGCGGCGCGCGTCGAGGCCAGCATGTCTGCGTGCATCCCGTCGGTCCCAAGCAGGAGGCGGTCTCCCAATCCCTTGGGGCTAAAGCCCCCCACGGCGTTGTTCTGGTTGCTCTCCTCGTTCTGCACGAGCCAGGCGCGGCTTGACCGAAAGAGCGAGCGTTCCTTGGCGTTGAGGTGAAGGCCGTGGGCGAGGAGGGTCTTGGAGGATTCCAGTATCCCGGTGCGCGCGAGCCGCTCAATGACGCGCAGGCCGTGCGTGCGCAGGCACTCCTTCTGGTCGTCGACGGCTTCGGCGACATGGATGTGGATTCCGGAGTCTCTGCTGCCGGCCAGGGCGACGGCTCGGTCCAGGAGTTCATCGCCGACCGTGAAAGAGGCGTGCAGGCCCACGAGTCCCTGCCGACGACGCAGGTAGCGATCCGTTTCGGTGAAGCCCGCCTCGCGCTTCGCCTTCCCATCCCGGTCCGAGAGTTCAACACAGAGAAGATGGGAGAGTCCGATCTCGTCTAAGGCCGAGGCGATGATGTCGAGCGAACCGGTGACGGCGTTCGGGGAGGAGTGATGATCGATGAGGAAGGTCGTTCCGGCCTTGGCGGCGGCGATTGCCCCGGCTTGAGCGCAGGCCCGCACCATGTCCTTGTCGAGCCGGCGGTCCAGGTTCCACCAGACGAGCTTGAGCATGTCGGGGAAGTCCTTGGGAGGGCGCGAAGGCCCGGGCATGCCGCAGGCCAGAGCCGAGTAGAGATGCTGGTGGGCGTTGACGAAGGATTTGGTGACCAGGCGTCCGGAGCAGTCGAGGGCCTTGGCGCCGCGCGGGATGCGGGAGACGAAACGGATTGTCCCGTCCGGGCCCGGAGAGACTTCCAGGTGGCCGCGACGGATCTTCAGGGTGCGCCAGTGCGCGAAGGACGCGTCGGAGAGATAGAGCATCAGCTTTTCATCGGCAAGGTGCGTCGCCGCTTGCCGTCGAAGGCCCAAAGGGCGTTGGCCACGGCCCCGGCCGTGGGAACGAGGCCGATCTCGCCAACACCCTTGGCGCCGTAAGGCCCGATCGGGTCGGGGACTTCGACGGCGATGACCGTGAGCTTCGGGGTCTGCTTGGCGCGCAGGACGCCGCAGTCGCGCAGTTTCGTCGACTTGGGCCGTCCGCCTTCCATGACGAGTTCCTCGCTGATCGCGTAGCCAAGTCCCATGTGGAGGGAGCCCTCGATCTGACCCTCGAAAAGCATGGGGTTGACGACCTTCCCCGCGTCGTGGGCGGCGATGAGCTCTTGGACGCGGCCGTCGTCTCCGACGATGGCGACCTGGGAGGCGTAGCTGTAGGAGTAATGAGTGCAGACAGGCTTGCCGTGGGTGTCGTAGCCGGGCTTGTTGGTCCAGTCACAGACCCATCTCCCCCGATATTTCCTGCCGACCAGGGCGGCCAGTCCTTCGCGGGCGAGGTCCGTCTTGAAGGCCTTGCAGGCGTCGATCAAGGCGTTGCCGACCAGGCTGGTTGCGCGCGAGGCCGTCGTCATGCCCGAGGGCGCGGCGTCGCTGGTGCGCGTGCGGACGGAGAAGAGGGCCGGAGGCAGGCCGGTCTCCGAGCAGACGACTTGGACGGCCACGGTGTCGACACCCTGACCCATCTCGGTCCAGCCGTGGTGGATCTCGACGCGGTCTTTGGAGAGCACGACGATCTCGACTTCCGAGAAATCGGGCATGCCGTTGCCGATGCCGGTGTTCTTGATCCCGCAGGCCAGGCCCGCGTGCTTGGCGGCCTTAAATCGCTCCTTGACGGCGTCGAGAGTCGCCCGGACGCCGACGCCTCCCGTCAGGACCTGGCCGGTGGCGGTGCTTAAGCCCTCGGTGAGCGCGTTGTCCCAGCGGAATTGCCAGCGGTCAAAGCCCCCCTTGGCGCAGAGCTCGTCGATGGCGCATTCCATGGCGAAGGTGGCCTGGTTGGCCCCGAAGCCGCGCATGGCGCCGCAGGGGACGTTGTTGGTGTAGACTGCGGTTGATTCCACGTCCACGTTCGGCACGAAATAGGCCCCGGTCGAGTGCCCGGCGGCGCGCTCAAGGACCTTCATGCCCACCGAGGCGTAGGCGCCGGAGTCGCCGAAGATGCGGGCGCGCAGGGCCTTGAGCTTGCCGTCCTTGCCGCAGCCGAGCTTATACTCCATGCGCAGGGGATGTCGCTTGGAGTGCATCAGGATGGACTGCTCGCGCGTCAGCTCGAGCTTGACGGGCTTGCCCAGGAGATGCGCGGCAAGAGCCGCTTGGCTCTGGGCCAGCATGTCCTCTTTGCCGCCGAAGCCGCCGCCGTTGGGCACCAGCACGACATCGATTTTTGTTTCTTCGACGGCCAGCATCGCCGATAATTGCTTGCGGTCCTCGTAGACGCCCTGGGTCTGCGTGTAGACGATCAGGCGCCCGTCTTCAGGCACGGCCAAGGCCGCCTCGCACTCCATGTAGGCGTGCTCGATCCACTGCGTCTGGTAGACCGCCTCGTGGACGTAATCGCACTCTGAGAGGGCCTTGTCGACATCGCCTTTCTTGGCCTTGGAAACACTGAGGATGTTTCCCTTGGGCTGGAGCTTGGGCGCGTCGGGGGCCAGGGCTGAAGGCACGTCGGTGAGCGGTGTCAGAACCTCGTATTCGACGCGCACGGCGAGCGCGGCGTCTTGGGCAAGCTGTCTTGTGTCCGCCACGACCAGGGCGAGAACATCGCCAATGTAGCACGTCGTCTCCCCGATGGCGACCATCACGGGCCAATCCTGGATGATCGAGCCTTGCAGCCGGCGGCCGGGGACATCTCCGGCGAGCAAGACCTTTCTCACGCCAGGCATGGCCAGCGTGGCGGAGGCGTCGATCTTGAGGACTTTTGCGCGCGGGTGATCGGAGAGACGGGGAGCGGCGTGGAGCATCCCGGGGACCTTCATGTCGGCGACGTAGGGCCGGCGTCCCAACACGGCGGGCTTGATGTCGTACTTGGGAAGCCGCGTGCCGACTTTGCCCGATTCGGGGGTCGGGGCCGGAAGTTTTCCCGCACGGAGGGTCTGGCCCGCCTCCAGGACCGAATCGATTATTTTTTTATAGCCGGTGCAGCGGCAGAGATGCTGATTGAGTCCCTGCTCGACGTCCTCGCGCGTCGGGTCCGGCCGGCCTTTTAAAAGGTTCCAGGCGCGCATCACGATGCCGGGGATGCAGAAGCCGCACTGCGCTCCGCCCTTGCGCGCGAAGGCGTCGCTGAACGCGTCCTGCGCGGTCTCGCCCAGGCCCTCGATGGTCACGACGTCTTTGCCCTCGACGAGGCGCATCGGTGTTGCGCACGAGAGCACGGCCTTGCCGCCGAGCTCGACGGTGCAGCAGCCGCAGGCCGCCTGCGGGGAACAGCCGTCCTTGGCGGAGATGATCCCTTCCTCGTCGCGCAGCCAGCGCAGAAGCGAGGTCTCCGCCGGTCCCGCAAACGCCTTCTCGGCGCCGTTGAGGCGGAACTTCATTAAGCCAGGCCCGTCCGACGGTTGAAGTCCTCGATGAGCTTGTCCCAGGACTCGGCCTGGGCGAAGGTCTCGGTCCAGAACTCGGGGTCCCAGAGCCGGCGGAGCTCGTCTGAGGAGCGTCCCTGCTGCTCGACCCAGGTGAAGTACTTGAGGTTGTGCAGGGCCTTGCGGTCGTAGTGGCCGAGCTCTTTTAAGTGGTCGGCGGCCTGGCCGCGCACGCGGCGGTCTAAGTCCATGGCGGCCTGCGTCTCGTCGTAGGGGCCGTGCTCCTTCGTAAGCTCGCCCAGGCGCGAGCGGTACATCTCCACCGAATCGGTGAAGACCGTGAAGACGATGTCCTTGCTTCCGAGTTCGTAGTGCTTGGCGAGCTTGACGGCCCCCAGCATGTTGGCGATGCCGGAGATGCCGAGCAGGCTTAAGCTCTCAAGCTCGGCCTTGCCCACGCCCGCGGCGGCCAGGCGCTTGCGGCCGGAGGGCTCGTTGAAGAGGCGCAGGACCCGCATGCAGTCCTCATCGTCGATGGCGACGACCATGTCGGTGTTGCGCACGTTGTGCACCCAGGGGATGTGCTTGTCGCCGATTCCCTCGATGCGGTGCTCTCCGAAGCCGTTCTGGAGGAGTGTGGGGCACTGAAGGGCCTCGGAGGCGGCCACGCGCAGGAGGGGGTGTTTGGTGCGCAGGTAGTCTCCCGCCGCGATGGTCCCGGCCGAGCCGGTGGCCGAGACGTAGCCGGCCAGCCTGCCGCCTGCGCCCTTGACCTTGTCGAAGACCTCCTCGATGGCGGGGCCCGTGCAATGGTAATGCCAGGTCGGATTGCCGAATTCCTCGAACTGGTTGAAGATCACGCAGTCCTTGCGGGTCTTCTTGATCTCCCAGCACTTGTCGTAGATCTCCTTGACGTTGGACTCGGTGCCGGGCGTGGCGATCACCTCGGCGCCGATGGATTTAAGCCACGCGAAGCGCTCCTTGCTCATGCCCTCGGGCAGGATGGCCACGGCCGTGCAGCCCAAAAGCGCGCTGTCGAAGGCCCCGCCGCGGCAGTAGTTGCCGGTGGAGGGCCAGACGGCCTTCTGCGAGGTCGGGTCGAACTCGCCGGTGACCAGGCGAGGAGCAAGACAGCCGAAGGCGGCCCCGACCTTATGGGCGCCGGTCGGGAAGTGCTTGCCGACGATGCCGATGACACGGGCTTGGATGCCGGTAATTGAGCGCGGGATTTCCAGGTAATTCACGCCGCCGAAGAGCCCGGTCTTGACGTCGTTTTTCCAGGTGATGCGGAAGAGATTGGCGGGATCAAGGTCGTTCATCGCGGCTTTCTTGAGGCGCTCGCGGACCTTGGCCGGGACCTTCGAGGGGTCCTTGAGCTGGGCGAAGGTCGGGATGATCACGCCCCTCTCGCGGCAGAGCTTCGCCGTCTTCTCCAAGACCGCTTCGCTTGCCGAGGCCTTCCTCTTTGTCGTCGTCGCCATAAATCCTTCCCCCTAAACCAAACGTTGCCGCATCGCCAGGCGCCGCACCGAGGCCATGTCCGTGCCGACCTTGTGCGGACGTCCCACGGCCTTCATTGCGCTTGAGACGTCCTTTAAACCGTTGCCGGTGACGATGATCACCACCGTGTCGTTTTCGCGGACTCGTCCCGCAGACGCGCTTCGGACCAGACCCGCGTAGGCGGCGGCTCCGGCGGGCTCGGCGAAAACGTTCGCCCCCTGGGCCAAGGCGGGGATGGCGGCGAGGATCTCCTGGTCCGTCACCGTCACGGCATATCCTTTCGATTCTCGGAGGGCCCGCAGCGCGGCCGTGCCGTCGCGGGGAAGGCTCACCGAGATGCTGTCGGCCAAGGTTTTGCCGCTTACCGGGCGGATGGCTCCGCCGTTCTTGAGGGCGAGAGCGACGGCGTTGCTTCCCGCGGCCTGCACGGCGACCAGCTTCGGGAGTTCATGGATGAGCCCCAGGGCGTAAAAGTCGGTGAAGCCTTTCCAGAGGCCGCTGAGGATGTTGCCGTCGCCGACCGAGACGAAGACCAGGTCGGGGACTCGCCAGTTCATCTGTTCGCAGATCTCGAAGGCGCAGGTCTTCTTGCCTTCCCGGGTGAAGGGATTGTAGCCGGTGTTGCGGTTGTACCAGCCGAATTCGTCGCAGGCCTTGCGGCAGAGGTCGAAGGCCTCATCGTAGGTGCCGCCCACGCTGAAGACATGGGCGCCGTAGACGAGGAGTTGGGCGAGCTTGGCGGGTGGGGCGGTCTTGGGCACGAAGATGATGGGCTTTGTGGGATTTCCGGCCATCATGCAGGCCAGGGAGGCCGCCGCATTGCCGGTGGAGGCTCCCGCGACGGTCTTCTCTCCGGTCTGGGCGGCGCGGGCGGCGACGACGGCGCTGGCCCGGTCTTTAAAGGAAGCCGAGGGGTTTCGGCCGTCGTCTTTGACGTAGAGATTCTTAAGCCCGAGCTCCGAGCCCAGTTTTCTGGTCCGGTAGAGGGGGGTCCAGCCGACGGACACGGGGGGAAGGCCTCCACGGCCCGCGAGGGGGAGCAGCTCCAGGTAGCGCCACAGGCTCTTGTCGGGATCGGCCGAGAGGGATTTGCGGGTGAGACGTTTGCGCAGGCGGAGATAGTCGTAGACGACTTGGAGGTTGCCCTCGCAGCGCGGGCAGGTGTATTTTGCTTCGGTCGGGCCGCATTCCGCCTCGCACTCGATGCAACGGAAGCCCTCGATCTTCTTCATGACTCCTTTTGGAATCATAGGAAATATCCAGACGCCGCGGACGGATCTCAGGAGGGGGCGACAAGACGTTTGAGTTCGTTCAAATCGAACGGCTTGCGGAGGACCTGGTGGAATCCTGCCTCCCGCGCCCGTCGGGCTCGGTTCGAGTCCCCGGTCATCAGGATAATTCTGAGGCCCGGTTTTGCGGCCTTGAGCAGCGAGCAGGCCCGGATTCCGTCGCAGCCCGGCAGGGCGATGTCGGAAATCACGACGTCCGGCGTGAGCGAGGATCCGAGCCTTAGGAGTTCGAGGCCGTCCGCCGCCGTCTCAACAAGGCATCCTGCTTCCGTCAGGGCGCGGAGGAAGAGGCTTTGCAGGGAAGGGTCGTCTTCTGCCAGAAGAACACGCATAACGATAATATAACAGGTTTACAGAACCTGTCAATAGGTTTTTAAGCCTCTTTCGCGGGCGTTCGAAGAGTCATTCAATATGCGCGCTCATGGAAAAAGTATACCGCGCCATCGGCGCCCGCATCCGGACCTTGCGTCAGGGACTGAGGCTGACCCAGGCCGAGGTCGCCGAACGGGTCGGCATCGACCCTTCGTTTTACGGTCAGATCGAGAGAGGAGCCAACACCCCCAGCCTCAGGACCCTTTTCGCGGTCGCGGCCGTGCTCCGTGTCGAGCCAGCCGATCTCCTGCCGTCGTCAAAAGCCGAGGGCGAGGACCGGCACATCAATGCCGCACTCGACGGCATCCTGGCCAGGCTCCCGGCACGCAAGCGCAAGCTCGTCTTGGGCGTCGTCAGCGACATCGTGGCCGGCATCAAGGACTGATCGTCAGCGCGCGCCGGTCTTCCGTCCTGAAGTCAACGCTCCCGCCGTCCAATCGAGGATCCGCGCGAGGGTCTTCTCGTCGTCAAGCATCTGAACGCCGTGCCCCCCGGGGGCGACCAGGATCTCCGCGGCCTTCGCTTTTTTGAAAGGCTCGAGGGTTTGGTAGGCGTAGCCGTCGGGGGGAGAGGCGACGGCGAGGGTCTTGAGTCCGCGGCCCGGGATGAGTCGCACTCCGCGGTAGTCGGGACCGGGAGAAAGGAGCAGAAGGCAGGGGGTGTCGGGGCGTTTGGCGGCGGCTTGGGAAGCGAGGTTGGCGCCGATTGAGGCGCCGCCCACGGCGATGCGCGAGGATTTGATTCCACGTTTCTCAAGCCATGCCGCCGCGGCTTGGAGATCTTCGACGGCCTTGACCCATTCCCCGGTCTCGTCGAAATCCTTGAAAGTCCTTTCTCCGTTCGGACCTTTCGTGCTTTCGGAATGTCCCCGAAGGTCCACGGCAAGGCTTCCGATTCCTTTGGACGCCAATCTCTCGGCAAATCGATCCCACTCGCCTTTCGAGGAGGCCACTCCATGGGCGAGAACCATCACCATTGCGCCGCGGCGCGGGGCGCGGTAGAGGGAGGACAGGGTCCAGCCGTCGGAGGTTTTGAAGGTGATTTTTTGCGGGGCGGCGAATGCGGCGCCGGCCAAGGCCAGGAGAAGGGCTAGCGGCATCGCATGGCGAGCTCGTAGCCCGCGTTGTAGACGGAGAAGACCGAGTCTTGGACGCGGACGACGCTGCGCAGGAGCTCCTCCGTCGTGTGGGTGAAGAACTTGTCGTTGGCCCACTTGTTCTCCGAGACCTGCCCGCGCACGGCCATGGCGTTGTAGTAGAGGGAGTTCAGCGTCAGCTGGAGCTGTTGGGTTTGGCCGAGGATGAGGAGGCCCGCTTGATACATTTCGGGATCCGGCAGGGCCTGGCTTTGGGCCAGCCTTTGGCGCGCGGTCAGGTAGTAGAGGTTTTGCCGGACCTGATCGCAGCCCGCCGTCAGGGTCGTGAAGTTGTCCCGGATGGTGTCGAGGCTCGGCTTAGGATCCGGCTGGGCGTAGGCAAAGCGCAGATTGTCGCCTTGGGCCTTGACGTACTGGTCGATCTGCCCGAGATTGGCGACTTGCTGGGCGATCTGTCCCGCGACGGCCTTCATCATCGGGATCATCGACGGATCGCTCTGCTGGCGCGCCATCCGGTCCCGGGCGCTGAGGAGCGCGTCCCAGAAAAACCGTTCCTGCCAAAGCGTCGGCGGCTGATCGGCGAGGGCGCGCGCCGGGACGGTGCAGGACAAGATGAGGGCGGCCAGCAGGAGACGGGACGGGGCCATGGGCCTAGTATAAGTCATCCCTCGATCTTCGTCTACGGCCGCGATGAGTTTGCGGTCGGGAATTTTCATATAATGACGCCCCCGTCGGGGTGCGCCGAAAGGAGACTTTGAAAATGAAGAAGATCTTGGGCCTGGCAGTCAGCGCGGCGTTGATCTCAGCCTGCGCGGCGTCGCGGCCGGAGCAGATCAAGAGCCCCTTTGCCGACAGCCGGCAGGGTGCCCCCATCCACAAGTTGTCGCTGGCGCTGATCGTGCCCGCCCTGAAGGTGGTCAAGCGCGGGATCCCGCTGCCCAACGACGCTCTCGTGCGCGAAAGCGTCGAGCAGACGGGGAAGGTTTACCGCGACCTGCTGGGCGTTTACTACCAGGATTTCCGCAGCGTGACGCTGGTCCAAAGCCTCAACGATCCCAAGGTCGCCGAGGCCGATATCGTGGGCCGGCTCGATGTCACGCTGACCGACGACGCCCCGCCCCTGGGGTTCTGGGTGCCCTTCAGCCTGATCACCGCGGGACTGGGTGCTATCGCCGTCCCCGCGCCCCGGTCGGCGGCCGTGACCATCGACAGCTCTTTTTACTCGCTCGATCACAGCCTGATCGCCTCCTTCAAGGTCGAGAATCGGGAGGGATTCTCCACGCCGATCGCTTTCTCGAAGAGCCTTGAGGAGGTCTTCTCTCAGCTGGCCCAGCATTCCTCCGACAAGCTCGAGCAGCCGATGCTCGCCTCCGATGCGCTTAAGCAATACGCCAACGGGATGGACGCCAAGATCGCCGCCAGGGCCCAGGAAGCCTCTTCCGAGGATCGTCCCGCCAAAACGTTCGATTCCGACATCGACCGGCCGGGATACAGCCTGGATGAAAAATCGGCCAACTACGCCGTCGTCGTCGGCGTGGAGAACTACCAGAACCTGCCGCCGGCGGAGTTTGCCGGGCGCGACGCCAAGGCCGTGCGCGCGCACCTGCACGCCTTGGGCTACCCGGCGGCCAACATCATCCTGCTGACCGACTCGCAGGCGACCGGCACCAAGATCAAGTCCTACGTGGAGTCCTGGCTGCCGCGCAACGTCAAGCCGGACTCGAAGGTCTTCTTCTATTTCTCGGGACACGGGGCGCCGGACTCCGAGACCAAGCAGGCCTATCTGGTGCCTTGGGACGCCGACTCCCAGTTCCTGGCGCAGACGGGCTATCCGCTCAAGCGCCTCTATCAGCAGCTCAACAGCCTGAAGGCCAAGGAGATCGTCGTCGCCATGGACTCCTGCTTTTCCGGCGCCGGAGGCCACTCGGTGCTGGCCAAAGGCGCGCGGCCTCTGATCTCCCATATCGAGACGGCCAACGCCTCGGAGCTGGGCAAGGTCGTCGTCTTGGCGGCGGCCGGAGGCGACGAGATCACCGGCGGCGAGGACCGGCAGGGGCACGGGCTGTTCACCTACTACCTGCTCAAGGGCCTCAACGAGAAGGCCGGGCAGGGCACCGTGGGGCAGCTCTACGACTACCTGAAGCCGAAGGTGGAGGCTGCGGCGCGCCAATCCAACCGCAACCAGACCCCGCAGCTCGTGGGCGCCGGCGGCCAGCTGGAAGCGCAGACCCTTAGGTAGTCCGGAGAGTCCCATGAGAAGACTCATCGCATTGACGTGCGGCGCCGCGCTCTTGTCGGCCTGCGCCGGCTTGCCCGCGGGCAAGCCCTTCACCGGGGACCGGCAGAGCACGGCGATCCACGAGCTCTCCGTCGCCGTCTTGATCCCTCACGCGCTCGATCTGGATTTCAGCGGCAAAAGCTTCGGGGATATCGTCAAGCTGAGCCAGGCCGCGCAGGGCTCGGCCATGGGGGCGACGGACGGCAGCTTCATGCAGCCTCTTCTGAGCAGCATCTTCGAGCCGGAGCGGTTCTACCGCGGCACCTTCTCGGTGTACTTCCAGGATTTTAAGAAGGTGGAACTGGTCTCGAGCGTCGAAGACCCCCGCGTCGCCAAGGCGGACCTTCTCATCGTCCCGCAGGCCACCTACACGATCGACGCCCCCTCGATGGGCACCGTCGTCGCGGTCTTGATCCTCACGCTCGATACGGGAGGGTTCTGGCTGCCGCTTCCGACCCAGTTCCAGGTCCGCATGTCGAACGCATTCTACGCCCCCGATCACAGCCTGATCGCCACGCTCAAGGCGGACTCTCCCAAGGTCGCCATCGGCAGGCCCGCGCTCTTTCCTCCGAACGCCGCCAAATACCTGGCCGGCCTGCACGAACTCGCCACGACGGAGCTCGACAGGGCCCTGGAGAACTCCCCCGAGCTGGCGCAATACGCCAAAAGCCTTGAATCCAAGAATATCGCCCGGGCCGGGACGAAGCGTCAGACGACGGGCCCTTCGAAGACGTTCGATTCGGACGTGGATAAGCCCGGGTACGGTCTCCCGGAGAACCACGACAACTATGCCGTTGTCATCGGCGTCGAGAAATACCAGAGCCTGCCCGCCGCGCCGTTTGCTCGAAGGGACGCCGAGACCATGCGCGCCCACCTGGGGGCCTTGGGCTACCCCGCGCAGAACATCGCCTTGCTGACCGACGCGCAGGCCACGGGCAACAAGATGAAGTCCTACTTGGAGTCGTGGCTGCCCAAGAACGTCAAGCCAAACTCCAAGGTCCTCTTCTATTTCTCCGGCCACGGGGCCCCTGACCCGGACACCAAACAAGGGTATCTGGTCCCGTGGGACGGTGACCCTCAGTTCATCTCGGACACCGGCTATCCGCTCAAGCGGCTCTACAAACAGCTCAACGATTTGAAGGTCAGGCAGGTCGTCGTGGCGATGGACTCCTGCTTCTCCGGAGCCGGCGGCCGCTCGGTGCTGGCCAAGGGCGCTCGGCCTCTGGTGGCCCGCCTCGAAGACAATCCCGCCGATCTCGGCAAGGTCGTCGTTCTGGAGGCGGCCGGCGGCGAGGAAGTCACGGGCGAGGAGGAGAGTCAGGGGCACGGGCTCTTCACCTACTACCTGCTCAAGGGCCTCAACGAGAAGGCGGGGCAGGGCAGCGTGGGGCAGCTCTATGGCTACCTTAAGCCGAAGGTGGAAGCGGCGGCGAGGCAGGGCAATCGGAGTCAGAGCCCGCAGTTGCGGGGCGCAGGCAGTTCGCAGGACGAACTGACCCTCAGGTAGGCGTGGGAGCGAACATGAAGAGACTCATCGCCCTATCGTGCGGCGCGGCGTTCTTGTCGGCTTGCGCCGGCGTTCCCGTCTCCAAGCCCTTCACAGGAGATCGGCAGAGCGCGCCCATCCACGACCTTTCCGTCGCGGTCATCATCCCGCGCATGCTGGATTTGCGCTACAGCGACGAGAGCCTGCGGGAACTGGTCAAGAAAGGCCCGATGGCGCTGGCCACTCGCATGGGAGCCGTCGACCCGGCCGCCATGCGCTCCTTTTGGAGCAGCTTCTATGAATCGGACCGTTTCTATCGCAACACCTTCGCGGTCTACCACCAGGATTTCAAGACGGCGATCCTGCTCGGCAGCATCGACGATCCGCGTGCCGCCGCCGCCGATCTCATCGCCGTTCCCGAGGTGACCTACTCCGTCGCCGCCCCCGGCATCGGCGCGATGATCCTGGCCTGCGAGCTGCCGCCCTTGATCGGCGGCTTCATCTGGCCTTTGACCACGGATGTCCAGGTCTGGATCACCAGCACGTTCTACGCGCCCGACCACAGCCTGGTCGCGACCATCAAGGCGAGCTCTCCGAAGGTCGCGCTCGTCAGGCCAGCTTGGTTCATCCCGAAATTGGAGAAGCCTCTGGCCGAACTGCACCAGTACGCCACGAACGAGCTCGACACGGTCTTCGAAAACTCCCCGGAGCTGGCGCAGTACGCGCGAAGCCTGGCCTCCAAGCGTCTCGTTGCGGTCGCGCCGGCGCGTCCGGGCAAGGGCCCCGCGAAGGTCTTCGACTCGGATGTGGACCGCCCGGGGTATTCCTTGGCCGAGAACGCCGATGACTACGCCGTCATCGTCGGCGTCGAGACCTACCAGACCCTCCAGTCCGCGGAGTTCGCCAAGAGGGACGCGGAGGCCGTCCGCGCGCACCTGCATGCCTTGGGCTACCCTCTGCAGAATATCGCCTTGCTGACCGACTCCCAGGCGACCGGCAACAAGATCAAGTCCTACCTGGAGTCGTGGCTGCCTAAGAACGTCAAGCCCGGCTCCAAGGTCTTCTTCTATTTCTCGGGTCACGGGGCGCCCGATACGGACACCAAGGAGGCGTACCTAATGCCGTGGGACGGCGATCCGCAGTTCGTGGAGACGGGCTACCCTCTCAAGCGACTCTATCGGCAGCTCGGCGAGCTGAAGGCCAAGCAGATCGTCGTGGCCATGGACTCCGGTTTTTCCGGGGCCGGGGGGCGGTCGGTCCTGGCCAAGGGCGCGCGCCCTCTGGTCTCTCGTTTGGACGAGGTCAGCGCCTCCGAGCTGGGCCGTGTCGTCGCGTTGTCGGCGGCCGGAGGCGATGAGATCGCCGGCATCGAGGAGGCTCAGGGGCACGGACTTTTCACCTATTACATGCTCAAGGCCTTCAACGAGCCGTCTGGACTTAAAACGCTGGAGCAGGTTTATGCCCGACTGAAGCCACAGGTGGCCGATGCGGCCCGCCGTTCCAGTCGGGGGCAGACCCCTCAGCTCCAGGGCGCAAACCCGGAGAAAGTCGTCATCAGGTGACCCGGTCGGAGCTCCCTATGGGGGTTTTCGACATTGGCGCAAGTCTCGGGCCTTTGGTATGATGCCGCCGTGAATACCGACGATGTCCTTTCCCTGGTTGGGCGCCTTTTCCTTGCGGTGATCTTTCTGGCCTCCGCGTTCGGCAAGGTCACGAACTTCGACGGGACCATCCAGTTCATGGAGGCGCACGGGATGACGGGGGCGACGTTCTTCTGCGCGGCGGCCGTTTTGGTGGAAGCCGCCGGCTCCGTGGCCCTGATCCTCGGCTATAAGACGCGTTGGGGGGCGGCGGGTCTGGCCGTTTTCCTCATCGCGGTCACCTGGATATTCCACACCGCCCCCGACCAGAGGATCCAGCTCCTTAAGAATCTCGCCATCCTGGGAGGCCTTCTGCATGTGATCTCCTTCGGGCCGGGACCCATCAGTTTGGAGGGGGATGGGGGGCGTCGTGAGCGCTGAGAAGGCCCCGCACCAAGTCTTCGCCCGGAAGTACCGCCCGCAGGGCTTTGAAGAGCTCGTCGGGCAGCCCGGGGTCTCCGAGACCCTCAGAAACGCCCTGGCGGCCAAGCGCCTGCATCACGCCTATCTCTTCACCGGCCCTCGCGGCTGCGGCAAGACGACGACGGCTCGCATCCTGGCCAAGGCCTTGAACTGCGTTAAGGGGCCGACTCCCGAGCCCTGCGGAGAGTGCGTCTCCTGCCGGGAGATCGCCGCTTCCTCCAGTCTCGACGTGCTGGAGATGGACGCGGCCTCGCACACGGGCGTCGACAACGTCCGCGACGTCATCGTCGACACCGTCGCACTCTCGCCCAACCGCGATCGCTACAAGATCTTCATCATCGACGAGACGCACATGCTCACGATGCACGCCTTCAACGCCCTGCTTAAGACCGTCGAGGAGCCCCCGCCCCACGTCGTCTTCATCCTGGCGACGACCGAATTGCACAAGGTCCCGGCGACGATCGCCTCGCGCTGCCAGCGCTTTAAGTTCCGCCCGGTCGACGTCGACCTCCTGTCCGGCCATCTGACGTCCATCGCCAAGAAGGAGAAGATTTCAGTCGAGCCCGAGGCCCTCCGGCTGCTGTCTCGCGCCGCCGAGGGTTCCCTGCGCGACGCGGTCAGTCTCCTCGACCAATGCCGTTCCTCCGGAGAGGGGAAGGTGACGCTGGAGACCGTCCGTGAAATGTTCGGCTTCGTGCCCCAGGAGATGCTCCTGGGGACGGCCCAGGCCCTGCTGGCGCGCAGTCCGAAGGATTTGGCCGGGTGGCTTAAGAAGGTCTATGAGGAGGGTGTGGAGCCCGCGCAGTTCCTCAAGGACTTACGCGCGGGCCTTGAGAGCGTCTACCTCGAGAAATTGGGGGCGGGCGGCGAGGCCGACCCCGTCTGGTCCAAGACCCTCTCGGGGGCGACGGCCGACGGCCTGGGATTTCTCCTGCGGCGGCTCAACCGGGCGCTCGAGGAACTGCGTTTCGGGGACTCCCCGCGCCTGGCCCTGGAACTCGGCCTTTTTTCCGCCCTTGAGGCGGCCCACGATCTCAACGATTGGCTGATGCGCTTGGAGTCGCTTGAGAAGCGCCTCAATGCCGGAGGGGGCGGGCCCGCGCTGAGGCCGAATCCCCCCGCGAGGACGGCTGCGCCCGCGGCCGCCCCCGCTTCGAATGCGGGGGGTCCTTCTTGGGCGGCGTTCGTCGAAGCCGTCGGCCGGGAGAAGATTGCTCTCGGCGCGACTCTGAGCCATTGCGCCCATGAGGCTCGTTCCGACGGCGGCTGGGTGATTCGCTTTGCCAAGGCTTTCGACCTGGAGTCGGCCCGGAGAGCTCAAAATTTCCTCGACGAGACTTTCGCGCGCCTTGCCGGCAAGGGCGGGGTCGTGGAATTGGCTCTGGGCGGAGACGTCGCGCCCGTCACGGAGATCGTCGACGCGGCCATCGCCGAATCTCCCGGGGGAGCGCCTGTCGGCACGCATTGGAAGGATGTGGCGGGGGGTGCCGCGCCGGAGGGCTCCGGCGCCCTCAAGAAGGCCGAGGGCGTCTTCGGCGGCAAGGCCAGGATCGTCAAGAAGCCCTCATGAAATCCGTCGACCGGCTGATTGCGGCCCTCAAGCGCCTTCCCGGCGTCGGCCCGAAGCAGGCCGAGAGGTTGACCCTTTATCTTCTTCGTTCGCCCCGCGCCGAGGTCGAGAACTTGGTGTCTGCGCTTAAAGAGGCCAAGGAGGCCATGCGCTTCTGCGCGCACTGCGGGGATTTCACGGACAAGGACGTCTGCCGTCTCTGCGGCGACCCGTCGCGGGATCAGTCCCTGCTCTGCGTCGTCGAGGAGCCCCAGGACGTGGCCGCCTTCGAGCGTTCCCGGGCCTTCCGGGGGCTCTATCACGTCCTGCACGGCTCGCTCTCGCCTCTCGACGGCATCGGCCCCGAACGCATCAAGGTTCAGGAACTTCTTGAGAGACTTAAATCCTCCCAAGGGACGGTGCGCGAGGTCGTCATCGCCACGGACCCCGACACCGAGGGCGAGGCGACGGCTCTTTATTTGGGACAGGTCCTCAAGCCCTTTTCCGTCAAAGTCACTCGCATCGCCCATGGCGTGCCCATGGGTGGAGACATCGATTATATGGACGAGCGCACGCTCTCGCACGCCTTGACCGGGCGGCGGGAATTCTAGGAGAACAGACATGCGCTACGAGAACGTTCTGGAAGCGGTCGGCCAGACGCCCCTCATCCGCCTCAATAGGCTGGCCAAGGGCCTTAAGCCCCGCATCTACGTGAAGGCCGAGTTCTTAAATCCCGGCGGCTCGGTCAAGGACCGTATCGGTGTCGCGATGCTCGACGAGGCGGAGCGCAAGGGTCTGCTCAAGCCCGGGGGCACCATCGTCGAGGGGACCTCGGGCAATACGGGCATCGGCCTGGCGATGGTCGCGGCCCTGCGCGGCTACAAGCTCATTTTCACCATCACCGACAAGCAGTCCCGCGAGAAGATCAATCTTCTCAAGGCTCTGGGTGCGGAAGTCATCGTCTGTCCGACCAACGTTTCTCCGTCCGATCCTCGCTCTTACTACTCCGTGGCCGATAAGCTCACGGCTGAGATTCCCAACGCCTACCACCCCAACCAATACGAAAACCCGGAGAATCCCCACGCGCATTACAAGACCACGGGCCCGGAGATCTGGCGGGACTGCGAGGGGGAGATCACCCATTTCGTGTCCGGCATGGGGACGGGCGGCACGCTTTCAGGCGTAGCCAAGTTCCTCAAGGAGCAGAATCCCAAGGTCAAGGTGATCGGCGCCGACCCGATCGGCTCCCTCTACTACGACAAGATCGTGCACGGCCGCTTGGGCGAAGCCCGGCCCTACGTCGTCGAGGGCATCGGCGAGGACATCTTTCCGGGGACCATGGACCTTAAGATCGTCGACGACGTCGTGCAGGTCACGGATCGAGACTCCTTCCTGATGACGCGCAAGCTGGCCCGGATGGAGGGTCTTCTGGCCGGGGGGTCCAGCGGTTCGGCCGTCTGGGCCGGGCTGGAATACGCGCGGAAGCTCTCGGATAAGGACTTCATGGTCATTCTCCTGCCGGACACGGGGATGCGCTACCTCTCCAAGATCTACAACGACGAGTGGATGAAGGAGAACCAATACGACGAAAGCGAAACGCCCTTGAAGGCGTGCGACGTCTTGGCGCTCAAGCGCAAGCGCGGCAAGGTCAAGGCCCTGGCCACGGCCAAGCCCACGGACACCCTTTTTTCGGCGATGGGGGTCATGCGGGCGCACGACATCTCCCAGCTGCCCGTGCTCGAGAAGAGCCGGGTCGTCGGCACGGTTTTTGAAGACGACGTCTTGGGCCTGATGCTCAAGGGCCGCGAGATCAAGAAGATGATCGTCCGCGAGGCCATGGGCGCGCCGCTTCCCGTCATCGCGCCGGAGGCAAGGATCGAATCGGTCCTGCGCTGCTTCACGCCGGACCATCCCGCCGTTCTGGTGAGCGCCGGCAAGAATTCTTATGAGATCGTGACCAAATACGACGTGCTCAACGCGGTTTCAACCGCCTCGGAGGCCCGCAAATGAAAACCCTGATCCTTCTTTCCATCCTCGCTCGTCCCGCCGCCGCCCAGGAGGCCGCCCCCGCCGCTCCCGCAGCCGAGGTGAGCGAAGCGCCCGCCGTCGCCGCGCCCGCGCCGCAGGCCAAGCCCGACGTCAAACCCGAATCCAAGCCTGAGGCGATTTCCGAACCGAAGCCCGAGCCGAAGCCGGAACCGGCGGCTGAGGTCAAGCCAGAGCCGAAGCCGGAGCAGAAAGCGGAGGCCAAGACCGCGCCGAAGCCCGAGCCCGTCGTCGAGAAGACGGCGAAGGCCGAGGCTCCCGCCGCCAAAGAGGAGGAGGCCAAGCCGCTTCCTCCCGCGGGGATCGCGGAGGAATGGGCGTTCGTCAAGTCCGCGGCCGAGGATTCTGACGGCGCAGTCCAAGAGGCCGCGATGGAGGACTTGAAGCTCTTCGCGCGCCGCCATCCCGAGTCGGCGCAGGCGCCGGAGGCGATGTTCCTGCTGGCGGGCCTTAAGCAGAAGAAGGGGGACTGGCAGGCGTCCTTGGCCGTGTCACTACAGCTGCTGTACGAATATCCGTCGAACAAGACGGCCCTGCGCGCCAAGTCGTCCTACCTGGAACTCGTCGATAAAAAGGCTTCACGCAAGCAGCGCCCTCTCCTGAACGAGCTCGTCAAGCTGCCGGAGTCGGCTGAGAAGGCTGATCGTCTTTCCGTCCTGTGGCAGAAGGCCTCGGAATCGGCGGGCGAGACGCTCTATGAGCCGGCCGCGGAGGCGATCCGGGACTTTTCGGTTCGCTTTCCCGACCATAAGGACGGCGACAGGCTTCTGGCCGCCTTGGCCCGTCTGCACGGGGCCAACGGGAAGGCCGCGGCCGCGATGTTGTCCTGGCGCAAGCTTCTGACGCTCTATCCGGGAAGCGCTCTTCGCCCTCAGGCGCAGATGTCGATGGGAGACTTGTACGCCGACTCCCTGCGCGACCCGAAGAAAGCCATCGATTCCTACCAGGAACTCGTCGAGAAGTATCCCAAGGCCCCCGAGGTGTTGGCGGCGTTGGAGCGCTCCGCCCAACTCTTCGACGAGAAGCTCAAGCAGTACGACCTGGCCGTCGAGATGCACGAGAAGATCGTGAAGACCTTCCCCAAGACCGCCGGCTCGCTCAAGGCCCTTAAGGCCATGGCCAAGCTTCAGCGCGACCGGCTGAGCAAGCCCGACGAGGCGGTCAAGACTTTTATGCGCCTCTCCCAGATGCACGGCGGCCAAGACGGCGTCGACGCCCTCATGCAGGCCTCTGAGATATCGCGTCGCGATCTCAAGGACTACGCCCGTCAGGCGGAGCTTTTGAGGAAGATCGCCGACGACTACGCCGCCGCCAAGGAAGCTCCCCAGGCCCTCTACGACGCGGCCGGAGTCTATGAGGACGACTTAAAGGACGCCGCCAAGGCGATCGAGGTTTATAAAGAGATTTCCAGCAAGTTCCCGTCCCACAAGCTCGCCAAGAAGGCCGCCGACCGCGCCGCCAAGCTCGAAGCCAAATAGGGACGGCGTTCTGCCGTGGGATGGATTTCTCTCCAAGTTCATGGGGTTTTGAGACACTCGCACCGGTGCGAGAAATCCCAGCGGAACATGGGAGGCGCAACGGCGATTGAACGGCAGGGCGCCTTGATGCGCCAAGGTCGGAATCGAGACGGTCCTGCAGATCGATCTGACCGGCATTCGCGTCGCTTGCCCTTGAAAAAAGCGGGGGCGGGGGCTACACTAGCCTCGTCGAGAGTCTCATGACCCCGTATTCCCCATGAGAACCCGCCCGCTCGTCTTTTTCGTCTTTTTGACCTTGGCCGCGGCATCCGCGGGGTGGGCGGCCCCGGTGCAGGATAAGATCCTCAAGGACGAGGATTCCGTCGAGGCGGCGAGGTTCCTGGCGGACTCGGCCGCGCAGGCCGAACTCCGGAAGAGCGATGAGACGGCCTACCTGAGCCTGTTTCGGAAGGCCGCGGAACTCAAGGATGTGGCCGATGTCCTGCGGACGCACGACTTCACCTCAAGCCTAAGGGAAGCCCTCTTGGCCCGGCAGGATTCCTCACTTTGCTCGGAGCCCAACCGTCTTCTGGCTTGGGCCGCTCGCTATAATCTCGCGGTCAACCCGACGGCGCTCAAGGCGGCCGTCTATGATTGGGACGCTCTAAGCGAGGTCCAGCGGGCGTGGGTCATTCGCCGAGGCGGCCCGCCGAAAGTCTGGGGGGGCCTGTCTTTGGGGGCTCGGCATGCCGTTCTCTTGGAATGGGCGCAATCCATACAGGAGCGGATCACGAAGACGGTTCCGAAGAGCCGTGAGGAGTACGACCGGCTGAAAGTCGAGGCGAACGAGATCTCGAGCATTCTGGACGGGCTGACGCGACGTCAGATGACCCGTCGTCTGGAGCAGGCCCAGGAGGCCGTTTCCGCACTGGAGGAGGTCAAGAAACGTCTTGCCGTTTTGCAGGACCCCGCTCTCCAGGGACTTCTTGAGGAGGCTCAGTCTTCGGGAGATCTGGCGGGAATGATGTCGCGCCTCGGGCGCGTCTTTGACCGGCTGGGGGTCGCTAAGCCCGCCTTCGACGCGGCGCGTCCCGCCGGGGAGGATCAGAAGTTCTCCGACAAGGAGAGGTTTCTCCTCGCCAAGCTCTTGTCGGGAGGCCTCATGAAGCAGCTCGAGGGAACGGATGTCGGCGAAGACCTTCAAACCTATTACAGCCGACATCCCCTCAAGGTCAGCGTGCACGAGATGGACCAGTATATCGCGCTTTACGATTCGGAGAAAAACGAGATGACCTTCAACGAAATTTATGTTCTCGACGTCCTGAAAGCTCGTCGCGGCTCGATTCAGGGTCTTTTGGCCGGCCGGGACGGCGTTCTGGACTCCCTCGTCATGCAGTTGTCTCCCGTTTTCGTGCATGAGGCCACGCATCAGATGCAGTTTTCGTGGACCCAGGAGAAAGGGATGCCGGTCGAATACGGGCAGCCCTTGGAGATCGAGGCCTACCAAAACGAAGCCCTCTTCATGATCGACAAATCGAGATGCAACGAGCGCTACCGCAAGTTCATGGAAGACGCCCAAGAATCCTCCACTCTGGCCAGGGAAGCCGTGGGCTTGGCGGAGAGGTTCCAGCGTGACCCCGCCTATTTCCGCAGCGTCATCGTCACAAGTTATTATCCCGAAAAGTTTTCTCCGGAAGGAGCGGCCTGGTCCGTCATGGATTTCTCCGCAAGCAACGTCTCGGATTTTGAAGGGGAATTAAAGCGCCGCGCGGCCCTTCCCACCCGGGAGCAGGAGGCGCTTCGCCGCGGCGGGAATTTCACTCCCGGGGGGATGTCCTCGGAGCAGTGGCAGAAGGAGTTGAAGGCAGTGGCGACTTCGGCCCTGGAGACTCATTTGGCCCGCAACCGTGAGGCGATCCGGCGAAGGCCGGAGACGTATTCGCTCTATCGCCAGCGGCAGGGAGAGGAGAATCGCCGGGCGGAGGAGCGTCTTAAGAAAATCTCCGAGTCCAAGTGCCGGGTCCGCGCGGCATCCGAGGTCCCGTCCCCGGCGGTGCGATGATGAATATTCAGGCGGCCGCCTTTCTCGTTTTGAGCATGCTGGCGCCTTCCCGCGTCCAGGCGGCGGAGAAGAGTGTCGCGGTATCTCTGAAGTCTTTTGCGTGCGTTGCGCCGTCGGGTTGGAGAGTGGAGCGCAAGGAAGAGGAACTCTATTTTTCGGATTCAAAGACGGTCGAGGGACTCTCATCTCGAGTGGCGATCAGATTCTTCGGGCCGAAGCAGAAGGTTTTTGAGAATGCCGCCGACTATCTCCAGCGCCAGACCGGCCCGGGGCTTTTCAAGGTGAAGGGGGAGACGCTTGGACCGGTGGAGAAAACAACGATTGCGGGATATCCCGCCTGGAGGTTCTCACGAGACTCCTCGGAATTCGTGCCGCCGGGAGTCCTCCACCCCAAGGAGATCAAGGTCCGCGAGGAATTCGTCGTCGTCGACCGCGGAGGCGGCTTCTTCGTCCTCAGCCATCGCGCGCCGGGCGCGCTCTTTAAGAAAAACAGTTCCGTCTTCAGAAAGATCCTGGGGAGCTTCCGTCCGCTTTAGGAAATTCTCCGACGAACAAGGATTGGCTATACTTCGTCGGTGGCCATTATGAAAATCGTGGTGGGGCTTCCGGGGACGGCCGACGCCCGTTATGTTCGCCGTCTTTGCGAGGCCGGGGCGGGGGGGTTTTTTCTCGGCTATTCGCCCTCTGATTGGACCCGCGAGTTCGGCCAGGAATTTTCCCCCAATCGACGCTACCGGCGCTCCAGTCAAGTGTCCACTGGGCGGATATTGGAAGAACTTTGCGCCGCGGCTCACGGCTGCGGCCGGCCGATTTCAATTGCGTTTAATGAACATTTGGTCACGCCGCGCGCGTGGGAGAAGGGGCGTCGGCTGATCCGCGAAGCCCGCTCCGCCGGGATTTCCGGGGTGATCGTGGCGGATCCTTCCGTCATTGGGATCGTTTCCGAGGAGTTTCCGGACTTGGCCATCCACGTCAGCGGCGATGCGGGTCTTTATAACGCGGCGGCCGGCGATCTCTTTTTCTCATTGGGGGCCAGTCGCCTTATTTTCCCGCGGGAGATAGGTTGGAAGAATCTTCTCGCGACGATGTCGTCTCTCAAAAAGGCGAGGGGAAGCCGGGAGTTCGAGGTTTTCGTCATGGGCGAGCCCTGCGTCTATGATGGGGCGCGATGTTTTACCGAGCACGGTTACAGCTTGGATAGGGATTTCTGCGTCGGACACTCGGCCAAGATCCTCTGCCGAAGCCGCGGCCGCCCGCAATACATGACGCCGCGTGAAGATGAATTCTGGCGGCAATATCGCAATCGGCGGCCTTGGCTTTTTGGGAAATGCGGACTCTGCGCCATCCCCCTCTTGGCCGGGGCGGGGGTGACTCATTTAAAGGTCCCTGGGAGAGCTTCCGATGCTTTGGCGAGCGTCCGGCTGATTCGACGCATGCTTGACGTCTCGGGGGCGGATCGAGCGTTCGCCCGGACCTTGATGGGCATGCCGAAACTTTGCGAGAGCCGCCTTTTGTGTTATTACCCGGAGGCTTGCGGTGCTTGAGCTTGCCGTTCACCTCGATTCGGCGGGACTTCCCTCGCAGAAAAAATTTCTAGCGACGCGTCGACTCCAGGATATTCGGACGGAAGGACTCGCTGTCCGCGGTTTTGAAGGCGCGGCCTGGACGCGTCTCTTGGAGTCCTTGCCTCAGGAGATTTTAAGACGCAGCTGCACAAGGGTCTATCTCGGCAGCGAATTCTGCCCCGGGCTTGCGGACTCCACGAGGGAATTGGACGGGGCCTTAGGCCTCCTGCGTCGGGAAGGCCTGGACGCGACCCTGGTGCTTGGTCCGATTCGGCAGACGTCGATGGCGTCGACGATGGCTCGGCTGCGGAGCGCGGCGCGCCGGATGCCGTCTTTGGAGGTCGTGGCCAATGATTGGGGCACTTTGGCCAAGCTGTCGCCTCTTGGGGTGGTCCCGGTTCTGGGGCGGTTCCTGTTCCGGATGAAACGATTGCCGAGATTTTCTTCGACGACTCGGCCCGTTCCGGCGACAAAGGGGTGGCGGCAGATATTGGCGGCGCAGATGGGCGAGCTTTCGCGTTGTCCGGCGGATATCCCGTGGTTTGCGGAGCTCCTGCGATCGCTTAAGGCGAACCGCATGGACACGGAAGTCGTTCCTCAAGGAGTCGGAATCGGGGGCCATCCTGCCTGCAAGCTGTCGCTTCTTCTTCCTTGGACTTATGTGACCGGCGGCGGGAACTGCCCTGTCTCCGGCGTCGCACAGGCCGATGGGCTTCCCCGCTGCTTGCGTGCGTGCCGCGAAAGTTGGATCGTTCGCCGCTTCCCCTATCCGACCTGGCCGATGGTCCAGGTCGGCCACACCGTGTTTGCCGATATGGCGCCTCTCATCGGTTCGTATTTGCGGCGAGGGATTTACGACCGATACGTCTTGGAGCCGCGGCTGCCGATGTGAGGAGAAATCGATCTCAGTGCGGATCCTAAAGCCTCAGAGAAATTCCCTGCGCGGGGTCTTGCGCATGCCCGGCGACAAGTCCATCGCCCATCGCGCCTTGATGCTGGGCGCGCTCACTCGCGAGGGGCTGCGAATTCGTCGGATTCCGGATTCCGAGGATGTGCGCGCGACGCTGAGATGTCTTCGGGATCTGGGAGTCGCGGTCAAGAAGGAGGCGGCGGGGGATTGGGTCGTCTCCGGACGAGGGGGGTCGCGGCCTTTTGCTGCGGCGTCTCGGGCTCTTGATTGCGGCGGCTCGGCTACGACGATGAGGCTTCTGGCCGGCCTTCTGGCCGGACACCCTTTTGAAACCGCGCTGATCGGCGACGGGTCTCTTTCCCGGAGGCCCATGACGCGCTTGGCCGAGCCGTTGGCCGCGATGGGAGCGGAGATTCGCCTGTCTGCCGGCGGCGTTTCGCCAATGGAGATTCGCGGGCGAGCGCCCCTGCGGGCTTTAACGTATCGTCTGCCCGTGCCCAGCGCGCAGGTGAAATCCGCCCTTTTGATGGCGGGTCTTTTTTCAGAGGGGATCGTGAGGATTTCGGATCCTTTCGGCACGAGGGACCACACGGAGAGGCTTCTCTCCTGGCTTTCCGAGGGGAAGGCCGTTCGGCGCGAGGGGAATGCCGTCTGCGTCGGCGCGGCGCCGTTGCTGGGAGGCGCAACCCTGACGATCCCGGGAGATTTTTCATCCGCGGCATTCCACTTGGGAGCCGCGGCGCTTCTGGAGGGTTCCGAGGTGGTCGTGGCCGGAGTGGGGCTTAATCCGTCGCGAACGGGTTTTCTGGATGCCCTCCGCTCGATGGGGGCGCGCGTCGAACTGTCTGATTTGACGGAAGAAGCGGGGGAGATGAGGGGAAGCGTGAAGGTTTCTTATGCGCCTCTTTCTTCCATTCGCCTGCGCGCCGAACAAATCCCCTCCCTGATCGATGAAGTTCCCATCCTTGCGGTCGTCGCCGCGAGGGCTCGCGGCGAGTCTTGCTTCGAGGGGCTTGGGGAGTTGAGGCTGAAGGAGTCGAATCGTTTAGAAGGCATCGCGAGGGGGCTGCGCGCCATGGGCGCCGAGATCGAATTGCGCGGCGACACCCTGTTGATCCGCGGGCCGGTTTGCCTTCAAGGCGCGAGCCTGCAAAGCCTTGGTGACCATCGGCTGGCGATGGCTTTGTCCGTCGCGGCCTTGGCCGCCGAAGGGGAGTCGGTTCTTGATCATGACGCCTGCGTTGCCGCGTCTTACCCGGACTTTTTTTCCGACCTGGAGACTCTTTTAAGGAGGATTGAGGCATGAGTGCCCTTCGCTTTCTCACCGCCGGCGAGTCGCACGGACGGGGCCTCGTCGGCATCATTGACGGCATCCCGGCCGGAATGCGGATTGGAATTTCCGACATCAACGCGCAGTTGGCGAGGAGGCAAATGGGGTTCGGGCGCGGTGAACGGATGCGGATCGAATGCGATTCGGCCCAAATCCTTTCAGGCGTTCGGCATGGACGGACGTTGGGTTCTCCAATCTCGCTTTTGATTGAGAATCGCGATGGGGAGAACTGGGGCGAGGCGATGCGTGTGGAAGCGGGCGGCGACAGGAATGCCGGCGCTGTGTGCGTGCCGCGTCCCGGCCATGCGGACTACGTGGGGATGGTGAAATACGGGCATTCGGACGCGCGCTGCGTTTCGGAGCGCGCCAGCGCCCGCGAAACGGCGATGCGGACGGGGCTTGGGAGCGTGGCCCGGAAATTTCTTGAGAATTTCGACATTCGCTTGGCAAGCCGGGTCGTCTCCATCGGTCTCGTCGCAGATCCTTCCGACGCGGATTTAGTCCCCTTGGAGCGTCTCGGCAGGATCGCCGACGCTTCGCCGGTCCGCTGTTTGGGGCGGCGCGCGCAAGAGCGCATGATTGCGGCCATTGAGGCGGCTCGGCGCGCGGGGGACTGCTTGGGCGGAGTCGTGGAGATACGGGTTTCAGGCCTGCCGGTGGGTTTGGGCGGCTACGTCCAATGGGACCGAAGGCTTGATGGGGAATTGGCTCGGGTGTTTATGAGCCTCAATGCGATTAAGGGATTTGAAATCGGAATGGGTTTTGACGCCTCGCGCCGTCCCGGTTCCCGGGTTCATGATGAATTGTTTTGGAAAAAAGATAAGACTCGGGCGGCGCGCCGGACGAATCGTTCCGGGGGGCTCGATGGCGGGATGACGACGGGGGAAGACCTCGTCATCCGCGCGGCCATGAAGCCTCTGGCGAGTCTCGCCAAGCCGCTGCGTTCCATCGACATGGAGAAGAAGAGAGGCGCGTTGGCTCCGATCGAGCGTTCCGATGTTTGCGCCGTTCCAGCCGCCGCGGTGATCGGGGAGTCCTTGGCCGCCCTGGTTCTAGCGGAGGCCTTTCTGGTGAAATATGGCGGAGACTCGATGGACGAGGTGAAGTCCCATTATCGAGCTTCTCAGCGAGCCTGATCTCTCGGCCTGGCGGCCGATAGGTTTCGCCGCTGGAAGCTCACGGAGTCTTTGAGGATTGCGCGAAAAATATCGGCGACGACACGGGGGTCCAGCTTCAGAGCCTTCGCTGATTTTCCGACTCTCATCATCAGTTTTTTCTCTCGCCTTGCGTCGCGCGGCAAGGCGCCGCGGCGCGCCTTGATTCGTAGAGCCAGGAGAGACGCCGCGCGCCTCTTCGCGAGGAGGCGCAGAATTGAGTCGTCGATTGCGTCTATTTTTCGCCGGATATTCCTCAGGTCGCCCATCAAGAGAGAGTATGGACGCGAAAGGCTTGCGTGTCAGGGGGCTTTCGACCTATCTTAGGCGGGGCCTATCAGTTCCCGCTTCTTGCCCCAAGGGGCGTTACGTTTTGAGTCTGATTTTTTTGTAAAATACAAATATTACAAACCCTCGAACGGAGGCTTTCACGATGGTTGATCCCTGCAAGAAGATCGGCGCCAAACGGCTCCTGGAGATCCACGGGATCATGGTGCGAGCTCGCTTGCTTGAGGAGCGGCTCATCAAGATGAGCAAGGGCGGCGAGGGCTTCTTCTGGATCGGGGGACCCGGCGAGGAGGCCTTCAACGCGTGCCTGGGCTCTCAAATCAAGAAGGGCAGCGGCCTTAAGTCCGATTTTCTCCACCTTCACTATCGTTCCTCGGCCGTGATCCTCGCCTTGGGCGGCAAGCCTATCGATGCCCTCCGTCAGATGCGCAGCGCGGCGACGGACCCTTACTCCAAGGGGCGGAGCTTTGCCAGCCTCTGCGCCATCCCCGAGTTCAACGTCGTGCCGATGTCTCCGACCATCGAGACCCAGTATTTGACCGCCATCGGCACCGCCATCGCCCAGGCGCGGGTCGAGACCGATGCCGTCACCGTCGTCAACGGCGGAGATGCCGGGACCGCGGAGGGGGATTTCCACAGCTGTCTGGTCTGGGCCAACCGGCCGGTCCTTCCCTTGCCGATTCTGATCATCGTCACCGACAACGGCTACGGCATCTCCACCGAGATGAAAACCCAGCACGGCGAGAAAACGATTTCTAATTGGGCGAGGTCCTTCCCCGACATGCCGGGCAAGACCGTCGACGGCAACGACGTGCTCGCCTCCTGGCTGGCCTTAGAAGAGGC